>JAABUM010005379.1_pt1 | contig 13514 bp, 12 predicted proteins | sample 5559161 | NCBI WGS metagenome assembly JAABUM01 (sample SAMN10711868, study PRJNA513369) | rock metagenome | isolation source: Antarctica rocks | place: Antarctica: Victoria Land, Siegfried Peak nord | reverse complement strand
AGTTGAAGATGTAGGAGTGCGAGTAGAAGGCGTTGCCCTTGGGATCAATCAGCTCGAAGCCCAGCGGCGTCGGATACATGCCGGCCTTGATGTCCAGCCCGCCCGCGAACAGGCCCGGCAGCCGGACGCTGACGCTGGCCTCCGTTACGGTGAGCTGGTTGCGGTCATGTATAAGCTGGTCGAACACGCCGAGCGTGTGGACGATGCGCGCGTCCGAGCCATAGAACGCCTGCAGCTTGAAGCCGAAGTCCACGTCGGTGGCCTTCGGGTCTATGTCGCGGTTGACCGTTATCATGGCCTGGTTCAGCACGGGCCGGTTGGCGTTGTCGTCGAACAGGCGGCCGAAGTTGCGCCGGCTGCGAGGGTCGTCCGGGTTGCCGGTGATGCCGCCATCAATTTGGAAGCCCAGTTTGATGCCGCTGGCCCACTCGCTGAAGTTGCGCGGCGCGACATAGGGCTTTTCGGCCGGCACCGCGGCGGGGTTGGCCGGCAGGCCCGTCTGCTCGGCCGGGGTCGGCACCTGCGCGAGCGCGGCGCCCGGTCCCATCAGGGCGGCGCAGGCGGCGACCAACGGGATCGTCTTGTTCATGGCGGCCAACTTTCGGATGCTGATGCCGGGCAGTGCCACGGGGACGCATAAACGATCAATGCGAGTCTTTGCGGCGAATCGGGGCCGAAACCCCCGGCAACGCTGCCGGGGGCGCCTGCCGCGATCAAGCGGAGTAGTACATCTCGAACTCGACGGGATGCGGCGTGTGCTCGAAGTGATACACTTCCGTCCACTTCAGCTCGATGTAGCTTTCGATCTGCTCGCGGCTGAACACGTCGCCGGCCAGCAGGAAGTCGTGGTCGGCCTCCAGCGCGCTCAGGGCCTCGCGCAGGCTGCCGCAGACGGTCGGGATGCCCTTCAGCTCCTCGGGCGGCAGGTCGTAGAGGTCCTTGTCCATGGGATCGCCGGGGTGAATCTTGTTCTTGATCCCGTCGAGGCCGGCCATCAGCAGCGCGGAGTAGGCGAGGTAGGGGTTCGCCGTCGCGTCCGGGAACCGCACCTCGACCCGCTTGGCCTTCGGGTTGGTGGTGTAGGGGATGCGGCAGGACGCCGAGCGGTTGCGCGCGGAGTAGGCCAGCAGCACCGGCGCCTCGAACCCGGGGATCAACCGCTTGTAGCTGTTGGTGCTCGGGTTGGTGAAGGCGTTGCACGCCTTGGCGTGGCGGATGATGCCGCCGATGAAATAGAGGCACATCTCCGACAGGTCGGCGTAGCCGTTGCCGGCGAAGGCGGGCTTGCCGTCCTTCCAGATGCTGAGGTGGGTGTGCATCCCCGAACCGTTGTCGCCGTAGATCGGCTTCGGCATGAAGGTCGCGGTCTTGCCGTAGCTGTGGGCGACGTTCTGGACGCAGTACTTATAAATCTGCATCTGGTCGGCCATCGTCAGCAACGGGCCGAACTTGGTGCCCAGCTCGTGCTGGCTTTGGGCCACTTCATGATGGTGCTTCTCGATGGGCAGGCCCATTTCGCTCATGCTGCTCAGCATCTCGGCGCGCAGGTCGCTCTCGGTGTCCACGGGGGGCACCGGGAAGTAGCCGCCCTTCACCGCGGGGCGGTGGCCCATGTTGCCCTCGGGGTAGTCCTTCATCTTGGCATCAGGGCCTTCGACGCTGTCTATGTGATAGGTGCCGTAGTTGGGGCCGGTGCCGAAGCGCACGCTGTCGAAGATGAAGAACTCGGCCTCGGCGCCGCACATCACGGTGTCGCCGATGCCGCTGGACTGCACGTAGGCCATCGCCTTCTTGGCGGTGCTGCGCGGGTCGCGGGCATAGGGCTGGCCGGTGCTCGGCTCGAAGATGTCGCAGAAGATGATGAGGCTGGGCTTGGCGGCAAACGGGTCCATGACGGCCGTGGACGGGTCCATCATCAGGATCATGTCGCTCTCGTTGATCGCCTTCCAGCCGGCGATGCTGCTGCCGTCGAACATGATGCCGTCGCGGAAGGCGTCCTCGTCTATGGTCGAGATGTGCTGCGCCGTGTGCTGCCACTTCCCGCGCGGGTCGGTGAAGCGCAGGTCCACGAAGTCAACCGAGTGCTCCTTGATCATCTCCATGACGTCGGCCACGGTCTTGGGCTGCGTTGCCATCCTAGTCTGTCCTCCTGGTCCTGGCCGCCCCGCGCGGCCCGGCTCGTGTGTGCGTGTAGTCCAGCCCCGGCGGCACCGGAAGCCGCAGGGCCTCGGATTGCGCCCGCCTCGTCGCCCCGGCTTGGGTCGCCCCGGCTTGGATTGCGCCGGTCTCGAATCGCTCCGGCCTCAGATCGCGTCCGTGCCCCGTTCGCCGGTGCGGATGCGGACGACCTCATCAATCGTGCTGACGAAGATCTTGCCGTCGCCGATGCGCCCGGTGCGGGCCGCGTTCACGATGGCCTCCACCGCGCGCTCGGCCAGGGCGTCGTCGCAGACGATCTCGATCTTCACCTTGGGCAGGAAGTCCACGACGTACTCGGCGCCGCGATACAGCTCCGTATGGCCCTTTTGTCGGCCGAAGCCCTTGGCCTCCACCACCGTGATCCCCTGCAGGCCAACCTCGTGCAGCGCCTCCTTCACCTCGTCCAGCTTGAACGGCTTGATGACCGCTTCGATCTTCTTCATGTGCCACTGCGCCGGGGCAAGCCGCCCGGCGTCCCTCCCGTTGTTGCCCGCCATCGCCCGCAATGCCCGGGAGGACGGGTGACAAGGGTTGCATGGGCCGTGCCAGCCGGCAACGCCGGGGGGTTGGCAGGGATTGCTTCCTGCTCCCTCTCCCTTCGGGAGAGGGCCGGGGTGAGGGAGGCGGCAAGCGCGGAACCTGGCCTAAACGAGCGCGACGCGCTGCCACGGGCCGGGCTGGTGCTGCGTGGCTTACCTCACCCCGACCCTCTCCCGGAGGGAGAGGGAGCAGAAGGCCGGTCCCGGCCTGCCCCAGCACGGGCAGCGTGCGCCGGGACTGCCCAGGCCGTAGGCACGTTGAAGCAGCCCGGCCGATGCCACATAAAGAAAGCCATCAGCCCCGGAGGCCCCCGACCGTGAAGCCCGCCAACCAGATGCTGTCCGCCATGGGCACCACCGTGTTCACCGTGATGTCCGCGCTGGCGACGCAGCACGGCGCGATAAACCTGGGCCAGGGCTTCCCGGACACCGACGGCCCGGACGACGTGGTGCAGGCCGCCGCCGACGCGCTGCGCGACGGGCGCAACCAGTATCCGCCGCTGACCGGCGTGCCGGAGCTGCGCCAGGCCGTCGCCCACGCCAACGCCCGCTTCTACGGCCTGCACGTTGACCCGGCGTCCGAGGTCGTCGTCACCAGCGGCGCCACCGAGGCCATCACCGCCTGCCTGATGGCGCTGCTCAACCCCGGCGACGAGGTGGTGCTGATCGAGCCGCTGTACGACACCTACCTGCCGGTCGTGCGCCTGCTGGGCGCCGTGCCGCGCCTGGTCCGCCTGACGCCGCCCAAGTGGGAGCTGCCGCGGGCCGAGCTTACCGCGGCGTTCGGGCCGAGGACCAAGGCGATCCTGCTGAACACCCCGATGAACCCGACCGGCAAGGTGTTCACCGCCGCCGAGCTGGCCTTCGTCGCCGACCTGGTCAGCCGCCACGACGCCTATGCCATCTGCGACGAGGTCTATGAGCACCTGACGTTCGACGGCTGGCGGCACATCCCGTTGATGACCTTGCCAGGGATGCGCGACCGCTGCCTGCGCATCGGCAGCGCCGGCAAGACGTTCAGCCTGACGGGCTGGAAGATCGGCTACGTCACCGGCCCGGCGGCGCTGTGCGGCATCGTCGCCAAGGCGCACCAGAACCTGACCTTCACCACGCCGCCCAACTTGCAGCGGGCGGTGGCGGTGGGGCTGGCGAAGGACGACGCCTATTTCGCCGGGCTGGGCGAGGCGCTGGGGGCGAAGCGGACGCGGCTGTCGGCCGGGCTGTCGGCCATCGGGTTCGAGGTGCTGCCGGCGATGGGCAGCTACTTCGTGACGGCCGACTTCGCGCCGCTCGGCTTCCGTGGCGACGACGTGGCGTTCTGCCGGCACATCACGGAGCAGGCGGGCGTGACGGCGATCCCGGTGTCGGCGTTCTATGAGGGGGAGGCGCCGGGCCACTATGCGCGGTTCGCGTTCTGCAAGCGGGACGCCGTGCTGGACGAGGCCGTGTCGCGACTGGGCCGGCATTTTGGCGGCCTGTCTGCTGAACGTATGCAGGCGGTCGGCGACTGATGATGGAGCCAATGGAAAAGGTTGAGAGGTGACGGCCGACGCCAAGCGTTCCACCGACGCTCAGGACCTCTGGATACTTGAAAATTTTGGCGTTGACGTGCGTTCCTTGCATCAGGTTGGCAGCACTGCGGCTGCTTCGGCCCCTTAATTCGAGGAGGTGTCAAAAGGTGGAAGGGGCGCAGCGAACCATGGAGGAGGCGGTGGCGAAGCCGGTCCTGCATCGAGCGTGCCTGGCGACGCGATCAGCGGCTTCCCACCACAGACCGCTGAAAAACTGCGTGCTATAAATCGGAGGATGCTTGCCCGCGCAGTCGGCACGACGGGATTGGACCTAAACCACGCGGATTTGGAACGTGTCCAGTCGGAAGATGAGCTTGAATCGTTGTTGCGCGATGCCGCAAGGCGCCAGGGAAGCGGTCTCTACAGAGAGGCAGCGCTGAGCGATTGGCGCGACATTGCCAGGATGCTCTATTGCATTGTCTGCTGGAGCCGTTTTCCAGAGCCGCCGGTCGTGACGCCGCCGCCCCGGCCCAGCCCCTCCGCGCCTCCAAAGCCTTGACCGTATCGCATCACAGCCCTTGAGGTCTGCAATGGATGTAATCAACTGGGATGCAGAGCCTGATCTTGAGCGTTTGGAGCGGCTGAACAAAACGCTGGATCAATCTCCGGCGGAGGCCGTTCCCGAGCTTGAAGAGCTGGTGGCGCAAGGATCGGCCGTCGGCGCGCTATACCTCGGCAGCTACTACTTGGCGGAGCGGAAGGACAAGCTCTCCGATGAGGCGAAGGCGGCTTTCTGGTATGAGAAGGCGCATGTTCGCGGCATCGGCCAAGCGTCATACATGCTGGGCCGGTTGCGGTATCGCAAGAAAGACTTCAATGGCGCGTTCGAGGTGTTCCGCGTTGGCGCGGACAGGCTCTATCTTCCTGCCATGTATCGCACGGCGAAGATGTACCAGGATGGCGAGGGGGTGCCCGCAGATTTCGCCGAATGTGTGCGTCTCCTCCAGCTTGCGGAGGCGGAGGGGCATATCTTCTCCCGGCGCGACTTGGCTGGGTTGATGGTTGCCGGGAAGCTCGGTCCGGCGGCGATTCCACGCGGCGTGGCGATGCTGGCCAAGCTGACCGCCGACATGGCCTGGATGATCAAGCAGATTGCGAAGCCCGGCTCTATCCATTCCGAGCGCGTCCTGGCCTGATGACGCCGGCCATGGCACAAATCCATTGACATTGCCGTGCCCGCCGCACTAGAAGCCCACCCCGCGCTGTGGTGGACGTAGCTCAGTTGGTAGAGCGCCGGTTTGTGGTACCGGTTGTCGCGGGTTCGATCCCCGTCGTTCACCCCAGCGCGTTCCCCTCCTGAAATCCGACGCCAGGGCGTGCATCGCGGCACGGCCCATGCTTCACTCCCGCCGATGTGATCGGGAGTCCCTTGCATGAAGCGTCTTGTCCTCTTGGCCTGGGCCGTCCTGGTTGCGGCGTCGCTGCTCGCAGCGCCTTCGGCACGCGCCGCCGATGAAGTGGTGATCGGCGCCATCTACCCCCTGACCGGCAACGCCGCGCAGGTCGGGGCCGACGCGCGCGCCGCCATAGACACCATGCTGGAGATCGTGAACGGCGCGCACGAGCCGCTGCCGATGCTGATGGGCCGCGGCGGTGGGCTGGACCGGCTGGGCGGCGCCAAGATACGGGTCGTCTATGCCGACCACCAGAACGACCCGCAGAAGGCCCGCGCGGAGGCCGAGCGGCTGATCACCCAGGACAAGGTCGTGGCGCTGGTCGGCAGCTACACCAGCGCGACCGCGGCCACCATCAGCCAGGTCGCCGAGCGCTATGAGGTGCCCTACCTGTCCATGGACAACTCCTCGCCGTCCCTGCACAAGCGCGGCCTCAAGTGGTTCTTCCGCACCAGCCCGCATGACGAGATGTTCACCGCGGCGATGTTCGACTTCTTTAAGGAGGTCGGCGTCAAGACCGGGCATCCCGTGAAGTCGGTCGCGCTGTTCTACGAGGACAGCATCTTCGGCAGCGACAGCAGCACGGTCCAGCGCAACCTCGCCAAGTCCGCGAACATCAACGCCGCCGCCGACATCAAGTATCGCGCCAACTCGCCGTCGCTGTCGGCGGAGGCGCAAAAGCTGAAAGCCGCCGATGCGGACGTGCTGATGCCGTCCTCCTACACGTCGGACGCCATCCTTATCATGCGTAGCCTGCAGGAGCTGGGCTACAAGCCGCGCGCCATCATGGCGCAGGCGGCGGGCTTCCAGGAGCAGGCGTTCCTGACCGGGGCCGGGCCGCTGGCGGAGGGCGTGTTCAGCCGGTCCTCCTTCGCCGGCGACGCCGTGAAGTCCCGCCCGGCCATCGTGCCGGTGATGGCGATGTTCCGCGCCAAGGCGGGCAAGGACCTGAACGACAACACGTCGCGGCAGGTGGTCGCGGTGCAGGTGCTGGCGGACGCGATCAACCGCGCCGGGTCGGCCAAGCCGGACGACATACGCAAGGCACTGATGGCCACCAACGTGCCCGGCGACCAGACCATCATGCCCTGGCGCGGCATACGCTTCGACGAGACCGGGCAGAACCAGGACGCGACGCCGGTGATTCAGCAGGTCACGGGCGGCGTGTTCCATACGGTGTATCCGGCCGATGTCGCGGTGCAGGAACCCGTCTGGAACGTCGGCAAGTAGGGGCAGCGCCATGACGAGCAGACGCCGTGTCATCACCTGGGCCGCGCTCCCCGCCGCCGCGCTGCCCGTTGCGGCACTGATCGGCAGTGCCCAGGCGCAGACCGCCCCTGCGGAAAGCACGTTCGAGCGGGTGAACCGCACCAAGACGCTGCGGATCGCCGCCCTGCCGGGGGAGCTGCCCTACTTCGCCAAGGACCTTGCGACGGGCGAGTGGAAGGGCGCTGCCATCGAGTTTGCCCGCGACATCGCCAAGGTGTTCGACGCGAAGCTGGACTATATCGAGAGCACCTACGCCGGGTCGGTGCTGGACCTGCAAAGCAACAAGATAGACCTGGCCTTCGCCCTCGGCCCGACGCCGCAGCGGGCGCTGGCCATCGGCTTCACCCGGCCGTTCTTCACGCATCCCTACGGCTGCCTGGCCAAGAAGGGCTTCGATCCCAAGACCTGGGAGGAGATCAACACCCCGGACGTGCGTATCGTCTGCGACCTCGGCTCGCTGCACGAGACGGCGGCCCGGCGCTATGCCCCCAAGGCGCAGATCACCGCCTACAAGACGCGCGACGAGGCGACGCTGGCGTTCCAGTCCGGACGCGCCGACGTGCTGATCCTGGCGGCGATGCTGGGCCTCAGCACCATTGCCCGCAACCGGGCGCTCGGCCCCTACCACATGCTGACGGGGCCGCTGGTGGCGCTGCCCAGCAACTTCGGCGTCAGGCGGGAGCCGGACAGCCGGTTCGTGGACGTCGTCAACGCCTGGATAGACTACAACCGCGGCGTCGGCCAAATCCGCGAATGGCTGCTGGGCGGCCTGGCGCTGAACGGCGTGACGCGGGAGGACGTGCCGCCCGAGGTCGTCTTCTAGGGCGTGATCGCGCCGGGTTGAGCGGCCTGAACGATTGATATGCTCGTGAAGGCAAGGGCTGGAGCATGACAGGCGCATCTGCCCGCACCTGTCATGCCTCAGCCGGCATGGCCGGCTGACATGGGCTACGAATGGAGCTTCGGCTTCCTGTTCCGCTACACCCACCTGTTCCTGGTGGGGATCGGCACGACGCTGGCCTACACGGTGGGGACGGTGCTGCTGGGCCTGCTGATCGGCCTGGTGCTGGGGCTGGCGAGGCTGTCACGATCCTGGATCGTGAACGTGCCGCTGGTGGCGTTCATCGAGGTGTTCCGCTGCACGCCGCTGCTGGTGCAGATCATCTGGTTCTACTACGCCCTGCCGGTCATCCTGGGGGTGCAGATACCGGCGGTGGTGGCGGCGGTACTGGTGCTGTCGCTCTACACCGGCGCGTTCTATGCCGAGATTTTCCGCGGCGGCATCGTGTCCATCGAGGCGGGGCAGTGGGACGCGGCGCGGGCGCTGGGCCTGCGCTGGGGCCAGGTCATGCGCTGCGTCGTGCTGCCGCAGGCGGTCCGGCGGATGGTGTCGCCGTTCATGAACCAGTCCATCATCCAGCTCAAGAACACCTCGCTGGTCAGCACCATCGCCGTGCCGGACCTGCTGTATCAGGGCACCCTCATCACCGCCGACACCTACAAGCCGCTGGAGGTCTATACCGTGGTTGCCGTCATCTACTTCGCCCTGCTGTTCCCGGCGACGCGCCTGGTGCAGTGGTGGGAAGGCCGCCTGGCGCGGCGCTGAACCCGAGTCCGGAGGGCAACGCATGTCGGACAACGAGAAGGCGTCGCAGAAGTGGTCCGGCCTGCTGGCCCGGCGGGCGGCGCCGGGGCGGGAAGGGTGGTTCTACGCCATAGACAGCCCGCACCTGCGGCGGCGCATCCATGACGCCCACATGCGCGGCCTGGACCCGTTCTCCTGGCTCCGGTCCGAACTGTCCTGGGGCCATCCCGGGGAGGCGAAGCCCATCGGCAGGGCACTGGAAATCGGTTGCGGCGCCGGCGACCTGGCCGTGATGCTGATGCAGGCGGGCTGGTTCGGGCAGCTCGATGCGTTCGACGTGGCGGAGGGCGCCATCGCCGCCGCCAGGCGACGCGCGGCGGAGGCCGGGCTGACAACGCTCAACTTCTTCGTGGCGGACGGCAACACGCTGGCGCTGGAGCCGGACAGCTACGACCTCATCTACGCGAGCCACGCCTTGCACCACATCACCGACCTGGAGCACCTGCTCGCCCAGTGCGCCGCCGCGTTGCGTCCGGGCGGGACGCTGTTCGCCACCGACTACGTCGGACCGTCGCGGATACAGTACTCCGACACGCACCTGGCGCTGATGAACGATATGCTGGCCCGGCTGCCGCCGGAAAAGCGCGTGGACAACCTCAAGAGCTTTGAGGAGAAGCGGCTGATCCAGCGCACGCCGCTGCAGGCGTTCCTCGACAACGATCCCAGCGAGGCCCCGCGCTCGGCCGAGATCATCCCCGTGCTGCGGCGGTTCTTCGACGTGGAGGCGACGCCGTATGGCATGGAGCTGACCTACGAGGTCCTGCTGGGCATCGTCCACAACTTCGACCCGGACGACGCCGGGGACAACGCGCTCATGGACCGGATGCTGGAACTGGACCGTGCGGCCCGGCAGGGCGGGCAGGCCGGCACCCTGTTCGCCAACATCGTCGCCAGGCCGCGCGGTCCCGCCGCCTCCGTCGCCGCCCTGCTGTCCGGCACGGTGCCGGACTTTGCCGCGCTGCTGGCGTCCTGCCCCGTGCCACCCGTCAGCCCCGGCACCGTGGCCGGCATAGACGGCTGGCTCGGGCCGGAGGCCGCGGACCTGACGATACGGCTGTGCCGCTTGCAGGCCGCCCTCGGCCTGCGGACCGGCGTGCTGGAGCTGGGCGTGTATCGCGGCAAGTACCTGGCGCTGCTCGCGGCGCTGCATGGCGGCGCCGGGCTGCCGCTGATCGGCGTGGACCTGTTCATCGAGCGCATCGGCCAGGGCATCCCCGCCGAGCACGTCCCCTACATCGTCGCGAAGATCGTGGACTCCATCCTGGGCGCCGCGCCGGACGCGACCCCGCCGCTGATCCTGCACGCCCGCACGCAGGACCTCGACGCGGCGGCGCTGCTGGCGCACTGCCCCGCCGGCTACAGCTTCATCAGCGTGGACGCCGGGCACGAGGCGGATGACGTGGCGAACGATCTGGCCCTGGCCGGCGACGCGCTGTCCCCGGGCGGCATTGTCGCGCTGGACGACGCGCTCAGCCTCGCGCTGCCCGGCGTGGCGGAGGGGCTGTTCCGCTACCTGTTCGCAGGCGGCACGGACAAGCTGGCCGCCTTCGCCACCTGCGCCAACAAGCTGTTCCTGTGCCGGCCGGACATGCACGCGACCTACCTGGCCTATGCAACCTGGCTGCTGACCCTTGAGGGCCAGGCCGAGTACCTCGCCAAGTCCAGGAAGCGCGACGGCGACAACCGCGAGCTGCTGTTCGTCCCGCGCCTGTCGGGGCGCGAGATCGTGGCGTTCGACTACGGAGCCGTGACGCCCTCTGCCGAATGCCCCTAATCTTGACCGGTTCATACGCTGCCTGTCCTCGTCATCGTGGGGAGCGGAGCAATGCGGCAACCCAGGAACCGCAGGTGCCGCTTTTGCTGCCTCTGGATTGCCACGCCGCCAGCGCGGCTCGCAATGGCGATGTGCTTCGCGCCGGTCAGAAGCTTTGGCGAGTGGTGTAAGCCCTTACTGCTCTTGTAAGTGGGTGAAGCGCAGCCCCTTCCATTTCCGGTCCAGCACGGCCTGCACCAGAGTGTCCGAGAAGAAGGTGGAGCGGCCAAGTTGCAGTTTGCCGGCCCATACATGATGGTTCTTAATGACCGAGCGTCTCAATACGATTTGGGTCTCCTTTCCGACTTTTGGCCAAATAAACGATAGTTCTGGGGTGATCTTCGAGATCTCCACTTCAGACTTCTCAATCCAGACGGCATCGAGTCGAATACCGGGGATGAGCATGTAGTAAGGGGTTTGCAGAGGGCTGCCGTCGCGGCAAAAAATAGGCTTGCTGCCCCGTTCGCGCTGGATATTGACAGCGAAGAATTGGTGCTGCCCCGGCTCTAGCTCCTCGATCAGCGCTTGCACCTCATAGCTGACGGCAAGCTTGGCATCGATGCACAGGAACTCAGGCAAAGCCTTGTGAGGGGTCTCTAGAAAAGCAATCTCTGGGATTTCGGATCGGCTGAAATGGCGCACTGGCCCTGGCCCATAGTATTCTCTCAGAACCAGACCTTTGCCATCGCCAAAACTTAAAAACGGGAAAAAGCGGGAAGTCAGCGTAAAGTCTATAATGGCGGCCACTCTGTTTTCTTCCGATCCAAGTAGTACAGTAGCAGGGCAAGATGCTCCTCAGCATCTTGCTCATGCCAAACCTATACGATGCGCCCCTTCTCTATGCCAACGATGTCGCCATTCTTGACTACAGAAATAGAACCGCCTGCGATGAGGTAACAGCCAATCAGGCCCGCGGCAGCAACTGCTCCGCCAGGGTCGCCCAGTAGCTTGCGCCGACCGGCAGGATGTCGTCGTTGAAGTCGTACTTGGGGTGATGCACCCCGGCGTCCTCCGGCGAGCGCCGCGCGCCGAGCATGATGTAGGCGCCCTGCTTGGCGTTCAGCATGAAGCTGAAGTCCTCGCCGCCCATCGTCGGCGCCTCCATGTGCTGCACGCGGGCCTCCCCCTGCACGGTTTCCGCGGCGTGCCGGGCCAGGGCCATCGCGGCGGGGTCGTTCACGGTGGCGGGGTAGGTGCGGCGGAACACCACGTCGGCGGTTGCGCCGAAGCCGGTGGCGATGTGGGAGGCCAGGCGATGCACACCGGCCTCCAGCATGTCGCCCACGGACGGCGTGAACCACCGGGCGGTGCCCAGCATACGCACGGTTTCTGGAATGACGTTGTAGATGTGGCCGCCCTGGATGCTGCCGATGGTGACGACGCCGGCCTCGGTCGGCTTCATGCTGCGCGCCACGATGCTTTGCAGCGCCTGCACGATGGCGGCGCTGACCACGACGGGGTCCACGCCCATGTGCGGCTGCGCGCCGTGCGAGCCGCGGCCGGTCACGGTGATCTCGATGTCGGCGACGGCGGCCATCACCGGGCCGTCGCGCCAGAAGAACACGCCCTCCGGCAGGGCGGGCCAGTTGTGCATCCCATAGACCTGGTCCATCGGGAACCGCTCGAACAATCCCTCGTCCACCATCATCTTGCCGCCGCCCTTGTTCTCCTCGGCGGGCTGGAAGATCACGTTGACCGTGCCGCTGAAGTTGCGGGTCTCGGCCAGGTACTTGGCGGCGCCCAGCAGCATCGTGGTGTGGCCGTCATGGCCGCAGGCGTGCATGACGCCGGGGGTCTGGCTGGCGTAGGGGACGCCGGTTTCCTCGGGGATCGGCAGGGCGTCCATGTCGGCACGCAGGCCGATGGCGCCGCCGGGGCCGCGCCCGCGTATGACGCCGACGACGCCGGTGCCGGCCAGCCCAGCATGTACTTCGTCCACGCCGAACGACCGCAGGTGGTCCTGCACGACCTGCGACGTGCGGTGCTCCTGCAACGCAAGTTCCGGGTGCTGGTGCAGGTCGCGGCGCCAGGCGGTCATCTCGTCGTGGAAGTCGGCGATGCGGTTGAGGATGGGCATGGTGGGGTCCTGAATGTCAGCGCCAGGCCGGCGGCCAGCGCGATCGGCTCTATGCCTAAAATGCGCCGCATGTCGGCGATGGCAAAGGCTTTGTCCTCGCCAAGGCGGCGGATTTCGTCGGCGCCGATGCGCGGCAGGCCGGGCAGGCGGGTCAGCGGCGCCAGGGCGCGCAGCAGGGCCGCGGGCACCGGCACGATCCGCGGGGGCCGCAGCCCGGCGGCGCGGGCCACGGCGCGGACGAAACCGGCGTAGGGCAGGGCGTCCGGCCCGGCGGCCACCAGGGCGTGCGGCCCGTCCCAGGCCGTCGCCATCGCGGCGCGCAGGCTGCGCGTCACATCCGATTGGTGGATGGGCTGCACCAGGGCGCGACCGCCGCCGGGCAGCGGCACGACCGGCAGGCGGCGCAGCAGGGCGGCCAGGCGCTGCACGTTGTCCTCGCCCTCAGCGCCGTAGATCATGGTGGGATGCAGGATAGCGCCGGGGCGGCCGGAGGCTTGCAGGGCGGCTTCCCCGGCCTGCACGCCCAGCCCGTGCGCGTCGGGCCAGCGGGTGAAGCGGCGGGTGCTGCCGAGGAACACGAAGCGTTCTGCGCGCGGCGCGGCGGCCAGGATGGCGGGGATGTGCCGGGCGTGGGCGCAGGACACGACCAGGCGGGCGTCGTGGAGGGCTGCAAGCAGGGTGGGATCGAGCAGGTCCGCCACGCGCGGGGTGCCGGACAGGCCGGTTGCGGCCCAACGCGACGCGCTGCGGACGACGGGCACGTAGTCCAGCCCGTCTGCCTGCAAGGACCGGCACAGCGCCGCGCCGGACCGGCCGCTGGCGCCGATGATATGGGGGGTCAGCATCGCAGCCATTCTCTAGGCTGACTCCCGGCCCGTGGACACCAGCCCGCTTCCTGCTCCCTCTCCCTTTTCGGGAGAGGGTCGGGGTGAGGGAAGCAGCAAGCACGGAACCGGCCGGAAGCCGCGCGACACTGGCTCCCGCACAGGCGGGGTTCGGTCCTTGCG
>JAABUM010005377.1_pt1 | contig 13519 bp, 11 predicted proteins | sample 5559161 | NCBI WGS metagenome assembly JAABUM01 (sample SAMN10711868, study PRJNA513369) | rock metagenome | isolation source: Antarctica rocks | place: Antarctica: Victoria Land, Siegfried Peak nord | reverse complement strand
CACGCGCCACCCTTCAAGTCGTCAACCTCCACAGGTGGCTCAGGCGTTTGGCGCCCGCCCCCTCCGATGACCCGCCCTTCCGCTATAGAAAATCGCATTCCACAGCCTTATGAAGACAGGCTCTTAGGTTTTACGCTTTTCAACAAAATGCAACCCGCAACTCAAGAAACACCTCAAGTGGAACGCGACCAGATGTTCGTTTCCTACAGCCACCACGACGTCGAGTGGCTTGAGCATTTACAAATCATGCTCAAACCGCTCACGCGCAACCGCAAAATCACGGTCTGGGATGACACCAAAATTCGTGGCGGCGACAAGTGGAAAGAAGAGATTCGCAAGGCACTGGCAAGCGCCAAAGTCGCCGTCATGTTGGTGAGTCCCTATTTCTTGGCGTCGGATTTCATCGCCGAACACGAATTGCCGCCTTTGCTGCAAGCTGCCGAGAAAGAGGGCGTCAAGATTTTGTGGGTGATGGTCAGCGATTGCCTTTACAAAGAAACCGAACTCGCCGATTTTCAAGCGGCGCACGACATTTCGCACCCACTGGATTCTCTTTCGGTTTCGGATCGCAACCGTGTTTTGAAGTCGGTTTGCGAGAAGATCGCTCACGCCACAGCGCAGGTGTCTTCTCCCGCAAACCCTTAGTCGGCCCGTCGGCACAAGCGTCACGCTCGCCGGGCCAAGAACAGACGCCTTCCCCAACATCACCTTTTGCTCTCTCCACCAAAGCCAGTGAACGTCTCGATCAACTGGAAGCCGAGTCGAGGGCGCGTTGTGTTCGCCGCTGGTGCGCGCTGGGCTTGACCCGCGACGAGGCATTGGCACTTTACCACGACCCATCAATCGGTGTTCTTTCGACGGACATTTTGCCAACTGCCCAGAATCCCATCAAGCTCATCCAAGCCCCGATGGGAACGGGCAAGTCTTTGGCAGGTGAGCATTTACATAAGGGTGCCTTTGACCGCTTTCGCCGTGAGGCTGATACGCCTGTGCCGGTCTATCTGGAAACTCGTCCACCAGCAGGTGGGTTGCGCGAGGCTGTGATCACAGCCAGTTCCAATTTGGGTGATCCAGCCACACGCGGTGCCGCAATCGTCGTGGACGACCAACTGGGCGTTGACAGTGCTTCGGTGTGGAGTCTGTTGGACGACGCCCGTTTTCTGGTCGAGGTCTGGCCGCGAACTACCTTCACTGTTCTAAGTCGTCCTTTGCCCGACGACCAACCTCCGACCGAAGCAGTCCACTTGCCCCTTCTGCTGGATGACGAAATCATCCAGCTTGTGAAGAGATTAAACGGCCACCTCGCATACGACTTGCCACTTTCTTTGCGTGAAGCAATCCGGCGTCCCTTGTTCGCCATCTTGCTGGCTATCGCCACGCGCCGCCAGGAAAATGAGATTCCCCGCTCGACGGGCGAACTTTTAGCGGGCTTGGTGCGCCGCGCTCTTGGCCAGAGGATAGGCGACCAATCGCCTTTGCAGGACGTGTTGGAGCGTTTGAGTATCGCCATCCTCGCTCGCGGCGGGCCGCTGCCCGTTGCCGAGGCGCTTTCTCCCGCCGAGGTGCCGCCTTTGGTCGCGTCCGGGTTGATCATCCAAGAGCGCGCAACAGTTCGTTTTGCTTTGGATATTCTGCTGGAGTGGTTCGCGGCGCAGGCTTTTGCTAAAGGTCATGTGCAACCGGAGCAATTTCTCAACGACGAGCGATTGCTGGAACGATGGTTCTTTGGAATAGCGATGTTCCTTGCCGGGTGTAGCCACGCCAATGCCAGCCTGGTGCTGGAGCCTTTGGTGCGTGCTTATCCGACGCTGGCCTCTCAAGTCGTTGTTGAAGCGATGGAAGACCACAACCATCGGGCGCTTTTCCAAGAGGACGAAACCCAACCACCAGCTTTCGACGAATGTGGGCGTCGCTTGCGCGAAACGATGCAGGCATGGGCGGATGGTTTAGGACCATTGGCGCGCCTCGTCGCGCCGTTGGATGAGCGTGATCAGGTATTGCCAGTTGGCGTGGCCGTCGGGCGCAGCCTTTTCGCCCGTTCGTGGTATCAAGGCACTGAACCAAAACCGCCCGTCGTTGAATTGCCTTCGCAACTGGTCGAAACCAGCCCTTTTTCGCCTGCAAACCGTGACCTTCCTGGCTTGGGCTGGGGTAGATTGATGTGGAGCAAAAGTGGCTCTTCTCCTGCGTGGATGTGGAATGAAACCCGCGCTCAACTCAGTCGCAACTTGGCTGAACTCGTCCGGGTGAAAGGGTTTCCGTTTGTCGGCGAGTTGCACGGTGGCCCGCTTTGGAAAGAAATTGTCTGGCTCGCGGGGTTGTGGGTCATGGGTTACGGCAGCTTCTGGATGCAGCCGTTGCCGCTTGATGCCTTGGAAGACCGGTTGGAACAACTGCCCGAAGCCGAGGGCATCACTCGCTATGGAAGCCGGACAGTTTCTCTGGAGCCACTGCGCCAAGAAATCATCCGCCTGCGCGCTCAGGGGGCGTCGGAACTTGCGCCACCTTATCCTGGCCCTGACGACTACTCACCTAACGGTTGGTGGCGCGACCGAGAAACAGGTGAAAAACGCAGACCGGAGCCATACATCACCGTTGGAAGCAGTTGGTATGACAACTTCTCCGAAGAGGGCTTGGCAGCGCACATCGGGGCGATCTACGGCGCGGCGCTTCAAGGCTACGAGCAGCTTATTAAGACGTGGTTGCCCACCTTGGCGCCGCATCTGACGACGGCGGTTCTGTTGCCCGTTCGTCTGGTTGGCCTTGTCGAACACCCTTGGCATAGAGGCGTGTGGGGCGCAAGCATCGACTGGTATCTGGATCCATTGCCTGCGAGCGAAAGGAGCCGGGTCGAAGTGCGCGCTTGGCGACCAGAGGATGGTGACAGCTACAATTTCCGCTCCGATGAACTCATGGCCTCGTTGCGCCGACATCAACTAATGATGCGCCCACGCACCGCTCGTTGGCTCGTCACCTCGTTGAATGGCTCTGCCGTTTCGCTTGGCGATACGCCAGCCCTTGACTTAGCCTACGATTGGCTTCAAGATGACCTCAAGCGAGCACGTTGGATTTAACGGCAAGCGTGTTGCTTGCATCTCTTGATCATCTTCAGTGTTTGACTTGAATACCACATTTCCATAACTTTGACAAGCAATTATCTACTTAACTATATTCATTTTTTAGAAGGTGGCAGCAGATACAATCGCTTCCTCCGAATTCGGAGAATATCTAACTTCTCTACTGTATGTCAAACATCAAAACTTATATTCAACATTTCGTAGACTGAAGAGGTGCTTCGTTCGCTCTCTCCCGCAATGAAAGTTGTGCTTCAGCTTGCGCGTCAACAAGGGGTTTTACGCGCACGTGACCTGGATTCTCATGGTATCGCGCGCTCGACTCTTCAAGGGCTGCGAGATCGCGGCCTATTGCTCAGCGTCGGACGCGGTCTGTATGTGTCTCCTGATGCGGCGATGCCGGAACATCAAACGCTTATCGAAGTGGCGCGCCGTGTTCCGCATGGCGTGGTGTGTCTATCGTCGGCACTTCGCTTTCACGAGATCGGCACGCAGGAACCGCCCGTGCTCTGGCTGTGCATCGAAAGCCGGGCCCGCGCGCCCAAGCTCGATTACCCGATGCTCGAAATCGTGCGCCAGAGCGGGCCAGCGTGGACGGCGGGCGTGGAAGAACACACATTGTTCGTCGGCGAGGCGCAGGTAACGGTCAAAGTCACCTCGCCCGCAAAAACCGTCGCCGACTGCTTCAAGTTCCGTAGCCGAGTTGGGCTGGATGTGGCGTTGGAGGCGCTACGTGATGCGCTACGTCAAAAGAAAGTCACGCACCGCGACCTGTGGCGTTACGGCGACATCGACCGCGTCAGCCGTGTAATGCGGCCTTATCTGGAAGCGATGACTACACCATGAAAACCCCCAAGAACATGACCGAGTCGATTCGCCAGAGGCTGTTAGACGGCGCCCGTAGCCGCGGTGAAGAATTCAACTTGGTGTTGACGCGCTACGCCATTGAACGCCTGCTTTATCGCTTGAGCCAGTCGCCGCACCGTGACCGCTTCGTCCTCAAAGGCGCGGCGCTCTATGTCGTGTGGGCCAAGGAGTCAAGCACACTTGGTTATCGTCCCACGCGCGATCTCGATTTGTGGGGCAGCGGCGCGTCCGACGTCGAAGGCTTGCTATCTCTCTTTCACGAGATCGCGCGAACACAAGTCGAAGACGACGGTCTGCTCTTCGAGAGTGAAGCCATGCGCGGCCAAGCGATGCGCGAAGACGAACTCTACGAGGGCTGCCGCCTGTCACTCGTGGCGATGTTGGGCAACGTCCGCATTCCACTCACGGTTGACTTTGGTTTTGGAGATGCCATCACGCCTCCGGCGTCGGAAATCGACTACCCGGTTTTGCTTTCCACCCTACCCGCGCCGCGCGTGCGCGCTTATCCGCGAGAAACGGTGGTGGCCGAAAAGTTTGAGGCGCTGGTGGCGCTCGACTTGACCAACACGCGCATGAAGGATTTTTACGACCTGTGGACGCTTTCACGCGCCTTCGACTTCGACGGACAAACGCTCCTTCAAGCCGTGCGCAATACGTTCGAGCGGCGGCGCACCGCCTTCCCCGACGAGATGCCCCTTGCTCTCACCAAGCGGTTCGGCGAAGATGCGGCTAAAGTCGCGGCATGGGCCGGTTTTGCCAAGAGAAGTCGTCTCAGCGACTTGCCTCCACTCCCCGATGTCCTAATTCACTTGCAAACCTTTCTGTGGCCCTTAGCTCAAGCGGCGAGAAACACCGGCACATGGAACCCCAGCTGGACACCACAAAACGGGTGGCAACAAGACGAGACGTGATGTTCCATCCCTCTCAAGAAACAAGCTATGCAACCGATAACCCTCGTGTCGCATCCGAGGAGCCTTACTTCCTCACCTCAAACACTTGCGATGATGGACATCAAGAAGTTTAAGAGTTCAAGCGTTCTGCCGTTTACACAGCAAAACGTTTGAGCGTTTGAATGTTTTTACTGCGAGCGGTATTTCTCCGTCAAGAGGTCGAGGGCTTCCTGCACCAGCACCGATTTGTCCGGTTTTTTGCCGGTTTTCTCGCGCTGCTCCAACTGTATCCGCTCCAACGCCACGACCTGATCGGGCCGGATGTAAAGCGTCACTTTGGAGACTTCGGGCTTCGCTTCATAGACGACGGCATCGGCAGTTGGAGTTGTAGGAGCGGTGATGATGGCGTCTACGCCGCGGGCGTCGGCCTGGCGGCGCTCTTTCAGAGACATTCGTTTTTCGGCCATTTTATTTCGCTTGAGCAAACCGCTCAAGCACCTCCTGCGCGAGTTCGCGGTAGGCCGTCGCCGCCGACGATTGCGGCGCGGTTTGCAGGATGGATTGCCCGGCGAGGGTGCTGTCTTGCAACTTCACCGTTGTAGGAATCGGGGTGTGAAAGAGTTGCTCGCCGTAGGTAGCGCGCAGTTCTTCCAACACTTCGCGCGAGTGCGTGGTGCGCGCGTCGAACATGGTGGGCAACACGCCGGCGATGCGGAGCGGCGCGTTGATGCGGGCTTGCACTTTTTCGATGGTGTTCAAGAGCAAGTCCATGCCGCGCAGGGCGAAATACTGCGTTTGCACGGGAATGATGACGCGAGTCGCTGCTGACAGCGCGTTGAGCGTGAGCAAAGACAGCGACGGAGGACAGTCGATGAGGATGATGTCGTAGTCGTCCAGAAGAGGCGCGAGCTTTTCTTTGAGGATGGTTTCTCTACCCGGCTCGGACACAAGTTCCAGTTCGCTGGCCGCCAAGTCGATGTTGGCCGGCGCCAGAAAAGGGCCACACTCCGTCGGCGTCACGATGCGCGCCATCGGCATTTTAGGCGAGCGCAAAACATCATAAACGCTTTCGCTCAGCCCAAAAGGGTCGATGCCCAAACCCGCCGAAAGCGATCCTTGTGGGTCGAGGTCAACGAGCAGAACCCGGTGCCCAAGCTCACAAAGAGCCGCGCCCAAGTTGATCGTCGTCGTTGATTTCCCTACCCCTCCCTTTTGCTGCGCGATGGCATAGATTGGCTTCATAAAAACGCTTGACTGTTTATACAGCAAAACAGATAGCAGTGTAGACATTCGGCTGTTTAACTGGCTACACGTTTGAAAGTTCCAGGTATGTCGCTCACCAAGACATCTCACATCGTCTCCCCAAATACCTCACCTCAAGTGGAAAACAAATGACGTATTCCAGGAGATGGGGTGCTTGGTCTTGGGAGACGAGGTGCTTGGTTTGGGGAGACGCATCTAATAAATCGTCTCCCCAAACCAAGCACCCTTTTTTGATTTGACTGCTGGGTTTGGGGAGACGAGGTGCTTGGTTTGGGGAGACGCACTGCTGGGTTCGGGGAGACGAGGTGCTTGGTTTGGGGAGACGATAAAAACCGCCAAAAACCCGCTTTTTCGTTGTCCTGATTGACAACTTTCCTAATATCAATCCCGTCCGACTGTATTAGACGTTTTAAGACAACAGCAGACACACGCGCGCGCCTACGCGCGAGAAACTGCTGCTGCTGCTGCTGCTGTTTTTTATAGAATTCCTCTTCATGCGAAAAAGCGCGACAACATCCGACCCCAACGCTTCTTCCGCGCCGCAAGAACTTGCGTCCGATGAAGGCATCGCCGCGCTTCGCAGCGAAACGGCGCTTTCCCGTTTTCCACTTCACAAACTCTCCCAAAGCGACATTTTAATTCGGCTCGAAGGACATCCTAAAGCTGTTTTGTGGCGCGTTGACGGAAACATCGGCTACGGCGAACCGGGCCATTTGGCTTATAAAATCGACACGCTCCACGTCAACCGGCGCATCGAAGAAAGCGGACGACCCGTTGCCAAGATCATCCGTTTGGGGAGCCTGCGCGAAATTGGCGAAAGCATCGGCTGTTACAGCAACCCCGAACTCAAGCGCGCCTTGCTTCAGAACGCAAGCGCGATGATCACCGCCAAAATCTCTTACCAAACAAAAGAGGGCGGCGAAAAATCTCTTGAAGCTATCTTCAATCGTTACAGCGTCATTTTCACTAACCAAATGCTTCCCAATGGTGAAAAAGCGGATGGGGTTCACCTTATTCTCAACGACATCTATCAAGAAGTTCTCAACAGCGCGGTTTTTCGTCCCCTCAACTATGACTACATGAAAACGTTGTCGCCGATGTCACAGCGTTTATATGAGATCGTTTCCTACCAAGTGTTTGCGGCTATCAAGCATTCCAATGGAAGAGCCAAAATCGCTTACTCCGAATACTGCCTTTTATCGACAGCTATTCGCTATTTCGACTTCGACCATGTGAAAAAGCAGATGTATAAAGTGTTCAAGCCACACACGAGCAGTGGTTACATCGCCCGCATCGAATACGAACGCACACGCGATGAACAGGGGCGCGAGGACTGGTGGATGTGGTTGACTCCCGGCCCTGGCGCCCACAAAGAAGTTCTGGCTTTTTCCGGGCAGGGCAAAACGCGCAAGCCCGCTTCCGCCCGACGCAAGCGGGCGACAAGCACCGGAGAAACGCCAACGACCGCTTCGGTGGACGCAAAACCTGCGCGAGCGGAAGTGTTATCGGCACCCCAAACGACTTCTGCGCCCTTTTCTCCCTCGCCTGTTCCTGTCGCACCATCTCTCACGGCCTCTTCACCTTCGAGCGGCGAGCCGGAGCAGACGTTGGTCGAGCAGTTGGTCGCGGCGCAACTCAACCGAGGGGATGCTGAGCGATTCGCGCGCGACTTGCCCGACGTCTGCCGTCGTCAACTGGCTTATTTGCCCTTCGTCGCCGGGTTCAAGACCAGTCAGGGGGCTTATCTGCGCCGCGCCATCGAAGGCGACTTTGGCCCTCCGGCGGGCTTTGTCGCGCACGCGGAGGAACAGGAGCAGCAACAAGCCTCCAAAGGCCGCAGCGCGCAAGAACTGTTCACCGCTAACGAGAGAAAGGCCCGCGAATCCCATCAGGAGCGATTCTACGGGCTTTATAGCGCCTTCCTGAAGCAAACCCTTCGAAAGCTTGAAGCGGCGCGTTCTGAGGCGTTTACAGCGTTTGCGCGGGCCGAAGGAGAGCAACGGCGTAGCCTCACGAGCGGCCCGTTCGCGGATCGCCCGCTCACGCGGGCGGCTCTGGAAGCCTTCGATGTTGAGGAGAACCGGCTGGAACGGGCGCGCGCCTTCTTCGCCAAACAGAGCGTGCCTCTGCCCGACTTCTGGCAATGGGACGGCGAAGTCAATCCGGATCCGTTTCGATTTTAGAACCTGCTCAACGGTTTGAACCACGAATGATCGGCAAGGGTTTGAACGGCAAAAGAGCGGCGATGAGGCGGTCTTGTTCTTCCACATCGTCAGTTTGCGGTGCGAAAGTAGCACGATACAACTCAGCGTAAAACTGGGCATAGGGCACGCCCTGCCTGGAGATGCCATAAGTGAGGCGCCACTGGCGGAACTTTTTTCGCATTTTCGAAAGCATGGGCGCTTGATCTTTGCTGGTGAACTCCGCCCACAACAGCGCGTCTGCGCCGAGCCAGTCCATCGTCTTGATCAGGTGTTCGTAGCCCTGAATGGCCAACAGGTTCTTCAAATGTGCTTCCTGCACGGCGGCGGAGCGAAGCATCACTTCCCACCGTTCTGCCTCACCAGGCTCGGAAGAGGAAAGCCAGGTTGTGTCCAACGCTGACGAGGTCGGCTCCGGTTCGCGGAAGACGCCCCGCAAGAGCCGCTGATCCAGTAGTCCGGACAGACTATTATAGGAGTGGAGCAACTGCTGTATCGTTTCAGTTTTAGCCTCTCTTTTAACCGTGGCGGCATCCCGTAAGCGTCTTTCCAATCGCATCGTGTGCGAGCCGGGCAGAAACTCAAGAGCCACTTCTGGATTCACACCCCGTCTTCTGGATTTGGCCCGCACCTCTTGCTCCTTGTCGTAGAAGCACCAGCGGGTCGACTTGTTGCCGCGCCATAAACCCGTCCGGAAGTTCCTGGGCCGCGCGTTGTTCGCGGTATCCGTTCGGTGAAGCAGCGGCCAGTAACTTGAAACAGGGCGTGGCAGAGAGATGTCGCGGCACAAGTCGAGTTGAGAAAGTCGGGCTTTGTAAAGGTCGAGTAGAAGACCCCGCGCCTTCAATCGTTGCTGCACTTGATGCAAAACATCCCGGAACTCCCGCTTGGTCACTGGGCGGGTGTTGACACCGTGCAAAACTTGCGAGGGGTTGAAGGTCAGCCAGCAGAAAACGTCTTTGCCGCGGGGAAAAGGAGTGCCGATTCGAACCCGAAGATGCCCATCTCTCCACAGCGCGAACACGCCGCGTATGTCTTCCCCCCGATGCTGAAAAAGCACGATGTCGCCCTGATTGTTGCGGGGATAAATCTCGAACTCGGTGTAGAGCATGAAATCATCGAAACGATCAGCGACCTTGAAAGGGCAGAACAAGCGGATTTTGTCGATGCTGGTCGGGAAACGCCGCTCCGGGGAAAACACCTCTGATGGGAGGTTGCCGTAGGAAGTTGGTTTTTGAGCCACACCTCGCAGCTTAACCTTTTCCTTCTGCTTAAAAAGTTGCTCCCACTGGAAGGTTTTGGCGTTGACATCAAATAAAAAGAGTTTTATATGTATGTGAGATGGCTGAACACCAACCCTTTACCTTTCAAACGGTTGGACGCTTTGCTGTAAAAACAGCAAAGCGTCCAACCGTTTCAGCCTGTTATATGTCGGTGATGCCTTTTTTATGCATGCAGAAGTTAGGCAGTGGCGTCCCACGCCCAACCTCCATGCGCTGTTCCGCCTCAAGAGTTGGAACCTTTGAGTTCTCACCGATCCAGTTGTTTGTCAGTGACCTGGTAGACGGTGTTGGTGCCGCTGCCCTGCCGCTCCAAGAATCCCAGTTCTACCAGGCGGCTTAGGTCAGCCCGCGCCTGTCTGGACGACACATTGGTCTGGCTGTGGTAGTCGCTCGCGCTGATGCGCTGGCCCGCCGAGAACGATGCGATGAACTTACGCGCACGGTCAGGAACGCGAGCCGCATCGTCCTTTCGTCCCTCGTTCCAAAAGGTGAGCAGGATACCGCCGCCGCGCCGCGTCCAAGTCGGCGCGGGTAAGTCAGCCTTTTGGCAGGCGCTCACGATCTGGCGCCCGCCGATGCCCAGCCGCTCGATAAGGCCGACCTGGAACATTACATATGCGATGTCGGGGTTGCGGGGCCGCGACACGCCGCCCAGAGGAAGATCGCTGAGGGTCAATCCTTCGGGAAGGTCGCCGGAGTTCCAAATCTCCAGCCGGTCGGGGTAGATCGAGAGCGACACGCCGCCATCGAACGAACCGTAATCCCGATGCACCAAGGCGTTGAGGATCGCCTCGCGCAGAGCCGGGAAGGGGTAGAGGGTGCTTTCCTGCCGTGAAAGCGAGGAAGTGGACAACTGAGAAACGGGAGGCAAGTGGAGTTGCAGGAACTCCAAGATACCCCGCAGTAATTGAAAGATATGACCTTCCAGAACGCGGGTGGTGAAGATGTTCCGCTCTTGTGAACCAAAGTGGGTCAGGCGCACGCGCGTCTGTGGAAAGCGCCGCGCCGGAGCGCGTCCAAACAGCACCAGGGCTGCATTGGTTGGTGTGCCATAGTCGAGCAGACCCCAGGCGTCGAGCAACTGGGTCGCCGTTTGGGGCTTACCATTCCAAAAGTGATGCTTAGTCGCATCGCGCCCTGCCCGCTCGGCTTCTTCGATATCCATGTCATCCAACGTCGCGCCAGGCGCGGCCTGGCGTTCCCAACGCACAACCTGGGGCTGGGAGCGGAGGAGCATCGTGGACAGTTGATCGCCTGTCGCGGCCTGTGACTGGGCGCCCACGCGTAGCCAGATGCGCCCGTCGAGTGAGTAGGGCGATTGTGAGCCAGCCGGAACCAGGATGACGAGGATGAAACTCCCCTCCACTTGTTCGGGTGTGATAGAGCAGGCCGCGCGCGGTGACAAATGGAGAGAAAGGAACTCTTCCAGTCGGTGCGCTTCCTCTTGCGCCTCGTCTTCTCTCGGAAAAATTGCGATGGGATGTCCCTCGGTGTCAACTCCGACTTGGATGAGACCGCCTTCGCTGTTCAAAAACGCGCAGACGTGGCGAGTGATGCGGTCACGGTCGACTTCGCGCAGCCGTTCGAGCCGGTCTTGGGGCGCCACCACGGGGGCAGTCACAGGTGCAGGTGAAACATCAGAAGCTGTCATTGGGATTTTTCTCCTCTTGGTGTTGGTGTATGGACGGGTCGTTTTGCAGCAGGGCGCGCAGCCTTTGAGGATCGCGGAACTGGGTATGAAGAAAACGCAGCACGTCGTCGGGTGTGGTGTAGTCCTGCGTCCAGTGGTCGGTGCGCCGTTCAAAGGGAACGCCCATTTGAAGCGCCTCATCGAGCATATCGAGGACGCGCAGGTCGTCCAAAATGGCGGTGCGCTTCCATGTAATGGCGCGGCGTGCCCCAGCTTCGTCAAAGCGAAACTGTTGAAGCAGTTGCCGTGCGATGGTGATGTGGTGATGCACCAGGAAAAAGCGCGGCTTGTTCTCCTGGATGGCGCGCCGCACTTCCTGATGCGTGATGGACGGCTCGCCAGGCATCTTGCCGCTGCCATAAGAGCCGGTGACCAGAGCCAGCACAACATCACACGCTGACACCGCGGCCAGGCAAGACTCGAAGTTGTGGCGTCCCGGTAGCAAAGGCAACGTGCCTTTGTGGGACATCCAGACCTCGTAACCGTAGCCTCTGAGCACGGCAAACACTTGATCCAACAAGTTCTCGTTGCCATAAACCGCCGAGCAGACCATGACCTTGAGCGGCGTAGGTGGTGGAATGGGCGATTCCTCTTCGAGTGGTTCATCCATGTGGAAGCTCGTGTGGAAGAGTATGGCAGAAGTGGAAGAGCGCGGCACTTCCACTCTTCCACCCGTTCATCGCCTCATACAACCCGTCAGAAGCAGCAAGTGTTTTTCGTCAGTAGGGCCTCTTTGAGTTCATGATACAGTTGAGCCACGGGAAGCATCTGGTCAGAAAAGGAGGCGAGAGCGATTTGGCGGAACTGCCCGCGCAGTTTGGAAGGTTGCAGCCCGTCGTGGCACTCTTCTTTGGCCAGCTCCCAGAACTTCTGCGGGCCAAGCGTGGCAACTGCCACTTGCAAACCCAACAGGGCGAGCCGGTCTTTGAAGCCTTCGCCCTCGCCTCCTATGCGGGCACGCCACCACAACTCGTCGTCGGGCGTATAGGTCGGGAAGGACATGGTTTGGGGGTGGCAGACGTAGTCGGGCACCTCTTCCCCCAGGAGGTCGTTTTGAACGCGCTCATCCAACCAGGGCGCCAAGGCCTCGAACTTCTTGACCAACTCCCCGGCATTGTCGAGGTGCAGTTGCTGGCGCACGGCGCAGGCGGTGGGCAACCTCGCTTCGCAGCGCAGCAAGCTGGGAAGCCCTTCCGCCCCCTGGGGTTGGGGCAGTTTGCGGTGTTGCCGTTCGATGCGCTTGTCGTAGAGGTTGTAGACCAGGCGGGTGGCGGCGCCGCGCAGAACGCCGCTCGGGTAGTTCTGCCACAGCCGACCGTAGCGAGGTTCGATGAGGTGTAGGGCGGGCAGGTAGAAGTGAAAGGGTCGCGGAAGCGCCACATCGCGGTGAACATCAACGCGCGACACCTGCCCTTCGCGCCAATCCACATCCAAACCCAGATCGCGTAGCACCTCCTGCATTTCCTGCAAAACCCTTTGCAACTCGTGCCGGGTGACGGCGCGGGCGTTGTGGCCAAAGGCGGCGCCTGGTGCCGACAAGAAGGCGCGCAGTTTGATCTCACAGCCCACGGGCGCGATGCGGAAGCGGAAGGGGCCACAGCGCCGCACAGCCATCGCGCCAAAAGCCAGTTGGCCGTGGGGATCGCGCCACAAGACGCCTTCGCCCACATCGCGCCCGCGCACCTCGCCTCGTTGCAGAACGTGGAAGTCGGGGCGTCGCAAGAGGCGCAGGGGAAAGAACAGCTTGAGCGTGTCGATGCCCGTGGCTCCCAGGCGGGTGCCGTCGGCGGCGTCGGTCGTGGCCGAGAGAAAGCCAGATGAAGGGTTGGCAAGAGAGTAGGTCGGCGAGGTATCAACTTCTTCATCGTAGGAAGAAGCGGGATGAGTCAAAAGGTAATGTTCCATAGGGGCAACTTCGGGACTTTATTAAGAGCAGGGAAAGCCTTCTCCTTTGGCTAAGAGCCAGGGGAGCAGTGCAGCCTGTCAAAACGCAAACGGCGCCCGCTGGAAAGCGAGCGCCGTTTGATAGAGTTGGGGTTGTGGTTGGTGTTATGGTCGTGGCTCACGGCTGTCCTCCGTCCAAGGCCCGCTGCCGCTCCTCTTGTGCCTCCCCGCCATTTGCGACGGCGTCGGTAACACCGACGGCGTCGCCTTGGTCTTGCGAAAGACTGGAGGCGTAGAGGCGGCGTTCTTCCATGATCTGGTCGGCGTGAGGGCTGTCGTCGGGTCGCTCGAAGGGCGAGGCTTCGAA
>JAABUM010005376.1_pt1 | contig 13521 bp, 11 predicted proteins | sample 5559161 | NCBI WGS metagenome assembly JAABUM01 (sample SAMN10711868, study PRJNA513369) | rock metagenome | isolation source: Antarctica rocks | place: Antarctica: Victoria Land, Siegfried Peak nord | reverse complement strand
CGCAACGTGCGCAGCGCCGGGCTTTCGACGTGTGCGGGGGGTATTGTTGGCTTGGGCGAAACGCTCGATGACCTGCTTGATATGGCCTTCGCGCTCCGCGAACTGAACGTGACGAGCATTCCCATCAACGTTTTGCTCCGCATCAAAGGCGTGTCGCTCGAAAACAACGCGCCGGTTTCGGGCTGGCACGCTTTGCAAGCGATGTGTTTGATGCGTCTCACCAACCCGCGCGCCGAAGTGCGCGCCGCCGCCGGACGCGAAAAACTGGGCGAACTGCAACCGCGCGTTTTGTGGCCCGCCAACTCGCTGTTTGTGGACGGTTACTTAACAACGCCCGGCGAAAGCGCGGCGGTTGTGAAAGGTTGGGTTGAAGCGGCGGGTTTTCATATCGAACAACCCATTACGGTTTAGCAAGCGTTCCATTGGAGCCACAAAAAGCACACAAAGGTTTGAAGAACGAATCCGAAGAGGAAGAAAAAATCTGTTCCTTCTTCTATCTTGTGTTCGTTCTTCAAACCTTTGTGTGCTTTTTGTGGCTAAAGATCAATCGTCGTCATCCATGAGATTGAAGTTGACCTGTTGCATCACGTCGTTGCGGATGCGGTTGATTTTGCGGATGAATCGTCCGGCTTGACGGGCCAGTTCCGGCATTTTGTCCGGCCCGAACAACACCAGCACGAGCAACACGATGACGAGAATTTCGTAACTTCCGGGCATGGCTTAAAAGGCGCCCTCTTCAAACGCGGCGTTGTCCAACAGTTTGGCGCGCACAGGCGAACCGGAAGGCAAAAAAGTCGTGTCTGAGGGAATTTCCAACAGAGCATTAGCCCGCACCATCGAAGACAGCCGTCCCGAATTTTGATCGCCCGTCGCTAAAGCCAGAAAACCGTCTTTGCCTCGTCGCAAGTGCGCCCGCACAAACTCGGTGCGATCCAAAGGCGAACGCAAGTCGCTTTGCAACCTCGCCTCGACTTCGACGCGTTTCCACGCGCGCCGTCCGGCCATTTGGAACAGCGCGGGGCGAACGAATTCTTCAAAGCCAACCATCACCGACGCCGGATTGCCCGGTAGAGCGAACACGGGTTTGCCTTCGAGTGAAGCGAACATCAACGGCTTGCCCGGCTTCATGGCGACTTTCCAAAAATGAACTTGCGCGGCTTCCAACAGCACGTCGCGCACGGGATCAAAATCGCCCGCTGACACGCCGCCACTGGTCACGATGCAATCGGCACTTTGGCTGGCGGCGCGAAGCACGGCTTCAACTTCAGTTGCTTCATCGCCTGTTCGATGAACCGCCACGACTTCCCCTGCGCAACTCGAAACCAGCGCCCGAAGCGCCCATGAATTGGAATCGCGGATTTGCCCCGGCAACAGCGGCGCGTCCACCCCCACCAACTCTTTGCCCGTCACCACGATTGCCACACGTGGGCGGCGAAACACCTCGACCTGAGCGCAGCCCAGACTCGCCAGCATCGCGTGAGTAGCGGCGCCAATGAGCGTGCCCTCTTCTAAAACGACTTCGCCGAGTCGCACATCGTCGCCTATGGGCCGCACGTTTTGACCGACGCGCGCCGTTTCCTCGAACTGGATTTGCCCGTTCGACTCGCGCGTTTCCTCGCGCATCACCACGCAATCGGCGCCGTTTGGGAGGGGCGCACCGGTCATGATTTTGATGCACGTGCCGCGCTCAACGCTGCACACGGCCACGTCGCCCGCGCCGATGATTTCAATCAGTCGCAGCGTTTGTGGTGCGCTCTTTAAATCAGCGGCGACCAGAGCGAACCCGTCCATCGCCGAATTGGCAAAAGGCGGCAAATCGAGCGGCGACACCACATCACGCGCCAGCACACGCCCCAGCACTTCGGCGTGAGAAAGCGTCTCCAAGCCGACAGAGGCGACGTGATCCAAAATCAGAGCGCGCGCCTCGTCAGGTGGAAGTGGGTTTTTGTTCATGTGCGCGAGTTTAAAAGGGCAAAAGTCAAAACGCCCGTGACGAATGTCACGGGCGTTTTGAGGATTTCGATGGGTTGCGCTCACGTTGGATAGGCGCAGTTGTTAGTCCCGAAGCGAACGTTGGGTAGTGGTCTAAGACGAGGTATTAGACCTCTTGCATAAGTCCGGCGAATGAATTCGCAGCCAGAAAAAGGCGTCAACCTGCGTTGACGAATGCCCTTCGCCATGAATTGGTCAGCGCAGGCCGACGCTTCTTTCTGGCTGCGAATTCATTCGCCGGACTTGTCACAGCGACTTAGGAAAGAGGTCTATTGATTGGAAGAGGGCGCAAGCCGCGCAACAAGAATTCAAGCGGGGCTTGCGCCCTCCTCCAATCAATACCTGTGGAATGTCACCTCAAGAAAGACCACCACCAGTGGGTCAACTTCTTGCCAAATCGCTTTAGGTGCCTTCGACGATGTTGGTATCGCCCTGGCGGCGCACGATGCGGGCGGTGAGGAAGATGATCAATTCACCCTCGGTCTCGCCGCTGTTGCGCGAACGGAACAACTTGCCCAGAAGTGGGATGTCGCCCAGAATTGGAATACGCGTTCCACCAACGGAGATGGATTTCGTTTTCAAGCCGCCCAAAGCCAACGTTCCACCATCTTCAACGTTAGCGATGGTAACAAGCCTTTGCTGCGTAACCGTTGGTGCGGTAGCGCCAGCACCAAAGGTTGAAGTCGAAAGCTGAGGAGTCATCAACACGGTAATAGTATTGTCGTTGTTGATCGTTGGAGTGACTGTCAACGAAATGGATGTGTTGATGTAAAAGATGCTATTGTTCGTCGCCGTTTGATTGCCGCCTAAGTTGTTGTTACTAACCGTTGTGGTTAGCTGTATTGGCTGGCTGAGAGTCTGCGACAGCGTGGCAGTCAAGTTATTGATGGCTGTCACGCGCGGAGCAGTCAAAATTTTCGCCCGGTTCGCTGCTTGAAGGGCCGCAAGCGATGCTTGGAAGTTGCCGCGCACAAATCCGACTTGAATGCCGCCCACAGTTCCGCCTACGGGAGGCTGTAAGCCAAACGAGTTCGAGTTGAAGTTGCCTCGCGCCGTCGTGAAATCAATACCAAAAGCAGCGGTTGCGTTGGTTGTGATGGAAACAAACTGCGCCTCGATTTCGACCTGACGCAACGGCCTGTCCAAAAACCCGATGATCGTGCGCAGGTTGGCCAGACCTTCAGCGGTTCCCTGAACGAGCAAGGCGTTTTGCGGGTCAACGGCGATGATGCGATCCACGCCAGTCGGCAACTGGAAAACACCGTTGCCATTGGCGCCGCCACGTCCGCCGCCATTTTGTCCGCCTTGGCCACCGGGACGACCGAACTGGGCGTTAGAACGAAACTCCGTGCCATCATTTTGGTTTAGGTAAGGGTTGCCGTTATTGAACTGGTTGGGGACCAGGCCCTGAGTGTTTATTCCCGATAGGGAAGAGTTGTTGTTGGTCTGTCCGTTACCCGGCGCACCAAGCACCGCCCCCAAGAGAGGTTTTTCTTGATACTGATCCTCGTTTCCCTTGTTGGCTCGAACTTCGACTGGCTCTTCGTGATTGGCCGGATCCAGCCAGTAGGCCATGAGGCTGGGCTTAACGTTGCGAGTTCGCACCGTGTAGCTTCGCTTGGTTTGGTCTTGGTTGGCCGCAACCAATCCTTCCTCGTCTACGGGCGGAAGGAGAGTTGCTTCGGGTGCCCGTCCCCAAGCCGCACCTAACTGTGGCAAAGCTCCCAAGCCCGGATTGGAGCCAGTATTGGCCGGATTCAATCCCCATGGCGGCAGGGGATTCATGGTGGCGTTGCCATTTGGCTTGGCCACGATGGCGTCAACGGTTTGAACCGGCGCATCGGGCGTCAGATTACGGCCCACGATGTAAGTGCCGTCGGCATCCTGCTGCAACTTCAAGCCGTTTCCCGCAGCACGAACCACCAGTTGAATGGCCTGCTCAGGCGTTTTGCTCGCAATGTTGATGTAGCCGATTTTGCCTGACACATCGCCGGAAATGGCGATGGGAACGTTAAACTGGCCAGAAATCATGGACAACAACGTAACGACATCGACATCCCTGAACGACATCGAATCAATGACCGGAGCCGGAGCTACAAGCGTGTAAGGAGAACTGCCTGCGTAGGTCGCGGACATCGAAGGCAGCGAAGTAGGAGCCGAGGGAACGGCAACTGGGCCAGAAGACGGAACGATGGGATCTTGCTGGGCAAAAGCCGCCGCGGGAACCAAAATGACACCCGCGAGCAACAAAGCGGACGTGCGCAAACTAAACGTAGAAGTGGACATGGAAAAGCGGCTCAAACTCGAAAAAATGGGATAAGACAACTTAAAAACCAAAACCACCACCACTGGTGCCACCACTGCTACCGCCACTGCTGCCACCAAAACCGCCACCACTGCTGCCACCAAAGCCACCGCCACTGCTACCACCAAAACCGCCACCACTGCTGCCACCAAAGCCACCGCCACTGCTGCCAAAACCGCCACCACTGGTGCCACCACCACCGACGCCGCCACCAAAGCCGCTGACACCGAAGCCGCCACCACCGCCACCACCACCCCCGGCGCTCAAGCCCGATGCAGGAGACACAAACTGAGCCGTGCCAATGATGCTGGAGCCGCTAAATAACTGAGCGATACCACCAGCGTAGATATGGCGCACGATGACGAGTTGGAACGGGTTGTTGCTTTTCCCACCAGTGGTGCCACCGCCTCCCAGACTGGGCGGCAGGGTTTGAGCGTTCACCTGCGTGGAAAGTGCCGGATTGGTTTCCTGAGTGCTCTGGTTGCTAAAGCCCGGCCCGCCAAAAGCGCCGAACGGGTTGGAGGGGATGCTGTTCTGTCCACCGGGAATTCCCTGACCGGGGAAAGGCCCGCCCAAAGGCGAACTGCTTCCGGGTGTGCCTTGCAAGACGGGCGTGCGTGGTTCGATGATGTAGATGCCATCGGCGCCGCGCGAAACCTTGAACCCGTTCTGGTTGGCGAGAGTGCGAAGCGCTGAATCCCAGGCGATGCTTTGCGCTGAGTAAGTGCCGATGGGCACCAGAGCCGCTGAAGGGTCGATATTGTGCGCGGGGTTGTTCGCCGCTTTAAAGATCATCTCCAACGCGTCGTTCAAGTTGGTGTCTTTGAATTCGACGCTGGAAAAGCGGGTCGTTGTCTGGGCACTGGTGGGAGGCGAGGCGACCAGCAGGGCGCCCGACAAAACGGTCAAAGTCAACGCTTGCGAAAGATGTTTCATATTTACCTGTATTTCTGTTGCGCACGACGGCGGCGCAAAAAACTCGAATCGTCTTCTCCAAACAAGGAGGAAAGCCAAAAGTGGCGCCAGTTTAGCGGAACCCTGAGAACGCACCGGAAGGAAATCGCGAAGGGTTATCCGCCCGGCGGCGCGATCCCGCCGCCCGCTCCTGCGGCGCCGGTGGCAGGCTGGGCCGAAGGCTTGAGGTCAACGTATTTTTGAGTTCCGTCGGTGTCACGCACCAACATCCGGGTCACGGTGCGGTCGCCTTCGCGGAACCGCTCGATATTGAGCACGCGGATGCCATTTACTTCGTCGCCGGGTTGCACGACTTGGGTCGTGACCTGATCGCCCGAGGTGATTTCCAACAAAGCCCGCACGCCGTCGCCGATGATAACACCGGCCAGACGCTTGTCATACGATTGTTGAGGCGCGGCGCCACCCGCATCGCCGCCACTTCCCCCTCCACCAGTCGTGCGCGGCAATGGCAAAGCATCGCGCGGCGCGCCGTCGGTGGTGCGCGAAATGCGGGGGCCGGGAAGTCCCAACGGCTGCTCAACCGCGGCCTGCCCACCGGGATCGCTGATGGTGACGGGCGTTCCCGCTTCACCACTACCGCCGTGGCCAAAGGACAAGGGTGGCAGGGAAACGGGCGTCGGCGTCGGTTTGGGACGAGGCGGCAGGGGAGGCGGCTTTGGTGGCGGAGGCGGGGGCGGGGCGTCCGGCGAATACAGGAGCACCGGTTCAAAGGGATCGGTGCGTGCGCGCGACACAAAAGCCGCCGGGATGGCTCCTGCGGCAGGCGCAGATCCACTTGTTAAAGCCGTTAAAACCGGGGCATGGCCTGCGCCCGTTCCGCCCATTGGCGGAGTTGGGCCGGCCGTAGCGCTGGAAGCGGCACTTGTATTCGCTACTACATTCGCCACGGGTGCAGCAGGAACACTGCTTCCGCCGCGTGGGAAATACATATAGCCCACGATGAGCGCAAGACCGCCGATGGCGGGCAACCCGAACTTTTGCAAGGGGGTCAGTTCGCGCTTGGGTTTGGATGTGGCGCCGGTTGGCGGCGTTCCTCCTGCTGTAGCCATAGTTGATAGAGATGCGGCGCACCCGCCGCGTTGATGTTCAAGAAGAGACGCTCCATTGGAGTCGTGCGTCGCAGAGAAGTTGCGCTTGTTTCCACGTCTCCCCTTCTGTTAAGGAGCCTTTGTTGCGGCAGGTGTGGGACTCGTGCCGGGCGAAGTTGTCGTTCCACCCGCAGGGGCCGCGGGAGCTGCACCTGCCGGAACTCCGGCGGCGGGGCCAGAAGCCAACAAATACGGCGTGAGGCTAAAACTGGCCTTGATGGTCGGTGACGAATTTTCCAACTTCACGCCCACGTTACTGGCGGCGCCCACGGTCATCAGGATTTCCGATTGGTTGACGCGTTCAAAAAACTTCAGGATGTTGGGCAAAGTCCCCACGACCGACACGCCGATGGTGCCGCCATCGAGGGGCTTGAGAAAGCCGGACGGCGGAGCCACCACGTCTTCGGGGTTTTGTGGCGGCGTTTGCACCTTGATCGCGGTTTGAATAATGACCCCGCTTTCGTCCGCCGCTTGAATGAGTTCGCGGCGCAGTTCAATGCCGTAGTCAGTGAAATACTCGTTCAGGTAGCGGCGAAACGTCGCTTCGCGTGCGCCGGGTGTGGACAAATCAAAGTCAAGCGAGCGGAACCGCTGGCGGAACACGTTCACTTGTTGCTTTGACAAATCGAGGTTGAGTTCGGCGATGCGTTGCGCCTTGAGCGAAGCTTCGAGCTTTCGGGCGCTCGTGTTGGCTGTCTCGTATTTGGTGTTGGTGTCCGCCAGTTTTGCGTTGACCGCGTCAAAAAAGCGCAGTTTCCAGACGAGCGTGAGGATGAGCGCCAGCACAAAAGCGATGGCGGCAGCAGCGATGATGCGGTTGCGAATAGCGGATTCACGCATGGTGGAAGCAGAAGAAGACGAACCGAATTAACGGGCAGCAGGGGTGGGAGCAGGCGGGCGCGTCGCTGGCGTGGGCGCGCCGGGGGCACCCGCTACAGCCGGGGCACCGACGGGATCGATGGGCAGTTGAATCGGGTTGAGCAAAGTCGCCGTGGCCGTGAGTTGGATCGGATAGTTGACCACCACGGGCGCGGCACCGGGATCGCGCTGAGGAACAACCAGAGGCGCGGCGCCGTTGGCGAAACCGCCCACACCCGACAGCTTGGCGTCGGCGGCGAACAAAACGCCCGTCGCGCTTCGCAAGCGCGCCAGAAACCGCACGTATTCATCCGGTGTCGTCACGGTCGCCACGATGGTGACGGTTTTTCCATCCGTTATGTCGATGGATCTGACGACCGAGTTCTCGTAGATGTATTGGCGGATGAGGTTAAGCAAAGCCGAACGCTCCGTTCCGGTTTTGGACGAGGCCAACATGAAGTTATTCGCCGCGTCATAGCCGGAATGCGTCGCGTTGGCGGTCGTGGTCGCTGTCACGGCTGCCGCCGTCTTGTCAGCGAGGCCTTGAGCGACGGTTAGGTTTTGCTCGGCTGTTCGCAATTCCAGCTGCTTGGAATGATAAACGAGTGCCAAACCTGTGAGCAGCAACCCCAATGACACAAGGGCCAGCGTGACGACGCGGCGAAACACCTTGGTCAGGCCAACGTAACCGGGCAAAAGATCGATCTTGATCGCCATAACACAAAAGGGGAGCGCCTCCAAAAGACAGAGAACGCTCAAAAACCAACCGGCGCGGGGAAGCGCCTCTATTTTATGTGAACGCGCCGCGTTTAGTCAACGAAGTCGCGCAGGGCCAATCCCAAGGCCACCGTGTAAATCGGCCCGGCAGTCGTGAGCGGCGAAGCCGGAGCGCTCACCGGAAGCAGTTGAAGCGGGTTGAACACCGAAGTTGGCGCACCCAGACGCCCCGTCAAATACACGTCGAGGTTTTTCATCATCGCGCCGCCGCCTGTCAGATAAATGCGTGACAGCGCCGCATCGGGCACACGTTCGAGGTAAAAGGACAGCGAACGCGAAATCTCGCTTGCCAACTCTTCCAAAGCCGGAGCCAGAGCGCCATAAAGCGAATCGCCACCGGCCTCCGTTCCGCCCGATAAACCGGCGCCAAAGTCGCCGATGTCGTTGCTCGCGCCGCCAAAATCAAAGGCGCCTTCGCCGATGTTCAGCCCCTGTAACCCCAACCCTTCGGTTGTGGGCGCAATGGGCGTTGCCGCCATATCTAAAGGCGCCGGCGCAACCGCTGAACCCGACGAAGAAACCGTCGCCACGTGTGTCACAGTCCCCGGTTCCAAAAGTGGCTGGAGCGGTGAAACACCCGGTGCCGCTTCGGTCGTGACTGGCGGTTCAGGCGCCCCAAAAACCGTGTCTAAATCAAAACCCGCATCCAAAGGCGCCGCCACTGCGGGCAGGTTGGCCGAACCGAAGACCGTTTGACTTGTGCTTTGAGCAGACGAAGTGGGAATTGTTCCTGAAAACGCCTCCGATGGTTCGTCAAACGAAAATCCCATCGGTGAAGCCGGCGCGGGCGCCGCAACTGTTGCCGGTTCGCTTATCGGCGCCTCAAAAGCCGTGCTAATCACAGGCGAACTCGAAACCACCGTTGGCGCATTCGCCGGAGTTGGAGCGGTTGGCGCGGCTTCAACGGTTGGCAAGTCGAAGTCGGAAAAGTCAAAAGCCGAAGGCATCGCCGCGATGGGAGGAGCCACGCGGCCTGCTGTTGGCGGCAAAAGATCGCCCGGAATCGAAAGTTCGCCGGGCATCGCCGCGCGCGTGACAGGCGCAACGGGCGCCGGAACCAAAGGAGTTACAGGCGCTGGAACAGCGGTTTCTTGCGTGGGCAAATCTTGCGGCGGCAAATCGAAGTCGAAGTTAAACGTCGGCACGCGCGCGCCAGACGATGCCTCTGGAGCGGGTGCCTCTGGAGCAGGTGCCGAGGTTGCTTGCGCGCTTGTGCTGGGAGTTGTTTCGCTTGGTGCGTGTTGTTGCGGTTCAGGTAGCAAACTCAAATCGTCAAAGGAAAATCCGCCTGCCGGGGGTTCGCCTTCTTTTTGGCCATGTCCGGCGCCGGGTTCGTTTTTCGGGCCTTGATTGAAAAAGTCGAGGTCGAACGGATCGCGTGAAGGAGCGGTAGACGCGGGGGCATCCAAAACAGTGGTCGCATTGGACGTGGGACTCGCGGCGGGTGTGTCTCCCAAACCGAAGTCATCGAAATCGCCGCCAAAACCTGTGGCCGGCGCGCCGAAATCTCCACCAAATCCAAAGTCATCGCTCGCACCCGCGCCGTAACCTTCGGGCGCGAGGGCGTCGCCCTGTTCGACTTTCAAACGCTCGCCTTCAGATAAAGGCACGCCCAGAGCATCGGCGATGGTTTGGGAAATCGAGTTGCCGCCTGCCGAAATCGTGCGCGTGAACACCAAAACATCGCCGCGCAGGAGGGAAATTTCGGTTCCAAACGCGCCGATGTTAGCGATGGCCGAAATCTCGTTGTAGTCGATGGGCGCACCTCCGGCATTGGCGCGCTGTTGCAGAGCCAGAGCGCGGCCCGCCGCAATGGGTTCGACATCCACCGCGCGCGGATCGAGCCGCGCGGCTTGGAGGGTTTTGATGTGCAAATCGATGATTTCGCTTTGCGCCGCCGCCAGCAAAACGTCCATCGTGCCCGCATCGGGATCCGAGGGAAGTTCGCGCAGGGCTTTGAAATCCATTTGCACTTCGGTCGGCGGAAACGGGATGTAAAGCTGGGCATCGGCGCGCATCGCGTCGGCGAGTTGCGCATCGGTCATAAGCGGAACTTCGATGACGCGCACCACGAGCGCGCCTGTTCCAGCGACCGAAGAAATCACCGCTTTCCCCTTGAATCCGCCGTTTTTCCAAAGCGCTTTAATGGCGTTGGAAAGCGCTGTTACGGACAACACGTTGCCGTTTTGAAAGGCGTCGGGCGGTGTGGGAATCGAGGCGAGGCGCGTGACGGAAAGCTGCCCGCTTTTGGCCGTGACTTCGACGGCTTTGATGCTCGCGTTGCCGATGTTGAGGCCGGTGATAACGCCGTTTTTAAGCGCGCTTTTGGCCGGTCGAGCGCGCTTTTCTTTGACGACTTTCGTGGACGCAGGAGCAGGAGTTGCTGCCGGGGTGCCTGCCACAGTGGACGGGGGCGCGATTGCCGCGTCACCTTTTTTCTTAGAGCCAAAAAGAGCCATAGCCGGGGAAATTGCCCTTCCCAACAAAAGCCAGTGGGAGGGCGTGGAAAACCTTGTTCCTAATTATAGCAACGCCAGCGCGTTTTTAAAGTGGCCTGCGTTACACTCGCGGCCCTTTTCGATGTCTCCAACGCTTCAAGAATCTTCCAGCCCGCGCCGCGTGCGATTGGGGTTGCCCAAAGGCTCGCTTCAAGACGCAACGCTTCGCATGATGCGCCGCGCCGGATGGAATATCTCCGTTTCCGAACGCTCCTACTTCCCCTCAGTCAACGATGACGACCTCGAAATCGTGCTCTTACGCGCACAAGAAATCCCGCGCTACGTGTCCGACGGCGTTTTGGACGCCGGAATCACCGGCTTCGACAACGTTTTGGAAAACGAAGTGGATGTGCAGGAAGTGTGCGAACTCATCTATTCCAAAGCGACTTCCAAGCCCTATCGCTGGGTGTTGGCCGTTCCGCGCGGGTCGGAAATTCGCTCGGCCAAAGACCTCGAAGGCAAGCGCATCGCCACCGAACTCGTCACCGTCACGCGCCGCTATCTCGAAAAACACGGCGTCAAAGCCGAAGTCGAATTTTCGTGGGGCGCAACCGAAGTCAAAGTTCCGGCTTTAGTTGATGCCATCGTCGAAGGAACCGAAACCGGCACCACGCTTCGCGCCCACGGCCTCGAAATCATAGACGAACTGCTCGCCTCAACCACGCGACTCATCGCCAACCACCGCTCGTGGGAAGATGAGTGGAAGCGCGCCAAGCTCAGCGGCATGGCGACGCTGCTTCAAGGCGCGATGCGCGCCGACGGCAAAGTCGGCCTCAAAATGAACGCGCCACGCGCCAACCTGGCGACCATTTCGGCCTTGCTGCCTTCGATGAAAGCGCCAACCATCACGCCTTTAGCCGATGAAGAATGGGTCGCCCTCGAAGTTGTTGCCGACGAAACTCTGGTGCGAGACCTCATTCCTCAGTTAATGGAACAAGGCGCGGCGGCTATCATCGAATATCCCTTAAACAAAGTGATTCCATAACAAACCATCTCCACAGATGAACACAGATAAAGGCACAGATGGAACACGGATTGTTTTCTGGATATACATCTGTGCCTTTATCTGTGTTCATCTGTGGGGAATAAATTCTTATGAAATTTGGAATTTGCACTGCGCCCGGCGCTTTGGGCGATCCGGCTCGTTTGATTGACACTCTCGCGCAGTCGGGCGCCGATTACATCGAGTGGACGGTCGGCAGTCTTATGGCCGGCGGATACGAATACGAACGACTGCGTTTGGTCGCGCAAAGTGCGCCGATTAAACCCGAAGTGTTTTGCGCGTTTTTGCCGCCGCACCAGCGCATCACCGGGCCGAACGTCCACCTGTCTTCGGTCTTGGAATACGCGGGTGAAGCGCTCACGCGCATCGGTTCGGTTGGCGGCGAAGTCGTCGTTTTGGGTTCAGGTGGCGCGCGCAAAGTGCCGGAGGGTTTTTCGATGGAGGAGGCGCGTCGCCAGTTCGTCGAGTTCGCGCGCGAACTGGGGCCGCTCGCGCAGGAAAGCGGCGTGACCGTTGTTGTCGAGCCGCTTAATTCGCACGAAGACAATCTCATCACCTCGCTGGGCAAGGGCGCCTCGGTTGTGCGGGAAGTCGCTCACCCTTCGGTTCAATTGCTCGCCGATTTTTATCACATGAACGAAGACGGCGAATCGGTGCAAAGCATTCGAGATGCCGCAGCGTTGCTTCGTCACACGCACGTCGCCGATTTGGGACGCGTGGCGCCGGGTTGTGCCAAAGATGGCGAGGCCGATTTTCACGCGTTTTTCGGCGCCTTGAAAAGCGTGGGTTACGACGCACGTTGTTCGTTTGAAGGCAAAACCGACGACCTGATGCGGCAGGCGAAACCTTTATTGGAACATCTGCGCGAGCGTCTGGCGCAGGCATAAACGCGGCAACACCGCGTTTGGACGGCGCGACGTTTGCAAGAACGCGCGTCGCTATGGGTTACATCAAAGGATTATTTACAGGAGCCATCGTCGGAGCGGTTGGCGCACTCTTGCTCACACCTAAGCGCGGCGACGAATGGCGCGCCACGCTCAAAGACCGTGCAGACCAAGCCAAAGGCCGCGCGACCAACATCGGCGGCACCGTTGGCACCGCCGCAACCGAAGTGAAAGGGCATGGTGCCGAGATTCTGGGCACCGTCGTTCAAAAGGGCGCCGAAATGAAAGAAGAAGTCGCGGCTCACTTAGGCGACGTGAAATCTTCGGTGACAACTGCCGCGCAGGGCATCGCCGGTGAAGTGACCTCCGCGACCGGAGACCTCAAAAAAGACGCTTCGACAGCGGGAGACATGGCCAAAGACGCTGCGTCCACTGTTTCCGATGCGGCGGCGGCTGGAAAAGACGCTGTTGCTGAAAAGGCCGACGATGCGAAATTGCAGGCTCACCTCGCCGCGATGGAAGCGCAGGAAAAATCAGGAGAAAAGGTTTAGCTTCGATTTCAGTCAAAGGCCCGCCAGAAATTTATCTGGCGGGCCTTTTTGTTTTGAAACACTTCCTACGACTTCAAAGCTCGCAACGCCACTCGATTTTTGCGGCGAGTGTGAAAGCGATCTTGGCGTTGCGGTCTTCACTCCGCAAGAAAGCGCGATAGAAAGTGTTAGGCGCTGAGGATGATGCTGACGAGCTTTGGGGTCATGAGGCAGGCGAAGGCAGGGAAGTGCAACCCAACCCTTTGAGGGTTTCGGGCAGGCATTCATAGTCTTTGACCAAGCGGTGGAAGCGGTTAGTCCTGGCAAAAGAGCGCCCTACAACCCAACGGCATGGCAACAGAACAAAGCCTTTCTTGGTCTCTTCCAGCTTGCCCACATGAAGAGACAGTCTGAAAAGTCCGTGTTCACGGACGTGAACGTCCGCGCACCTCAGGAGCAAGGCCCATCCGAGAGGAGCAAGGCTCATCCGAGAGGAGCAAGGCTCATCCGAGAGGAGCAAGGCTCATCCGAGAGGAGCAAGGCTCATCCGAGAGGAGCAAGGCTCATCCGAGAGGAGCAAGGCTCATCCGAGAGGAGCAAGGCTCATCCGA
>JAABUM010005374.1_pt1 | contig 13526 bp, 15 predicted proteins | sample 5559161 | NCBI WGS metagenome assembly JAABUM01 (sample SAMN10711868, study PRJNA513369) | rock metagenome | isolation source: Antarctica rocks | place: Antarctica: Victoria Land, Siegfried Peak nord | reverse complement strand
GCAAGTCCTGGCGGTGAGCAGCAGCGCGACCCACACGTTCAGCAAGGAGGGGCAGGCGGCGATCCGGCTCCTGGTGGGGCTGGGGGTGGAGGGGGACACCCACGCGGGGGCGACGGTGCAGCATCGCTCGCGCGTGGCACGCGACCCGCATCAGCCGAATCTGCGCCAGGTCCACCTGATCCACACGGAGCTGCACGACGAGTTACGGGCGGGCGGCTTCGCGGTGGTGGCGGGGGACATGGGCGAGAATATCACCACCGTCGGGGTGGCGCTGCTCGACCTGCCGACCGGCACGCGGCTGCGTCTCGGCGACGCGGCGATCGTGGAGATCACCGGACTGCGAAACCCTTGCGCGCAACTCGATGGCCTCCAGCAGGGGCTCATGGCGGCGACGCTCGACCGCGACGCCGAGGGGCAGCTGATCCGCAAGGCGGGCGTGATGGGCGTCGTGCTGGCGGAGGGCGTCGTGCGCCCCGGCGACCCGATCGCGATCGAACTGCCCCCCGCCCCGCACCTGCCGCTCGAACCAGTCTGAGGCGCGGGACTGAGGGACGATCACCGCAGAGACACAGAGACGCAGAACGACGAGAGAAGGAACGAGAAAAGGGGCAGACGTAGAGCACGGGAGAGGAATATTTTCGGGAGCATTATGGAATCAACGATGGCATCAGGCACGGAAGCGCCAGTGCCATCGCCCCCCAATATCGCTCGGTCTTTTCTACTCGGCTTTATCCCCTGTTCCGTTCCCTTCTCTCGTTCGATCTCTATGCCTCTGCGTCTCTTTCTTCGTTCTTTTCTCCCATCCCTTTCTCTCTCGTCGCCCTGTGTCTCTGTATCTCTGGGGCCAACGTCCCTTTTTCGTATTCTCGTCGCTCTGCGTCTCTGCGTCCCTGCGGTGATCCGTCCCTATTCGTCGCCCGCTATCGTCAGCGTGTGCGGCGTGGCGAGTAGGGCGTAGTCGCGCGCGTGGTCCCCGGCGAGGGTGACGGCGATCGGGGCGGCGCTGGCCGCGTCCGTCGTGGGGAACCACTGCCGCCCCGCCTGCACGACGATCAACAATCCCTCCTCGTCGCCGACCGGCGCGAAGGTGTCGGCACCGCCCGGATAGGGCGGCAGGGCGAGATCGCGCCCGAGCGCCGCCACGGTCGCCGGGACATCGCCCACCGGCAACCCCACCTCACTGACGCTCACGATCTGCGCCGCATCGAACGGGATCGCGCCCGCTGCGGACAGCGCCTGACGCGCGATCAGTTCCAGGATATTCCCGGCGGGGTCACGGAAGTAGATCTGGCGTGAGCGCCAGGAGACCGAGTCGAACTCGTCCTCGCCATCCTCTGTCAGCAACGGGACGCGCGCCATGAGCCAGCGCTTCGCCGCCGCGAGGGCATCGCGCGGGATGTTGAAGGCGAAGTGGTGCACGGCCGCTGGCCCCGGCGCGGCGAAGAACGTGAGGCGTGTCGTCCCGGCCCGCACGCTGAACTCCCCGTCCCGCTCGGCGAGCAAGGGCAGGCCAAGTGTCTCCGTGTAGAACGGGCGCAGCGCGGCGGGATCGGCAACCGGGAAGCTGACAGCGAGGATACGAACCATCGGAACACCTCCAGGCATGGGGCGGGGAACGGTTAACGAGAGACACAGAGACACAGAGAGGGAATGAGAGGATTTTTGTCGGGATCGCCAGGGCTACCAGCCGAACATCCAGTATAGAGCCGAAACCAGCGCCGTTCCCTCGCCAATCGCTTCTTCTCTCCGTCCCATATACGCCCGGTCCGCTTGTGAACAGCGCCACCGCCCATTTTCTTCGCGTTCCTCTCTCCTATCGTTCTCTGTCTCTCTGTCTCTCTGTGTCTCTGTTCCGTCCCCTTTGCCCTACCGCATCCAGGGGGTGTACGCGGAGGAGCGCCGAGGATACCGCTTTCATAACGCTGTCACGCTATCCTCAGCACCAGGTGCTCGGTGGGCGAGCGCGGTGACCGACGGCAAAGCGCGGCGGGGGCCGAGACGAGTCACGGTGCAAGAACGACGTGTCCTGACAGGGCGGACCGTCCACCGCCGCCGCGAACCCCTGCGACGGACGAACGGCGCGGTTTATACTGTTTCCTGTACGGATATAGACACGTACTCGAGCAGCTGGCAGTGCTTGCCGACCCCCGGACCACATCGCTGGTCCGAGGGTCGGCGCTTTTCGCACACAACCCGCAAGCGCACGCCGGGTGCTGCTGACGACCGCACGGTGCGACGATGGACGCCCGACGGGCGCGGATGGGACGACGATGGGTGAGGCGATACGGCTGTCGCGCGAGGATCGGGGACGGGTCGTCGCGTGGCTGCGGTTGGCACGAGGCTACCACCAGATCGACCGGGCCTCGGCGGAATTCTTACGCGGGTGGGATCTCAGCGTCGCCCAGTTCGACGTGCTGGCGCAGATCGGCGCGCACGAGGGGCTGACACAGCAGGAGTTGGCCGATCATCTGCTGGTGACGAAGGGGAATATCTCGCAACTCCTCGCGCGGATGGAGCGGCGCGGGCTGGTACGCCGCACGCAGGATGGCCGCGCGCTGATCCTCTCGCTCACGGAAGCGGGGCAACAGTTGCGCGAGGTCGTCGTGCCCGCGCAGGAGGCGCTGATCGCCGCGCGCCTCGCGCCGCTCGATCCGACGACACTGCGAGCGTTGTCGAGCGCCCTGCGAATGTTGGATCGGTCGCCCGCCGAGGAATAAATCATCGGCCCATTGGTTTATGAATAAACGATGCACGTAGTGCTGCGGGCGAGCGTCGTTCGCATCGGTCGCGGCGCGCCGACTATCGTTGAAGGAGACCCACCATGACCGCCACCGGACACGCGAACCACGCCACAACGCACTACCCAATCAACGAACTGCTGCACCGCCGCTGGAGCGCGCGCGCCTTCGCCGCGACGCCGGTCTCGACCGAGACGCTTGGCAGCCTCTTCGAGGCGGCGCGCTGGTCCCCCTCGGCGGGGAACGGCCAGCCGTGGAGCTTCATCGTCGCGGACAAAACCACCGATCCCGAAGGTTTCGCGCGCGCCCTAACGGCCATCAACGAGATGAACCAGGCGTGGGTGCAGGGTGCCCCGGTCATCCTTTTCGGGATTACGCGCCGGATCCGTCCGGATGGCAAGGAGCATAGCCTGGCGCAGTACGACCTCGGGCTGGCGGTGAAGGGTTTGGTGGTCGAGGCGATCGAGCTGGGATTGAATATTCGCCAGATGGCCGGCTTCGACGCGGAGGCGGTGCGCGCGATCTACGGGGTGCCCGCCGAGCACACCCCGATCGTGGCGATCGCCCTTGGCTACGCCGCCGAGCCCGATGCGGCTAACCCGCCGCCCCCCCGCGAGCGCAAGCCGTTGGAGTCCTTCGTCTTCAGCGGTCAGTTCGGGCAGCCGTATCCGGGCCTGAAGGGCGAGTGACGAGCGACGGACGGGGACGCGGCGAGTACCGGCATTCCAGCGCCCCGCGTTCCCGCTTTGTCATCCGCCACCGATCATTCGTCATTGCTACGGGGGGTCCACGATGACTGACATAGCGCCGATCACCGGCTTGCATCACATCTCGATCGTGTCGGCGGATGCGGCGCGCACGGTCGATTTCTACACGCGCGTCCTGGGGCTGCGCCTCGTCAAGCAGACGGTCAACTTCGACGACACGGGGCACTACCATCTCTACTTCGGCGATGAATTGGGGCGACCCGGCTCGGCGATCACCTTCTTCGAGTGGCCGGGGGCCATGCGCGGCGCACCGGGGGTCGGCGGGACGCACCACTTCGCGCTGGCGGTGGCCGACCGCGACCAACTCCTGCGCTGGAAGCGACGGCTGACCGATCTCGGCGTCGGGGTCAACGGGCCGCTGGATCGGCACTACTTCACGTCGCTCTACCTGCACGACCCGGACGGCACGATCGTGGAACTCGCCACGCGCGGGCCGGGCTGGACGATCGATGAGTCGCCGGACGCGCTCGGACAGGTCTTTCGGGCACCACCGGAGGCGATGCTGGTCGCGAACCGGGATGCGGCGCGGATCGCGGCGGAGACGTGGCCGGAGCCGGTCCCGACGATCGACGCGGCGATGGCACTCGCCTCGGGGATGCACCACATCACCGCGATCGCGTCCGACATCGCGCGCACCGATGCGTTCCTCGGCGAGCTGCTCGGCCTGCGCCGCGTCAAGATGACCAGCAACTTCGATGCGCCCGATTCGGCGCACTGGTACTGGGGCGTCGGCGATGGCGCGCCGGGGACGATCCTGACCTACTTCGAGCGCAAGGGGCCTGATCCTGCCCCGGCACGGCAGGGCGCGGGGCAGACGCACCACTACGCGCTGAGCGTGCCGGACGAGGAGTCGCAACTCGCGTGGCGCGAGCGCCTGCTCAGTGCCGGTCGCCCGGTCTCCCCGGTGCAGGACCGCATCTACTTCAAGAGCATCTACACGCGCGACCCGGACGGCCACATCGTGGAGTTGGCGACGGCGGGGCCGGGCTTCGCGGTCGATGAAGCCCCGGACGACCTCGGCACGCGCCTGCAACTCCCACCGTGGTTGGAAGCACGACGCGCGGAGATCACGGCCGGCCTCAAGCCGCTGTAAGGCGGGCAAGAACGATCACCGCAGAGACGCAGAGAACGAGCGAGATTACGGGACGAAACAGGAGGCACAGAGACACAGAGGACGAAAAGAGCGGGGAAACGAGAAGGATAAAGAATCGAGGCGGACCGGGCCAGCAGACGGGCGGGGGTGGGGAACAAGGGGGGAGCAAGAACGAGAGATCGGGAGGACCACGTCGGCGCAACCGTCGATCCCACCGAGGATCGTTGCCCCCGCAACGCCACCTCAAAATCTCTCCCGTTTCTCCTCTGTGTCTCTGCGCCTCCTGTTATCGTCTTTCCCTCGTTTTCTTTCCTTCATTCTCTGTGTCTCTGCGTCTCTGAGGCCAACGTTCTTCATAAGGAGGCGCGATGAGTCAGGTACAGGTGTTGCTGGCCGGTGAGGAATTGGCGCAGGCGCGCGGGGCGGTGGTGTTAATCCACGGACGCGGGGCGAGCGCGGAAGACATCCTGGGGCTGGCCGCCGAACTGGATACCGCCGGTTTGGCGCTGGTCGCGCCGCAGGCACCGGGCGGGGCCTGGTACCCGCAGAGTTTCCTGCAACCGTTGGAGCGCAACGAGCCGTGGCTCTCGGCTGCGCTGGGGACGATCGGGGCGCTGGTGGCGCAACTCGGCGCGGCCGGGATCGCACCGGAGCGGATCGTGCTGCTCGGCTTCTCGCAGGGGGCCTGCCTGGCGACGGAGTATGCCGCGCGCAACGCCCGCCGCTACGGTGGCGTGGTGGGGCTGAGCGGCGGACTGATCGGCCCGGACGGCACGCCGCGCGACTATGCGGGCACCCTGGACGGCACGCCGATCTTCCTGGGATGCAGCGACGTGGACTTCCACATCCCGAAGGAGCGCGTGACCGAGAGCGCCACGGTGCTCGGCGCGCTCGGCGCGGTGGTCGACATGCGCCTCTATCCTGGCATGGGCCACACCGTCAACGAGGAAGAGCTAACAGCGGCGCAGGCGATCCTTGATGGCGTGCGCGGAGCGTAGCGGGGAACGAAAGAACGGGGGGATCATCGCAGAGACGCAGAGACGCAGAAAACGAAAAGAGAAGAAGAGGGACGGAACGGGAGGCACAGAGGCACAGAGGGGGCCGGGAGAGGGCACGATTTGAGGGAGATCGGTGTTGAAGTGCTCGTTGCGCCCGCTGGCAAGACAAGGGAACAGGCTTTTGCAGCGGCGATACCTCGCGATCCGCACCCACGCCGCCTCGATCCCCGCCACGCTCATCAAAGCTCCTTCGCACTCGTGTTTTCATAGCTGACGATGCTACTCAGTATCGACAGGGTGTTCAATCTCCCCTGCACAAACTATCCAGGCACGAAGGCGTTCATCCCAGTCCGGTGCATCGCACAGGAATGCGGCGAGCCAGTCCCGTTCGCGGTAGGAACGGACGCGCCACTGACGGCCTGGCGCGAGCGGCAACGGGGGGTCAGCGAGGATCTCGTTGAGGCATTGTGCGATAGACCGCGCATAGAGTCCATGTCCGACCATCGCCTCTGTTACGAGCAAGGCGAAGCGGTCGCGGTGTAACGTCGGGTTGTACGGCTGTGAGAAGAAGTGACCGAGCGCATCAGCGGCACGCCCGGACGTTCTCATCTCAACCCATCTTCCTAACGGCATGACCCCTTGTTTCCTTGCCATGTAACGACGGACAGGAATGACGGAGAGATCGGCCTGTTGCTCCGGGGTGTATCGTCGGGCTGCGTCGAGGAGCTGCTGAACGCGACGCCGATAGCGACGATTCAGCCGCGCTTCTTTGCGCGGCCAGTTCTTGCGGAACTGATGCGGGTTTTCCGCCGCGATACGATGATCCTTTTGATATGCCAATGCTTTCTTCTCACCCGGACTCATGCGTTGCTCACCACCTACTCCGGCTCATCCCAATCACTTCATCATCCGTGACAACTGGTCTGTACTACTGGTTTGCGATTCCAGAGGGGCGATTAGCCCGAAGCGGAGATACAGTCCCCACGCAGCACAGGACAACCCATTTGTGCGCGGCTTCAGAGCCAATTCTCAACAGACAATTCAGCGATGCGGCGAAAGTGGCGCTCATTTCCGGTGACAAGGATCGAGCCATTCACGAGTGCGATAGCGGCGATACGCAAATCAGCGTCGGCAAGTGGTTGCCCGCGACGCTCGAGATCGGCCCGCAATGTACCGTACTCGCGTGCGGCAACTTCATCGAAAGAAAGGATCTGTAACTTTTCGATAACATCACGCTCGATACGTTCTCGCAGCTGTATGCCCTGTTCGCCACGCCTGGCCGCGCCGTAGACCAGCTCGCCTACGGTGATCGCCGAGATACAGCGCTGCGAGGCCGGGACAGTGGCGAGCTTCGCGAGTAGACGCGCCGCAGGCGTGCGCTTGAGTAGATTGCTCAAGGTATCGGTATCGAAGAGATACATCATTCGGGCAGATCTACCGGGCGGGGCAGATCGCGATCACGGGCCTCGTAGATCTGCGCCACCATCGCATCGATCTCGTCGTCGCCCACATCGGCCCAGGAACCGACTAATGCGAGCATTGGATCGTCGGCAGGCGGGATCGGGATCATGTCGGCCGTTTGAATCGCCAATCGTTTGATACTGACCAGGGCCGCCAATGGTTGCCCTTGCTGCTCGATGATGATCTCCGTGTCGTCGGTGGCCACCTCATCCATCAATTCGGTGAGGTGCAGTTCCGCATCGGCACTGCTCACTCGTCGTATCATCCATCATCCTTTCGCTCTACAGCGATCATCGACAAAGTGATCATCGATAATGGAAGTGTATCAGGCGATCATAGTGAGTGGTATTTATGTCACCAAGCGTCGCGGATCAGCGCGTGAAGATCGTCCCGCGCACGTAGTCGGCCTCCGGAGAGACGAGGAAGGCGAGGATACGCGCCACGCCCTCGGGGGTGCCGAGGCGCGTCCCGGCGCTGGAGGCGGCGACGGCGGCCTCCGGGTCGCCCCCGGCGCGCTCCGCCTCGGTCGCGATCACGCCGAGCTTCATCGCGGTGGCGATCTCGCCGGGACAGACGGTGTTGACGCGGATGCCGCGCGGGGCGAGCCGCGCCTCCAACGTCAGGCCGAGGCCGTGGACGCCGGCCTTGCTCGCGCCGTAGGCGAGGGACGAACTGGGGCCGCGCACCCCGCCGCCCGACGAGAGGAGGATGAGTACGCCGCCCGCGTCCGCTTCGAGGAGCGGCGTGGCGTACTTGGCGCAGCGGAAGGAGCCGGTCACGTTCACATCGAGGACGAGTTCGAACGTCGCGGTCGGCAACTCGTCCGGCTGCTGGTAGGCCCCTTGCAGGATCCCCGCCGCACAAATCAGCGCGTCGAGCCGCCCGTGTCGCTCGCGCACGCCATCGAAGAGGGCCGCGACGGCCGCATCGTCGCGCACATCGACCGCCGCGCCCTCGGCCTGGCCGCCCGCCGCACGGATCGCCGCCGCCTCGCGCGCCGTCCCCTCCCCCTGCATATCGGCGAGGATGACGGTCGCGCCGCGCGCCGCGCAAAGATGGGCGGTCGCGGCACCGATACCCTGCGCCGCCCCGGTGATGACGATGACGCGGTCGGTGAGATCCATGGGCGTTCCTTTCGGTGGTAAGTAATTAGTAGTCAGTGGTCAGTAGCGATGTTGTTGACAAGAAATGGTCAGTGGCGAGACCGCACATCTACCGGATGGCACCCATCAGCCCCACTCCCACCACTGCCTACTGATTACTGGCTACTGGTTACTGATCCCCAACTCCCCCAACATCCGCCGCACATTCGCGACCGCGCGCGGCACCAATTCGTCGGGCAGGTGCTCCACGAGGCCATAACCATCGGGCAGCAACGCCTCGAAGCGGCGGAAGAAGGTGCCGAAGTCGAGGACACCCTCACCGGGCACCGTCTCGGAGATGTGGACGACCAGCCCATCATCGGCGCGGACATCCTTGATGTGGACATCGGCGATCGACGGGCCGAGGGTATCGAAGAGGTCATCGAGCAGCGCGGTGGTGTCCCAGAGGGTCGGGAAATCGGCGACGAAATTGACCGGATCGAGGCTGATCCTGATCCACGGCGAGCCGACGCGGTCGATGACACGCCGGACCCGCGCGACGCTATCCAGGGTGCTGACGACGTGGCATTCGAGCGCGATCGGCACGCCGTATTCCTCGCACGCGCCCACCACCTCGCGGAGGCTACGGACGAGCGCATCCTCCGCACCCTGACTATGATTTCGCGGGTGGGGGAGCCAGGGGCCGCGCGGATTGAAGCTGCCCGGCCCGGTCATCACCGCGCGCGCGCCGAGGTCGGCGGCGACGCGCACCGCGTGGCCGAGGGTCCGCGCGCCAGCACGGCGCACCCCTTCATCGTCGCTGACCAGCGGCTGGTGCCAGCCCCAGGACTGCACGATCGCGATGCCGCGTGCCGCAAAGAGATCGTGGGCGCGGCGCAGCGCCTCACGCGGCAACGTCGCGGGGTCGCCCCGGAAATGGGTGCCGACACCGGTCAAGCCGAGGTCCGCGATCCGCGCCACGCTGCGCTCATCGACCTTATCGAGCTCGTTCGGGACAAAGGCACCTGCGACACCGATATGCATGGGACGCCTCCGGGGGTAACGAGTCGTCGGTCGTCAGCGACGAGCGGTCTGACCATCTGTCGGAGAGGACTATCGCAGGCGCGACATACATTAGCAAATACCCTTTTGCACCGCCCATTCTGACGACTGACGACCGACGACCGACGACTGCTTACACCCCGTAGAACTCCGGAGCGTGCCGCAGCGTCGCCCACTGCGCGGGGTCGTGGCCATAGACGAGGGTGGCCCCGCGCTCGGCGGCGAGCGCCTGGACGCGGGCGGCGCTGGCACGCGCGGCGTCCTTATCCTTGTAGGCCCCCCAATCGTCGGTGGCGAGTTGGTCGCTGGTGTAGATCGTGTCGATCGCCAGCAGCAACGACGGGCCGTCCGGCAACTCGACCAGCACCGCCTGATGGCCGACCGTGTGGCCGGGGGCGAGGATGAGCCGGACGCCGGGCGCGAGATCGTAATCGCCCTCGATCTCTTGCCAGACGAGGCCGGGCGCGCCGACGAATGATCGCTCGTACGCACTCCCCTCACGCGCCGCCGCGAGCGCCGCGCGCTGCACCACGACCGGGATGCCGGGGAACTCCGCGAGGCCGCCCGCGTGGTCGAAGTGGAAGTGCGTGGCGACGATGTGCGTGAGATCGGACGGCGTGAAGCCGAGACGGGCGATCGTCTCGACCGCGTGGGCAGCGTCGCCACCGAGCGCGCGCATCAAGGGGGCGATCGGCGTGGAGTCGCGGAGCACCTCGCGCGGCATCCCGGTATCGACGAGGATCGTGGCGTCGCCGGACCGGATCAGGTAGCCGGGCACGGGGACGATGATCCGCTCGCGCGAGGTATTGGCGGGCATGATCACGCGCTTGTCCATGTCGATCTGGCCGTATTCGAGGGCGTACAGGCGCATGGGACGCTCCTTTGGTAGTGGGCGGAGTGGGGCCGGTCCCCTCAAGGAGGAGCCGCTGGACGAGAAGATAGCGCGCCGCTGCTGGCGCCGTTGCCGGGATTATACCGGGTGGTGTGGGCGCGTGGGGTGCCCGTATCATTCGTATCATTAGGGCGGCCCGCGTTTCGCGGGCGCTGAGCGGACCAGAGGGGGTGTACCATGAAGACCCACGAGCGCCACGACGAACTGGAGTCCTTTTAGCGCGGCGGATCCGATGAGCAAGCGGCGGCGCGGTTTCCCCTCGGAGACGCGGGTGGGACGCGGTGTACGTGTGGTTCACGGCGACAAGGAGCTGACGGAAAAGCTCGGGCGCAACGACCCGTGCCCCTGCGGCTCGGGACGCCGCTTTCAAACGCTGCTGTCTCGGCACCGGTCGGCATGACGGCGCACTGCGCGAACACTACTTTTAGGGACTGATGCGGGCTACGCGCCGCCGTGAACGGGGCGATGAGCGGATGGGCGACCAGGGCCGGGGCCAGGCTATGTGCCCCGGCCTGTTATCGTTCCGCTCGCGGCGGCGTGCCACCCCTGAACTGGTTGCCCATCCCCGGCGGTGGGGATGGTCCTGACTATTATGGCGTGCGAGGGCGGTGGGGATCAGCCGATAGCGGGCGCGAACGAGAGGGAAGTCGCAACCATGATCCGACGTTTCATCCTCGCCAGTCGCGCCCTGATCGCGCTGGCGGTGCTCGGCATCGCGATTGCGGCCACCGCGACGATCGCCTACGCGGTCGCCGTGACGGTGCAAATCGTGGCGGGACTGTTGCACGGCGGGGTGGACAAGGTCACCACCAAGGCCCTCGTCCTCGGGGTCATCGAGTTGGTCGATCTCTTCCTGGTCGGGACCACGCTCTACATCATCGCGCTCGGCCTCTACGAACTCTTCTTCGATCCGCACCTCCCCTCGCCTGCCTGGCTGATCATCCGCAACCTGGACGACCTGAAGGCCAAGGTGCTCGGGGTGGTGATCGTCATCCTGGCGGTGCTCTTCCTGGGCCAGGCGCTCACCTGGGACGGCGAACGCGACCTGCTGCGCTTCGGCGGTGCCGTCGCGCTGGTCATCGCCGCGCTGACCTATTTCCTCGGGCAGAAGTCGCGCTCGGGCGGCGACAAACCGGAATAAGCCTCGCCTCAGCGGCGACCGCACGGCGCGAGGCGGGATTTCGTTCGCGCGTGGGCAAAGGTGAGCACAGACGCCGATCGTATGACAGGGGTAGGCGACGGCACTCCCCCTCTCCTCGAATGGGGAGAGGGGTGCCGCCCGCAGGCGGCGGGGTGAGGGCCGTCCCCAGCACCCGCTCACCTACAAAACGAGACCCCTCTCCTTGATAGACAGGTGCCTTCTGGGCGGCGGGTGGCGAGCCGGGTGCCCTTTGGGCGACGAGCCGGGGTGAGGGCCGTCCCGTGGCATAGAGATAGCCATTGGATTGCAATCCCGGCTGAAGGCGGCTCACGCCACCACGAAGTCCGCCTGCGCGCCTCAGTCCGCGCCGACCGGCTGCTGCGCCGTCTGGCTGACGCTCAGGCGCTTCTCGGCGCGGCGGACGCGGGTGGCCGGGGAGAGGATACGTTCGAGCAGCAGCAGCAGGCCGTTGACGACCAGCGCCAGGACGCTGACCGCGATCGCCCCAGCCCAGATCTTGTCGGCACGGCCCCCCTGCGAGAGCCCCTGGAAGAGGAGGACGCCGAGCCCGCCCGCATTGAACTTCGCGCCGATCGTGGCGATGCCGATCGAGACGACCGCCGCGAGCCGCACCCCGGCCAGGATGATCGGCAGGGCGAGCGGGAGTTGCACGCGCGCCCAGGTCTGCCACGCGTTCATCCCCATGCCGCGCGCCGCCTCGACGATCGTATGGTCGATGCCCCCGAGCCCGGCGATGATGTTGCGGACCAAAATCACCTGCGAATAGATGATCAGCGCGACGATCACACTGGTACCGTTGAGCCCGGTGAACGGGATCAGGAGGACGATCAGGGCGAGGCTGGGGACGGTGTAGAGAAGCCCCAACACCCCCATGATCGGCCCGGCGAGGCGCGGGCGGCCGTGCAGCAGCGTCCCGACCGGCAGCGCGATCAGCAAGGCGATCATCAGCGCGGTCACGGTCAGTTGCAGGTGCTCGCCGAGCAATCCCAGGACGATGTCCGGGTTCGCGGCGATGTAGCCGAGCCCTTCGAGCGGGCCGATGGCGGCGGGCGTGATGAATGGGATCATGGCAATATCCTACCGATCAGTGCGGCGCATTAGACGAGTCGTTCCCCGGCCTGGAGCGGCGAGGCGAGCCGATTCTCGGGCGGGACGAGCGGGCAGACCCACCGGGGATCGAACGCGCAGGACGGGTGATAGGCGAAGTTGAAGTCGAGGATGACCGTGCCGCGCTCGGCATCGCCGCCCAGGTCGGCCCCCTTCGCCGCATCGAACAGATACCGCCCGCCACCATACGTTGCCGCGCCGTTGGTGCCGTCGCGGAACGAGAGGAAGAGCCCCCCGGCGTAGTCGGTCAGCCAGCTGAGCAGGAGGCGGTGCGGGCCACCGGGAAACGGCACCTCGACCCAGCCGAGGCGCTGAAAGCCCATCGTGCCACCCCCGCTGGTGGGAATCGCCAGGGCCGACCCCTCCGCCGCCACGTCGGGCAGGCCAGCTTCGCCGACAAGGGGGAGCACGGTCGTCTCGAAACGCAGGGCCGGATCGTATGGGAAGTAGCGCGCCCGGAAGTCCGCGCGCGCCGGGGCGGGCACCGGCGACTGCGTATGCGTGCGGTACAACGCCTCGCGGATCGCGCACCAGTGGGTCCAGGCCGCGACCGGATCGGTGGCGGCCTGGTCGCGCACCTGCGCGTAGAGCACGGCAATCCGCCGCCGCCAGTCGGCGAGTTGGAGGTAGGAGGTCGGCCCTTGTTCGCGCGCCATCTGCCCTCTTGTCCGGTCGCCGTTCGTTACCAAAAACATCCCGCACGCCCGTCAGCGACTCGTGCGGGTGACCCTCCTAGGAGGAGGACCGATCAGGGGCACACCGCTCGCGGCGTGGAGGGGTGCCGGGATCACGCCGACATCCGGCTGCGGGCGGCGGCGCGGATCTGATCGAGCGCCAGCCGCCCGACCGCCCGGTCCCCCTGCCGCACGATCAGTTCGGGCGCGTCGGTGCGGAGCAGCGCCGACAGCGCCTCGCGCAGATTCTCGTCCGCCCCGACCTCCGGCGCACCATCGAGGCGCGTCCCCTGGGTGAGCGGAGTCATCGCGGCCTCCACGCGCAGCAGCCCGAGGCGACGCACGATGTCGTCCGCGCCGAGGAGTTCGGCCACGAAGGCGTCCGCCGGGCGGGTCAGGATATTGAACGGCGTGTCGTACTGCACCACCTTGCCCGCGCGCATCACCACGATCTTGTCGGCGAGGCGCAGCGCCTCGTCCACGTCGTGCG
>JAABUM010005371.1_pt1 | contig 13528 bp, 13 predicted proteins | sample 5559161 | NCBI WGS metagenome assembly JAABUM01 (sample SAMN10711868, study PRJNA513369) | rock metagenome | isolation source: Antarctica rocks | place: Antarctica: Victoria Land, Siegfried Peak nord | reverse complement strand
CTCGCCACCCGACCCCGCAGGTAGCCCACCAGCGAGACCACCGGACGCGCCCCGAAGTTCCAGGTCTACCTACACCTGAACACCGACGGCGCCAGCTGGGTCCACAAACACGGCCCGCTCCCCGCCACCTGCTCAGAAAATGGACCTGCAACGGGGTCCTTCAACCCCTCTGGGAAACCGGCGGCACCCCCTCAACGTCGGCCGAGCCCACCGCATCGTCCCGGTCCGCACCCGCGCCTGATCGAAGACCGAGACCGTGGCTGCGCCTTCCCGGCCAGTTCGAATGTCACAACCGCGCAGGATGAACCATCGAATCAGGCACGGCACACCCACCCGAGATCGCCGAGAACACCCGCCCAGACCCCAACACCACCACCCCAGACCCGAGCCGACCGCCTGAGTCTCGTCAGAAGCGGGCCGGCTCCCGGTAGACACCCCACACGTCCCGCAGTGCGTCGCAGATCTCGCCCATCGTCGCCTCGACGCGGGCTGCCGCGAGCATTGGTTCGATGAGGTTGTCGCTGCCCTTCGCCGCAGTGACCATGACGTCCAACGCACCTTCGACGGCACGCTCGTCGCGCGCCGACTTGCGCTCGCCGAGTTCACGCACCTGCTCGACCTCGACTTCATGGGAGACCCGCATGATCTCCAGGTCGGTCGCCAGCGACTCGGTATGGCAGTTGACACCGACCACTTTCTTGTCGCCCTTCTCGAGCGCGATCTGGTAGTCGAACGCCGCGTCGGCGATCTCGGACATGAACCAGCCGTCCTCGATACCCCGCAGCAGCCCGGACGTGATCGGCCCGATGTTGTGCGCGACAGCGCCTTCGGAATCGCGGCCCTTGCCCAACTCGCCCATCTCGCGAATGGTCTCGAAGATCGCCTCGGCCTCAGCCTCCAGGCGGTCTGTCAACGCCTCCACGTAGTAGGAACCCCCCAGGGGGTCTGCCACGTTGACAACTCCGGTCTCCTCCATCAGCACCTGCTGAGTCCGCAGCGCGACCTCGGCAGACTGATCGCTCGGCAACGCCAGCGTCTCGTCGAGCGCGTTCGTGTGCAACGAGTTGGTGCCACCCAACACCGCAGCCAGCGCCTCTACCGCGGTACGGGTGACGTTGTTCATCGGCTGCTGGGCGGTCAGCGATACGCCCGCGGTCTGGGTGTGGAACCGCAACCATTGCGCCTTGTCGGTTTTTGCGCCATACGTGTCACGCAGCCACCGGGCCCAGATACGCCTGGCCGCCCGGAACTTCGCGATTTCCTCGAAGAAGTCGATGTGGCTGTCGAAGAAGAACGACAAGCCGGGGGCGAAGTCATCGACATCCATGCCCCGCGACAATCCAAGTTCCACGTAGCCGAACCCGTCCGCGAGCGTATACGCGAGCTCTTGCGCGGCCGTCGACCCCGCCTCGCGAATATGGTACCCGGACACCGAAAGTGGTTTGTACGCAGGAATATTGGCGTTGCAGTACTCCATCAGGTCACCGATCAACCGCAGGTGCGGCTCGGGTCCGAAGAGCCACTCCTTCTGCGCGATGTACTCCTTGAAGATGTCGGTCTGCAACGTCCCGTTCAGGGTGGTGATGTCGACGCCTTGCCGCTCGGCTGCCACCAGGTACATGCAGAACACCGGGACTGCTGGGCCGCTGATGGTCATGGAGGTGGTGACTTCGTCCAGCGGGATGTCCGCAAAGAGCGTTTCCATATCGGCCGCCGAGTCAATCGCGACACCGCAGTGCCCCACCTCACCGAGGCTGAGCGCGTCGTCGGAGTCGCGGCCCATCAGGGTGGGCATGTCGAACGCGACCGAAAGCCCTCCCCCGCCGCGCTTCAGGATCATCTTGTAGCGCTCGTTGGTCTGCACCGCGTTGCCGAATCCGGCGAACTGCCGGATTGTCCACGACCTGCCCCTGTACCCGGTCGCATGTAGGCCGCGCGTGAAGGGGAATTCCCCCGGCCAACCCACCTTCACGGGCGCTTCGCCTGCGGTGGGCCCGTACACGGGGTCGACATCGAGACCGGACAAGGTGGTGAAGTCCGCGTCGCGCACGGCGCCCTTGGTCTGGGCAGCGGCGAAGCGGTCCTGCCAGCGGCGGTGGCCCTGGCTCAGCTCATGGATGTTTTCCATGTGACCCAGGTTACGTCCCGGGTCATCCGTGGTCCGAAGTTCAGGGTTCCCTTCAGCTGGGAGGCTTACCCTGCACCCGTGCAGGACAAGCAGACTCGACGCGCAGCCACTGAACGTCGCTGGGAGTTGCGCTCCTGCGGTCGCCACGGCCACCTCACTTATGCGCCGGATGAGCCCGACCTCGCGGGCCGCCTCCGAGTGGAGAGCGCGCAAGGTGAGGCATGGCGCTGTCTGCGGTGTGGGGATTACGTGCTGGGGTCGGCGCCGCGGTCAGGCCCGGCAGACGAAGCGCCTGTTCCGCTGCGCGGTAGGGCACTTCGAGATGCCTTCATCATCCGTTTGCTAGCGATCGAGCGGTTCCTGCGCGGCCTGCTGCTGATCGTCGCGGCCTATGTGGTGTGGCGTTTCGTCGGTTCCAAGGACTCAGTCCAGCGGGTGTTCGATCACGATCTGCCGGCTATTCGCGACCTGTCCAATCGCACTGGCATCGACTTCGTGGACGCTGCCCCGACGCGCCTGCTGCAGCGGGCGCTGGACGTAAACCACGCCACGCTGATCCTGCTGGCTGTCGGTGTACTTGCCTACGGTCTGCTGGAAATTCTGGAGGCCTACGGCCTGTGGATCATGAAACGGTGGGGCGAATACGTCGCCGTCGTCGGCACCTCGATCTTTCTCCCGCTCGAGATCTATGAACTCACCGAGAAACTCAGCGCATTCAAGGTCGTGGCCCTGCTCGTCAACATTGCTGCCGTCGCCTGGCTTGTCTGGAGCAAGCACCTGTTCGGCGCCCGTGGTGGTCGCGAGGCGTTCGAGCGGGAACGCGAAAGCACCTCACTGCTCGAGGTGGAGCGCTCCGCCGCTTGAGGATTCTGCCGCTACTGCACGGGTCCGACGGTCAGCACCTTGCTCGCCTTCACAGCACAACCGACGAGACCGCCCCGGGGCAGGAAAAGAGCCGCTGTGCTGCCCGGTGGGTAGATACGAAAACCGCGTGCCGCTGTCGGCTGGCACGCCTTGCCCGGATAATTAGCTGCTTGGGCCACCGTCAGCTCGAACGTAGCGCTCTCACCCGCAATCAGCTTGACCTGCAGAGACCGGGACTCGATGGCCCGCTCGGCGGGAGCCCCGATCTGGGCACCACTGGACCCGGCGACCATGCTCACGCCCGGAAAACCGCGCAGAGTGCATTCCGTGGACCCGGTATTTCGCAGACCCACCGTGTAGAAGGCCGACCCTGCGCCGGCGCCGGTCTTGAGAACTTTCGCCTGCAACGATGCTGGAGAACACCGCCTGCTCGCGGTTGTTCTAGAGGTTCCGGAGGAGGCCTTGCTGGAACTGGTCGGCGGGCTCGTCGAAGGTGTTGGCATGACGGTTGCAGTCGACGTCACCGTCGAGGTGGACTGCTGTGGGCTCCCGCCCGATCCCGAACCACCGCTACAGGCGCAAAGCACGACTGCGGCGCCGATGCACGCCGCCGGGATCCAGGTTCGCTTGGTGAGGTCCATGTCAGTGAGACTCCGATCAGGACTGGTCGGTTGGCCCCGGTGTCAGATCGCGTCGACCAACTCATCGGCCGCGGCGTAGGGGTCCAGATCCCCAGCCACCACCTTCTCGGCCAACACCGCGAGATTTTCATCCCGTCGAGGATCGGACATCCGGGCTCGTAGGCTGCGCACTGCGATCGCGGAGATTTCTCCCTCGGCACGTGCAGTTCGCCGCTGTCGCAGTTCGTCGTGGTCGACCAGCCACGCGTGATGCTTGTCCAAGGCAGCGATCACCTCGTCTCTGCCCTCCCCACGCTCGGCGATCAACTTCTCCACCGGTGGCCGCCATAGGTTCGGTTCGGTACGGTCGCCCAGACTGATCATGCCGCGCAGGTCGCGGACCGTCGTGTTCGCGCCGTCCCGGTCTGCCTTGTTGACAACGAACACGTCGCCGATCTCCAAGATTCCAGCCTTCGCCGCCTGGATACCGTCACCCATGCCCGGCGCGAGGAGAACGACCGTCGTGTCCGCGAGCGCTGCAATCTCGACCTCGCTCTGCCCGACGCCGACGGTCTCCAGCAGGATGACATCGCACCCCGCCGCATCGAGGACGCGCAGCGCCTGCGGGGTCGCGAACGACAGCCCGCCGAGATGTCCGCGACTGGCCATCGACCTCGTGTAGACCTGCGGGTCGAGCGCGTGGTCGAGCAGGCGAATACGGTCGCCCAGCAGAGCGCCGCCGGAGAAGGGAGAGCTCGGGTCGACGGCTAGGACCCCCACGCGCTTGCCGCGCTCGCGGAAAGCAGCGACCAGCGTGTTGGTGGTCGTCGACTTCCCGACCCCTGGACTACCGGTCAGCCCGATGATCCACGCATTGCCGGTGTGCGGCGCCAGGGACGCCATCACCTCGCGTAGTGCAGGGTCGGCGTTCTCGACCAGCGTGATCAGCCGGGCAACCGCGCGCGCAGAGCCGTCCCGAGCGGCCTCGACGAGGGCCGGTACGTCGACCGTTCGTTTCGCCATCCCTACGACTTGGGTACGCGGACGATCAGCGCGTCGCCTTGGCCGCCACCACCGCACAGCGCGGCAGCACCCACCCCGCCACCACGACGAGCAAGCTCGAGGGCCAGGTGCAAAGTGATGCGAGCCCCCGACATCCCGATCGGGTGACCCATCGCGATTGCGCCACCGTTGACGTTCACTCGTTCCGAGTCCAGGCCCAGTTGGCGGATCGACGCCAACCCGACGACCGCGAACGCCTCGTTGATCTCGACGAGGTCCAGGTCGGTCGGTTCGATGCCGGCCTTGGCGCAGGCCTTGGCGATGGCGTTCGCAGGCTGGGACTGTAGTGAGGAGTCAGGCCCGGCTACGACGGCGTGCTCCCCGATCTCGGCCAAGGGCCTGAGCCCGAACTCGGCCGCCTTCGAGGCGCTCATCACAACGACTGCGCATGCGCCGTCTGATATAGGAGATGCGGAACCGGCGGTAATCGTGCCGTCTTTGGCGAACGCGGGTCGCAGCTTCGCCAACGATTCTGTGGTGGTGCCGGGTCGGATGCCCTCGTCGTTGCGGTAGGCAACAGGGTCACCCTTGCGCTGCGGGACCTGAACGCTGACGACCTCGTCCTCGAACAACCCGTTGTCCCAGGCCGCAGCAGCAAGCCGGTGACTGCGAGCGCCGAATGCATCCTGTTCCTCCCGGGTGAACTCCTGGTCGCCGTCGTTCGCGTCCTCGGTCAGCCCGCCCATGGCCTGGTCGGTGAAGGCGTCCCACAGACCGTCACAGGCCATGTGGTCACGCATCGTCACGTCGCCGTACTTGAACCCCGCGCGGCTGTTCGGCAGCAGGTGCGGAGCCTGCGACATCGACTCCTGACCCCCGGCGACCACGACGTCGAACTCGCCAACTCGAATCAGCTGTGCTGCGAGCGCAATCGCGTCCATCCCGGACAGGCACACCTTGTTGATCGTCAGGGAAGGCACGGTCATCGGGATCCCGGCGTTGACAGCAGCCTGCCGAGCGGGCATCTGCCCTGCACCGGCGGTGAGCACCTGGCCCATGATGACGTAGTCGACCTGGTCACCGGTGACCCCAGACTTCTCCAGTGCCCCCTTGATGGCGAATCCGCCGAGGTCGGCGCCGGACAGATCTTTCAGACCACCCATCAACTTGCCCATCGGGGTGCGGGCTCCGGCAATGAGAACGGGCGTGCGATCGGTGTTGTCAGTCACCAAATAACCATAGCCTTGAGAGCATGCCGAGTCTGCCGACCAACTTGTTCCTTTGCATCGACCACGTGGGCATTGCTGTGCCCGATCTCGATGCCGCGATCGACTTCCACCGAGCCACGTTCGGGATGCAGGTCACGCACCGCGAGACGAACGAGGAGCAGGGCGTCCAGGAGGCGATGCTCCAAGCCGGTAGCAAGGGTGGCGCGCAGCTTCAGCTCCTCGCGCCGATCGGGCCGGAGTCGACGATCGCGAAGTTCCTGGACCGTTCCGGTCCCGGTGTCCAGCAGGTCGCCTACCGGGTCGAGGACATCGACCAGGTCAGTGCTGTCCTGAGTGAGCGCGGCATGCGGTTGCTCTACGCAGAGTCCAAGCGAGGCACGGCGGGCAGCAGGGTCAACTTCGTGCATCCCAAGGACGCCGGTGGCGTGCTCGTCGAACTCGTCCAGCCCGCACCTTGACTCAGCACATCTCAGCGCCAGGATCCGCCTGGGCGACGACGGTCCCGGGCTGACCAGCAGCCGGTGTGCCAGTGTCGGCGGTCGCTGATGTCGCCCAGCCCGTCGTCCGGCCAGACCACCACGTGCGCGAGGGCTGCCGACAACTGTTGGCCGCAGCCGGGGCAGGTATAGATCCGGCCGTTCGCGTTGCCGCGCACCGGGCGCACCATCCACGAACCACCCGTGTACTGCTCTCGGCGCACACCCGTCTCGAAGATGCGGGAGATGTCAGGTTTCGGCCCGGGTGTCTGCCGGGGACGCGGTTTGCGACGCGGCATCGGCTCAGTCGTGCAGCGGCTGGCCGGACACCGCGTGTTCGCGCAACAGCGGGGACGGGGTCAGGGCAGCTTCTCCGGTCTCGTCGCGCATCACGGCCAGAACGGCCGCGACCTGCGCCGGACCGATCCGATCGATCATTGCGAGTGGGCCCTCGGGGTAACCGCAGCCTGCCATCATCGCGGTGTCGATATCGGCGGCGGTCGCGTACCCCGAATCGAGCATCCGAGCTGCGTCATTGAGGTGGGGGTAGAGCAATGCCTCCAGAACTCCACCTGCCCGTAGCCGGCCCACGGAGACCACGAAGCCAGCTGCTTCGAGCGTCTTGTGCAGCACCTGCAGGTCGGTACTCGCGCGTGGTCGCAAGACTTCGGCGAGCTGCCCTGCACGAGTCTGAAGGTGGGTACGCAGGACCACCACGTTCACGCCGGCCGGAGCAGACGGCGTCGCCGCAGACCCTCCCCGTGCGGCCACGGCGAGCGTCGAACCGGCATCCATGGTGGCGACCAGGTCCCGCACCCAGTCGGGGCTGATGGTGCCGGACTCACCCGCGAGGATCACGACCTCGATCCCGGCAAGGGAGTCGCGCGCGCCATGGGTGCTGACCCACTCCACCGAAGACCCGCCGCCACTACCGATCTGGTCGGCGAGGCTGGACGCCTGCGCGGAGTCACCGATCACGACGACGTACGCCGCCGCGTGCGGTCCCCCGGGCAGCCGGGCCTGCACCACGGCGCCGGAACCCGGCTCTTCGTAGTCGTAGAAACCCGAACCGGTCTTACGACCGAGCCGGCCGGCGGCCACCAACTGCTGTAGCAGGGCGGGAGGCGCAGCAGCAGGGTCGTGCGTCGCGTCATACAGGACGTCGCAGACCTCTTTGACGACGTCGAGCCCGATCAGGTCCGACAGCGTGAGCGGGCCCATCGGGAAGCCGACGCCGACCTTGGCGGCTGCGTCGAGGTCCGCCCTGCTCACGTGGCCGGTTTCGTACATCCGAATGGCACGAGCGAGGTAGGTGATGAGTAGCGCGTTCGCGACGAACCCGGCTCGATCCCTCACCACGACAGGCTTCTTGCCGACGTCTTCGGCCAGATCGCGCACCCGGCGCACGACATCATCGTCACTGAGAACCGTGGTGATGACCTCGACGAGCGCCAGCACTGGCGCGGGGTTGAAGAAATGCATACCCACCACGCGGTGCGGGTGCGCGGTCGCAGCGGCGATCTGCGTCAGCGAGAGACTGGACGTGTTCGACGCCAGCACTGCGTCAGCCCGCACCACACCATCCAGTTCGGTAAAGATCGAGGTCTTGATCTCGAGCCGTTCCGGTACCGCTTCGACGATCAGATCGCAGTCGGCGAGCGCTGTGTAGTCGACGGTCCAGGTCACTCGATCCAGGAGGTCGTGCTGCTCCTGTTCGGTGATCCGCTCACGTTTGACCGACCGCCCGGTCGAGGCCTGCAAGAACCCGCGCCCACGCTCAGCCAGTTCCTGCGTACCGTCGACGCCGATCACCTGCAGTCCGGCCTTGGCGAAGACCTCCACGATTCCGGCCCCCATCGTGCCGAGTCCGATGACCCCTACCCGCGTGATCTCAGCCGTCATGCAGTCAGTCTCCCAGAAGGCGGCCGAAGGCTAGGCTGCCGTCCGTGCGCGTCGTCATAGCTCGTTGCAGCGTGGATTACACCGGCCGGTTGACCGCGCACCTGCCGCTGGCCACCCGGTTGTTGATGGTCAAGGCCGACGGTTCGGTGCTGGTGCACAGCGACGGTGGGTCCTACAAGCCGCTGAACTGGATGTCGCCGCCGTGCGCGATGGCGCAGATCGACCCCACCGAGGACGAGCGGGAAACCGGTGTCGTGATGACCTGGTCGGTGCAGCATGCAAAGTCCGAGGATCGCCTTCGCGTGTTGATCCATGAGGTCGTACACGACTCCTCGCACGAGCTCGGCATCGATCCGGGTCTGATCAAAGAGGGCGTCGAGGCTCAACTGCAGGCGTTGTTGGCTCAGCACATCCACACCCTCGGAGATGGCTACACCCTCGTGCGCCGCGAGTACCCCACCGCGATCGGACCGGTCGACATCGTCTGTCGGGACCGTTCAGGCGCGACGGTGGCTGTGGAGATCAAGCGCCGAGGTGACATCGACGGAGTGGAGCAACTCACCCGGTATCTGGAACTGCTCAACCGCGATCCGCGTCTGAATCCGGTGGCCGGGGTCTTCGCGGCCCAGCAGATCAAACCGCAGGCTCGAGTGCTCGCCGCAGATCGCGGCATCCGCTGCGTGACGTTGGACTACGACGCCCTCAAAGGCGCCGATGACGCGACAACACGATTGTTCTGAGGGTAGATGGCCTCTATTGCGGTAGCTGCACCGAACGAAGTCTGCACGCAAGCCGGGGTGGCGGTAGCACAATCCGGCGGCACTGCCGTCGATGCAGCGATCGCTGCCCTGATGACCGCCTACGTCACCGAGCCGGGTCTGGTCAGCGCATTAGGTGGGGCCTTCATCAACGTCTGGCCTGCGGACGGCTCCCCCGTGGTCATCGACGGCAACTGTGAGATGCCTGGACGTGGACTTCCCAAGGATCGCTTCGGCGGCGGCATCCACGAGTTCTCGCTGAACTACGCCGGTGGGATCACGATCTCCGCCGGGGCCGGATCAGCGGCTACCCCCGGAGCATTCGCGGCATGTGCGATGGCCGTCGAACAGTTCGGTCGAGCGTCACTCAGCGACGTGCTGGCCCCCGCCACCGATGCTGCGCGGGGCGGGTTCACCGTCGGCCCTGCCAGCGGCAGCTACCTGCACCTCATCGGCGACCCGCTCTATGCGTTCGATCCGCCGACCCGGGCGACCTACTTCCGCGGCGGCGCGCCACTACGGACCGGTGACACGTTGACCAATCCCGACCTCGCCGCAAGCCTGGAACTACTGGTGGAGCAGGGTTTCTCCTGCCTGTACGACGGTGAGCTTGCGCACTTGGTGGCCGACCATGTCCAGGCACAAGGGGGCCTGTTGAACCGCTTCGACCTGGCCGCCTATCAGGCGGTCATCCGACCGGCCAACCGCACTCGCCTCGGTCGCTGGGACATCGCGACCAACCCGCCGCCGTCGATCGGTGGACCGGTGCTCACCACGATGCTGCGCATGCTCGCGCAGAGCGGCACCGACCCGGCATCCCTGATCGACGTCCAGACCCGGGTGCTGCGCTACCGCGAGGACAATCTGGACCGGGCCGTCGATCTGGCGGCTGCGGGACTGGGAATGTTGGGAGCACAGTCCGAAGGTGACAGGGCCGCGCTGTCGACGAGCGGCGACACGGTGCACGTTTCGGCAGTGGACGCAGCCGGAACTGCATGCTCGATCACCTCCTCCGCCGGGTATTCCTCGGGGGTGACCATTCCCGGTACCGGACTGATCCTGAACAACTGCCTCGGTGAGCCCGAGCTCAACCGGCTGGGCTTGCACGCGCTACCGCCCGGCGTCCGCATTGCCTCGAACATGGCCCCGACGACGGCGCGTAGCACCGACGGCGGACTGTTGGCCATCGGCAGCCCCGGCGCCGATCGGATCACGACTGCGCTGATGCAGGTGATGGGTCGCTACTGCCTGAACGACGCCGACCTGCAGGAAGGTATCGACGCGCCCCGTCTGCACATTCAGCTGGTTGGCGACCACGAGGTGGTTCACCACGAACCAGACCCGGCGATCGAGGCGCAGGTCATCGGTCGCGAAGCCGTGGCGCACCCACCGCACGCGATGTACTTCGGCGGGGTGGCCGCAGCTTTCCGCGCTGGAGACGGCACGTTGCAGGCCGCCGCCGACCCGCGCCGCTCGGCAGGTACGGCCGTCGCCTGAGGGTGAACGAACGACCTGCAACGATGGGGTCATGGTCATTCTCAGCAGGATCTACACCCGCACCGGCGACGACGGCATCACCTCACTGGGCGACATGAGTCGCACCGGCAAGAACGATCCGCGCCTGGTCGCGTATGCCGACGTCGACGAAACCAACTCCTGCATCGGGGTCGCCGTTGCGGCCGGCGATCTACGCGAAGACCTCGCCACCATGCTCGTCCGAATCCAGAACGACCTCTTCGACGTCGGCGCCGATCTGTGCACCCCGCTGGTCTCGGACCCGAAGTATCCGCCGCTGCGCGTGAAGTCGGCATGGATCGACGAACTCGAAGCGGACTGCGACCGGCTCAACGAAAAACTGGACACCCTTCGGTCCTTCATCCTGCCCGGCGGCTCGACCGGGGCGGCCCACCTGCATCTCGCTCGAACGATCGCCCGCCGGGCCGAACGGGCGACGTGGGCTGCGATCGCAGCCCACGGTGAAAGCGAGGTGACCGCCGACAGCGACGAGGTAGGCGGCGTCAACCCGCTCACCGCCCGCTACCTCAACCGGCTGTCGGACCTACTGTTCCTCGCTGCCCGTAGTGCCAACCTCGATCACGGAGGCGACGTGCAGTGGGTCCCCGGTGGCAGCCGGGAGCAGCCGAAGGACTAGAGCGCTCAGCCGAAGACGGCCCAGCCGTGTGGCTCGAGAATCATTCCGTCGAGCACTGTGCCGGCCTGTAGGCGCAGCCCGTCGGTATCGACCTCGACGCCGTCATCGCCCAGGTTAAGCACGACCCTGAGCCGCTTGCCCGAATACCCGCAGGCGTCGTAGACGATGCTCGCGTTGGCCAGCTGGACGACTACGGTCTGCGCGGTGTGCAACCACGGGTGACGGCGCCGTAGCCCGATCAGTTCCTGGTAGACGCGCAGCATCGGTTCACCCAGCGACGACAGCCCGGCCGGATGCTCAGGCAATTCGGGGCGCACCGCGTCGTCTCCCCCGATTCGTTCTTCCTTGACTCCCCGGAATGCCTGCTCGTCTCCGTAGTAGACGCTCGGCGTACCGCCGAGCGTCAAAAGCACCACCGCGGCGTGCGCGACGTGCCGGTCGTCGCCGACCTGATCAGCAATACGGGTGACGTCGTGGTTCCCGACGAAAGTCAATGGCGCGAACGCCTCGAGGAACGTGTTGTGGCGCTCCAGAGCCGCCGCCAACTCATAGAAGTTGACGTCCTTGAGCGCGCTCCAGACGGCCTTCCACAGTTCGTACTGGGTGACCGCGTCCATTCCCGACTCGGCCACGATCTGGACGTAGTCCCCGTGGATGACCTCGCCCACGACGTACGCCTCGGGGTGCAGCTCACGCACGGCGGGCAGCACCTGCGCCCAAAACGCCGGGGGTACTGCGTAGGCCGCATCCAGCCGCCATCCGTCGGCCCCGCGGGTCAGCCAGTGCGACATCACGTCGATGACGAGTTGGGTCACTGCCGGCGACGAATGGTCGAGGGCGACGAGGTGGGAGTGACCCTCGAAGTCGTCGTACTCCATGTCACCGCGCGGGCCGTTGGGCCAGCTCACTCGGAACCAGGACGCGAACTGCGAATCCGCACCGTTGTGCAGGACGTCCTGGAACGCCGGGTGTTCCCGTCCGACGTGGTTGAACACACCGTCGAGCAGCACCCGCAGACCGCGCTCGTGTGCCGCCGCGACGAGGGCGTCGAAATCTTCGCCCGTTCCGAGGCGCTCGTCGATCCCGAAGAAGTCGATCGTGTCATAGCCGTGAGTGCTGGAGGCGAAGATGGGCCCGAGGGCGACCCCGGACGCACCCAGCTCGACGACGTAGTCGAGCCAGTCCCCCATTCGAACGAAGGCAGGCGTCACGGCCCGCGACACACCGGTGGTGTCAGCTCCGGCTAGACCCAGCGGATAGACCTGCCACCAGATGGCGTGCTGGACCCACTCGGGTTCGCTGCTCACGACTGCCTCATGCGACGTCGGCCTGGATGCCGGGCGGGGCCGACTCGGACCAAGATCGAAGCGCGGTGTAGTCGGCCATGTTCAGCGTGATCTGGAACGTGCCCGAATCGGCTGCGCAGTCGACTCGGACGGCCTCGGTGATCGAGATGTGCGAACCTTTGGGGGCCTTACGGGGAGGGCCGAGTTCGAGGTCGCCGCGTCTCCAGACATGCGTCGGACGCATCGACAGACTGCGCATCGCAAACCACTTCACGCTGGATGTCGAGATTTGAGCCTGCCCCAAGCGATAGCGGCCACTGACCTGCAGTGCGACCAGGTACGCTGTCCGACCACGGTTGATGGACCGGTTGCGAGCGATGAACACCACGACGGCGACGACGAGCAGTCCGATGAGAATCCCGACGATGAAACCAGCGATCTCGCTGGAGTACTGGAGATCTCTGCTCATACCGACTTGCCGCGAACGTACTACCAGGGCCTCGGACTCAGAAGTCGGACGCGTCGACCGTCTCAGCGACCACGGTCACCTTGTCGTTGTCGACCGACACGAAACCCGAATCGATCGTGGCTACCCGGCGTTGGCCGTCGACAGGATCGATGCGGACCTCCCCGTCGACGAGCACGGACAGCAGCGGAGAGTGACCGGGCAGAATACCGATCTCACCCTCGGTCGTGCGCGCACTCACCCCGTTCGCCTCGCCTTCCCAGACCATGCGGTCGGCAGCGACAAGTTGGACGTCGAGAGGTGCCACGGTGTTACTCCTTAGTCGGGCGCCGGCAGCGATGCTGATCGAACAACACCTGCTCGGGTTCGTCGGACGAGAGCAGTCTACCGGCAGCGGTGACCCTCGCTCGCCAGCATCCGGCGATCGCCACCGCTGCCGGATACGATCGCCGAATGCTCCTCCCATTGACCACCGCGGCCGGCAAGGTCGTCCGACGAGCTGCGCTCGCTCGAGGCGGAGGTTCGGCCTTCCCCGGTCTGTTCGTCGAACGCGTCGACCCGACCTACGTACGCAAGGTGCTGGCGACGCTCCCTCGTGGAGTGGTCGTGGTCAGCGGCACCAACGGCAAGACGACCACCACCAAG
>JAABUM010005370.1_pt1 | contig 13532 bp, 13 predicted proteins | sample 5559161 | NCBI WGS metagenome assembly JAABUM01 (sample SAMN10711868, study PRJNA513369) | rock metagenome | isolation source: Antarctica rocks | place: Antarctica: Victoria Land, Siegfried Peak nord | reverse complement strand
CGCCTCACCTGGGGCCTCCGGATCGTTTTCTTGGTCGATCACGGATCGTGAGGCCCCAGGCCTGCCCCCTACGTCAGGCTGAACGTCGTGTCGTCGACACCCTCACCACGCTTGATGTTGAAGAGCCAGTAAACCCGGAACCCAGTCGCTGTTCAGCAGGAAGACGCAGACTCCAGCGCGGCAGTGGCGACGGTCAGCGCGGCGCAGCCGCCGCGGATTGCCACTCGGCCCCGCTTCAGCGCCCGGTGGGTGTCCCCGATGAGGACATCGGCGAGCACTTGGCCGCAGCCGGTGAGGTGCCTACGCGAGAATCTGTTTGGTGCGTGCGCGAGTTTGGCCGGATGCAGCGCGCTCGTCAGCCGCGCGCCCGGTGACGGCCAGCGGCTGCTTGCTTGCAGGCGCCCTTGCAACGACCTCGGCGGTTGCCCAAGGGGCCCCGGTTACGCCGGCGGGACGGTCGACAGGTGCGCTCGCGGATCCGAACGCGGATGCGCCGCGAGCAGTTGCCGGGTGTAGCTGTGCTCCGGGTGGTTGAAGATCGTCTTGGTCGGTCCCACTTCGACGATCCGCCCTTCGCTCATCACCGCGACCCGGTCGGCGACCTGGGCGATGACCGCGAGCTGGTGGGCAACGAACAGGATTGACAGTCCGAGCTCGGCGCGAAGATCGAGGAACAGGTTCAGAAGCTGGGCCTGCACGGAGACGTCCAAGGCGCTGACAGCCTCGTCGGCGATGAGGATTTCCGGACCGACGGCCAGCGCACGGGCTACCGCGACTCGCTGCCGCTGTCCGCCGGACAGCTCTTTGGGGTGCCGGTGCGCCGTCGAGGCCGACAGGTGGACCTGGTCGAGAAGGGTGCTGACGAACCGCTCGGGGTCACTGCTTCCAGGGCGCCGGTGCACCCGACCCGCCTCGTGCAGGGCAGTGCCGACCGACATCCTGGGGTTGAGGGAGGCGTAGGGGTCCTGGAAAACCATCTGCATCCGGCGCCGCAGCTCGCGCAACGCCGCTCCTCGTGCAGTGAGCATGTCGTGGCCGTCGAGTGTGATCGCGCCGGCCTCGGGCTCAATGAGCCGGATGAGGCAGCGTGCGAGCGTCGTCTTACCGCTTCCGGAACCTCCCGCGAGGCCGAGGATCTCACCGGTCCGGAGTTCGAGGGACACGTCGTCGACGGCACGGTGCTCGGTGCTGGCGGTCCGTGCGAGGCGCTCGGCCCACGACCGGCGCAGCCCGAACGTCTTCACCAGGCCCGAGACTCGCAGCAGCGCTTCTGTTGTCATCTGTGAACCTAGCCCCGGTCTCGCTCGCGGTAGGGAAGCACCACGCAGGCACATCCGTGACTGTCCGACAGGGGAACAAGGTCCATCGGCACCTGGGTGCAGACGACCTGGGCGTGTTCACAGCGTGGAGCGAAGACGCAGCCGGGCAGGACGTTGGTCAGCTCTGGCGGCTGCCCAGGGATCCCTTCTCGGCGACCGGTGCGCCCGGCGTCCTCGAGCGAGGGCACCGATCCCAGGAGTGCGCGCGTGTACGGATGCTGTGGGTCGTCGTAGATGGTCTCGATCGGGCCGCTCTCGACGATGTGTCCGCCGTACATGACGGCCACCCGGTCGCAGACCTGAGCGATGACGCCGAAATCGTGGGACACGAGCAGCACCGACATTCCGCGCTCGCGTCGCAGGCGCATGAGCAGCTCGAGGATCTGTGCCTGGGTGGTGACGTCGAGCGCGGTGGTCGGCTCGTCGGCGACGAGCAGCCGCGGCTGGGATGCCGTCGCAAGGGCGATCATGACTCGTTGGCGCATCCCCCCACTGAGCTCGTGCGGGTAGGCCCGTGCCCGGCGGACGGGGTCAGGGATCCCGACGCTGTCCAGCAGCTCGAGGACAGCAGGTTGAGCATCCTTCTTGCTCATCGACCGGTTCACCCGCAGCGTCTCCGCCACCTGCTCCCCGATACGGAACACGGGGTTGAGGGAGCTGAAGGGGTCCTGGTAGATCATCCCAATCTCATGCGCCCTTAGGTGCCGGAGTTCCGGCCGGGACATCGCGAGCACGTCACGGCCATCGAACATCACCGTGCCAGCGGCGATGCGACCGGGCGGGGTCAGCAGGCGCAGCACCGAACGGCACGTCAGGCTCTTGCCGGAGCCGGACTCGCCGATCAGCCCGACAATCTCACCGGCACCGACCTCGAGCGCGACGTTCTTCACCGCCACCAGTGGCTCCGCCGACGTGCCGAACTCGATCCGAAGATCTTCAATGGCCAGCAGCTGGCTCATCGTCCGCCGCCCCGGGCACGGCCGTCCGAGAGGCCGTCGCCGACGAGTCCGACGGCCACGCCGAACAGTACGAGCACCAGCCCGGGCATGGTGGCCACCCACCACGCGGACAGCAGCGAACTCTCACCGTCCGCGATGATTGTTCCAAGCTCCGCCCCGGGCGGCTGCACACCGAAGCCCAGGTACGCGAGGCCGGCTACCACCAGCAGGTTCACCACCATGTCGACGGTCGAATAGACCAGGCAGACCCGCAACAGATTCGGCAGAGCGTGGCGGAAGATCGCCCGCCGCTTGGTGAAGCCCAGACCGGTGGTGGCGAGCATGAACGGCTGTTCGCGCAGCACCAGCATCTCGGACCGAGCGAGGCGCGCGTAGAGCGCCCACGCGACAATTGGGATTCCGATGACGATCCCGGTCAGCCCCGGCCCGACGATCGCGACCACGGCGATGACCAGGATGATGAAGGGGAAGGCGATCATCACGTCGGTGAGTCGCGAGAGCAGGATGTCCACGATTCCCCCGAAGTAGCCGGCCAGGGCGCCCACTAGTACGCCGATCGGCAGAGGGATGTAGGTGACGGCCACGACTACCAGCAGGTCGATGCGCAAGCCGTACAGCGTCCGTGAGAAGACGTCCCTACCGGTGTCGTCCGTGCCCATGAGATGGCCGGATGACGGCGGCGAGAGCGAGTGCAGAAAGTCGAGCTGGTTCGGGCCGTAGGGAGCGATTATCGGCGCGAGCAGCGCAGCGAGAACCAGGACAACGAGAATTGCGCCGCCGACCAGCACCGGCCAGGCCGGGCGGCGTCCGTGGCGGCGCCGGCTTTCACCTACGGTCTCTGCGACACCGGCGACGTAGGCGCTCATCGACCCGCCAGCCGCACCCGCGGGTCGATGACGACCTGCAGCAGGTCGGCAAGCAGACCTGTCACTACTACCGCGGTCCCGGCGAGCAGTGCCAACGTCTGAATGAGTGCATAGTCGCGCCGCTGGACCGCCTGGACCAGCAGGCTCCCGGCGCCAGGAATCTGGTACACGGCCTCGATCACGACCGTCCCCCCGATCAAGAAGCCAATGTCGACGGACAGGATGGTGACCGTTGCCATGACCGCGTTGCGCATCGCGTGCTTGCCGACCACCCGCAGCTCTCGCAGACCGCGGGAGCGGGCCGCGTCGATGTACTCCGACTGCAACACCTCGAGCAGGCTCGATCGCAGGGTGCGCACGACGACGACCGCCAGCGAGAGCCCCAGCGTCAGGGCGGGCAGCGTCAGCGTTCGGAAGAACCCGCCGACGCCGCTGTCGTAGCCCGACACCGGGAACCATTTCAGGGACAGGCCGAAGACGAGGGCGAGCATCAGACCCAGCCAGAAGGTCGGCATGGCGAAGGCGAACGTCGCCGTCAGCCGTATTCCATTGTCTAATGCCCCGTTGGGCCGTACCGCGGCGATGACTGCCAGTGGCACACCGACTGCTAGGGCAATGACTAGTCCGTAGGCGATGAGCAACGCGCTGGGTGCCAGGCGGGGACCGATCACTGACGAGACCGAGCTGTTCAACGGGATGGAGCGGCCAAAGTCGCCACGCACCGTCCGACCCAGGAAGGCAGAGAACTGCTCCGGCAACGGGCGATCGAGGCCGAGCTCGTGACGAGCCGAGGCGATGGCCGTCGGGCTGGCACGGGATCCGAGCAGCTGCTGGACCGGGTCGCCCGGCACGAGGTGAATGATGACAAAAGTGGCGACGAGCAGGCCGAAGAGAACAACCAGGCTCAGCGCGATCCGACGCGTTATGTAGCTGAGCATGGCGACCTCGCCCTGAGCCCCGGCCCTAGTTGTGCTGCCCGCGTCTGTCTCAGCTGCTCGCCTTCCCCAGCCAGGTGTCCTCGAGGTGGTCGGCCCCTAGAGCGTTCACCGATGTGTCGCAGACATTGCTCTGGTGCGCGTTGACGAAGGGCAGGTTCATCACGCTGACGACCGGGGTCTGGTCCATCAGCTGCTGTTGAATGACCGGCCACTGGGCAGCCCGGTCGGTCTCGCTGGTCGTGGTGATGAACTTGTCGACCAGCTTGGTGATCGAGGCGTCGTACCAGTTGCTGTAGAAGCCCTGCAGGCCCTGCGACTTGTCCCCGGCCAGGAACTGCACGTACTCGTCCGGTACGACGACGTCGCTCGTGAACTGAGCGAACGGGAAGGTGAGGTCGTAGTCGCTCTTTGACCACCGGGTGGTCACATTAGAGGCGGGCTCCTCGACGAGCTGGAGCTTGATTCCAAGGGCCGCGTACTCGTTCTGCATCAGCAGACCAAGCTGTTTGTAGTAGTCGTAGCCGGCTGGGTACTGCAGGGTCGTCTGGAACCCCTGCGGGTAGTGGGAGGCCGCCATGGCTGCCTTCGCCTTGGCGAGGTCGAATGGGTAGGGCGCGACAGCCGACGCGGGGGCGTCGTACTTCAATGGCATGAGGACGCTGTTGGGTGTGGTGCCGACGCCGCGAAAGATGCTCGAGTTGATTAGGGAACGATCGAGGGCATACTGCATGGCCTTGCGAACGTTGAGATCGGCAAGCGGACCCCGGCGGTGGTTCAGCCACATTCCGATGAACAGGGGCGCCTTCGACGACTGGATCACGAGGTTGCTGCGTGCGCGAACTGCGTTGATCTGGGAGAACAGGACGCCATCAGCGATCTGTGCTTGCCCGTTCTCCAACGCGAGCAGCCTGCTGTTGCTGTCGGTCGCGAAGTTGAAGCGGACCTCGTTGAGGTAGGGCTTCCCGCTTTCCCAGTACTGCGGGTTGCGGGTGAATGTGATGTGCGAGCCGGCGACGAATTCCTTGAGCACGAAAGGGCCTGTACCGACGGGGTGCTTGAAGAACGCATCACCCTGCGACTGCACGAGGTTCTTGGGGACGATGAACGCCGGGAAGATGCTGATGTTGTAGAGGAAGGCTGCAACCGGCTCGCTGAGGTTGACCTGCACCGTCGAAGCGCCCACGACCTGTGAGGACTTGTAACCGACAGCCACATTAGCGAGTAGCTGGTTGGTCTTGGGGTCGCCGAACCGGTCCAGGCTGAACTTCACGTCCTGCGCCGTGAGGGGCTGGCCGTTGGAGAACTTGACGCCCGACCGCAGGTGAAACACGTAGGTCTTGCCGTCCGGGGAGATCGTCCACGAACTCGCGAGCGCCGGCTGCAGGCTCTGGGACCCCCGAGGGTCGGAGCGGACCAGCCCGTTGTAGAGCAGCTCGTCGGCGAAGATGTCGCCGTTGCCGTTATTGGCCGAAAGCGGGTTGAGACCTTGGGTCTCGTTCTGCCGGGCGTACACGAGCGAGCCCCCAGCGACGGGCGAAGTCTGACAAGCCTTGCTAATCCCTGAGGTGTTTCCTAGGTTGGCAGCTCCGGACGCCGATTTGCTCGACCCTCCGCACGCCACCAGCCCCAGGACCGCGATCAGGGACCCGACTGTGGCCGCTGGCTTTTTGCGCATTGCGCTCCCTCGTGGTTACCGGTCGTGCTCAGTCTCGTCGCTCGTGCTGCTTCTCGCACCCGATGTGCCGTGTGCCCGCCGGACGCCGGCAGGCGCAGAGCCTTCGAGAACGCTTTTTATCTCAGGCGTCCGAAATAAAGTCAAGGCGGAGGAGGGACACGCACCGCGGCGGCTTCTGGGCTGCCCGCCGTCACCCGTCACCCGTCGCACGTCACCCGTCACACGGCCTCGACCCGCACGTCCCGACGAGTCGTCCGGCGACCGAGCGAGGAAGCAGGCGCCATGCGCCTTATTTCGGACGCCTGACTACATTGAGCGCATGGTGCAGCTCGACACCGTGAACGGGGACGCTTACCGCAGCGCCGTGGACGCCCTGTTGCGCGAGTGCCGGGGCCTAGCCCAGCGGGGCCTCGTTCTGGCAGCGGCTGGAAATGCCAGCGTGGCGGTCGGCGACCACATCCTGCTCACAGCGTCCGGGGCAGCGTTCGCGGATCTCGATCCGTCCTCGCTCACCCTGGTCGACCGCTCGGGGGCGGTCGTCGCGGGCGAGCGGGCGCCGACGTCCGAGCTCGCCCTACACCTCAGGGTTCACCGTCGCGGGGATGTGGGAGCCGTGGTGCACACCCACGGACGTCATGCGGTCGCCTTGTCCACGGTCAGTTCGGCGCTTCCCGTCCTGCACTACTACTGCGTCGACCTCGGCGACTCTGTCCCAGTTGCCCCTTACCGTTGCTTCGGGACGGAGGAGTTGTCCGCGGTGACGGCCGCCGCGCTCGGCACCGGCAACGGCGTCCTTATGGCTAACCACGGGAGTCTGACAGTGGGATCGTCCGTCAAGCAGGCCGCCGAACGGGCCGAGCTGCTCGAGTGGCTGTGTCAGGTCGCGCTGCTCGCCACGGCTGCCGGGCGGCCCACCGAGTTGTCCCGCGACCAGCTTCAGGAGGTCCGTGCTGCCATGCACGCCCGGCGCGCTGATCCGCTCCCAGACCCGGTCGGGCAACCATGACCGTCTTCACCGCGCTGGGGGCTCACATCGTCGACGTCCTGGGGCGCCCGGTTGCCGAAATACCCCCCGGTCAGGGAGCAGCACTGCTCACCGAAATTCGGATCACCGTAGCGGGAGCGGCGGGCGGAACGGCCGTGGATCTCGCCCGGTTGGGCGGCACCGTGCGCAGCATCGGGGCGGTCGGTGACGACAACCTTGGCGTGTTCCTGCTCGCGCAGCTGACCGAGGCCGGGGTCGACGTCGCCCGGATGGTAGTGCTGAGCCAGACGCAGACGTCGGCAACGATCCTGCCGATCCGGGCGAATGGGGAACGCCCGGCGCTGCACGTTCCAGGGGTTACCGGGCTGCTTACCACTGAGCACGTGCAGGCCGCACACCTCGCTGGCAGCGACTACATCCACATCGGTGGCCCGGACGTGCTCGGCGAGTTTTCACTCAAGGTGCTGCCAGAGCTTCTGCGCCAAGCTCGGGTCGCAGGCGCTGTAACGAGCGCCGACCTCTTGACGACCGGATGGCCGGAGGCCCTCGAGTTGCTAAGCCCCCTATTTGCGGAGATCGATCACCTGCTGATCAACGCCGAGCAGGCCGTAGTCCTCACCGGTGAGACTGATTTGCCCAACGCGGCGCACACGCTGGCCGAGTGCGGCCCGCAGGTTGTTGTTGTCACGACCGGGGCAGCGGGTGGAGTCCTGGTCGACGATCAGGGCGTCTACGCCTTTCCCGCCCTGGAAGTCGACGTAATCGATACCACCGGTTGCGGGGATGGGTTCAGCGCCGGCTACCTGCGCGCCTTGTCGCTCGGCTGGGGGCCGCGGGAGGCGTGTGGGCTCGGGACCGCCTGCGCCAGCATGGTTGCGGAAACGCTTGGTAGCGACGGAATCAGTGACCTGGCGTCGGCGCTCGAGCGGCTCAGTCGCAGCACTCAGTTCCCCGACACGCAGGCCATTGCGGCCCGGCAGGTTCTACCCGAGGGCCGATGAGGCCTCGGCCACAACAGCACTAATTCGCGTCAGCAGCACGTCAAGCATCCGCAGCTGCATAGCGGCGGTGATCCGGTCCGGGGCCAACAGAGCCTGGATGGACAACCCGTCAATGAGCACTAAGACTTCCGCCGCGACGTCGTCGTCGGGGCGCGGCGTCACGATCTCGCCGGCGGCCCGAGCGGCTCGCACCAGGCTCGTAAGCCGGCGACGGAAGTGCGCAAGCTCGTCCTGGTGAACCTTCCGCAATTTGGGAGCGTTCAGGGCTCGGCCGAGAAAGCTGAACTCGATACGCGCCTCGAGCAGCCTCTCGGTGTCGAGCGGCAGCGCTTCCACGATCCCTGCCCGGAGCGCCGCCAAGCCCGTCACCCCGCCGGTGACCTGGACCATTCGCTCGCGGACGTGCTCGTGCGCGAGCTTCAGGGCGGAAACGAGGATGTCGTCCTTATCGGCGAAATAGTGAGCAAGCACTCCGTTGGAGTATCCAGCCTCGTGTGCGATTCGGCGCGTAGTGGCCTCGTCGAGGCCAACGCGGTCGATGACCCGCCAGGTGGCAGCCAGCACCTCCTGGCGACGCATCTCGTGATCGACAATTTTCGGCAACGGCCCTCCCCCGCATGTCGACTAGGTTAGAGGCGCCCAGCGCCAGTTAACGAGCCGCGACGACCTCGAACGCGTGATCCGTGACCTGAAGGACATCGTCGATGTCGTCTGGCGTGTGAGCGGCCGAGAGGAACCAGTTGTGCCAGGGGTGCACATAGACGCCGTGCGTAATCGTCTCGGTGGTCCACTGATTAACCGTGGTGAAGCTGGGGTCCCCGTCGAAGCGGAGAAAGGGCATCTGCACGGGGCCGGTCTGGTGCACTACCAGCCCGTGCTTCAGGGCCTGTGCGTCAAGTCCCTCCCGCAACTGCTGACCGGCGGCACGCATCGACTCCAGCCCTGATCCCTCTCGCAGCTCGTGGATCGTCGCCATACCGGCGGCCATGGCAGCCGCGGCGAACCAGAACGAGCCCGTGGAGAAGACCGAGCCAGCGGCCTCGCGCAGCGAGTCGCTCCCGGTGACGGCAGCCAGGGGGTAGCCGTTCGCGATTGCCTTGCTGAAGGCGCTGAGATCAGGACGGACGCCCAGCGGCTCCCAGCTCCCGGCGACGTCGTATCGGAAGCCGCACCGAACGTCATCCAGGACCAGTGCAGCACCGAGGCGATCCGCCATCGCGCGCAGGCCGCGCGCGTAGGCCGGGTCGGCGGCCTCTTGGTCGACGAAGCCGTCATGCCGGTACGGCGTTGTGATGATGGCCGCGACGTCGCCCTCCACCTCAGCGGCTGCCCGTTCGGCGTCGGCAAGTTCGTTGAACTCGAACTCGACGATGTTGGCGCGGTCCTCCAGTGTGACGCCCACCGGCGACGGGGTGCACCAGGGTGCAGCTCCGTGGTAAGCGTGGCTCGCCTTGAGTACCTTGCGCCGACCCGTCGCGGCGCGCGCGATCGTCAGGCACGTCGTCGTCGCATCCGTGCCGTTCTTAGAAAACATCGCCCAGTCGGCGTGTGACACGGTGTCGACGAGCAGCTCAGCGAGCTCGACCATGACGGCACCGGGTCCGTTCAGGCAGTCCCCCTGCTCGAGCTGAGCCTTGTACGCCGCGTCGACTTGCGGGTTGCGGTAGCCCAGGATCATCGGCCCCCAGGCGCACATGAGGTCGATGTAGCGGTTTCCGTCGACGTCCCACAACTTTGTGCCTTCGCCACGCGCGAAGAACTGCGGATAGCTCGGTGGAAAGGTCGCCCGGTTGAGGTGCCCGTACATGCCGTTTGGGATGACCCTCCCGGCTCGTTGACTGAGCAGAGCGTCCTGCTGGCGGCCCGTTGTTATTGGCAAGGTTGTGATGGTCATACCCACCCCTAGATAGTCGGACGCCTGACTACCCTAGCCCGTCTCACTCGGGTACGAGCCTCGTACCGCTGCGAGGCCAGCGCCCGGACCGGCAGGCCGACTCGCCCATTCCGCGCTGAACATGTACAGAACCGATGGGGGGTTCCGCCGACACGGTGACTCTCGCGGCGGCCGCTGGCGGCGCAGGCCACGTCCCCCGCCAATAGGGATTGCCGGTGGTTCTTGTCGAGGATCCCCCTACTCATGGATCAACGCGATGCCAGTACAGCGGCAGCGCTGTACAGACTGGCCTTGCAATCGAGTCTGGCGCAGGGCTTTGCGGGCGGAGCGCTGGTGTTCGGCCAGCCGGCTGTGATGTTCTGCGAAGCCGTCGTCCTGATCACCACGTTGCTCACCCGCGCGCTGCTGGCTGCCGCCCCTTCTCCTCGAGCCGTGCTGGCCGCTGCGGCTATCAGTGTGGCGCATGCGGTGATCGCCTTCGTCGTGCCGTCGACGGTCGGCAGCACCGCGGGCGGGTAGTGACGCTGGCTGCGGGCCCGGTGCTGCTGGCAACATTCCGCGGGCCGGGCAGCCGGGTTGCGGTCGCCCTGGTCGGGCTGGCGTATGGCGGTCGTCAACTTGGCTAGCGACCTTCACGGGGCAGGCCCTTTGATCTGCTGCAAGTCCCGGGGTCCGTGCAGCCGTCACCGTGGTCGCGGACGGGCTCGTTCAGCGCTCAAGGGCTTCGCTCCTGCCGGTCCGTCAGCCGCAAGGTTGTGCTGCTCGAGGAGCCGGCAGGCGCGTCGGGCGACGGTCAGGCGGGTGAGGGGTTCGTGGTCGGCGGTGAGTTGTTCGCGGGCGGTGCGTTGGAGTGCGGCGCGGTCGTCGGCGTCGGCGAGGGTGGCTTCCAGGCCGTCGACCTCGGCTTGTTCTTGTCGGGTTCTGGTCAGGCCGGGTCGTTCGGCGTGGTCCCACCACGGTCCTGCTTCGGCCAGGCGCATCGGGCTGCGTGTCTGGGGGTCGGCTGCGACTAGCAGCAGCGCGTCGCGGACGTGGGACGCGGGCCAGCTGCGGACCTTGACCGCGAACTGAACCGCTGCCAGCAGGCAGGGCGCGGACCAGCGGACTGAGGGCTGACCCAGGTCGCGGCGCAGCCCCTGGACCATGGCGGCGAAGCCGTCGAGGTCGGGGATGCGGCAGGCGACCAGCAGCTCCGCGTGCCGGCCGGTATCCGATCTACCGGCCTGACCACGCCCCCAACCTGCAACCCCACCACGAAGATCAACTACGCAAGATCACCAGACCCTGCGGTGCATCCGGGCTAAGCGGCCGCAGGTCACGGCGATGCAGCTCCAGGCCGTGCCGCAACCGGTCGGCGAACAGCGCCCTGTTCGCGAGCCCGGTCAGCGGGTCGTGGAATGCCTGGAACCGCAACTCCTGCTGGGTGTCGACTAGCGCCACGACCAACCTGCGGTTGTCCAGTACGGCCAGCAGCTGGCGGGCGAGCAGGGCGGCCATCACCAGTGTCGCGGCTAGCAACGCGACAGCATCACTGTGGCCGGTGAGTTGACCGCCAACCGCGACCGCCACCGCCAACCCGGCGGGCAGGTAGGGCAGCAGAGCGGCTGTTGTCGACTCCAGCGCCCGGTCCTGGTCGACCTGCTCGGCCCCGGGTGTGCTCGCTGTGCAGGCCGCGGCGGCGACCAGCAGGAATCCGCCGAACCAGCCGGCGTCCACGGGGCTGCCGGTGGCGTAGCTACCCGCGGCGGTGAGAAAGGCAAAACCGCTGTCCGCCAGGCACAGCAGGCCGAGGCCGGCGGCAAGTAGTCCCAAGCCTGAGCCCGATGCTTGCCGGGCGTGCGCCACAACCACAACGGTCAAGGTCAGCAGCACCAGGTCGGTGACCGGGTAAGCCAGTGACACAGCGAACGCGAACCGGCTGTCACCGCCGGCGTGCGCCACCGAACCCAGGGCGCTCACCCAGGTGATGGTGAACAGCGATCCGGCAACCAGCACACCGTCAAGCAGACCCCGCCAGCGCGCTCCGCCGCGCAAAGCGTCCGAGGGCCACAGCAGCATGCCCGCCACTGCCAGCACAGCGAACAGCAGGTAGCCGGCGTCCGCAACCGACGGGAACGGAGTCTGCCGGCCCGCGAACAGCTCGAAATACGACCAGGCAGCCTCACCACCCGCCCATGCTCCGGTCGCCAGCGCCAGCAGCAGCCACGGCCGGCTCGCCCGCACCCCGCCACGGCGGGTATGACGGGTACGCCAGCCGCAAGCCGCTGCAGCCGCAGCTGCCGCAGCTGCCGCAGCTGCCGCCAGTAGCTGACCGACGTCGTCGACGGCGCGCCCTACCCGGGGCCCGCCCGGATGCAGCCGCACCACCACTAAGAACAGCACGATGAGCAGCACACCAGGCACCCACCAGCCGAACCGTCGCCGCATGGACAAGTCTTCGACCTGGCCACACCCCTACCTTGAGGCGCAGCCGCGGCCAGCCCGCCCGTGACGGTCCGCGCAGCAGCGCGGCCAGTACTGCCTCGATGCCCGTGTCGGGCGGGTAGCCCAGCAGCACCAGGATGGCCGGGCCGTGCACCTGGGACCAGAGCGCGGCAGCAACCGCCTCCCCGCCGTTGCTGAGCACCCGACCGCCGCCGCGGCGGCGGCGCCGTGCAGCAGGGCTGCACGGCTCGAAGAGCAGTCCAGTGAACACATCAGCGTCGGGGGATCACCAGGCCGGTTGACCGCCCGGTCAATCAAACGCATCGAAACCGGCAGGCAGCAGCCGACGGGAGGCCTGCGTCCGCTTCCGCTCGTCTCGTGAGAGTGCCTGCTTACCCGCTCGGCGTCGCCCGGCGACCGACCTCCGCGCCTTCGGGCGTAACCCATGCCTCGAGGACCTGGCAGTGGACCTGGGCGGCGGCGTAGATGTGCGTGCCGCCATCGTCGGTGCGCAGCCGGAAACCGCCGAGGCCGCAGTCTATGGCAGTCCAGATGCCCTCGACGCCCCGAACCCACCTCGCCGTTCCCCGACTGCTGGCGGACAGGTCGACGGCCACGGTCAGGGCCGGCAGGCCCTGCGTCCTGCCAGGTAAGGAGCAACCTGCGCTAACGCCATGCCCTGGAAGCCGGGAGGTTGTCCCGGGTCTCGTGGAAGTTGAGGTGGCGGTCCCCCGCCTGAGTCCTGCCAGCTGGTAGGTCTCGAGCGAACCGCCAAGAACGCCACGAGACAGGGGACCGCCGTGAGCAAGAAGTATCAGGGTCGTCGGTGAAGGACACTGCCGGGTTGCGGGTGTCGGTGCCGAAGCAGGTGACGGTCGCGTTGGCTGAGCTGACCGGCCAGGTGCAGGAGGGGCTGCTGTCGCTGGCGGTCGCGACCGGGCTGCAGGTGATGGGTCAGCTGATGGAGGCCGATGTGGCCGCGGCGGCGGGGCCGAAGGGCAGGCAGAACCCGGAACTGACCGCGGTCCGGCACGGCGCCGGGCCGGGGTCGGTGACGTTGGGCGGCCGGCGGGTGCCGGTCGAGCGGCCCCGGGTCCGGGCCGCTGACGGCTGCGGCGAGCTGCCGGTCCCGGCCTATGAGCTGTTCTCCTCGACCGAGCTGCTGGGCCGGCTCGCGATGGAGAAGATGCTGGCCGGGCTGTCGGCCCGCCGTTACCGGGTCGGCCTGGAGCCCGTCGGTGAGCAGGTCGAGCAGAGGGCGCGGTCGACGTCGAAGTCGGCGGTGTCGCGCCGGTTCGTGGAGCGGACCGAGACCGCTCTGGGCGAGCTGCTCGCGGCAGATCTGTCCGGGTTGGAGCTGGTCGCGTTGATGATCGACGGGGTGCACTTCGCCGGGCATCTGTGTGTCGTCGCGCTCGGTATCGACGCCGACGGCGTCAAGCATCCGTTGACCGTGGTGGAGGGCTCGACG
>JAABUM010005369.1_pt1 | contig 13539 bp, 7 predicted proteins | sample 5559161 | NCBI WGS metagenome assembly JAABUM01 (sample SAMN10711868, study PRJNA513369) | rock metagenome | isolation source: Antarctica rocks | place: Antarctica: Victoria Land, Siegfried Peak nord | reverse complement strand
GGGTCGAAGAAGCGCCGTTGATTCGGTGTGCAGCCCGAACCGGGACCGCCGTGGAGGAAGAGGGCGGGCTTGCCCTCGGGGTTGCCGCAGCACTCCCAGTACACCTGTTGCCCATCTCCGACATCGAGCATCCCGCTGTCGTACGGCTCGATCGCGGGGAATTGGCCCTGCATCCGGTCCTCCTTCGCTTCACGCCTCGATTATGGCCCATGCTCGCCCAAACATACCCCACGCGCCCCGGGTATACCGCTGTCTCTTCGGTCGCCGGAGCGGTGTCCTTTCGTACCGGTCGCGCTGTTTGTCCGCACGAGCGTGAGCCGCAATCGGGGGAGCATCTGTGAGCGCGCCGTGAGGCTGTGGTACGATGCGCGACACACGCTGGCGAGGGGCAATGGGTGCGAGGGGAGGGCGAATGGAGAGGCCGTTAAACGATCGGCTCGTCTACCAATTCGTTCGTGCCGAGCATGAATTGCGCGTCGTGATCGATAACGCCCTGCGCGACTTCGGGGTGACCCTGACCCAGTGGACCGTGCTGACCCTGCTGCTGCATGAACCGGGCCTCTCCGCCGCTGATCTGGCGCGGCGTAGCTTCATCTCGCAGCAGGGGGTGGCGGGCATCCTGAACCGCTTGGAACGCGCCGGGCTGGTGGCGCGCGCGCCGCATCCCACGCATGGCCGGATCGTCGAGGTCACCGTAACTTCCGCAGGCCGCGCGCTCGTCACCTACTGCGACCAGGAGGTCGCCGCGCTCGAAACGCGCCTGCACGACAGCCTCGGCGCAGCCGGGCAGGAAGGGTTGCGCGTCGCCCTGGCGCGCTGCCGCGTCGCCGTCGGCGGGTTCGCCGCCGAGGGGAGCGGGCGCATCCCCCCGACGACGACCGACGCCTGAGCGCGCCCCGCGCTACGCCAATCCGCTGCGATAGATTGCGTTGAAGAGCAGGCGATAGGTGCCGCGCGTCTGCGCGCGGAAGTGGGGGCGGAAGCCGAAGAGGATCGCCCGCCCGCGCCCGACCGGCAACTCCACGATCGCGGCCTTCCCGGCGATGTGCTGCGGCCCCAGCACCCAGCCGCTGAGGAGGGTGTTGCTGTGGGGGTAGTGCGCCACGATCGCCGGATGCTCGCGTTCGCCGGGCGCGGTACGGACCTCGAAGGCGGGGCCGTTGAGGTAGAGCGCCGCCGTGTCGCGCGCGAAGCCCCAGCCGAGCGGGTGGGTCGGATCGACGATGATGCGGAACAATGCGCCCGGCGCGTAGAACTGCTCCGCCTTCAACCCCGCCATCGCGTTCGTCACCGGCAGATAGAGGTGCTCGATCGCCAGCTCGCAGGCGGCATCGAGCGCGATCAGCGTCCCGCCCGCATCGACGAAGCGGCGTAGATTGGACGCGCCGCGCTCGCCGATCCCGCCGCTGTACTCCGCCGGGTACTCGCGCGCGCTGTTGCCATCCAGGATCTCGCGCGCGGGTTGATGGGCCAGGATCAGGCAGTCGAAGCGCTCGAGGAGGTCGCCCTGCCGCAGATCGGCGTCGCGCACGGTGGTGAAGGGGAAGGCGTATCCTTCGAGCACGAAGCGCGCCCACCCCTCGTCCATCGCATTGGCGCGGTAGGAGCGATAGAGCCCGATCCGGGGCATCCGCAGGCTTTGCGCCTCGGGGGCGGGGGCATCGTCCGGCGCGAAGCGCAGGTTCAGCCCGTAGCGCCCCACCAGCGCGGCGAGCACCGCCGCGTCGAAGTCGCGCAGCACGTAGGTGCCGGGCGCATACTCGGTTTCGCCGACCGTCCAGGGCGCGGTCAGGCGCGCGACCGTCGCCCCCACCCCGGCCTCGCCGCCGAGGATGGCATTGATCGCGCGCACGCTGTCGTTCGCCTCCGCGCCGAGGGTCGCCGTGCCGCTCTGTGCCCCCCCGCTCTGCGCCTTCGGCACGGTCAGTTCGTCCGGCCCGATGCGCCGGAGATCGGCCCCGAACGGGTGATCGATCTGCGCCGTTTCCACGCCGAATTGGAGGCCGAGGGTCTGCGCGGTGATGTCGTAGGGGGGCTTCGGCGGGCCACCGGGATAGAGGCGCAGATCGGGATAGGTCTGGATCTCCAGCAGCGTCTTGGCGAAAGCCCCATACGGCTGGGCGAGGCGGATCACGTAGGTGTCGACCTCGTAGCGCACCCCGCCCGCCGTGAACGGCGCGGTCGCACGCTCGATCTCCACCCCGCCGAATTGGAGCGCTTGCAGCATCTCGACCGTCGCGCCCGGATCGCGCCCCGTCGTGGGAATGACGAAGGCGTAGGGAGCCTCGCGCTCGACCGCCGCCTTATGGACGAGGTAGAAGTTGCGGAGCCAGCGTTCGCGCCCTTGCGCGGCATTGTCCAGCAACGCCATCGTGGCGATCCGCTCGTAGGCGACGATGTCCGCGATCGTCCACTCGCCGCCCGCCCAGGGGAGGGGGTGGTTGGCGGCGGCGACCTGCGGGTTGAAGCCTCGCGCCTCGCGCAACGTCTCCTTGGCGATCGTGATCGGCGTGCAGATCTTGCAGGAGGCCGCCTCGCTGAGGATCCGTACCCCGCCGTGATAGTGCTGGTACGCGCGCGAGGGGGAGAAGGCGTCGAAGATGATCGCCGTCGCCACCCCCTCCTTCCCGGCGGAGGTCAGCTCGGCCACCATCGCGTAGCCGAGCTGGTTGATCTCCTGCTGGAGGATCGGGTCGACGTTGGGATCGTAGGGGTCGATATACGGCGGGACGAAGAAGCGCGCCCCTTCCCCGCCCATCTGGTGCTGGTCGAAGACGATCTGCGGATGCCAGCGATGGTGGCCCCCCGCGATCGCGTGGCGCGTCTCGACCTGGGTGAACATGAACCAGTCGCGGTTGTTATCGTGGCCGGTGTAGGTGTGATAGAGACTCGGCGGGGCGGTCCCTTCGTGGGGTGTCCCGAGGGTCTTCGTGTACCAGTCGTAGACGAGTTGCCAGCCGTCCGGATTGAGCGAGGGGACGAGGATCAGGATCACGTTGTCGAGGATGATGCGCGTCCGCTCGTCCGTGCCGGTCGCCAGATCGTGCGCCAGCGCGAGGGCCATCAGGGTCGAGCCGACCTCGTTGGAGTGGATCGAGCAGGTCAGCAGCACGACCGTCTTGCCGCGCGCGATCAGCGCCTCGGCCTCGGCGGGCGAGGTGAGGCGGGGATCGGCGAGGCGGCGCTGAATCTCGCGGTAGCCGTCGAGATCGGCCAGTGTCTCCGCCGCCGCGATCGTCACGGCGACGAAGGGCTGCCCCTCGGTCGCCGGGCCGATCTCATCGAACTGGAGGCGGGCGCTCCCCTCGGCCAACTCGCGGAAATAGGCGACGACCTGGGGCCACGAAGGGAGCTTGCGCGCCTCGCCGGGCACGTAGCCGAAGAACTCCTGCGGGGTGCGGATCGTGGCGCGCGCGCGCCCTGCATCGCCGGACATCGCTCCTCCTGACCGCTCGATGATACGAAACCCTGTGTCGCTCGCCCCTAAATCTTCCCGCTCTCCGATCGCTCAGGCAAGGAGCGGGCCGGTCAGGAGCGCCTCCACCATCTCCCCGGCGGCGAAGGGCTCGACCCGCGCGGGGAGCGCGAGGAGGGCGTTCGCGCCGAGCAGCGACGCCAGCCGCGAGGAAGCCTGCGCCCCGGTGTTGCTGGCATGGAGTTGTCCATCCGGTCCCTGGCGCACGATCGCGCGCTGGAACTCCGGGCGGTCGCCGGGCATGAGCGCCGCATCGAGGATGACGCGCACGCGCGGGCGGACCGGTGACGGATGTCCCGCCAGCTTCAGCAGCGCCGGGCGGACGAAGATCTCGAAACCGACGAGCGCGGAGACCGGGTTGCCGGGGAGCCCGAAGATCAGGGTGCCATCGGGCGCGGTGGCGAAGTGGAGCGGCTTGCCGGGCTTCATGAACAGTCGCCCGAAGCGGACCGTCGCCAGCTCATCGAGCAGCCCCTTGACGAGATCGCGCTGGCCCATCGAGACGCCGCCGGACGTGATCAGCACGTCGGCCTCGGTGAGCGCCGCGCTGAGGGTGGCGCGCGTCGCCGCTTCGTCGTCGGGCGCGATCACTGAGCTGACGACCTCGATGCCGAGCGCCGCGAGGGCGACGCCGAGCGCGTGGCGATTGGCGTCGCGGATCTGGCCGGGCGCGGGCGTCTCCCACGGCTCCACGATCTCGTCGCCGGTGCTCAGCAGGGCCGCGCGCGGGCGCGGGTAGACGAGCGGCGTGGCGATGCCCAGGCTCGCCAGCAGCCCCATCTCCGCCGGGCCGATCGGCGTGCCGGCGTCGAGGACGCGCTGCCCGCGCGCCATGTCCACGCCGATCGGGCGGATGTTCTCGCCCACCTTGATCGATGCCTGCCCGATCTCCACACGCCCGTCGGCCTCGCTGGTGCGCTCCACCATCACCACGGCGTCCGCGCCCGGCGGCAGGGGGGAGCCGGTGGTGATCCGCGCGACCGTGCCGGGTCGTACCACGATGTCGGCGATGTAGCCCGCGAGTTGTTCGCCGATCAGCTCGCGCCAGCCCGCGCCGTCGGCGGCGATCACCGCATAGCCGTCCATCGTCGCCGCCGGGAAGGGGGGGAGGTCCTCCTGCGCCTCGATCGCCTCGGCCAGGACGAGTCCGCCCGTTGCGGTCAACGGGACGCGGCGCGGGGTGAGTACAAGTGTGGCGTCGAGCACGCGGCGCAGCGCCTCCTCGACGGTGATGCTGTCGGCGGGGACCGCTATGGCTGGCATATTCCTCCTCGCGGGCTTTGCCTCGGTCTATATCGTGGAGCGGGCGCGCGTGGCACGCCCTGCGCCGCAGCATAGCACGATCGCGGTCGTCCCGGGGGCGCTTTTCGGGGTGCGAGTGAAAAGGCTATTCCAATCGGCTAAATGGTGAACGCGATATTTACCGCAAGAAATATGCCATCGGCGTGCGAGTCGGATCGATCCACGCTATACTCACCGCAGAGTTCGACGCACCGGCACGAGCCGGGAGGCGCGGGTTCGTTCGGTCCGGCTGCTGCCCTGCCGGTAAGAGGGATGATATGGGTATGCGTATGGACGTCGGCATGGACATGTCCGCCGAGATGCGGGCGTGGGTTTCGCCGAGTTTGATCGAAGCGAACTATATCCTGAGCCTATCGCGGCAAGAGTTGCAAGAAGTGATCCGCGACGAGATGCTCGCGAATCCGGCTCTGGAGATGGACGATAAGGAGACCTGCCCCCTTTGTGGCGGGGTGGTCGATGGCCCGTTCTGCACGATCTGCCTGACGAATCAGCAGCTGGAGCATCAGGAGACGAGCTACGAGGATCACCCCGAAATCCTGACGCAGCAGACCGCGAACGGCATCGCCGAGGACGACTTCGATCCGCTGACGCTGATCGCCTCCGAGGCGAGTCTGAGCGATCAGATCCTCTCCGATGCGCGCACATTACTCGAAGACGATGAGATCGCGATCGCCGAATACCTGGTGCAGAGCCTCGATGAGCGCGGCTACCTCACCATGTCCATCCGAGCTGTCGCCAAAGAATTCGGCGTCGCCGAGGAGATGGTCGAGGAGATCCTGCTGATGATCCAGCAGATCGCCCCGGTCGGCGTGGCCGCGCGCGACATGCGCGAGTGCCTGATGCTGCAACTGGACTATTTGGAGCGCAACAACGCCCAGGTGCCGATCTCGGTGCGGCAGATCGTCGATGGCTATCTGGAGGATCTCGGGGCGCACAAGTACGGCTACATCGCCGGGGCGCTCGCGATCGGCACCGACGAGGTGGAGGCGGCGCGCGACTTCATCCGGGGTCAGCTCAGCCCCTTCCCGTTGCAGAACCAGGAGGCCCGCTCCTGGAAGAGTCCGAACAGCGCACCCTACGTCGCCCCGGACGTGGTGATCTCCCTGCATGAGGGAGATTTCCTGGTGGAGGTGGTCGAGGCGCGGCACTTCTTCCTGCGGATGAGCCCCCTCTACGAGCAGATTGCCGTCTCGGTGAGCCAGAAGAGCGCGCCGCCGAGCGTGAGCGACGCCGACAAGAAGCACGTCCGTGAGTTCACCTCGCGCGCCAAGGTCTTCATCGCCAATATCCAGCAGCGCCGCGAGACGCTACGCAAGATCGCGCTCTGCCTCGTGGAGTTGCAGGGCGACTTCCTGCGCGGCGGGGTGCGCGAACTCCGCCCGCTGACGCGCGCCATCGTGGCGCAGCAGGTGGGCGTCCACGAGTCGACCGTCAGCCGCGCCACCGCCAACAAGTACGTGATGCTGCCGACCCGCAAGGTCATCCCGTTCAGCGACTTCTTCACCCCTTCCCTGTCGATCAAGGACGTGATCCGGGAGATGGTCGTCAAGGAGCGCGCGAAGGGGCAGCCGCTGACCGACCGCGAGATTTGCAGCCGCCTCTTGCAGCAGGGCATCCGCATCGCTCGCCGCACCGTGGCGAAGTACCGCGCGGAACTGGGCATCCTCCCCTCGACCATGCGCTAAGATCATCGCCGGTGTTGCAAATGAGCGGGCGGGCCGGGGAAACTTCCCCGGCCCGCCCTGCTTGCTGTTCGTCGGATCGGCGCTTACGGCAGGGTGGCGCGCGCGCCGGTCCCCGCGAAGGCGACGACCTCAGCCTGCATGTTGCCGAAACCGAAGCCAACATCGGTTGCGGTGCCAGTCTCACGAACGACACTCATGGTGCGCATTGACTCGTCAAAGATCTTACTTTCGCCCAATCGTTGCCTCACGAATAATGTCACCCGACGGCGGCGCGAAACCGCACGAAGGGGGGAAGCGTGAGGTCACGTATGAGTTTCCGGGCCAAGCGGGAATTGCTGTTCCAGATCAGTGGGCGCTATCAGACGGCGAGCCACCAGCAGAAATCAATCATCCTCGACGAGTTCATCGCTGTGACGGGCTATGCCCGCAAGTACGCGATTCGGTTGCTGACCCAGCCAGCACCACCGCGGCCTACCGCGATCACGCGGCCACGGGCAGGGCGCTACGGTCCCGCCGTGCAGGAGGCGCTGCGGGTGGCGTGGGCCGCCGCGAACGGGATCTGCGGCAAGCGCTTGGTGCCGTTCCTGCCGGAGTTGGTGGCCAGCCTGGAGCGGCACGGGCATCTGCAGCTGACCGACGAGGTGCGTGCCCACCTGCTCGGGCTCAGTCCGGCGACCGCCGACCGGCTGCTGCGCCCGGCCCGCCAGGCGCAGTCGCCACGGAGCCTCGCCACCACGCGACCGGGGGCGTTACTCAAAAGGCAGATCCCCATCCGCACCTTCGCGGACTGGGACGAGGCCCAACCGGGCTTCGTCGAGGCGGATCTCGTCGCCCACTGCGGGCAGCGCGCCGAGGGGGCCTTCCTCTATACGCTGGTCCTCACCGATGTCGCCACCGGCTGGACGGAGTGCTTGCCGCTCCTGCATCGGGGTCAGCACGCGGTCATCCAGGCCCTCGACCGCGCTCGCCAGCTCCTGCCGTTTCCTTTGTTGGGCCTGGATACCGACAATGGCGGCGAATTCCTGAACGAGGAGCTGTTGGCCTACTGCCGCCGGGAGCGGATCACCTTCACGCGCGGGCGCGCCTATCGCAAGAACGACCAATGCTTCGTCGAGCAGAAGAACGGCGTGATCGTGCGGCAGCTCGTCGACTACGACCGCTTCGAGGGCGAGGCGGCGTACCGCCAACTCACCGAGGTCTATCGGGCGGTGCGCTTCTATATTAACTTCTTCCAGCCGTCGATGAAGCTGCGGGAGAAGCAGCGCGACGGCAGCCGCACACGGCGACGCTACGACCCGGCGCAGACGCCGTATCGTCGCCTCCTCGCGCGGGAGCTGCTCGCGCCGGAAACGCAGCGGCGGCTCGCGACCCTGGCCCAGACCCTCGATCCGGTCCGACTCTTGCAGCAGATCGAGACGCTCCTTGAGGCGCTCTGGCGACATGCGGTCTTCCTCGTGCCCGGCGGCGCGGTCACCGCAGTGCCAACGGCGCAGGCGGCACCAGTCACCTTCCAGCGTATGCAGCGTGCCGGGCCGAACGGATATCTCGAGGCCGCTGCACGCACTGCGTACCCGACGCGACGCTATCGGCGGACGCAACGGCAGCAGGGACCACGCTGGTGGCGGACTCGCCCCGACCCGTTCGCCGCAGTATGGGACGAGGTCGCGGCCTGGTTAGCAGCGGCCCCCGACCGGACGGCGAAGTCGATCTTCGTGGCGTTGCAGCAGGGCTATCCGGGGCAGTTCCCGGACGTGCAATTGCGCACCCTCCAGCGCCGGGTCCAGGTGTGGCGTGCCGACGCACTCCTGACGTTCGATGACCAGTGGCTCCAGGAGGACATGCTGGTGCCGTCGGTCTTGTCGGCACCACTCCGGGCGCTGTCGCTCTCGCGGAGCGTCGGATCGCCGGACGAGTTACCGCTTGCTGCGGAGGGGCGCTGAGGAGCCACGACCAGGGCATACAGCTCGCGCGTCGCTGTGTCATGCCTGGCGTCGGGTGCGATTCCGGAGAATCGCACCCGACGCCAGGGCGAAAAGGCCACGCCTGCGGAGGATCCGCTCATGCCGTCAACCTCCCAGTTCGCAGTCGGGCGTCCCAGGCCATGTGGTAAGATCGTCAATGAGGCAATACCGCGCGACAAGTAAGATTCTTTGGTGAGGCAAGACGTGGTGAAGGTGTAGTCACCAGGTGCCAGAACGAAGACGCGCGAACCGGAGAAGTCGGTGCGCTCTGCCGGACCCGGAAGAACGACAGCGTTGTTATTGGCACCGACCACAGTACGGGTGGCGATCTGCGCCGGGACCGCCGGGGTCGCGCCCGCCGTCTCGCCGTTAACCGTGAGCTCACCGCGCAGTAAGCATGGGCAAAGCGGGTTCGACACGCCAACGGTGGCAGAGCGCGCGTAGGCATAGCCGGTGAAGTCAACCTTGATCAGCATCGCCGCGCCGCCCGCGCGACCCGGAACCGTCAGATTGACAGTCATGTAACTGCGTGTTGGGCCAGCACCAAGGTTCTCACTCGCCGCCGCCGACGGCAGGGAGGTATACGCCATCCGGTTCAGGGACGCGGTGCGCGCGAGGAACGAGGCCATTTCCTGACGGGTCACATTGTTGGTCGGGCAGTACTGCGTATCCGGGACGCAGCCGGTGGTGATGCCGAGGTTATAGATGGTGTCGATGTCCGGGTCATGAACGGTCCCCTGGAGATCGGTGAAGCCATTGGCGGCGAGGATTGAGAGCGGGATCAGGGCCACGATCAAGGCGGTGGTGAGCACCACCAGGCTTCGTCCCAGACGTCCGCCAAGGAAGCCCTTGCGGCGCGGTTTCTCGGCACGGATCACACGTAGCGCCGCTAGCTCCTGCTCCTGCCGCTCCAGGCGATCGAGGACTTCGCGCATCGTCGGTTCTGCCATCGTCTTCCTCCACATCCTGACACCCGCTTTCACACCGTCATGGTTCATCGCCTTATGCTTGTGCCACGCCCTCCTCACCTTCCCTGCTGCTGCCTAGCTCTAGGCCACGCCAGATCGGCACCCCCTGCGGACCTGGCCGAGATAACAATCTGCCCACCGTTGGCTGCGCCGTCATCATGCTTACGGTGAGGGCGTGTGCGTGTGGCTGTGTTGGCAACTCTTGCCTCGTCGGGTCGGCACACAACCCGCTACTAAGCTGTACGATAATAAACCCTCCTGGTTCACTTACAGCAAGAAAAATGCCACGATAAGCACCGATACGGGTAGCTGAATAGCTCGGGTGACGTTCTGCATACCATGCTGTTGCACGATAGGTGGACGTTTTCAAGCGGCAATCAGGAAAGGACGAGGGGCGACCCGGAGAGCACGGCTATACATACCGATAGCGGCGTCAGCGGTGGCGTTCAGTCGCCGCGCGCGCCCTCGTCGTCCGGGGCAGCGGTGGAAAGGAGGTGCAGGATGTCGGTGACGCGCGCGCGCAACATCGCGCTCTCGGCGCTCGTCAGCGGTCCATCGAGCGCCGCATGGAGTTGCAGGAGTTCCTGCTGCAAGGTGAGGAAGAGTTTGAGGCCATCGAGATTGAGGCCGAACTGCTCGACCGTGCCGATCAAATGGCGCAGGCGCTCGATATCCTCCACCGAGTAGAGGCGGCGGCGGCCCTCGGTGCGGGTCGGCTGGAGGAAGCCCGCGCGCTCGTAGTTCCGCAACGTTTGTGGGTGGACATCGAGGAGGCGCGCGGCCACGCTGATCACGTAGACGGGTGTCTGTTCGGCCATCGCACCCTCCCCGGTCCGGCACGAAAGTTTCCGTCTCAAGGATATTGCGTATCAACGGCGTTGTCAATTTTGTGGAGTTTGGTACGTGAAGGGACAGGGTTGCGGCATAAGCGAAAGGTGAGCTGCCGCACACGCCTGGATTCGGCCTGACAGGTGCGGGCGGCGGCTCGCAATGCTGCGCCCGGCCTTGTTGGTGTCCGCCGCCGGGCAGGATGTGTCAGCGGGTAGACTGACAAGCAAGCGCCCGGACGCGACGCCCGGCGGAGCGGTCGCATCACGGGCCTTGCGTCTATTCCCCCATGCCGGCCTGGCGGGCGCGGACGATCGCCTCGGCGCGGTCCGCCACTTGCAGCTTGCTGAAGATGTTGGAGATGTGGTTGCGGACGGTCTTCGGGCTGAGGAAGAGCCGCTCGGCGATCGCCGCGTTGCCCGTGCCGAGCGCGATGAGCCCCAGGATTTCCCGCTCGCGGTTGGTCAGGTCGGGGAAGGCTTGCCACGGCACCGCCGGGCGCGGCGCGGCGAAGTAGCCCATCAGCCGCCGGGCGATCGTCGGCCCGAAGATCGCCTCGCCCCCCTGCACCGCCCGGATCGCCCGCAGCAGTTCGGTCTGGTTGGCCCCCTTGAGCAGATAGCCGCGCGCCCCCGCGCGCAGCGCCGCGAAGATCGACTCATCGTCCTCGTACATCGTGACGATCAGCACCCTGACATGCGGGCTGTCGCGCACGATCCGGCGCGTCGCCTCGATCCCGTTGACGCCCGGCATGTTGATATCCATCAGGATCACGTCGGGCTGCAACGATTCCGCCAGCGCGATCGCCACCTCCCCGGTAGCCGCCTCCCCCACCACCGCAGTGTCGGCGACCGAGTCGAGCAGCAGCCGCACGCCGTCCCGGAAGAAGGGGTGATCATCCGCCAGCACGATGCGAATACACTCGTCGTCCATAGCTCCCCCATGCCGGCGCGAGCGGAGGGCGGGGGCGGTGCTCGTTGGGCGGGGGAACACCCCGCCCGGCCCGCGCTGATCCCTGCCATGCCAGGTAACGCCCCAGCCCTCGACCTCGTGTTCGCCGCCCTTAACCGCCTGTCCACCCGTCCGGCTCCCCGCCCCCCGCCTCCTGTCGCAGCGTACCCGCCGCGCCCCTGAGCGGCAGTCGCGCCCGCACGCGCGTGCCGCCCCCCGCCGTTGTCCCGATCGCGCAACTGCCGCCGAGTTCGGCCGCGCGCTCGCGCATCGAGGTCAGGCCCACGCCCGCCTCGCGCGTCGCGGGGATGCCCCGGCCATCGTCGCCGATCTCCAGGCACAACGCCTCGGCCCCGTCGAGTTCCAGCCGCAGCGTGCAGCGCCGCGCCCCCGCATGGCGCGCGACGTTGGCGAGCGCCTCCTGCGCGATGCGATAGGCCGCGACCTCCACCGCCGCAGGGAGCGGCGGCAACGCCCCCGCCGCGTCGACCGTGACGTGCAGACCACCCCCATCGTATTGCGCCGCCGCCCGTCGCAACGCGCCGACGAGGCCGAGATCGTCCAGGGCGGGCGGGCGCAGCGCGTAGACCAGGCGGCGGATATCATTCACCGCCTCCTGTGTCCGCGCGATGAGATCGTCCAACACCCGGTCGGCTGCGTCGGGATCGCGGCGCAGCAGATTGCGCGCCGCGTCGAGGCGTAGGGTGAAGCCCGCCAATTGCGGCCCCAGGCCGTCGTGCAGGTCGCGGCGCAGGCGGCGGCGCTCCTCTTCCCGCGCGGTGACGAGGCGCTGGCGCGAGCGCTGGAGATCGGCGGTCAGGCGGACGGCATGGGCGGCGATGCCCGCCTGCCGGGCCAGGTCGTCGAGCAGGCGCCGGTCATCCGCATTGAATTCCTCGCCGGGTGCCCGCAGGGCCAGCCGGAGCTCGCCGACCGGCTCGTGCTGGTAGGTGAGGGGGAGGCGCAGCGGTGCCTCCGTCGGCGTCCCGGACACGGCGGCGATCGATTCGCCCTCGCCATCGATGAGGCTGATCGCCGCGTAGGGGAGCCTGAGTGCCGCCCGCACCTCCCCGACGAGCGCGGGCAGCACGGCGTCCGGCGCGAGCGTGCTCTCCAGGCGCTGCCCGAGGCGCGAGAGGATCGTGTACGGGTCGTCGCGCTCCCCGTACAGGAGGCGATTGACGCCGCGCTGCAACCGCCACCGCAGGGGCTGGAAGATGGTGGCGACCACCCCGGTGGCGATGAGCGCGACAATCGGGCTGCCGTGCGCCCGGAAGAGCGCGCCGAGCCCGCCGACAACCAGCGCGTACAGGCCGATCACGCTGGCGGTGAGCGTGCCGTAGACCAGCGTACGCCCGATCAGGATGTCGATGTCGAAGAGGCGGTAGCGCAGGACCGCGACGCCGATCGCGACCGGGATGAGCAGGAGGGAGACGCCGATGGCCGTGCCGCCGAGTTCGTCGGTGAGCGTGCCCGCCCGGCCCAGCGACGGGAAGAGCGCGTTCAGCAGCAGGATGATCAGCAGGGTGCCGACCGCCGCCGCCACCCCGAAGATGACCCACTTGGTCTGCTGGCGCTCGAGCGGCCCCGAGACGCGGCGGTAGCGGTAGACCTGGGCGGCGAGCATGCCGCCGAGGACGAAGGCGGCGCAGAGCGCGTTGAGCGGGAAGGGCCATTCGTTCGGATCGAGCCCGGTGCCGGGGAAGATTTGCTCGAGGAGCGTCAGCCCGACCGCCAGCGCCGCCGGCCAGCGCGCCCAGCGCGGCGCGAATCGACCGTCGGGGAAGAGATAGCAGAAGAGCACGAGGCCGGACTCGATGAGCGCCTGCACCAGCGCCGCCGCCCCTCGCCAGATCGTCGGGGTGTCGGACAAGAAATCCGCCGCCCCGTTCGCCCCGAGCAGCACGATGAGCAGGGCGACGAGCAAGGCCCGCTCGTCGTCGAACCGGCGCCGGGCGATGGCGGCGGCGATCCCGAAGCAGACGACGGCCCGGAGCCCGACCCCGACCAGGATGTCGTAGGCGGCGAGCGCGCGCGGGGTGATGCCGCGCGCCGCCCACTCCCGCGCGTCCTCCGCCGTGAGCTGATAATCCGGGCACGGCTGGGCGACGCAGACCAGCTGGATTTGCTCGTACCCGTAGGGTATGGCGGCGACGACCAGCGCCAGGGCGAGGGCGGTCCCGATCAGCCAGAGCAGCCGCACGCCGAGCAGGCACCGGCCCGGCGTCGGGGCGGGCGGTGCCGACCCGGCGGGCATGGTCGCCGCGAGCGCCGGTATGGGGCGGGTGACACGCTTACCGCTCATGGCACGGACCCCCAGATTCACGCTGCTGATATGCCGCTCGTCCGGCTGGTTCCGGCCTCGACCG
>JAABUM010005368.1_pt1 | contig 13540 bp, 13 predicted proteins | sample 5559161 | NCBI WGS metagenome assembly JAABUM01 (sample SAMN10711868, study PRJNA513369) | rock metagenome | isolation source: Antarctica rocks | place: Antarctica: Victoria Land, Siegfried Peak nord | reverse complement strand
ACCGTCATGCTCGCACGAGCCGCCTCGATGGCGCCAATGCTCTGCAACTCGTGATAGTTCTCCGCTATGACGCCGCGGTCATTCTTAATCTTGTCCGACTCCACCAGATCATCCGGCATCTGAAATCCTCCTCACACTCGATGAACTGCAACGCACGAGAAGACCGCGCTTCGCAGATTTAAGAACTGTTTGACGGCACGTCACGTCCGACGCACTGGTGCCTCATCCATGAAATCGCGAAGCGACCATGGCCTCATATCCGTCCACTCACGTTCGATGAAAGTTAGGCACGGTTCCCTCCCGTCGGACCCGAAGACGCGCTTCCATCCCGGCGGCCTATCAGCGGAGGCCGGCCATAGCGAGTATTGCCCTTCGTTGTTGACCAGGACCAGGAATTGCCCCTCGTCGTCTTCGAACGGATTGTTGCTCATGGACTACCCCCTGCCATCGCTGATCCTCTCGGCCAGGAACGATAGAACGGCCGCTTTCGCACCTGGATCGAGCACCAAGCCGTCTCGGTCTGTCGAGATCTCGACGACTTCGTCCGAGCGACTTCCCACCCAATCCACCACCGAATGCGACTCCGAAACCAATTGGAGCACGTCCCCGCCCCAATGCGGCCACTGAGCATTATGAGCGGCAATCAAATAGACCAGCCAGTCAGAAAACCAGTCAGCGAAGATCTCGACATCCTTGGCGATGCTGGGGCCCTCAATATCGGGGCGCTGTTGCGCACCGAGCGACGTCATCGAGTCGTGGATCTCCCGGGCGATCTCGCAGGGCCGGGCGAGCAGTTCGTCATCGGAGAGTGCACGTGTCACACCGTGGACGACATCGGCGCCCATCATCTGGGCGATACGTCGCAGGGCTATCCCCCATTGCTCTCGGATCGCCTCGTCCGTCGACGGCTCACCGTCCAGGACGACGAGGGGCACGTCGTAGTGGGTTGACGAAAGCCTTGCCGCCACCTCCTGCGCGATCGAGCCGGCCATGCAGTAGGTCACGACCGCTGCCACCTCAGAGCCCACGTATGTGCGCGGTTCGATTAGCGCGGACGCGTAGCCTGCGGCGTCGAAGGCGCGGACATAGGGCGGTCGCAGGATCTCGACCATCCGGAACCCGTGGTCCTCCAACCGAAGCGCCGTCAATGGTGGCTCGGACCTCAAGCCCACATAGTCGACGACCACAATGGTCCGTCGACCGGTAACCGTGCGTTCCTGATCGTCATTCATCGACGTTACCGAGGGTCCTTCGCTTCACTGACGAGCCGGGTCAACGCCGTGATGTAAGCACTCGTCATCGCCTCGAGGTCTTCGTTCGTCCACAAGTGAGCGCTGGCCGAGCCTTCCACTCGTATCGCACCGCGGCTCGACTCGTGAACGACTTCGATCAGGAGGGGCAAGCTCGTTGCATCCACAATGTGTGATTCATCGATCCAGGCCTCCGGGCGCTTCTCAAACTCGACATAATTGAAGGCGCCATCGAAAAGAGCATGCCCGCACATTTCCCTAATTTTCAGATACGGAAAGTTGCCGAAGGTAGTGATCTGGCGTTCGGCCTCGAAGACCCGGCGCACCAGTTCCGCACCCGTGGAATCTACACGACAGCGCAGCGGAAGCAGGTTCACGAAGAGTCCCACCATCCGCTCCGCCCCGAGTACGGGTGGGCGTCCGTTGATGACCACCCCCGTCGACGGGGCATCCACGGCATGGACCTCACCCCACGCCACGAGGTGGGCGGCCAGTGTGAAGCTCTTGACGGGAAGTCCCGTATGCGCCGCTGCGCGAACGAGGTCGGTTACAACCTCGGGGTCGACGTCAGCGCGAGTACGCACCGTTCCGCCGCCGACGGGCCGCGGGCGCGCCCGGGGCAGGGACTCGGCATAGGCCGACCAGAACTTTTGGGCATCGGGCGAGTTCAGGGCCTCCCGCTCGCGTCGGACCACCTCATCCATGCCGGCCACGGCGGGCGGCAGAACCGGGACCGCTCCCCGCAGTATCGACGCATAGCCGGAGATGAGCTCCGAGGCGAACACCGTCTCGCTCCAGCCATCCATGATGGCGTGGTGGAATCCGTAGGTGAGCCAGAACGAGCTGTCATCCGGCACTGAGACGCAGACTCGGAGAAGCGGCGCCGTGGTCAACGCGAATTCCTGGCCAGCGCAGGCGACGTCGTCGGTGAGATCGACTTCGTGCAGGTCGGCCCGTGCGTCGTGCACGTGGACGTGGATCGTCGTCGACGCCTCCGTTACGCGCACCACCTCGTCGTAGTCGGTCAGATTGAATCCGGTCCGCAAAGATTCGTGCCGGGCCGTGAGGATGTCGAGCGCTGAGCGCAGAGCGGTCTCATCGAACGGAAGCCGGACGCGATGGGACACCACGTCCAGGTACACCGCACCCGGTCGCAGTTCGGACTCGAAGAGGAGGCCCTGCTGCAAAAGGCTGGCCGGACCGATCTGCGGTCCCTCCGCCACCGCCTCGGCCGCAATGGCCGGTGGCGCGGAGGCCGAGTCGCCGTCGGGCGCATCCTCGACTGCTGACACCACCTGGCTGAGTTCCCTGATCGTCGGGCTTCCGAGGATGTCGACGAGGGTGGTCACGAACCCGCGTGACTCGGCATCGACGATGGCTCGAACCGCGAGCATGGAGTTACCGCCCAGAGCAAAAAAGTTGTCGTCGAGCCCGATCGACTCCGTCTCGAGGACGTCGGCCCATACCTGGGACAAGACACGCTGAGTCAGACTGAGGTCGAGTGCGCCATTGGATTCAGGGTTCATATCCATCCTTTCGTCACAGCATCCGCAGGGGAAGCTCCGAATACCCACTCAGCAAGTTCGAGTAGATAGGGAGCGGTTCGCCGGCCAGTTCCAGCTCGCGCACCTCCTCTCGCATCGTCCGCAGCAGGGCCGCCACCTCGATCCTCGCCAGATAGGCACCGATACAGAAGTGCGGACCATGGGACAACGTCACGTGGCGGTTGCGCCCCCGCGTTACGTCGAAACTCGCGGGACCGCTGAACTCGGCCTCATCGAAATTGGCCGATGAAAGCCAGGCGATGATGACGTCGCCCTCGGCTATCTCACGCGCGCCCAGCGTCACCGACTCCCTGGCTGTGCGTCCCACGTGCATGACCGGTGTACTCCACCGGAGCACTTCGTTGACCGCCGCGTCGATAGGCGTCCCTGATTTCAACAGCGCCCATTGATCGGGACGACGGGCGAGCTCCAGAACCCCGCTAATCATAGCGAGTCGCGTCGTCTCATCTCCGCCGAGGATCAGACTGTAGCAGTTATAGATGATCTCCTCAGGCCGCAGATTCTGGCCGTCGATGGTCCCGTCGATAAGCACATCCATCAACGGAGACCTTGAGGACGACGGCTGACGAGAGCAGTCGCCGACGAAGCGGGTGAAGTAGAGCAGGATTTCGCTCTTGGATCGCATGCTTTCCTCGGCCGTGCACACCTCGGTATCCGAGCTGAGGGCCGAACTCGCGTGGCGCAGGATGAACGCACGGTCCGATGCTGGAATGCCGAACAGATCGCATATGGCCATTAGCGGGATATGGGCCGCCACGTTATCCGCGAATTCGCACGATCCCTCGGCGACCGCGCGACGGATCAGGCCGCGGGTGTTGGCCCGGACGCGGTCGGCCGTCTGACTCAGGGCCTCGGGCGTGAGGGCCCTCCACAGCAGCTTGCGAATCGCGGCATGGCGCGGACCGTCCGAGACCGCGAGCATCTGCCGGGCCGCCGTATCACCACCCGCGAGGAGCGTGTTCAGTACGTTTCCCCGGCCGGACGCGAACACATCGGCCGATCTGCACACTTGCACGACGTCGGAGTATCTGGTCACGTTCCAGAATCCCGCAACGCCACCGAGGGCAGGCTGCCACGCCACCGGGTCATGCCGCCGGAGCTGCCGAAGGTGGTCGCGCGCGGCTGTACCCGCGTGGAATCCCGAATCGGCGAGGTCCGCTGTCGGCTCTACGGGTGTGCTGAAGGTCATGTCGCTCCCGCCATATCTGCGTGGCTATTCACTGTTAACCAATTCCCGCGCCGCCACGGCGGATTCGGTGCCGTCCATATCAAGCCGATAGACGACGTGGTCGAGGAGTCTGTCGACCTGCTTCAGCATCTCTTCGTGGGTCTTCGAGTACCCAGAGATGACGTCGAGCGGATTGGTCATGACGTCCAGGTCCAGTGGATCGCCCTTCTGGTAGTAAGGCGTGTATTGCGATACGCCCTCGAGAGCGGTCACTGCGGCAACATGGGCGTTCGCCATCAACCGGGCCGGCCGCCGCGGGGCCGGCGTGTTGTATTGCCAAAATACCCCAGGAGGGGGACTGAACATCGACGGCGCCGGATCCACTCCAAGCGCGATGGTTCCCGCGATCTCGATCGGCGATGAGACGCCGGTGCGTCGTGCGAGCTCGTGGATGTGGCCGCCGAGCCGACCATTGATCTCGATGATGCGAGGTCCGTCAGGTGTCAATTTGATCTCGGTATGCGTCACGCCCCGACGCACGTCCAACGCGGTAAGGCCGGCGGTCGCGAGGTTCAATGACGCGCACCGGGTGTCCTCGTCCAGCAAGGCGGGCCAGAATTGCCCGACCTCTCGGAACGGCGCCGCGAGAGCGAACTTGCCGGTCACCGCCAGATGGGTGATGCGCCCGTCAACGACGGCACTCTCGATCGAGATGTAGTCCCCGACTCCGGATGGCATCCGACGACCGACCAGCAGCTCTTCGATGACCAGCCCCGCCGGGAGATACCTATCGAGGAGCGCGTCGACGAGCTGCGCACCCCGGCCCGGGTGAGTTATCACATGCGTATCCCGACTCGCCCCACCTCGGGCCGGCTTCAGGATGACCGGCGCGTCGAATTCCTCCATCGCCGCGGCGAAGTCCGCGCGGGTCTGAATGCGACGGGTCATGGTCCCGTCTACGCCGCATTGGCGCAGGCGCAGCCGCTGCAGATGCTTGTCCTTGAGGCATCCCAAGGTCGGTTCCTGATGGTAATAAAGCTTCAAATGCCTCGCGAGCTCGGCGGTAGGTTGCACCATGTCCTCGCTGAACGTCACGATGCCCGCGGGTGTGAACCTCCGCAAGCGATCAGCGGACCGGCTCGCCGAGGAGCCGAGAACCACCGACTCGCCCAGCCTCTCCACCACTTTGAGGGCCCTCTCACCATGTTCCGACGGGGCCACGGCGAACACAGGCTGCGCGATGGCGGACAGCCCGGCGTAGGCCTCGAGCGGGTTTACCGCGCCCTTATCGTAGACGACGATCAGCTTCTTCATGCGCCCGCGGTCTCCAAAGCGCTCACAAATGCACCGAAGGTGCTGTTCCTGAGCAGCAGCTTCACCGGCACCTTGCGGCCGAGGAGGCCGCTGAGGCGTGCGCAGAGGCGCAGCGCCTTCAGGCTGGTGCCGCCCGTCTGGAAGAAGTTGTCAGTCTCCGCTGGGGCGGCTCCGTTCAGGATCTCCGCCCATGCGGTAGCTACGTGTTCCCGGGTGCGGCTGACGGTTTCGTCGGTCAACGTGTCTCCCTCGAGAGGGCAACCGGCAGCCGGTCGATACCCCACATGAAATTGGATCTCATACGCTCCACCGGGCCGGTGATCTCCATATGCCCCACCCGTTCCGCCAGCACCTGAAGCAGCACCTTCAGCTCGACCCGTGCCAGAGGCGCTCCCAGGCAGAAATGCGGCCCTATCCCGAACGCGAGGTGCCGGTTGGGTGTACGTCCGAGATCGAATCGGTCCGGGTCGGGGAAGACGCTATCGTCCCGGTTTGCCGAGGCGTTCCACAGCACCACGGCTTCGCCGGCACGAACGTGCTGCCCGCCGACCTCCACGTCCTGCATGGCGACGCGCATGACGTGCAGGGCGGGACTCGTGTAGCGGAGCACTTCGTCGACTGCGGACTCGATGTCAATCTCGCCCGCCTTCAGTCGCTGCCACTCCTCTGGGTTATCGATGAGCGCAATCAGCCCGGCGGACGAGCCATGACGGGTCGTCTCGTTCGCGCCGGTGACGAGTCCGTCACAATTGAGCAGGACTTCCTCGTTAGTGAGCTTGCGTCCGTCCATGTCGCACCGGATCAGCGCGCTGACCACATCGTCCCCGGGGTTGCGTCGGCGCTCTTTCACGAGATCCGCGTAGTAGAGGAAGATCTCCGCGTGGGCTTCGGTTTTCCGCAGCTTGTCCATGGGGCACCCGCTGGAGGTTCCTACGGATGCACCGAACGCCTGGCTGGTCAGTTCGATCATCGTCGAGCGTTCCGCCTGCGGAACGTTCATGATGTCGCAGATGATCGCCGCGGGCAGGACTGCGGCAATCTCGTCGACGAAGTCGACGCTGTCTTTTTCCAGCGCCTGCTCCACCAGCGGCTCGATCACCCGGCGCATGGATTCCTCGAGCGTAGCCACCACCCGGGGCACGAATGCCGAGTTCATCAGCTTGCGCAGGCGAGGGTGGACGGGTGGGTCGCTGACAATAAGCATTTTGCCGGCCGCCGCCTTAACCGCGACTGGATCGGAGTCGACCCGCATGCCCAGCTCGGAGGTGAAAGCAGTGGTGTTGCGATAGACTTCGAGGGCTGGTTCGTACGACATGACGGACCAGAATCCGGGGCCGGGCGCGTGCTCGGTCCAGACGACAGGTGTCGTGGCACGTAGTTGTGCCCAAACGGCGATCGGATCGCCGGACTGGTAAAGGCCCGGGTCCGCGACGTCGTTGATGTCGGACACAGCTTAGGGTCCCTTCCGGACAGCGAAGGCCTCGTAGATTTCGGTGCCGCCCAACAGCGCGTCCTGCTCAAGAGCGACTGCGAACCCGTGCTTCTGCAGCAGTGAGGTGAACCTCTCGAGCGCACCGTCGATGTCGTGGACTTCGGCGACGACTTGGCGAACCTTCGGCCAGTCCTCCTCCGCCAGGCCGCGTAGCACCTCGAGCTCGCTCTTCTCGGTGTCAACCTTCAGCAGATCGATCGAAGTAATGCCACGCTCGGCGATCACCTCAGACAGGGTCCGCACCGGACATTCGACGGCCTGCGTCCTGTGCCGGCCGCTGACCATGTCGTCGACGTCCTCGTCGTCGAGCCCGCTGCGCATCAGGAAGGTACGCATCAGGGCCGACTCGGCCTCCGGGTCGGCGTGGAAGCCCGACATCGAAGTCGAATCCGGGTAATAGGTCAAGGTGGCACGACCCGAATGATCGGAGAGCGCGCACGGCGTCGTATGCCCCTGGATGCCGTGCAGGGAAAAGTTCTTCAGCAGCGCCGCATACGGAATGGGCGCCGGCTCGAAGGCATGAAAGGTCATGCCCTCGCATTCACGATGCAGAAACAACGAGGCCATGCCGATATTTGCGCCGACATCGAGTATCGTATCCCCGGGACTGAGTGATATTGCGTGCTGCATATAGCAGCGTTCGGCAAATATGTCTCGGTACAGCAGGGCGGTCTCCCCTGCGTTGACATGGCTCACCATCAGCCCATTGGGGAGTTTCATAGCTTGCATTACCGCGCCCCTTCTAGGAAAATACCCTGGACTAGCGGAGACCTTAGGCCACTTAACGGCCGAGTGCTTCTCGAAGACTCAGCGGTCTCATGTCCGTCCAAACGACGTCCACGTAACGGATGCATTCCTCTTCTGCGCCAGTGTACCCAGCATCCTGCCATCCCATGGGAATCGTCAGGTCAGCGGGGTGCAGCCCGTACTGTCGCTCCGAGTTGACCAGAACGGTCCAGGTGAGAGTGGTGGCGTCGGCCATGAGTCGCTCCAAAGGCTGATTGGGGAGAAACGTGCGGGTCCAGAGTGGTCTCCAGGTGGCGTCGGTGGCCGCTCTCGCAACGAAGTCGAGTTCGACGAGAACGTACTACAGTCGCTTCGACGGCGAAAGTGGCGCATACTTGACCCCGACGCATCGCCAACAGTACGAGCGAGGCGCCAGAAAATCAACCCTTTTCGTTGTGTGGTGAAGATGATACGTTGGTGAAACGATCCAATGGTCCCGCCGCTAGGGCGGCCGCCGAAACCGGCATCATCTACGCGTCTTGCGCGTCCGCTGTCAATCGGAGGGTACATTTCATATATCCTTGGCGTGCGGGAGGCGCACAGTTGAGCGCTCGTGAAGAGGTTCCCTTTACTCAGTGACGGAAGTGGGTTTCAGGCAATGACTGCACGGCAGGATGTCGTCAGTATCACAGCATGTGGCGACGAAGGAACAACAGCCGGAGTTCCCTTCAATCCCGCAGCAGCAGTTGCCGTACACGCTTGCAGGACTCCTGGAACCGTGGCTGTGCGTGCGTATGACGGCACCTACACGTTCGGGGAGCTGAACAAGCGGGCGGACGCGATCGCCGCCGAACTGCTGCGCCTGGGCGTGGGCCCGGAGACGGCCGTGGGGGCGCATCTCGACCGGTCTCGCGATCTGGTGGCCACGCTCATCGGCACTTGGCGCGCAGGCGCAGTGTTCGTAGCGCTCGACCCGGGTCATCCGGACGCCCGGCTGGCCACACTGGTCCAGGACTCCGGCATCGCAGCGGTCGTGTCCCGCGATAGGGCTGCATTCGCAGCCAGCCAGGTCACACACATCGACCCGGCAGTCGCCAGCGCATCGCCGTCAGCCGTTCCGCCCGGCCCGGTGTCCCCACATTCCATGGCCTACATCGTCTACACCTCGGGCACGACGGGCGCTCCCAAGGGCGTCAGTATCACCTACGGAAACATCACCAACCTGCTCACTGCCGTCGACACCCTAGCGCCGGGCGAAGGCCTCGAGGGCGGCAATGTACTGGCCCCCTCCTTCGACGGCTGGCTCTGGTCCACGCTCATACCTCTGGTGAACGGGCGGGGCGTTGTACTCTCGGACCCGCGGGACGAGGGCGGCTCGCTCCTTCGTGGCGAGGTGGCCTTCGTGACGGCCACCCCCTCGCTTCTCGCCGTCAACGAACCACCGGCACCTGAGGCGGGCCTGCGGGCCGTGGTCTCTGCGGGTGAGGCATGCGCGCCCGACCTCGCGGCCCGCTGGGCAAGCGGACGGCGGTTCGTCAACGCCTACGGACCGACCGAGACGACGATCTGCGCGACATGGGCGGATACCGACGCTGGAGACGACCCGTCCACCATCGGCCGCCCTCTGCCCAACTACCGCGTTCAGGTCCTGGACGAACGGCTGCGTCCGGTTGCGCCTGGGGAGGTCGGTGAACTGTTTATCTCCGGTGCCGGTGTAGGGCGCGGCTATCTGAACCGGCCTGGCCTCACGGCCGCGCGCTTCTCTCCCGACCCGTCGGGAGATGGCGAGCGGATGTATCGCACCGGCGACCTCGTGCGCAGCCGTCCCGACGGAGCGCTCGAATACGTCGGGCGGACCGACGGCCAACTCAAGGTCAGGGGTTTTCGCGTGGAGCCCGGCGAGGTTGAGAGTGCCGCGCGGGCATTGCCCGACGTGCGGACCGCCGTGGCCTTCGCCGCGTCTGTTGCCGGTGGCTCCGTGCTTGCCTTAGCTGTGGTCCCCGAGGCCGATGGAGTGCTGGAGCCCGAAGCAGTACGGGATGCACTTCGGGCAGAACTGCCCGGACACCTGGTGCCGTCTCGGATCCTGCGTCTGGACCACGTACCACAGACCGTCGCAGGCAAGGCCGATCTGACTCAGTTGGCGCGGCTGGTCCAGGAGGCCGACCGGACGATGCCAGCGGATGGCCTCGATACGCCGACACAGGAACTCGTTGCCGAGGTCTGGGCCGCCGTGCTTGAGGCGCCGGTCGAAAGCGCTGACGCGGACTTTTTTGAGCTCGGCGGCCATTCACTGATCGCCACGCGCGTCGTCGCCATGCTCCGCGACCGCCTCGGCGTGCGCCTGACGATGCGCCAGCTGTTCGCCACCCGCACCGTCAGAGCGCTGGCAGCCGAGCTCGACGAACTGGTCGCCACCCGGCCGGCCGACGCCTAATCCTCCGCCGACACTCAGACCTCATCCAAGGAGCCTCTCATCTCAACTCGCCACACGAGCCCCTCCGGCGCTCCGCCGACCGTGTCGGCTGCAGGCACCAGGGGCGCGGCGCGGCTGCCGGGTTCCTACTTGCTGTGGCTGGCCGGCATTCTGGCGTCTCTTGCCGGGGACGCGGTCTTTTACTTCGCGATTGGCTGGGCAGCGAGCGCGAGTGGCGGTGCGGTCGCAGGACTGGCCCTGAGCGCCATCACCCTGCCAAGGGTGCTGCTGCTCCTCATCGGCGGTGCCGTCAGCGACCGGTTCAGCGCGCGTCGCGTCCTGATCGCAGGTGACGCGGCGATGCTGGCCTTTTCCCTCATCCTGGCTGCCGTCGCCTATCACCTCGGAGCCTCGCCCGCAGTGCTCATCGTGGCCGGCATTGTGGTCGGCGTCGTCGACGCGTTTTACCTTCCTGCCTCCGGCTCTATGCCCCGCCGCCTGGTAGGCAAGGAGCAGTTGCCCCGTGCGCTCTCCTTGCGCCAGGTAGGCGGTCAGGTTGTCAATATGGGAGGTGGGCCGCTGGGTGGCATACTGGTGGGCCTAGCAGGGCTAGCGGGGGCTGCCCTGGTGAACGCCGTCACCTTTGCGCTCGTCCTGGCGGTACTGATCGTAGTCCGACCTCGGCACGAGCCACTTCCCGCACCGAGGAGCGGCCACCTGGTCAAAGACGCCTGGGACGGTGTGAGCGTCGCCTTCGCCCATCCGGTCCTACGTCCGGCGCTGCTGATGACCGGTGCTGCAGCGGGCTTCTTGTTGCCCGTCCTTCCCCTGTTGCTCCCGCTCCTGGCGCGAGAGCATCACTGGGACGCGAGTGCCGTCGGCCTAGCGATCGGAGCGCAAGGGGTCGGTATGGTAGCCGTCACGCTCTTGGTCCTGTGCCGCGGAGCGCTGGGCCGACCCGGGCTCCTAGCCGCATGCGGTCTCATCGTGGCCGGTGCTGGTGTCCTGGGCATTGCGCTCTCACCCGGTGCCGGAGTTGTGCTCGTGGCCAGCTTCGGTGTCGGTGTCGGCAACGGCCTCTTCGCCGCACACATCGTGCCCCTAGTTCTCGCCGTGACACTTGACAGTCACCTTTCGCGCATCCAGGCGGTGCTCGTTCTCGTCCAGAGCCTCGCCCTTCTGCTCATGAACAACGTGCTGGGCAACCTCGCCGGATTCAGCAATGCGGTAACCGCCCTCACCGTATGCGCTGCTGTGATCGTTGCTGTCGGGCTGCTGGGACTGGCCTCGGGCCCGCTTCGTAACAACCGCATGGGGCTGGATTCGGCCCCGGCCTGAGCCACGCTGCACCGCACCTTGGAGAGACACATGCCTGACTACGCAGATCCGGTTGCGCTGTCTGCGACGCAGGAACGACTTTGGATCGTGGACCAGCTGGCGCCGGAGGGCAGCTACAACGTCGCCTTGTGCTTCCGGCTCACCGGGGCGCTCGACGATGCCGCTCTGCACCAGGCAGCACAGTCGGTGACGAGGCGCCACGGCGCCCTGCGCACTCGCTTCGACGACACCATGGGTATGCCCTCGGGGAGACTGACACCGCCAGACGGCGTCCGGGTCGACGTGGACCGAGCTGAAGCAGACGGCCGAGGCCGTGCCCTGGACAGGCTTCTGTACGAGGCGGCATCACGACCGTTCGATCTGAGCACGGGGCCCCTGCTGCGCCTGCAGGTCGTTTATCTGCCGGGGGCAGCCCATATTGTGCTGGTCGTCGTCCATCACGGCGCTTTCGACGGACTGTCCGGCCCTATCCTGACCCGGGAGCTCTGGCACCTCTATGACGCCTACGCCTCCGGGAAAGACCCGGCTCTACCTGGGTTGTCCGCCGATTACGGCGACTTCGCCCGGCGGCAACGTGACTGGCTTGATGGTGCCGAAGCGGTTGAGCAGCTGGCCTACTGGACACAGCAGCTTCTCGATCCCCCCGCACCGCCGAACATCGCCGCGCCGGACCCACGTCCAACCTGCCCTGGCGAACCCTCCCGGGGGGTTGTCGAGTTCGACTTTCCGCACGATGCGGCGCACGCGACCGCGCAGGCCGGCGCCGACCTGGGGGCTACCCCGTTCATGGTGCTGCTGGCCTCGTTCGCCGCGTCGCTGGCACGCCACACCGGTGCTCGGGACCTGATAATCGGCACGCCGGTCACCGAACGCCCTGCAGAGGAGTTCGAGCCCGTCATCGGTCCCTTCGACAACATGTTGCTGGTCCGTATCGACGCGCAACCTCCCGTTACCGCCGGACAGTTCGTAGAGCAGGTCAGCGATGTAACGGTGCAGGCCTTGCTCCACAAGGACATCCCGTTCCAGCACGTGGTCCGCTCCGTGGCTCCGGCCCGAGGTGGGTCTGCCGCACCGGATCTGTGCAACGTGGCGTTCTCGGTTGAGGAAAAGCCGGAGGGCCCAGGTTCGGTGCACGGGGCTGTGGTGAGCGCGGACCCCTGGCTCTTCGTCCCACCGGCCCGGTTCGACCTCACTCTGATGGTGGAGCTGTCCGAAGGCTGCTTCAAGGGACGTTTCTACTTTGACCCCGAGCGGGTGGGAGAGTTTACGCTGCGGGTGCTGGCCGAAGAGGTGGCGGCGATGCCAGCCCTGTTCGCGTATGAGCCGGATTCTCCACTGTTTCCCGCTGGCCGGGAGTCGCGCAGCGCATCTCGCGAGAAGAAGGGATCTTCATGAGTTTGGCGAATGCCGATGGCCTTGTTCAGAACCTGGGCAAGTGGCTGTGGGAACCACGGCCGTCCGCAGCAGTACCGCGCGCAACACTGGCCATCCTGCCGCATGCCGGCGGGCTGGCCCAGGGATACGCCAAGTGGGCCCAGTGGTTCCCCGACGATGTGCGGGTCATCGCCGTACAGTATCCCGGTCGCGGCCCCCGATACGCGGAGCGCGCCGCTCTCTCGATGGCCGATCTTGCCGACCCGATAGCCGAAGCCCTTACAGCGGAGGAGGAGCTTTACGTCTTCGGCCACAGTCTCGGCGCAATGCTCGGCTTCGAGGTGTGCTGGCGCCTGGCGCGCACGGGACGGCCGGTCAGGGCCTTCTTTCCCTCGGCCGCCCCTGCCTCGCACATCCGCCGTGACGTACTCGCCCCGGACAGCGAACCAACCGACGCGGAGCTCATCGAGGCCCTGGTGGATCGCGGCGGAATGGACCCGGCAGCCCTCGAACACCCCGAACTTATGGAACTGGTCCTCGAAACTTGCCGCTCCGACCGCCAGATCACGTTGTCGTACCGTTACGGGGAACGGCACCGCACGCTGGATTGTCCCGTCGTGGCCTTCGGTGGCACCGGCGATGCCGCCGCCGCGCCAGAGGATGTCGCGCGTTGGCCGGAACTGACGACGGGCCCCGGCGTGGTGCACCTTCTGGAAGGCGGCCACTTCTACGTGAACGATCACATGGCGTCGGTAACCGCCCGGATCCGACAGCAGATCGCGCTGTGAGCAGACGTGCGTGCTCAACCCCACGGCTGATACCTGACCGGCCGAGCTGACCGCTCGGGTCGCTCCACAACAACTCGAGGAATATGACGAACCAGCCTTTCACCCTCAT
>JAABUM010005367.1_pt1 | contig 13540 bp, 21 predicted proteins | sample 5559161 | NCBI WGS metagenome assembly JAABUM01 (sample SAMN10711868, study PRJNA513369) | rock metagenome | isolation source: Antarctica rocks | place: Antarctica: Victoria Land, Siegfried Peak nord | reverse complement strand
AAGCCGCCCGTGACCTGCCGCTCGCGCTGGACCTGTTGGCCTCATGCCTGTCCGGCGGAGCCCCGCTGGACCGGTCCGTCGCCGCCGTCGCCGTCGCGGTGCCGGGAGCGTGCGGCCGGCGCCTGACGAAGGTGGCGAGGGCGCTGGCCGTCGGCACGCCGCCGGCCGAGGCCTGGCAGCTGCTGGCCGGCCCGCAGTCCGGGTCACGCGATGGAAGCGTCGTTGCTGGTGACGCCGGCGCCTTCGGCGCCGGCAGGCCCGGACGTGGTCCCGCTGGCGGGTCCGGGCCTGGTGCAGGCAGAGACCCAGACAGCCGTTCTGGTGGTCCTGCTGGGGCGGCTGCCCGGGCGCTGGCCCGAGCGGCGGAAGGTGGCGCACCGGTGGCCAACACCGTGGCGCGCATCGCGGCCTCGGCCCGTGCAGAAGCCGGGGCCGAGGCATCCCGAGCGGCCCGTCGAGCCGGAGTCATGGCGGTCGGGCCGCTCGGGCTGTGCTTCCTGCCCGCCTTTGTCGTGCTCGGAGTGGTGCCGGCGGTCGTGGGCCTTGCCGAGCCGCTGCTCAGCGGCCTGTGAACGAGCCGCGCGGCCAATCGCTCGCGCGGTGCGTTGAAAGCCGTCTCCCCCGGCGGCACCCGCGAGCCTTCAGCGCAGTCGGGTTGCGCTGCGCCGGCCGTTAGGCGTCGCGCGAGGGCAACGGCCGGGGGCGCGCCCAGCGGGTTCCGCATCCACCAGTGCAGGCCACTCGCGTCGCCGGCGCTCGGAGGCGGCAGTCGGCAGGGCTCGGCAGGGCCCACCCGGCGTCGTCCACAGGCTTCGCTCGGCTCCACAGGTCAGTCCGCGGCGGTGTCGCGGCTGGTCGTGAACCGGCAGCGTCGAGGTCGTCGGACAACAGTCCGGCACTGGCAGCCGGCCTCCAAGCCGGCTTCTCCCGGAGGTTCACATGCGCGCTCTCGCGTCCGTCCGCACCGCTCCCGTCCGCCTCGCCACCCGCCTGCAGAGCGCAGCCATCGGCGACGAGGGCATGACCACCGCTGAGTACGCCGTCGGGACGGTAGACGTAATACGCCACCCATGCCATGGTCGCTGGCATGACGCAGCGCGCAGCGATCTACACGAGGCTCAGTCAGGACCGGAACGGGGAGGCCGTCGTCGTGTCCCGGCAGGAGCGAGCCTGCCGCGAGCTCGTCGACCGCCTCGGCTGGGATGTAGCCGGGGTGTACGCGGACAACGACACGAGCGCGTTTGGGCGCCAGCCGCGCCCCGCCTACCTGCGGATGCTCGAGGACGTGAAAGCCGGCCGCGTGACTGCTCTCGTGGCCTACCACTCAGACCGGCTCTACCGGCACCCGAGCGACCTCGAGGAACTAGTGCGGCTGGCTGAGGCGAACGCGCTACAGATCGCTACGGCTCAGTCAGGCGACCTCGACCTGTCGACCAGCGCCGGCCGGATGGTCGCCCGCATCCTCGGCTCGACCGCACGCGGGGAGGTGGAGCGGCTCGCTGAGCGGACCAAGGCAGGCAAGGCCGACGCCGCCACCCGAGGGGCGTGGAACGGCGGGCAGCGCATCTACGGCTACCGGACCGTGAAGTCCGAGGAGCGGCAGCCGAACGAGCCTGCGCTCGTCGTCCTGCCGCAGGAGCGGGACGTCGTGCAGAACGCAGCGCGCCGGGTGCTGGCCGGTGAGTCGCTGCGCTCTGTTGCGCGTGCGCTGGCGGAGGCAGGCGAGGCCACCACGACGGGCAAGACGTGGTCTGGCTCCGCGCTGCGAAAGGTGCTCATGCGCCCCGCTACGGCCGGGCTCCGAGGGTCAGCAGGTGAGGTCATTGGCAAGGGGCAGTGGGAGCCGCTGCTCGACGAGGACACTTGGCGCGGCGTCGTGGCGCTCCTGAGCAACACGAGTCGCCGCACCACCGACCGCTACGCCCGGACCTACCTCGGCAGCGGCCTGTACCTGTGCGGGGTGTGCGGCGGTCCACTGACCGGCAACACCACGGCCGGCGGGGGTCCCGGCGGGCGGAAGGCTGCGTACCGATGCCGCGTCGCTGACCGTGATGGTGCGAGCCACGTCGTGCGCGGTGTCGAGCGCCTGGACGCCTTCGTTGTGGACGTCCTCGTGGAGCGCCTCGCGCGCCCCGACGCCCTGGCTGCCAGCGCCCCGCCGCCCGAGGACACGACGCCGCTGCACACCGAGGCAGCCGCCCTGCGTGCGCGGATGGACGAGGCAGCGCGCGGGTGGGCGGCAGGTGTCCTCACGCAGGCGCAGCTCCTGGCCGCAACGAACGAGCTCCGGACCCGGCTGGAACAGGTCGAGGCCAGGGTCGCGCAGACCCGGCAGGGCGAGGCGCTCGAAGGGCTGGCGGGCGCCGAGGACGTCTGCGCCGCTTGGGAAGCGATGAGCCTGGATCGCCGCCGCGCCGTGCTCGACCTGCTCGTCACGGTGACGGTGCTCCCGCGTGAGCACGCCGGCAGGCTCCCCGGCGGCGCCTACTTCGATCCAACCGCCGTGCGGATCGAGTGGAAGGGCGCGGCTTGAGGCCTGCCGGGGCAAGCTCGGTTGCAGCTACAACCGGTCCAGCAGGGTTAGCGGCTCCACGTCGAGCCAGGCCGCGATGCGTTCGACCGATTTGAGCGTCAGGTTTCGCTCTCCACGCTCGAGGCCGCCCATGTAGGTGCGGTGGACGCCGACCAGGTCCGCGAACGCCTCTTGCGACATGCCGCGCCGCTCGCGGAGGCGGCGCAGGTTGAGACCCAGCTGGCGCTGTAGATCCCCCTCGGCCACCCCGCCACGCTCACGGACGCGCTACTTGTCGGTCTACAGACCCATGAGTAGCGTCCGGGACACGGACCACTCGGCAATCGGATCGCGAGGTAGACGAGGGTGGAAGAGGCGGTCGCGGACCTGAAGTCGCCGCATGACCTGTTCCCGCAGACCGACGCGGAGCGGGCCCTCGAGATCTTCGCCGAGCTAGCCGTCCTCGCGGCGCTGACGGCGGATGACGCCCGGGAGCTGTTTCAGGACGTTGCCATCGAACTCGGGGCCGAGACGAGTCCGCTCGCGCCCGGGTTCTCCGCGCGCGTAGATGGGTTCAGCCAGGCGCTTGCCATGAACAGCATGGAGTGGCGTCAGCATCTGGTCCATCTAGCGCAGGCGGTCCCTGCGCCGCGGCGGCGCGTGTGGCTGGCCGACAACTGCATGAACAGTCGGTTTCTTGAGTCCGAGCTGCTTACCGGCGACGCCGTGATGCGCCGGCTCGACGCCGTGTTGGATCTTGCTGACGTGCCCTTCTGTGCACTTGACGTGCAGGCGTCTATGGGCACACTCGCAGAGGATCTGGCGTCCGCCAAGGTGACCACGTCAATGAGAGCCGGGGCTACTGCCGCCACGGCCGTGTTGGGGTTCGTTGGTGGGTGGTTCGGTCACGTCACCGCCGGCGCCCAGGCCGAGCGCGGGGCGGACTACGTGTTCAAGCGGTTCGGCAACGTTGATCCACTCGCAGAGCAGGCTGCGCGTCTTGTGGTAGTAGCACGCGCGGCCTCCGCATCAGGGGATGAGCAAGCGCCAGACGAAGTCGCCCAGATCTGGCGGTATTTGTACGGAGAGGCCGTCTCCGTGAACCGCGAGCACGCGCGCCTGCGCCAGCTGCCAAGCGGCCCCGGGGACCTTACGAGGCGCTCCAGGATCATCGAGGCGGCCGAGCAGGATGCGCGGCAGCTCCTCCGCGACCCAGACGAGGTAGTGGCCGCCGAGCCGCTCCCCGACACGGTGGGCATGTCACAGCTGTCTGCCTCTCACCTGTTGGAAACGATCAACGTCAAGGTAGACACGTACGACGACACCGGCGCCAAGCGCTGGCAGGTCAACACGGAGGCATGGCGAGTCACGAAGCAGGTGCCGTCCGGAAGATCCGTCGTGCTGCACGTCCGGAAGTTCTCGGAGTAGGCCTTGCGCCGGAACAGCCCTCGGTTGCCGGACGGGCTGGCCAAGTGCGGCGCAAGCAACAATCTCGGCGGGGAAGCCCCGCGGAGCCGGAAGGGGCGCAGGGATGGCCGCGCGGCAAGCGCCAGAGCCCGGTGTCCGCTACTTGCTTGACCTGTTCGTAAACACCGACCTGGAGCACGACGTCCGCGCAGGCGCGCTGAACGACCCGTCGATCCCGATCTCGATCGTCCACTGCTTCATCAGGTCACTCGCGCCCGAGGTGCGCGATGTGGCGCTTACCTTGACCAGCCGCTCCTCCGTCCTTGCTGAGTGGGCCGCCATCGGAACCGTGGTTGAGCGCACTGTCGTCGCGTTCAACCCGTACACCCCTCAGGCCGCCCTGCGTCGCCTCGCAGCCGATCCAGAGGCGAGCGTCCGGATGCAGCTCCCCTTCAATCCGGCCACGCCGCCGGACGTCTTGGCGCAGCTTGTGCTTGATTCCTCTCCCGAGGTGCAGGACGCCCTAGCAGTCGCGTTCGACACCGACGCCGGCCACGCGCTCCGCCGGGGCCAGCGCAGCGCAGAGCGTGACCGGGAAAGCGACGGCCACGTTTAGCGCCCGGTCACGAGGTCTTGGGGGACACCGACGGCGGCGTCCCGGAAGAGCCTCGCCTAATGGCGCTGCGTGTTCGCGAAGCTGCCGTGCGACCGTCAGCCCTCGTGCCGGCAGTCGTCCGGGTGGATCACTACAGTCGCCGGCCCAGCGCACGACGGCCACAAATCCTCCGGCCGCTTCTTCACATCGCCAAGGGTGAGCCCTCCGCACCGTCAAACTTGCCGTGCTTGTCGCACCCCTTCCAGCGGCAGTCCTTCGGGTTGATCACCACCGTCGGTGGGCCGAAGCAGTTGTCCCAGTGGGCCTTCAGGTCCTTCCTGGCAGGCTGCGGGTACAGCCCAAGCAGGCGGCACTGGGCCTGGATGACCTGCAGGAGAGCCACGACCGCCTGGAGGTCGCCCTGCATGGCCTTGGGCCACAGCCCCTCGTGGAGGCGCTCCAGCCGGTCGCCGGCGACCTGGCGCAGGACGTCCACGTCCTCAGACTCCCGAGCGGCCAGGGCCTGGGAGATGACCTTGTGGGCCGTGCCCTTGTTTGCGTAGCCCACCGACTGGGCTATCTCCGCGTATCCCATCCCCTGAGCGCGCAGCTCCAGGGCGCGTGTGCGGCGGTAGGTGGCCAGGGCCGCATTGCGGTGGTTGCCGCGGCGGGTGCGGGCGACCTCGGCGATGCGCTGCTCCGCCTCGGGCCACTCGGTGGCGGGCATTGTCATGCGCCCCATGGTCCGGCAAGGTGCCGCTTGTGTCCGCAGGCACCGCTCCGCCGCACTGCCTCGCGACGTAGCGCGACATCGGTCCTAGCGTTCCTCTGGTGCAACCAAAGGTGGGCAACCGGAGTTCCGTCATGGTCGGTGATGATCAACCTGAGCCGCTGATAGTCGACGGCATGCCGGTGACGGCGTCTGCGGAGTTGCCCCCGGAGGCATACGACCTAACCGACTACAAGCCGATCCGCGAGCCGGTGACGAAGTACCGGCGGTTCGGTCGAGGTCGGCAGCAGGCGGTCGATGGCGAGGCGCAGCACGCCGTAGACCAACGCGCCCCGTCGTGGGCGGAGGACCTGCGCCGCCAGCTCATGAAACCGGGCCATCCGAAGAAAAGCGTGTTGGACGTCCGCTGCGATGGACGCGATCGACACCGACTCCTGTGGCTGGTGGAGTCGCCGTGGGGTCTCGTTCCGATCACCCACACAGCGGACGAGCCGGAGGATGCCGATCCGGAGCCGGCGTTGACATGGTCGCCGCTTGGAGGAAATCCCATCCTGCGCAAGTCGACGCGGCCGAAGTCAGGCCGCTTCACCTCACACTTCCACGGGTTGGACCTCGAGCCGGGTCGGCCACTGACTTTAGGGGAGTGGCCGGTGGACCAGCCGTTCCCCCTAGCTTCATGTCCCTGCTACGCAGAGGCGGAATTCACCCTCGATGATGTCAGAAAGCGGCTGGCCAGTCGCAACGAGACTTACCGGCGCAGCGGCCCTACTGTGTGAAGCACACGTAATAGCCCCCTGAGTACGGGAAAGGCCGCGTCGCCTACGGGCGAGTGTCGGTTCCAGTCTGGCAGCTGGTGATGCCCTGAGGGGGCTTCACCATGGCCAACCAGACTCCAGAACACATGCACCGCCTCGCCGGTCTGTCGGCGTCGCGGCGGCGGGCTACCAAGATTGCCCGGCTGATCGAGACGGCGCCGCCGATTGAGCCCGATCAAGTCCGGCACCTGTGCGCCCTGCTCGTCAGCCGTCGCATCAAGGACGGCGCGCTGTGAGCGCGGCCACGGCCAACGCGGTCGCACAGGACAAGCAGGCGGAGCTCGACAGGTACATCCAGGAGCTAGTCGATGCGGCTCCGAAGCTCAATGCGGAGCAGCGGGACCGCCTGGCCGTGCTGCTACGTGGGACTGGCGAGTAGTGGACAGCAACAACGGCCGCCCTGTCCAGGTAGCGGCCGCTGTCGACGAGTGCATCCCAAGTATGGCTCCCGCTCCCGACGAAGCCATCCGCCCGCGCCGGGAACTTGAGCGGGCACTGCGGGGCTGGGCCATCGACCTGATCCGTGATGGCGTCGCACTTCAGAAGCTCCGGACGTCCGGAGGAAAGGCCGTCTATAAGGCGCTCTGGCGCACCGCCGCAAGCGCCTGTCAGAGGGGCTGGGACCAGTGGGAGTGGGAGGAGCTTGTCTTCGAGCCGCAGAGTCAACTGGGTCGTCAGGTACGGCTTCGCGATGGCCGGACTCGCGTTCCCGAGGACCGCATCCGCAAGACGATGGACCGCGTCTGGGACCAGGCCACTGCATGGGTGAGTGAGCAGGAGCCTCCGGCCACTCGACAGGAACTGCTGCTTCGCGCCCGCCCAAGTCTCACCGCTACCCGTCGCAAGCTCGAAGACCCCGGTGCGGCGCTGACGGCACCTGACCGGCGCGTCCTCGCCTTCGCCTGTTCAGAGATCGAACGGCGCGGCCTTGAGCGGGTCACGTTGCCATGGAGGGCGATCCGTGACGCGACGCGGTTAGGCGAGAGGGCTGTGAAGAACAGCCTGCGCCGGCTGGTGTCGTCTCGCCATCTGCTCGTTGCTGTCACGGGAAGAGCAGGGGAGGGAACAAGCCGCAGAGCGACCATCTACCGTCTCCCGGATGCCCCTGTACCCGAGAACGGGTCTATGGGACCCCCCGCGCAGTTCTATGGGACCCCCCTGAAGCTCGTTGTTGGGACCCCTTCAGGCATCACTGGCGATGCTTCATGAGCTGCAGCTACGGCTACGTGCCGGTTGATCCCTGGAAGGAGGAACGAGGCGTCGCACCCGTGTCTCACGTCCTCCCGTTCATAGGCGGCCGCCTCCTGATCCCGTGGACCGATGCCTGTGTGCCTTGGGAAGGTTCGATCGGATCGCACGGCTACGGGCAGAAGAGCGATCGTTCGATGACGCCCCGTGTGATGCCGGCGCACCGATGGGTCTACGTGAAGGCGCGGGGCGCGTCCCGCCCGGGATGGCGATCGACCACTTGTGCAGCAACGTGCTCTGTGTGAATCCACGTCATCTGGAGCCTGTGACCCCGGCCGAGAACAACAGGCGCTCGCTCGTGAATACGGGAGGTCGTCGGCCAGGTCGCCGTACGGTCTGCCCCCGGGGCCACGACAGGACTAACCCCGCCAACATCCAGGTCAGTGCGGACGGCAGGCGGCGCTGTCTGACATGCATCCGCAACCGTGCCGATGCGTCCGCGAGGTCGCTCGCAGCAGAACGTGAGCCTCCGAGCGATCGGCCGCCCTGACCCGCGGGCCGATCGCTCCCACCCTCGTAATGGAGAAGCGCACGGCAACCGAGATTCGCAAGCACGCCGTCCACGCCAGGGCGTCCTCCGGGATGATGGTCTATGCCCTCGCCCAGTGGACTTCACGTCGTCGAGACCGAAAGCGGCACTACCCACCTCGGCGTCCCGGTGGTCGTCGGTGACTATCTGCAGGTCCTGACGGGCCTTCGAGGTCGTCCTGTCGTTTTGCACCGTGATGTCGTGGAGAGCATCACGGCCGCCGAGGGACATCCCGACGTGGAGTGGGGTCCGGACTCGTCATGAGTCCGAAACGACCCGCAGTTGGCCCTGCTCCCCGGGGTGCTGCTCGGTGGTTCTCACCGTGGCCGTGTACGCGGGGTGGCCAGTGGCTCTGGACGTTGCGGTGGCGCGGGCCCTTCCTTGTCGGCATGTCACCGGGCTGGTCGGCTTCCTGCTGTCGCTGAGCCGGCTGGTTGCGGATGAAGTGCACGAAGACCCGTCCGAAGGTGTCGGAGTCCTTCGCAGCCCGGGGGTACAGGCTCTTGATGTCCTTCTGATCGGGAGAATTCGTCCCGCTCTATGACCTGCCCGGTTGCATGCCCGCGAGGCATCCAAGCCTTTGGCGAGGGGCCGCTGGGCTCAGTCTGCCGATTTCCACTGCAGCCAGCAGCCGTCCAACCCGCAGGGTGTCCTTCCCGCTGCGGTGGCTGCTCGCCGTGACATCGGCAGGGCAGGCCGGTCCCACTGCCTCATGCTGTAGCAGGCGCTATGCCGGTGGTAGCGCCTCTTGCGGTCGGTCCCCTCCAAGATCCAGACAACCTCATCGCCCTCCTGTACTTGCGGGGGGCCAGCCTCAAGGTGGACGACGGGTCCTGGTCGGAAGTGGATTGCTTCTGTACGGAGCCACTCGTCACCGAGCATGAGACCAGCGGCGGCCAAGACCTTGATGTACTCCACGGCCTGGCTGACGATGATTGGGTCATCAGTCGTCAGGCTGGCCTCGAAGAGCCGGGCAGCGCTGTTCGTCGAGGCGTTGCTGCTGCCGATGAACGCCATGCCATCTGCAACCACGATCTTGGCGTGCAGGCCTTCGAGACTGACGACCTTGACGTCCTGCCCGAGCCACTGCTCGATTGCATGTGGGTTCGTGGTGCCGCTCTCAAGAGCACGCCGGGAGGCGTCCACGACGATGAGGTCGCCCGACTGGGCCGGCAGCAGCTCAGCGGCAGCTCGGCCCAGGTAAGCCATGCAGATACAGCGACGCTCCGCCGAACCGCACAGTTGGGTGATCATGGGCCAGATCTGGCGGTCAGTCAGGAGTTCGAGCACTTACGCACCGTACGAGGATGGGCCAGGTTGCGCTGATACCGGTTGGCTGGCCCCGAGAACGCAAGGAAGACGCCTAGCTCCGCCAGCACGAGGCTGCCGGGGCCGAAGAGAGAGGTTCAGGACGCTTGCCGATGCAGCAGCGCCAGGCTCCTCGATGTCTCCGACGCCAGTAGCGCTCCTGCCACTCACCGGTAAACGGATCGCGCTGTCAGGCGAGTAGGACGACCACATCGGCAGACGCAACCAGCTGCTGCCCAATTGAACAGAGCTCGTAGAACACCGCATTGAGATCCGCAAGGCGAATTGACTCGCGGGCCCGGTCCAAGGCCCCGTAGCCAGGGAATTTCTTTAGGTCCCGCCTCGAGTCGATGTGAACGCCGCCGAGTTTGTTGGCGACGAACTTGATGACGTCTCTACGACTGGCAGTTACACCGCTCACATGAATGCACGTCTCGGACAACCAACGAGATAGACGCAGCTGGCGCGGTCGGCAGCGAGCCGCCATCCCCTCCTCGTAGCGCGCCTTGGCTTCTTCGGGACCCAGCGCCCTGTTCCAGACGGTGACGTTCTCGATGGCCACTCCGGATCGCTCGCCGCCGCCCAGCTGGGCGTAGGTCACATCGGAAGACGTTGGTTCCAGCGGAGGCGGTGTGCCGATCAAAGGCTCACCTCGCATGTTCGCAACTTCGGTCCTGAAGCGCTGCAGACTTCCCTCCACGAGAAGCCGGCGAAGGCGGGCCGAGAGCTCGCGTAGCAGGGCCTCGTCAGCAAACTTGAGGTCGGCGGCGCACAACCACTTGAGATCCCCCAGTACCGATTCAGCGAGATCCTGGCGCGCTCGGTCATCCATCACGAAGAAGATAGGTCAGCGCGACCGCCGTCGACAGCGATGAGGCCGCGTTATTCTGCCCAAGAGGGCACGCCGCGGCAGGTTGCTTCTGATCCTTGCGGCTTCGGCCGTAGGAGGGGTTGTGGCCTCGCTGTTGCGGGCCGAGAAGGGCCGTGGATAGGCGCCAGCCTCGGCCGCCGAAGCCGGGTGAGGCGCTCGCGCACGTTTCGTTCGGCGCGTACTCCGAAGTCCGTGTTTCTAATCCACCGCCGCCCCAACTCAGTCGGAAGGTTGACCCCGGTCAGGTGCCTTGGCGTAGTCCGAGTCGGGGCCTTGGCGCCCGAAGATGGTGGCGTGCACCCGGCCGTCTTCGGCGGCCATCATGCAGATGACTTCAAAATTCGGATCAACGAGCGTTCGATGGTGGTGATTCAGAAGAATGACGAGGCGAGTCGCTACGTCACGCACGAGTGCGGCTCCGGCGGCAAGGTCTCGTTCGGATCGATAGGGGTTGGTGGCGTGGCACCACTCACTGAGAGCACCCCAAGTGGTTGAGTAATCCTCCTCCCGGAGGAAGCCGGTCTCAACCCACTCCAGACGTAGCAAACCACCATTGGTACTCGGGTGCTGGGTACTCGGCCGAGGCCAGAAGTTCACGTTGACGTTGCGAACAAGCTTCAGCGCAGCGTCATGGTCCTTCTTCGCATACGCCGATGACAACGCTGCTACGGCCTCCCGATTCGTTAGCAGCGAACTCAACATGAGCGTCTCTAGCGATAGCCGCACCTGCAAGCAGGCGCTTTCGACGTTGGGATGGACGATGCCCTGCCCCAAGGAGTGCTCAGCCGCCGCGATCCGCACCTTGATCTGTTCCATGGCGGCGCAGTAGCGCTCCATGTCTTCTGAAGTTGGCGCAACCACGAGGTCAGTCAACCCCCTCGACGGTCTGCGCGAGGTCGGGATGCACGTCGGGCAGTCGGTGCGCGTGGCTCGTCGCCCATCCTCTACGCCGGCCAGGCACCGCTGGGGAGTGCCGCTTTCGACCTCTCGGCCGGGCTGCGGTGGATCCAGCCTTCACATGGGGAGAAGGACGTGCCCCGGATGGACAGCCGTTCACGAGACACCAGTCCGAACAGCTGATAAGTGCGGCGGATTGCCAAGATCATCTTTGACGTCGCCAGTCGGTCGCGGGGTGCGGTGCTGATCATGGCCCCAAACGGCGGAAAGCCGCCTTTGCCCGGCGCCACCCATGATGGGCGGCGCCGGGCGAGGTGGTCATGAGGCGAGCGCGGACGTGCTGTCGAGGACGTCCTGGAGGGTCTTCCAGGTCTTGCGGTCGAGCCGGCCGAAGTCGCCGGTGATGGTCTTTAGCCCGTTGCGCTCGGTCCGGTCCCCACGGATCACTCCTTCATGGTGCTCGTAGGTGTTGACCGCCTGTAGGACGCCGTGGGCTGTGCCGCCCCAGGGGGAGACCCTGGGGTCGGAGCGATACAGCGTCATCAGGGTGTCCCGCTTGTTGTCCGCCATGGTCCGCGACCGGCCGACCAGCGGCTGACCTGTGCTGTCGGCCCGGTGGACCTGTGAGTCCAGGAACCCCTCCCACTGGCTGGCACTGACCTCGACTTGGCAGAGCATGGCAACCTCATGGGCGAAGTCGTCAGCCAAGCTGTGCACCATCGCCAGGGCCTGCCGGGCTGGCCCAAGCTGGGCGCGGGAGTACCGGCTGTGCTTGACCTTGAACTCCTGCCCCTGCTCAGCCAGCGCCAGTTCCCTGGTGTTGTCGCAGACGGTGTCGGTCACGGTCCTCTTGTACGTCGTGGCGATGCTGCCGTCGAATGACGTCGTGGCCAGCAGGTTCGGCCGGAACGCCACACCTTCGGGGGTCGTGATCGTCTCGGGCATGGACACCTCCACCCAGGCAATCGCGCCTGCCCGCAGCAGTCCGGCGCTGCTGATCGCCAGGTCGTCATCGAGCAGGTCTGCCACGGTGCCCAGCAGCCACTCGGCGTACTGGTGCGGCGTGTAGCCGGAGCCGAAGATCCCCATCACCTTGCCTGCTGTGTCGTCCGACCGGCAGATCGCCTGCCGGTCCTCCACGGTGGTCCAGCGCATCGGCAGGCCCAGGTGGGAGTGAGTCGCCTCGGTGATGCGGGCCGACACCTCGACGGCGAGCCGTCTGCTCTCGGCCTGCCAGGGGAACAGCCGCGTTTGGACGTCGGCGAGCGGGATGGGTCCGGGGTAGTGGTTGGACTGCTGGCCTTGCTCTTCGGCTCGCCAGTGCCAGGCGGTGCCGCGCTTGTCGGTGAAGCCGATCAGGGTGCTTGTGTTGAGCCAGTTCAAGCTCTCTCGGGACATGGTGTTCTCCTTCGGACATGGCAAAGCCCGACCCCGGAGGTGGAGTCGGGCTGAGATGCTGGTGCTGTGGGTCAGGTCTCGGGTTCGGCGTCCTCCTCAAAGCAGACGAAGGTCTCCCCGGCGTCGATGACGCAGCACGGACAAGGCCCGTAGCCGCCGGTGGGGTCATCGGGGACGGCCCGGGCGCCATGGCAGTCCAGGCAGGTCATCCCGTCGCCTCTTCGTCCATCGAGGGCAGCTGCATGGCCCGATAGACCGAGGCGCGGCTGACACCGAGGACCTTGGCGATGGAAGTGACGTCGTAGTCGCCGCTGGCATGCATGGTCCTGGCGGTCTTGAGCTTGGCCTCGGTCCAGACGGTGGGTCGCCCGCCGATCCGGCCTCGGTCCCTGGCGGCAGCAAGCCCGGCCATCGTCCGCTCCCGGATTAGGTCACGCTCGAACTCCGCCAAGGCCCCGAAGACATGGAAGACCAACCTTCCCCCGGGGGTGCCGGTGTCGAGGGACTCGGTCAGGCTGACCAGGGCCACGCCACGCTCGTCGAGGTCACGGACGACGTCGATGAGGTTGCGAAGGCTCCGGCCGAGGCGGTCCAGCCGCCACACCACGAGGCTGTCGCCCCGCCTCGCGCACTCCAGCGCACTCGTGAGACCAGGACGGTCGGTCAGGGTCCCAGAGGCACGGTCGATGAAGACACGGTCCACACAGGCCCGCTGCAGGGCATCGAGCTGGAGGGCCTCGTCCTGGGTGATCGTGCTGACCCGGGCGTACCCGATCTTGTAGTTGGACATGGACATGTTCCTTCCTGTTGGTGTGTGAGAAGCGGGCTTGAGCACCCCGGACAGGGGCTGTCCCGACTGGGCGCGAAGGCCGGAGTTGTTGGTGCGGGCGAGTGCCCTCGAGAACGCCGACCTGCCTCACTGCGGTGAGGTGACGAAGAGAGCCGTGGGTCATACGTTGGCCGGATGATCGAGCAGGCCGTCGAGCAGTGGCATCGCTTCATCGCAGGTGATGTGAGCGTCCTTGCCGACGTGCTGGCCGATGACGTCGTCTTCTACTCACCGGTGGTGTTCACGCCGCAACGAGGCAAGGCGATAACCAGCCTCATGCTTATCCGGTTCCCTCCGCTAGGATCTGGGGGTGGTCAGGCCGGACTTCCCGCGCAGCATCATCGAGTTCCAGCGCTGGTTCCCCGATGACGGGGCCTGCAGTGACTACCTCATCAGCTCTC
>JAABUM010005366.1_pt1 | contig 13542 bp, 9 predicted proteins | sample 5559161 | NCBI WGS metagenome assembly JAABUM01 (sample SAMN10711868, study PRJNA513369) | rock metagenome | isolation source: Antarctica rocks | place: Antarctica: Victoria Land, Siegfried Peak nord | reverse complement strand
GGACTGGGCGGCGGCGCCGGCGGAGGGCGAGGCGGAGGCGCAGGAGGTGGCGATGGCGGTGGGCTGGGAGGTGGGCTGGGCGGGGGGCTCGGCGGCGGTGAGGGCGGAGGTCCTGGGGGCGGCATCGGCGGAGGGCCTGGCGGTGGGCTGGGCGGCTTGCGCGTGGGCGCCGGCGGCGGGGCTGTGTCCTGGCAGACGTACTTGTATGGCACAATGCACAAGTTGTCTCTCTCTGGGGTTCCGGGGCCGCTGAACTGCAGGTCGAGCTTCAGGGTGTTGCAGCCGGGGCCAGAGGAGTAGTCGAGCTGGATCATGTGCGGGCCTGGCGCCAGAGTGAGGTCCGCTGAGATTGGCACACCGTCGGGGCCATCAAAGCCGTAGCACTGCTGCGCCGCCACTGGGTCTACACCGGTGTAGCTGTTGTCGACTACCAGCTGGTCGTCGATGAATAGCTGAGCACCAGCGCCGGCCGCGCGCAGCTGGAACGTATACGTCGATGACCCGCTGGGGGGCAGCGGCGTAGCTGCCAGCAGGATGTACCCGGAGAAGCGAACGCCAAAGGGCGCTGTCTGCCCCCCGACCAGCGTCCGCATCTGGGTGCTGGTGTTGTAGGCAACCTGCTGCGTGCTGCCGATGCTGGCGCGCGGCTCATCTGAGGGGATGGGCAGGTCGAAGCTGGAGTAGGATTTGTAGGTCTGCACCAGCAGGCCCTGTGGGTAGCCGAGGCGGGAGCAGTTGCTATCGACCGGCGCCGGCGGTGGTGCAGGCGGCGGGAAGGGAGGCGGGCCAGGCGGTGGACTGGGAGGCGGTGCTGGCGGTGGCACAGGCGGTGGGCTGGGTGGCGGCGAAGGCGGCGGCGCAGGTGGAGGTGATGGGGGAGGGGCTGGAGGCGGTGAAGGGGGAGGTGTAGGCGGCGGGCTTGGAGGCGGCGCCGGCGGTGGTGCAGGCGGCGGGCTCGGAGGCGGTGCAGGCGGTGGCTGGGGCGGCGGACCAGGGGGCGGGGCTGGCGGCGAGCTAGCAGGCGTTGATGGAGGAGGGGTAGTTGGTGGGCCAGCCGGCGGAGGTGAGAGCGGCATAGGCGGCGGGCTAGGGCCTGGCAACAGCGGCGGCGAGACGAGCGGCGGCGGCGGCTGAGCCGCAGGCGGCTGCCCGGCCGGCGGCGGCTGCAGTGCTGGCGGGGGCTGGCCTTGACGGAAGTCCGGCGGGCTGGGGGGCTGCGGCGGGGGGAGGGCGCTGGCGCAGTACTTGAACTTCTCGCATGTGCACAAGCCGCTGGAGCCGGGGTCCACATTCGAGCCAGGCCCATTGTACTGCAACAGCAGCAGCCGCGCGAATCCGGCAGGCGGCGCCGCACCGGACGCAAAGTCGATGCGCACGGCGTGCAGGCCGGGAGCGAGGGTGATTGCCACGCGGGAGGCGTCGTCGGCGCCCGGGATGGCGTTGCTGTAGCCTGGATAACCATGCGGGCCCTGTCGCGTGAGCACGGTGCCGTCGATGGTGAGCTGCACGCCGCCGCCGCCGTACGTCAGCTGGAAGTTGTAGTCGCCGCCGTCGAGGTCGATGAAGCCCTCGAAGCGCACGCCAAAGGTTGCTGCGCCGAGCGCCAGCGCCTGTAGGCCGCCGGGCCGCGGGTAGTAGTCCGGCCGCATCACGCGGGAGATGCCAGTGACCGGCAAGCTGTCCACTGCGAGCGGCACCGTGTTGTCCGAGTAGGCAAAGGTGGTGGCCAGCAGACCGTCCTGCAGGTCGGTGCACGTCAGCGGCTGCGGCGGCGGCGCCGTGAGGGAGCTGATGGGCGGCGGCGCGGACGCCGTGGTTGGGGCCTGCGTTGCAGTCGGCGGCGGGAAGCCTTCCAGCGGCTGCGGGGGCGGCGCGGGCGCGGCGGTGGGCACTGAGGCCGGCGGCATCGGATACGCCGGAGCCGGCGGGGCCGGCAGCGGCCCGCACTGCATGTAGCCCATCAGCGTCTTGGGTGCCGCATCGTCCGGACCCTGGATGCTGAGGCTGAGCGTCGGCGTGCCGCCGACGCGGGACACGTACTGCAGGTCTATCTTGTGCAGCGGTGCCGAGATGAAGCTGAGGCTGTACGTCGCCGTGCCGGGGCCGATGATGCCGGTCCCCTGCAGGCTCCCGTCAATGTACAGCTGCGCGTTGGAGCCGTCAGACGTCAGCGAGAGCGTGTAGTTGCCGTTGGGCACCGCCACGTTGCCGAAGAAGTCCAGGGCGTAGCCGCTGGAGCAGCCGCCGGTGGCCTGGGCGGTGGAGGGAAGGCTGGCGCCGCCCGGGCCGAAATCGATAGCTGTCCCGGAGGTGGAGACGCCGGACGAGAAGGTGGTGTGCAGCACCGTCGGCAGCGAGGCGTCGGGGTAGTTGCAGTAGGCCGTGGTGACCAGGTAGTTGCGCTGGTTGTCGCACAGCTGCGGCGGCGGCGAAGGAGCAGCATATGGCGGAGGGGTGCCCGGAGTGGCCGGCGGCGCTGAAGGCGGTGGCATGCCAGCTGCGCTGGGTGCAAGCGGCGGGGTGCTGACGGCACTGGGAACGGGCGGCGGCGTTTGCATAGCAGCGGGCGGCTGCCCAGCAGCGCTCGGCGCCAATGGCGGCGGTACAGCAGTGCGCAGATCCGGTGGGCCGAGCGGGGGTAGCGGCGGCAGGGCGTCGGCAGGCATTGGCGCTGCTGGCGGCGGCAGGTCGCCAGCAGGCATTAGCGTCGGTGGCGGCGGCAGGGCGCCAGCGGGCGTTGATGGCGGCGGCATGCCACTGCGCAGGTCTGGAGGGCTGAGCAGGGACGGCGGCGGCAGGGCGCCAGCAGGCGTCGGCGCCAATGGCGGCGGCAGGGCGCCTGCGCTCGGCGTCGCTGGCGGCGGCACGCCAGTGCGCAGGTCTGGAGGGCTGAGCAGGGACGGCGGCGGCAGGGGCGACGGCGCCAATGGCGGCGGCAGGGCGCCTGCGCTCGGCGTCGCTGGCGGCGGCACGCCAGCGCGCAGGTCCGGGGGGCTGAGCCGGGACGGCGGCGGCAGGGCGCCAGCGGGCGATGGCGGCAGGTCGTTGGGGATGGGCTGCGCCGTGGGCGCGGCAGAGGGTGGAGGCTGCTGCGTGCCAGGGGGAGTCCTGGTCGGCACAGTGGCCGGCGGCGGTGGGGCACCCCCAGGGGGTGAGTCCGGCGGGCTGGGCGGCGGCGCAGGCGGCTGGTTTGCCGGCGTGCCAGCTGGCGGCGGGCTGCCTGCTGCCGTGGGTGCAGACGGCGGCGGCGTCGTGCTGCCGGCAGTCGGCGCGGCTGTGGGCACCGGCCCTGGCGGGGGCGCATTGCCAGCAGTCGGTGGCCCCGCCGGGGGCGGGAGGCCTGCTGCTGTGGGGGCACCAGGGGGCGGGGCAGTTCCAGCAGGGGGGGTCTTTCCAGAGGGCGGCTGTGATCCTGGCGCGTGCGGCGGCTTTGCCGCTGTGGGCTGTGCCGTGGGCGTTTCAGTGGGCGGAGGCTGCAGCGTGCCAGGGGGAATCCTGGTCGGCACAGTTGCCGGCGGCGGCGACAGGACACCCGCAGGCGGTGTTTCCGAAGGTGGTGTGTGCTCGCCAGGGGGCGGAGTCTTCATTGCCGAGGGCGGCGGCAGCGCCCCGGGAGGCGTCCTGGCGCTGGCTGGCGGCTGCGACGCACGGAAGTCCGGCGGGCTGGGCTGCGGCGAGGGGGGCTGGTCCGCCGGTGTGCCAGCTGGTGGCGGGCTGGTAGCTGCAGTGGGTGCAGACGGCGGTGGCATCTTGCCAGCGGTCGGCGCGGCCGTCGGCGCGCCAGCGGGCGGCGGGTGGCCTGCGGCGGTCGGTACAGACGGCGGCGGCGTCGCCGCGCCGGATGTTGGCGCGGCAGTGGGCGCGGCGGTTGGCGACGGCGCCGGACACGCATTGCCCGGCGGCACCCAGCTGGTGAGGCTGTCGATGGTGGTGTTGAGCGAGAAGGCGGAGGCATTGCCATACCGGTTGGCGGTGAAGACGCTGAGCGTGTACTCCTGACCCAGCGTCAGGCCCAGCGCCGCCGAGGTCGCCCCGCTGAGCGTCAGGGAGCCGGACTTTGGTCCGATGCCGCCCAGGTCCAGGGCCAGGCGCTTGTTCACAAACACCCAGGCGTCGTCGTTGCCAGCGAGCGACAGCGTCGCGCCGTCGGCGCTGTGGAAGAACCGCGTCTGGATCTGCGCCGTGAAGAAGTGATTGTGGCCGTCGGGGCCGGCCATCGCGCCCGCCATGTTGTCCAGCGGCCAGAACAGCGGCTCGTCAAAGGTGAAGGCCTGCGACCCGTCGTCCTGCTGGTACGCCAGGTGGATGCCGGTGTACACCGCCTGGCGGCTGCTGTCGTTGGTGTGGTACCACTCGGTGAAGTGCGCGAGGCCTGCGAGAGGAGCCACAGTCAGTGAGCAGAAAGCACCTGGGATCGCTGACAGGTGAGCCAGTAGCGATGCTGATCCGACAGCTGTCGTCTCAAGATGGCCGGAGATCAGAAACAAGATGGGACTTCGTACGCAGCATTGCACAGTGCAGGCATGCACAAGCGCAGGGCATGCAAAGTTGCATCTGGCAGGACTAGAGAAACCCTAAACATCCCGAGCAGCTGGGATCAGAGCATCAAACAGTGGTCTTAAACAGTAATCAAGGATGCAGGCAGCGAAAGTCACCTGTGGTGGTGGCCGAGCTGCCGGAGGGCGCATACACTGGGGTGCGGTCGGCGCCGAGGGCAGCCTGCACGATGCCAATGTCTGCTGCAGGGCCGGACAGCTGCGGGCCGCCAAAGTCCGTGTTGTACTCCGGGCGGAAGTCGGTGAGCAGCGCAAACAGCCGCACGGTATTGCCGGAGGTGACGGCGGGGCACGCCTCCAATCCTGCAAAGGAACATCTTTGTTATCATGTGACGCCAGATTAGTGAGGTTGATGATGCTGCAGACCAGAGTAGCACCACGACGCAAGCTGCACAGCCGGACGCCAGTTGCACAGGCGTGCGTGCAGAAACACAGAAGTGCAGCTGATGCAACAAGCGGCTTGCGATGCTCTCTGCTGCCGTTGTGCTACATGATGTTGCTACATGTTGCTACATGTTGCTACATGATGCTACATTATTGATACAGGCTGTTGAAAGACACGTGGTTGAATCTTGCTGTTCAGCAGGGAACCCACCAGACATGAAGGGCGCAGCCGGCGGCGGCGTGCTGCTGGGTGCAGCTGTGGGTGTGCCTGTCGGTGTCGACGCCTGAGGAGGAGGCGCTTTGCCACCGCTGGTGGGAGCAGCTGTTGGCTGAGCTCCAGGCGCTGGCGGCGGCATCACGGCACCAGTACTTGGTGCTGCTGTCGGCTGCACTCCAGGCGCTGGCGGCGGCATCTTGCTGCCGCTGGTGGGCACTGCCGTCGGCTGCACACCGGGCACAGCTGGCGGGGGCGCTTTGCCACCGCTGGTGGGTGCAGTAGTGGGCTGCACGCCGGGCGCTGGCGGCGGCCTGGCCGCACCAGTGGTGGGCGCAGTTGTCGGCTGTGCGCCTGGCGCTGCCGGTGGGGGCGCCTTGCTGCTGCTGGTGGGCGCAGCTGTCGGCTGCACTCCAGGCGCTGGAGGCGACACCTTGCTGCCGCTGGTGGGCGCAGCTGTCGGCTGTGCGCCTGGCGCTGCCGGTGGGGGCGCCTTGCTGCCGCTGGTGGGTGCCGCCGTGGGCGTCGGCTGCGCGCCGGGCGCCGGCGGCGGCTTGGGGAAGCTGGTGGGAGCCGTTGTGGGGGTGGGCTGCACGGCGGGCGCTCCTGGCGGCGGCGCCTTGCCACCGCTGGCGGGGGCTGCTGTGGGCGTCGCTGGCGGCACACCAGGCGCCTGCGGCGGCGTGAACTGCTTCTCCGTCGGCGCGGACGTCGCCGGCGGCGGCACAAAGGGCTTGCCGGTGGGCGGCGGCATGGCGGAGCCCTTTGTCGGCGCCGCCCCGAGCGGCGCGCCGACGCGGACGTCCTGGCAGTCGCGCTCGGGGGTGCCGACGAGCGCGGCGACGTGGGTGGCGGGGCCGTGGCCGGCCACGCCCGGGCCGACAATGCTGCGCACCGGGGTGCCATTCACGCTGTACAGCGTGATGTTGAGCGAGTCCTGCGCGGCGGGCCCCAGCCCGGCAAAGCCGCTGGCCGTGTAGTCATACCTCGTCACCTCGCCGCCAACCTGGCTGTGCGCGGTGCCATAGAAGGACCACGAAGCGCTGGCGGCGTCCGCATCGGTGAAGTTGACGGCGATGCGGCTGAAGGTGTCGGCGGTCACGTTGGCATAGCCCGAGGCGGACATGACGATTGTCAACGCGTTGCTGCTGGAGGACTGGCGCACCGCCAGCGCCACGGTGGCGTAGTTGCCGTCGGCCAGCAGCACGTCGACGCCGCCGTCAATGTAGCCGCAGGACGGCATCTCCGGGCCGGCGGGCGGCGGCTCTGCTGTCGTCGGAGCGTGTGTGGGCGCCGACGGCGCCGTGGTGGGCGTGCCGGCAGGGGCGGCCGTCGGCGTCGCCGTGGGGCCGCCAGTTGGCGGTGGCACTGACTTCGTGGGCGTTGGCGCGGCTGTGGGGCCGCCGGCTGGCGGCGGCTTTGTCGGTGCCGCCGCGGGGGCAGCAGTGGGCGACGATGGTGCAGCGGTGGGTGTGCCAGCGGGTGCGGCCGTCGGCGACGCAGTGGGGCCGGCAGGCGGCGGCCGCGCGGCTGGCGGCGGTACCGCCGTGGGCGCGGCGGCGGGCGTGGCAGTGGGGGTGCCGGGTGGCGGCGCCGAGGGCACGGCAGTCGGGCTGCCGGCAGGCGGTGGACCCGCTGACTTTGTGGGCGTCCCAGGCGGCGGCGTGCTGCCATCGCGGAAGCTTGGCGGGCTGGGCGGCAGGGCGGTCGCTGGCGCGGCAGTCGGGCCGCCGGCCGGCGGCGGCAGCGCCGCCCTCGTGGGCGACCCCGCCGGCGCTGCCGTTGGCGTCACGGTGGGCGTTCCCGCCGGCGCAGCTGTTGGTGTCGCTGTGGGTGTGCCCGCGGGTGCGGCCGTCGGCGTCGCCGTCGAAGGCGGCGCTGCCTTTGGCGGCGCCCCGCTGGCGCAGTGCCGGTTGGCGTAGAACATGTCCAGCTGAAAGGTGGAGCCCAGCTTGCTGTCCGGCAAAATGTCGGAAACCTTAAAGGTGGCGGGCTCCAGCGCATGCACGCCGCCCAAGTTCACGACCCGCTGGCCGTTGACGAAGACGAACAGGTCGTCGGAGGAGGCAAACTGGAAGCTCATGGCGAGCTTGGTGTAGGTGAAGATGGAGTGCGACTCCAGTGTGAAGTCGCAGTTGTGGGGTCCCGGGGCGCCGTCGGCGCCGGGCGTGTTGCCCAGCAGCGTCCCGTCCTGCACAGGCGCGTTCAGCGGTATCTGAGGTTCTGTTTCGTATGTTCACTTGCTGCTCTGCACTGCAGTGAGATGCACTGCAGCGTCTCTTGAGCAGACTGTGCAAAAGCCTCAATAACTAAGTTGGGACGAAGCTGAGAAGCATGGGAGTGAGACTGCTCAGCGCAATGCACTGTCGAAGCCAGGAGCTGCTCAGACTGCCGTCAAAGACTCATGCTGCTCGGCATGTTCTCCGTGCATCTCATGCTGCCAGATGAAAGGAAGCGCCAAGGCATGGGGGCTTGGAGTATCAGCGAACCCACCAGGGGCCAGTAGTCGGCGGAGGACCAGGAGACGGTCGCGGACGGTGCGTCCCAGCCCCAGACGACCGTCGTGGCCTGGTAGCGCGGCGCGCTGGCGGGCGCGGGCGTCGTGGCGTTCACCCACCAGGCGTCAAAGGAGGCCTTGCCGGACGTTGTGGCGGTGCTGCTGGCGCCGTCCATGTACACGGGGAACCCATTGTCACCCAGCACATTTGCAACGATGCTCTTGTCGTCGCCGGTGGCGGCGCCGCTGAAGTCCGCGTCGGCCGGCGTGAAGTCGCGCAGCCAGCTGGGCAGCTCCGTGTGGCGCAGCTCGTCGGGGCTGGCCGGCGGCGTGCCAGCGGGCGCGCCGGTGGGCGCCGATGTGGTGTGGCCATGATCGTCCGTCGGCGTCGGCGTTGGTGCCGGCGTGGGGACACCGGCGGTGTCGGGCGACGGCGCCGCGGTGGGCGTGGCCGGCGGTGGCGCGCGGGCGGCGGCGGCGGGCGGCGGGTTGCCGCCGCCGCCGATCACGTTGGTGGTGATGTTGAGCACGCTGCCGGCGCCGCAGTGGCGGTTGGCGTAGAACAGGTCCATGGTGTAGGGGGCGCCCGCTGTCACGCCCTGTATCGAGCCCAGCTCCACCTGCGCGGATTGACGACTTAGGGTTTGAAAAAGGCAGGCTCAGGTGTGTATTACGGTGGCGGCCAATTGCTGCTCGCCCTTCAATGGCACCGGCTGTTCATCTACAGTTGAATTTGCAGAGTTGTACGATGCTTACAAAGCAGGGCAGGCCACCGGCTCTCAATGTCTACGACGGCTGCGCAAGCAGCCCCGAACCTCCACAAGACAAGAAATCAAAGCGCACCGTCTTCGACTGGTAGTCGTGGATGCCGCCCAAGTCGATGACCAGCTGGCCGTTGATGAACACGAAGATGTCGTCGTAGCCACCCAGCGTCAGGTACTGCCCCGCGCTGTAGACGAAGGTCTGGTGCGTCTCGAGCGTCCAGTCGCAGTTGTGGCTGTAGCCGGGCGTGTTGCCCAGCAGCAGGCCGTCCTGCGCAGCAGGAATTGAAGCATTCGAACATCTGGTGGTTGGACACGTTTTGGACACGTTTTGTTGAGGGTTGTACCTGCGTGCTTGTATACCGCACTGCACTGTGCGCCAGGCAGGCCAGCAGCATGAGGAGTGTGCATGGTGTCTGCAGGCAGAGGTTCAGGCGCTGGCAGGAACCTTACAAGCAGGGCAGAAACTAAAACGACAAGCAGAGAAGGAAGCATGAAGGGGCTAAGGAAAGGAAGGGCGGACTCACGATGGGCCAGAAGTCGGCGGAGGAGAAGACCCAGCTGTTGCCGACATGCTTGAGCGTCAGCTGGTAGTAATCGATGCGGGACGGGATGTTCATGTGGTACCAGTCGTCAAACTGCGCCCTGCCGTGCGTCGTCAGCGTGCTGTTGTGCTTGCCGGAGTTGTAGATGGGCGTGTCGTCGGTGCTGTTGATCAGGTACCTGCAGTGCACAGCGGCGACACGGCATCAGCGATAAGGCCAGCTGTGCAATCTCACTGTGCAGGTGAGCCAACATCTGCCGAGCATGCTTTCCGCTGACTGGGGATCTGCTTCAGCGTGGAGAGGCTGTCGACCTGCTGGCCGCAGGGAACAGCAACCAGCCACCCAGCAAGATTGGAAAGCAGAAGAGCATGGGAAGTTTTCAACGAAATGAAAGAAGCTGCGCACATGACGATGCCGGGGTCGCTGCCAAAGGTGTACTCGAAGTCGGAGTTGAGCTGCTGCGAGAAGTCGCGGATGATGGTGTTGAGCGACACGGATCCGTCGGAGTTCTGCTGCGAGCCGCGGCCGCGGGGCACCACCGCGGTGGGCGCGGCGGTGGGCGCCAAGGTGGTGCGGCCCTGGCCGTTGTCCGTCGGCGAGGGCGACGGCGGCGTGGAGGGCGTGAGGGAGCCGGCGGGACAGGCGCCACAGGCCACCTCCACCCTGCAGCAAAATGCGCACGGCAGCGTGTCGGCGGCCAGCTGCGCAGCGTCGCAGGGTCATGCAGGCAGGCGAGCTGTGGCGTGTGCAGCACACGTAATACGTTCCCTGCTGCTGCCCTTTCAGAGATTGAAATCTCACCAAAAGCTGACGACGCTTCATTGTGTACAGCCAGCGAACAGTAGGAAGCTTTCACAGCCAATACAGGTTCAAAGGCTCACCACAGGGTGGACTGGGTGCACTTGTCGTCCACGTGCACCAGCACGATGCGGTTGGCGCCCTTGGTCATCCAAGGCGCAATGTCTACGTAGCCGCTGACGCGCGGCCAGTGGCGGTAGGCGAAGGAGCCCGGCACAGCGCCGCTGAACTTGGAGTTGGTCATTACCACCCGCACAGCGTCATCCAGCTGTAGATGTAAGCACAGAAAAGTGCCTGAGTAGCTGCATGTGTGTGCTGTTATGTCAGCTCTGTCGTGCTGAACTTGGAGTCGGTCATCACCACCCGCACTGCGTCGTCCAGCTGCAGGGTTTCGAGAGTGGTTAGTCAGCCCGCAGCAGGCGTAGGGCGCAGCTTTAGAGGCTGGCCAAGACCTTCGAGAGTCGTTGATAGTTCTGTGATGCCTGGACTGTGATGCCTGGACATACTGCAACGACCTGAATGACAACCTGCAGGCAGCAACTGTTCTTTAACATGTGTTGTTGTTTGGCGGCATGCACAGCAGCGCTGTCGGCACCTGGTTGTAGTTGATGAAGCACTCCGTTGGCACCGTCGTGACTTGGATGCTGCACATAGCAAACAGCCATGTCAGGCCGGTCTTCAGCACAGATTGCCAGGTTCACGTCTGCGAGATGCGTGCTGACTGGGGGAGCCAGCAGGGCTGCTCAGCAGGGCAGCCAGTGTGACGGCACATGATGGTGCAAACCAAGATAGCAGCAGGTCGCGAACAGCTTGAAACCTTCACACGACAGCAACAACACAACAGGGTTACTGAATAGACTCACGTGGTCTGGAAGAAGGTGTAGTCGCCGGCGCGCCACTGACAGTCGGTGCCCGGGCGGCAGCACACCTTCCCGGCGCCGGGGGAGATGGTCTGCTTCACGCCCTGCTTTGTGTTAGACCCCTTGCAGCCCATGAGCGAGGGCGTGGGCCCGAACTTGAGGTGCTTGGCGTTCTGCATGAGGCGCCAGGAGCGGTCGCTCGCCGCCGGCACCGAGACGCCCGCAAACTGCTTGTCAGCGGCACGGTCCAGCTGCGCGCCAAAGCAGCGAATGTGGCCGGTCTTGGGCGTCGGCCGCCAGATGGACCAGCTGGGGGTGTAGGTGACGTTGCACTTGGTGCTTAGACCCTTGCCGGGCGCGGCGGCCAGCGGCGGGTGGCGCCGCGTGGTCGGCCGCTTTTTCGTCGGGCGGCGAGTGGGGCGTTTTGTGGGAGCGTGGGTGGGGCGCTTCGTGGGGCGCTTTGTTGGGCGGTGCGTGGGGCGACGCTTCGTGGGGCGGTGCGTTGGCCGCTTTGCCGGCTTGCCGGTGCCATCGTTGTTGACGAAGGGCGCCTTTGTGGGCCGCTTGCTGGGCCGCTTCGTGGGGCGGCGCGTCGGCGCCTTGGTCGCGGTGTCCCGCACCCCGGTGGCCTGCTTTGTGGGGCCCTTGGCGGCTGCCTTGGTGGGCGCCTTGATCGGCGCCTTGGTCGGCGCCTTTGTGGCCGCTTCGCTCGGCGCTTTGGTCGGCAGCTTCGTGGCCGCCTTGCTGGGCGCCTTGGTAGGCGCCTTGGTCGGCTGCTTCGTGACCGCCCTGCTCGGCGCCTGAGTGGGTCCCCTGGTGGGGACCCTGCTGGTCGGCGAGCCGGCCGAGCCGCGCTGCTCCAGCGGCGGGGGCGCCCCCCGCACAGCGCTCCGTGTTGGCGCCCTTGTGGAGCCCTTGGTGGGGCCCTTTGTCAGCGCCTTTGACGGCGCTTTGGTGGGGCCCTTCGTCGGCGCCTTTGTGGGGCCCTTCGTCGGCGCCTTTGTGGGGCCCTTTGTCGGCGCCTTTGTGGGGCCCTTTGTCGGCGCCTTTGTGGGGCCCTTTGTCGGCGCCTTTGTCAACGCGTCCGTGGGCACCGCCGTGGGCGCAGCCGCGCCCGGCGGCGGCGTCTCCGAAGGCACGGCGCGCCCCATCTGCGGGTTGTTGTCTGTGCCTGCCGCGCCGCCGGCGGGCGTTGCCGTGGGCTGCTTCGTCGGCGCTTTGGTGGGCGTGGCAGTCGGCGTGGCAGTAGGCTTTGCCGTGGGCGCGGCAGTCGGCTTTGCCGTCGGCTTCGCCGTCGGCTTTGCCGTCGGCTTTGCCGTGGGCTCGGCCGTCGGCGCGGCTGTGGGCTTGCGTGTCGGCGCGGCCGTGGGCTTTGCCGTGGGCGCAGCTGTCGGCTTATGTGTCGGCGCGGCAGTCGGCTTCGCCGTGGGCTTTGCTGTGGGCGCAGCTGTCGGCTTATGTGTCGGCGCGGCAGTCGGCTTCGCCGTGGGCTTTGCCGTTGGCGCAGCTGTCGGCTTATGTGTCGGCGCCGCAGTCGGCTTTGCTGTGGGCTTTGCCGTGGGCGCCGCCGTCGGCTTGTGCGTCGGCGCCGCCGTGGGCCGCGGCGGCGGCGGCCCCGGCGGCGGCTGCGGCGGCGGCGAGGCCATCGCCGAGGCGAGGCCCGCCTGGCAGGGGATGCAGTCTCCAGGCTCGATCACCACCTGCACCACCAGCTGCAGGATGGAGGAGCAGCCCGCCTTGAAGCCCGTGTTCAGCACCGTGAACGAGATGGAGCCATCGGTATTGGTCGTCTCCGTGGCAGAGATGCCCGGCGGTGCCAGCACCCTGAGCGGCGTGCCCGTGGGGCTCTGTGTCTCCGCAGCGGCTGCGGCTGTGCGGGCATTGCTGCCGCCGCTGCTGCTGCTGCTGCCGCCACTGCTGCCGCCGGCGATGCTGCTGTCGCTGGCGCTGCTTGGCGTTGGCGAGCTACCGCTGCTTCCGCTACCAGCGGAGCTGCTGTCGCTGGCGCTGCTGGGCGTCGGCGGGCTGCTGTCCGCCGCCGACACCGCCAGCTGCGCCGCGACCAGCAGCGCCAGCATCAGCGCGCCGGCCGTCCTCACGGCGGCGCCCTGTCTGCTGTGCCGCGGCCGGGCGGCCATGGCGCCTGCGCATGTGTAAGACATGTGCTCAGTGCGGAAATCTGTTGGTGCAATGCGGCGACATGCGGCTGCATTTGGACAAGTTGCAGGAGGGGCATTCCTGCTGCAATCGGCTCCACAGCCCGCCAGCGCGGGTGCTTATGGCGCCAGATGGACAATACATGATTCTACCACGTGCCAAATTTGAAGAGCTAGAGCTGTGCGGGCAAAAACGAGGGAGATTTGGCTATCGTGGCAAGCTGTCGGATGATGTGGCGGCAGGACAGGTTTCGTCCCGTACAGCAAACCAACTAGCAGGGCTCGGCGCTGAGAAGAAAGGGCGTAATTATAGAGATGCATGATCCTGCAGCTTGCTGCGGCCCACGGCTGCTGGCTGACGACATCGATTACGGTTTCAAGAAATTTGCAAGGTTGATCTCAGACTGTCATGCAGCCGCGTGAAGCCTAAACAGGCCACCTATATGAAAGTTCAAGCCGTGATATACTGCTCTGACGCCCAAGAGAATGCCACCAGCGCAGTGGGAAGTGTGTAAGAGGGTCGGAGCGACTAAACTTGCAGGGAAGGTGGCGGGTCTGACACGGGCAGCACGTAGGCTCCCCCGACGCGAAACACGCATCGAATAGGCAGAAAGGAAACTATCAAAGAGGTCCTATGCTGCCTGATCTCCAAGAAGAGCCATCTGCAACGAGCGTCAGCAGCCGCCCCTTTGACAACCACGCTCGTACGGAACTTTGCACTGCAGGCAATGCACAGGCGGCTGCGCACCAGGCGTGCATCTCAGACTCTCT
>JAABUM010005365.1_pt1 | contig 13542 bp, 18 predicted proteins | sample 5559161 | NCBI WGS metagenome assembly JAABUM01 (sample SAMN10711868, study PRJNA513369) | rock metagenome | isolation source: Antarctica rocks | place: Antarctica: Victoria Land, Siegfried Peak nord | reverse complement strand
GCTTGCGCTGGGCTTCCTGATCCACCTCGCCCACCAGTTCCACGTCTTCGGCCTCTGACCCCAAGAAATACTGGGACACCCACTCTCGTCGGGTCGGGGTGCACCAACCCGACGAGAGACCCCAACCCTGTGCGGCGGGCATCGACCACCCGTGCTCGACCACATAATCCCGTCACCGTGAACCGGGGAGCGACCTTTGCCGAAGCGACGTTGATGCCACCCGACCGGCACCGCACCTCACCCTGCAGGCTCCGGTGAGGTGCGGTGCGGTGCGGGTGGCATCAGCGCTGTCTAGGCATGGGGAGCGTCACGGCGGTCACGACGAGGAGAGTATCCATCATGCGCCGATCCCACCTTTGGTTGATTGCCCGGTGTCTTTATGGCTTCGGCCGCCAGGCCGGAACACCGTGATCGGCGGGTTGAGCATCGGCCGAGGGTGGCGGGTCGGTGAGGCACATGGTTTTCGGTGGACTCCGAAAGCTGGAGGGCCCGCGTTGCGCTGCTGAGTACGCGTGGGGTTCATCGAGGGTCCTTCGCACGCTGGCGTGTCTGCTGGCCTCACCCCTGGCCATCAGCGTCCGCCCCCCTGCGGGCCTGGATCGGCGCCCACCATGCTCACCGCCACCACGTTCATCCCTCCTGTATCGCCGGTCTCCGTCAAGTCGACGAGCACGGTTGTGAGCCCGCCGGCACGGGTACGGCTGCGAAAGGCAAGCAGGTTTCGGTCCCGGTGGTGGTTCAGGGTTTCTTGGCGGTGAAGGTGGTGAGGGTGCCGCGGGCGGATTTCGATGCGGCGGTACCCCCGCCCGGGCCCCGCAGGATGTAGGCGGCCGCGACGGCCAGCAGGGTGCCGGCCGCCGGGCCGAGCAGGTAGATCCACAACCCACCGACGTCACCGCCGATGATGTCGGGCCCGAAGGAGCGGGCCGGGTTCATCGAGGCGCCACTGACCGGGCTGGCCCACAACCCGGCCAGCACGATGTAGGCGCCGACCCCGAATCCGGACAGGGAACCAATGTTCTGTGCGGTGGAGGCGGTACCCAAGATGACACTGACCAAACCCAGGGTGAGCAGCCCCTCCACGACAACGGCCTGGGTGGCGCCGAACCCCGGGCCGGGCACGGTGGCCCCCACCTGCCCCGCGGTACCGAAGGTGGCGCGCAACACAAGGCACGCCAGCGTGGCGCCGGCGAGCTGGGCCAGGACGTAGCCGGGGACCCGGCGCCACTCGAAGTCTCGGCGCAACGCGAACGCCAGACTCACCACCGGATTCAGGTGCGCACCGGAGACGGCGCCCATGAACAAGATGACGGCCAGCACCGTCAGACCCGGTGCGGTCACCGCCGCGGCCCGACCGATGCCACCCTGGGTTCGGGCATCCAGGACCGCACCCCCGGCACCGGCCAGCACCAGCAGGAACGTGCCGAACAGTTCGCTGAACAACCGACGCCACTCGTAGGACAGATTGTCGAAATCCCGCGCCCAGATCGGTTGCCGCGCCAACAGCTCGACCCTGCGGGTCAACTGTTCCGGGCGCACCACCAACTCGACCCGCTCGGCCTCTCCCCGGCCGGGCCCGGAGTCACCGCCGGATGGAAGGTTCACTGTCCGGCGAGCTGTGCAATCGACTGCAGCATCACGGCTTCCGCCCGAGCTACTGCTCACTCATCGGCGTAGGCGTGACGGTTGCTGGCATGGCGCGGGGGCTCCGCCGACGGGCCGCGGCCCGAGGCAGGTTCCTGCGGGTGGTCCCGGCTGGAGTTGTGCTGCCGCCCGCGGTGACCGGTTTGCTCGGCGTACGGGTGCCCGGTGTGTCCGGGTGGCGGGTGAGCCGGTTCATGAGGAGCGCGGTACCACCGGCCGCGAGCAGCACCGGCCACTCCACAATGCCCGCGGCACCGAGCACCACGGCGGTCAGCGCGGCGGCAGGGGTGGACCGACTGCCCCTCTTGGCGCCCTCCACAATGCCCTCGCCTGCGCCCCGCATAGCCCCTAGACCAGCGCCCACAGCGCCCCCGGCGAGGGCACCGGCGGTGGCGGTGGCGGACCCAGCAACTGCGGCGCCCGCCGAGGTCGTCGCCGTGACCAGCGTGCCGGTGGTGCGAGTGATGACCGTGCCGAGTCCCATGACTGTCCTTTGTGAACGAGCGCGTGGTGCGGGGGTCCCCGCCGTCTGCCCTCACGGTAGCGATCTCTGTCCGCGAGCGCCCGCGACCTGCACCCTGAGTGGGCAGCGCTCGCCGCTCAGGGCCTCCTTCTCGTGTGTTCGTCGGCCGATATCAGCGGACCGATACCCCTCTCGGCCACGGTGGTGGCGTTCGCCGTCGTCGCTCACGGAATACGCCGCGAGCAGCGGGGCCACCTCCGAACGCCGTCCCGCACCTGCTCCAACTGATGTTCCACCAGTCCCCTAACTGATGGCGGGTTGGGGTGTACCCCAACCCGACGGTAGCTATCGGCTGCGCAGCGTCTCTGTCGCCGGCACCCCAGCGAGAACTTCACCCGGTGGCCCGGTGGGCCGTGCTGCTGTGGAGGCTGGGTTGTCTCACCTGCGGGGACCACGATGCTGTGCATGGTCTTGTCGGCGACGAGGCGGTGCCGCGCGAGGGTGATCCCGCCGGCGGTGACGACGTCGATCAGATCGCCGCCCAGGCGCTCAGATCGCCGCCCAGGCGCTGGGTCACCTCGACCCGGACATCGGCCAGTTCGGGCGGGACGGAGTAGCGGTTGCCGCGGTAGGACACCAGCGCCTGACGTGACACCACGCGCGTCTCGACCAGCACTACCGGGTAGGGCGCGACGGGTGCCGCCCGCAGCGGTTCGGCCGGGCGAGGTCGGGCGCTTGGGGTCAGCGGTCGTCCGTGTGCGTTCTCGGTCAACGCGGTCGGTCTGCTGGTGGGTTCGTTGTGGTCACTGCGGCGCCGGTTCGGTGTGGAGTCGGGGGCCGATGACCGAGAGGCTGAGCCCGATTAGACATCCCATCCTGAATTTTGTCAAGCGGCGACGGTAGCGGTGTCGGTGTTGTGGTGTGCCCAGGCGGTGTGTTCGTTGTAGACGGTGCCGGCCTTGAGGCAGCCGTGCAGGATGCCGACGAGGCGGTTCGCGAGTTGCCGCAAGGCGGCGTGGTGGCCGATGTTTCGGTCGCGGAGCGCGTCGTAGTAGGCCCGCGCACCCGGTGACGCCCCGAGCGCGGCGAAGGCCTGCAGGTGCAGCGCTGCGCCGAGGCGGCGGTTGGTGGCGTAGCGGGCGAGGACGACGGTTTTCTTGCCCGAGGCCCGGGTGATCGGGCTTTGCCCGGAGTAGTTCTTGCGTGCCCGGGCGTTGACGAACCTTCCTGCGTCGTCGCCGAACTCGCCGAGGGTGCGCGCGGCCAGGATCACTCCGAAACCCGGCTGGCTGAGGTAGATCTCAGCGGCCGGGTGACGACCAAAATGTTCGTCCACCGCCGTTTGCAGTGTTGTGATCTGCTCATTGAGGGCTGTGATGAGGGAAACCTGGGTGCGGACGATGGTGGCGTAGGCGCCCTCGGTCGTCGAGAGTTGACGTAACCCGGGTGCGCGCAGCACCGCCTGTTGCGCGCCCACCCGCTACGACAACCCCAAGAACGCCGCCACGAACGTTCCGCTCCTGAAGGCATGGGTCAACCAGGGGTACGCGGTCGTCGCCAGCGACTACGAAGGCCTGGGCACCCCCGGCGACCACCCCTACCTCGACGGGCCATCAGAAGGCCGGTCGATGCTGGACGCCGTTCGCGCCGCCCGCCAGCTCGACGCCGACCTCAGCGACCGGGTCCTGGTCGCCGGTCATTCCCAGGGAGGGCAGGCAGCGCTGTGGGCGGCGTCGCTCGCACCCACCTACACCAGTGACCTCCACCTCGACGGCACCATCGCGTTCGCTCCCGAGTCCCAGGGCGGGACCGTCCCGGACCTGATCAAAACTGTCTCGTTCACCCATACCGGCGGGACGGTCGCGCTGATCCTGCGAGGCGCCCAGATCGCCGACCCCGCGCTGGACGTGCAAGCGCTCCTGACCCCCGCGGCGCGGGCCCTATGGCCGCAGACGCTGACCGACTGCTCAGCGGATCTGAACACCCCCGGCTCCTTCGGCGGGCTTCCCCTGGACCAGATCCTGCGGGCCGACGCTGACACCGCCGCGCTGACGCAGGAACTCACCGCCAACGACCCCACCCACCTCGGCATCAGCGGGCCGATCCTGCTCGAGCAAGGTCTAGCCGACACCACCGTCAACCCGCAGAACACCACGCAGCTCGCCGCTGCCCTCGGCGCAGCCGGCGACACCGTCACCGAGCACACCTACACCGCCGCCACCCACGCAACCGTCATCTCGGCCGCCACCCAAGACGCCACCACCTTCCTCACCCAGCAGCTCCCCCGCTGACCACCCGCAGGACACTGAGGGACCCGACGGCGCAGCCCCGTATTCTGCTGCTTGTGGAGCGCAGACCCCAGCCCAGGACACCAGAAGCGCCGGTGTCGGGAACTGCTGGCATAGGGCTGCCGCACGAATAGGGGTGTTGGTAACGGTGCTGTCACCAGCCGCAATGGCGGCGGGGGCATGGGCCGTCCTGGGGGTGCTGGAATGATCGCTGTGTATGGAGCCGGCCAGCGTTGATGAGCTGATCGAGTTCTGGACGCTGCTGGATGAGGATCGAGCTTTGCTCGCCGGACGGCGGGGCGCTACGGCGCTGGGTTCCGCGGTGTTGTTGAAGCAAGGGTGCCTTCCCGTTTGGTCCAACCATGGCCTCAGTAACCGTGATTGTTTCACCGGGACAGGCACTCTCGTCATCTCACACGCCGACCGCGCCCCCCACGAACGGCACTACTCGCGAATTCAGGTCTGAGCCGGTGTCGGGCGCAGCAGCGAGAACGCCTGCCTCAACAACTCGGACATCCCTGGCCCGTCGGTGACCCCGCGCGATCGGAGCTGCCAATCGCGGATGGCGGCACTCCGCAGCGCAGCCACACCGAACCGGGCGTAGAGATCGGCCTCGTACTCGGCGTCGGCCACCTCCGCCGCCTCCAGACGTTCACGGAGCGCACCGGAAAGGGCCAGCTCCATCCGCATCAGCAGCCGAGGTCGGGCGCGGCTCAGTCGGCCGGCGGGGGGACCGTCGGTGAACAGGAGCAGCGGGTTGGTGTCGTCGCTGGCGTCGATGGTTCGGGCAACGTCGTCGATTGCTCGCTCGATCGCCTCGGGCGGTGATTCCCACGGCGGGCGGTTTCGGATCCGCTCGCTCAGTACCGGGAGCCAGGCCAGCACGTCGTCCAGGACCAGCTCTTCCTTGCCCTGGAAGTACCGGAAGAAGGTGCGTTCGGTGACCCCGGCGGCCGCGGCGATGTCGTTCACCGTCGTTGCGGCGTAACCGCGTTCGGCGAAGAGTTGATCCGCCGCGGCCTGCAGCGCCTGGCGGACGGCGGCCTTGTTCGCCGCGCGTTTCCCGGTACTCGGATCCATGAGGGGCGATTTTGCCACCAATCTGTCAGTCATGACACGGTCCCGGCCGGAATGTTGTCAGTCCTGACATTTTCTGGAAATATGTCAGTCATGACAATAGAATTACCGGCGCCGACGGTCGCCCGCAAGGCCGGCCTGTTGTGCCGCATCGGAGGGTTTAGCGCCCGTCACGCCTGGGCCGTGATCGTTGTCTGGATCGTCCTGCTGCTGGCCGCGTTGGCCGGGCAAAAGGCTTTGGGCACCGTGTACTCGGACTCGTTCTCGCTGCCCGATGCGCCATCGGCCCAGGGCAGTGCCCTGCTGTCGGCGCACAGCCCGCAGGCTGGGAGGCAGACCGGCCAACTGGTGTTCACCGTGGGGGCAGGCAGCGTGGCCACCGACCGCGCGGCGATCGAGGCCGCTGTCAAGAATGTCGCCGGGCTGCCGCACGTGCAGACGGTCGGTGATCCGCTGGCCGCCGCGACCACCTCCTCGGACGGCCGGACCGCCTACGCGACCGTTGGTTTCGACCGCAGCCCGGTCGGACTCGGTACGTCCTACATCGGCAGTGTCGAGACCGCGGTGGCCGGGGCCGGAGCGGCCGGGGTAAACGTTTCCTACGGTGGCCTGCTCGGGCAGGCCGCCCGGTCCAAGGGAAACGACCTCAACTCCGAGCTCATCGGCATCGTGGTGGCGATCCTGGTGCTGCTGCTGGGCTTCGGCAGCGTCTACGGCGCCGGCCTGCCCATCATCAGCGCCGTCATCGGGGTATTCACCGGGGTCGGCGTACTCGGCATCGTCGCATCGACGTCGACCTTCGCCTCGGTGTCACCGACCATTGCCATCATGATGGGGCTGGGGGTGGGCATCGACTACGCGCTCTTCCTGACCACTCGGCACCGGCAACAGGTTATGGACGGCGTCGATCCGGTCGAGGCGGCCGCCCGTACGGTGTCCTCCAGCGGCCGGGCCGTGTTGATTGCCGCCATCACGGTCGTGATCGCCATGCTGGGCCTGTACGCGTCCGGGATCACGTTCATCGGCAAACTCGGTCTCGCCGCGGCCATTACGGTCGCCGTTTCGGCTTTCGCCGCAGTCACTCTCGTGCCGGCCCTGCTGGCCAAGGGCGGCCGCAGGATCGACCGGTTGCGAGTGCGCACACCGGTGGCCGAAACCGGAGCCGACGGTTCCACCGCCGAGACGGGCTGGCATCGTTACGCCACTCGGGTCGGCGCCCACCCGTGGCGCTATCTGCTCCCCGACCTCGGGCCGGTCCCGACTGGGAAGCCGCGGCTCGCCCGCCCACACCAACAAGTCGCCGCGTCAACACATGAGGGCCTCCGAACCGGATCGTTGGGCCGTCGACCCAAGAAGTCCGTTACCGACCCACGCACCTAGGAGGCACCCGGCGGTGGGGTGGGGTTGGGCTGCCCGTTGGGGTCGGTTTCGGCGGTTAGGGTCGTCGGTATGACCGCTGTTGCTGTGCCGCCGCCGTTCGCGGATGCTTCGCCGGCGGAGGTCCGCGCGGCACTGCTGGCTGAGGAGCAGCGCGCCTTTGACGTTGAGTATCGGCGGGCGCTGGGGGTGTCGGCGGAGTCGTTGACCCTTGATGAGCTGTGCGCGACGTTGGCGTGTTGGCGGCGGGTGGCGTGGATGACGCACCGAGACCCTGCGGGCCACCGGCGGATGTTGCGGACGGCGGCCGAGCGGTTCAGCGGTGAGCCGATCGCCGCGGACGAGTCGTTGGAGCGTACGAAGGCCCCTCGGGTGCTGCCGTGCTCAGCCGTGTGCGCTCGGTCGTCGCTTCTTTAGGCCAATCTCCCCCCCGTAGCGGTGATCTAGAAACGATTGGTAGTGAGCCATTTCATCAGGCGCGTCACACTCGATTGCGAATGTCCCCAGCGGGCCGTAGTCCCGACCGTTAGGGCCGCGACCCCAAGCGCCAGGAGTGCGGCACCGCCAAGTTCGTTACTACCGTGTAGGCCTGCGATCCCGCCGAGCAGGAGCGCGGTCCCGACCAGCAGAATGGCAGTTTCGGTCAACTGAAACGCGACTCCCGTCAGCTCGCCGCCGCTGCGCACCAGGAAGGCAACCCCGAACAGTGGGAACGCGATCGCGGCCAGTAGGAGTCCGACTCCGGACAGCACGTCGCCACTGTGCAGGGACAGGACTCCAAACACCCCGAATGTGCACCCGAGCAGCAGCAGCGTGGCCCCGAGCATCTTGTCGCTGTCAACTAGGATTGCTACGCCAACCAGCAGGGCCGCCCCCCGCTACCAGGAACGTGACCCCGGACAGTTCGCTGCCGACGCACAGCAGTGCAAACCCAAACAGCACAGCGGCGGCGGCGGCCGGTAGAGCCATGATTCCGGGCAGATTATCGCGACGGTGCAAGAGGGTGAACCCGCCGGACAGTAGGAACGCGATCCCAAGCAGGAAGAGTGCGGCCCCACCTGATGTGCTTCCGACGTGCAGAACTGCGAAACCGGAGAGTAGGGATGCAACTGCCATCCCGAGGGTCGCGATGCCCCATCCGGTTTCAGAAATATGCGCGGATTTGTTGAGTGGTCTGAGTAACAACGTGGCCGCAGCCCAGAGCAAGAGCCCCGGCAGAACTTCGACGGCGAGCGGATGCCCGTGCTGCGCGGTAGCCCACAGCACGACGACGAACGCGACGGTCAAACCCGTGGCTGCGATCACGGCGGCGGGTGTGCGTCCGTAGTTCTGCGGTCGCAACGGACCCCTCTTCGGAACAGACGCAGCGAGGACCAGGACCAGTACCGCAGCAGCCGCCCATACTGGCCACCAAGCGGGCAGCGCTGTGGTCAAGATGCCGATTGCTAGCGGAATTACGAAGGACGGCACCGCCCACATCAGCGGACCCCAGTCCGGATTCGTCTGCCTGCCGTGACTCATGCTTAACAGTCTATAGCGGTGGACTAGAAACCGTCTAGTGCGGTAGACTACAATCATGGTTACGGAGCAGCCGACGCGGAAAGTCGTCAAGGAATTGAAGGCCGCAGGGTTTGCCCCGGCGCGGACGGTCGGGTCTCACACCACGTGGGTATCCGGCGACGTGCACGTAAGCGTCCCGGATGGACACCGCACGGTGTCACCGGGGGTGTATCGGAAGGTGCGCAAGGCAATCGAGGAGGCGGCCCGATGAGTAAGACGTACGACGCGACAGTGACCCGCGAGGGCAAGTGGTGGATGGTTGCCGTTCCGGCGATCGACGGTCTCACGCAAGCGCGCAGACTCAGCGACGCCGAGCAGATGGCACGTGAGTTGATCGCCCTAGAGACAGGCGCTGCGCTGGCAGACGTGGCCGTAACGGTGCACGTCCAACTCTCTGAGGACGGCAGCGATCTAGCGGAACGTGCGCAACGAATAAGGACCGACCGTGTGAAAGCCGAGCAAGCCGAGGCCGCCGCGTCCGAGTTGTCGCGGGAGTTGGCGCGCGAGCTGGCCGCAGCCAAGGTGCCCGTACGCGATATTGGTTCGCTGCTCGACGTGTCCTATCAGCGCGCTAGTCAGCTCGCATCCCTGAGCCGATGACTCGGAGGTTAGTGGCAGCACCCTACGGCCGCGTTCGGCCGTGCCCGGGCCGACTCGTGCCGGGCGTGCATCAGACGTCCTCCCGAGCCTGCGCGGGAAGCCGCACGACCAACCGGTGGTCGGTGCTCTCGGCGAACCGAAAGCCGTAGTGCTTGATGTACGCCTTCGCGAGAACTTCATCGCGGGCGTCGGCGACGACCGCCATGCGGTGGGCGTCAGCGTGCGCCATGGGCGCCGCGGTCTGCATGTACTACCTCAATAATGCGCACGCCAGTCCGCAGTCCTAGCGAGGTCAGTGCAGCCCGGACCCCATATGTACCGACAGGGAGCTCGCTTATGGTGGTCCGGAAAACCCATACCGGCAGTTGCACAAAGGATTGGGCGGGAATGTCAGGAAGGGGCGGAGACCATCCTCGGCCGAACCATCCCAGTGGGTCCTCGGGAGAACCGAGCTCATCGGTGACCCAGCCATGAACCCAACACGCATCGTCGGGGTCCGCCGTCCACCCGTGACGTCCAGTCCGCAACACAACCATCAGGTCGGGGACCGTTCCTGCTATGACCATCAGTGGCGAGTAAGGCCACTCCAGGGTCAATCCCTTCGTCCGTCGACGTCGAGTTCGACACCTACTGACACTCCTCGCCACGACCGCCAGCATGATCGCGGCCGTCGTATGGACACAGCACGCGGCACCACTTGACTATCCGCTTACGGCGATCACAACGGAGCGTCAGCCGTCAGTCGGCGGCCGACACGCAGAACGCACGGCGCACCGTGCGGTCTAGGGCCCGCCGCCGCCGCTGGTGGTCGGCGCGAGGTTCCCGCGTGTCGGCGGTGTGGACGATCGAGGCCTGCGCCCAGGTGGCGGCGAGTGCGATGAGCATCGCCCAGATGCCACCGGGTTCGACGTCGTCGACGACGACGCCTGCTGCCTGGGCCTCGGCGATCGCGGCGAGGTTTGCGACGTCGTGGCGGCCGAGCGGTCCGAACAGGTTGCCGGTGGGTGTGCGCTCCAGCCGCTTCCATGTGACGAGCCGGACCAGTGCGGGATCGTCGAGGTAGGCGTCGTAGAGCCGGACGACGTACCCGGAGAGGTCGTGCGCGGTCAGCGGCACACGGTCGAGGTTGGCGAGCACGTGCGCGTCGAAGACGGCGTCGAACAACTCGTCCTTGTTGCCGAAGTAGTTGTACAACAGCGCCTTGCTCGCCTCGGCGTTGTGGGCGATCCGGTCGACGCGGGCGCCGGCGATTCCGTGGTCGGTGAACTCCTGACTGGCAGCGGCGAGCAGCCGGGCGCGCGTGGCTTGAGCGTCTCGCACGAGAAGATCCTAACCACGTATGATGTTACTGACCAGTTGGTAACAGCGAGGGGTGACATGCAGGTCGAGGGATACCGCACCGACGCACCGGATCGCCCGCTGCAGCGCGTGACGTTCGAGCGACGCGAGCTACGACCGGACGATGTCGCAGTCCGCGTCGAGTTCTGCGGGGTGTGCCACAGCGATCTGCACGCCCTGCACACCCCGGTCGAACAGGGCGGCGTGTTCCCGCTCGTGCCGGGCCACGAGTTCGTCGGAGAGGTCACCGCGATCGGTACCGCAGTCGACGCCTTCGCCGTCGGCGACCCCGTGGCCGTAGGCAACATCGTCGACTCGTGTGGCCAGTGCCGGATGTGCCGCACGGGCCAGGAGAACTTCTGCACCGAGTTCCCGACGCTCACCTACGCCGGGCGCGACCGGCACGACGGCAGCACGACCTACGGCGCGTACTCCTCCGGCTATGTCGTGCGAGACCGGTTCGTGTACCGCCGCCCGGAGACGCTCGACCCCGCCGGGACCGCGCCGTTGCTGTGCGCGGGCATCACGGTGTGGGAACCCTTGCGCCGGTGGGCGGTTGGGCCGGGCACGCAGCTTGGTGTGGTCGGCCTCGGCGGCCTCGGCCACCTCGCGGTGAAGCTCGGCCGCGCGCTCGGCGCCGACGTCACGGTCTTCACCACCTCGGCGGGCAAGGCCGATGACGCCCGGGCGCTCGGCGCCACCCATGTCGTCGTGTCGTCTGAGGACACCGCCATGGCCGACCAGGCCGATCGGTTCGACCTCGTGATCGACACCGTTGCTGTGCCGCACGACCTCGGTCCGTACCTGCGCACCGTTGGCCTCGACGGCACTCTGTGCTCGCTGGGGTATCTCGGCCCGGTCACGGTGGAAACGACCAGCCTTCTCGTCGGCCGCAAGAGTCTCTCCTCGGCCGGCAGCGGCGGACGCGAGCACACACAGGAACTGCTCGAGTTCTGCGGCGAGCACGGCATTACCGCCGACGTCGAGGTGCTGCCATCCGCTCAGGTCGGCACCGCACTCGATCGCTTGACCCGAGGCGACGTCCGCTACCGCTTCGTCCTCGACCTGTCCGACCTGCGCGACTGAGTCCATGACCTCCGGGGCGTCGAGGACGGCCATGCACCAGAACTCGGCACCGGGCAGGACAACGCGATCGCTTCCCAGGTCGCAGCGCGGGAGGGCGGCTCGCTTCGCCACGGCATCGTGAGCCGGTGATTCACCGCGCGTGGTCCGAGGGCCCATCACGGTCGAGGCGCTGCGTGCGTCGGGGACGTCTGCCGAGAGGTGCCCGCATGGCATCGACAAGTGACACAAGATCGATCGCCTCGGTCGAGGAGTCGGAATCATCGCCGCAAGCCGTTGGCGCTGCGGGTCGATTCCCGAGGGGGAGGGTCGTCCGCCGACGCCAGGCGAAACCGCCGGAGTTCACTCGTTTCAAATGGCTACAGACTGGCGAGCGCGGTGTCGAGGATCGGCTGAACGTAGTCCGGGTCGGCCGGGATCTTGGCGATGGCGACGATCATGTCGAGGATCTGGTCCAAACTAAGATCGGTCTGCACTTCCCCGGCGTCCTGAGCCGCACGCAGCAGGGGTGCGCCGGCGGCGAGGCGAACAGCTCGCCGCACAGACCAGGATCCAAGCAACGCTCACTGAGACGGCCGCCCCGGTAGACGATCCTTGGGCGGCACGCTGTTCAGCCGCGTGAGCGGCCGGACCGCATGGCCGGCAGCTGGGTGAGGCCGGGATCGTTGCGGAGCCGGGTGTACTCAGCTGAGTCGACGGCATGGAAGGTGATCCGGCCCTCGTCGTCGTAGTGGAGGCCCCAGCCGAAGGTCTTCGGCAGCGGCGAGGCGCGCAGGCAGGCCCGGGGCTGAGCAAAGTACTCCTGACGGAGACGCTCCAGCTCCTCGTCGCCAAGGTCGTGCCGGCCCCGCACGCCTGGGGAGGAGGCGAGCAGGCATCTTCCTCGCTCCAGCGGCCCGGCAACGGGGGGCGGTCAGAGACGGCCTTGACCCGGCCGTGGTCGACGCTGAAGGATCGAAGTCGTGAGCGAACGGACTCTCCCGTTCCCGGACCGAGTGGAGCTGCACCGTCGATCAGCCGGGCGATCTACGGCAGCTGGCAACCGCAGCACATGAGTAACGCCGGGACCTCCCCGCCCGAGCCGGAGCCGTGGGGCGCGCTGGCCTCCTGGTACGACTCCCTGCTGGTCGCGGGCAGCGGCCCGCACGAGACCGCGGTCGCCTGCCTGCTCGGCTTGGTTCCCGACCTCACTGACGCCGACTTGCTCGACGTGGCCTGCGGGCAGGGCCTGGCTACCAGAGCCCTCGCCGAGGCGGGCGCGGCCACGGTCACCGGCGTCGACGCGGCAGCGGCGATGATCGACCTGGCCCGGCAGCGCACCGACCCGGCCGCGCCGGTCACCTACCTCGTGGACGACGCCACCCACCTGGCGGCGATCAACGACCGCATGGTCGACGGCGTGACCTGTCAGCTCGGGCTCATGGACATCACCGATCTGGTCGCGACGCTCGGTTCTATCAGCCGAGTGCTGCGCCCCGGCGGCTGGCTCGTGGCGGTGATCGGCCACCCGTGCTTCTCGCACCCCAGGCGGTCACCACCGAGGTCGACGGGAAGCCCGCTCGAGCTGTGCACACCTACTTCGATGAGGGGCTCTGGCGGTCCTCCAATCCCCACGGCATCAGGGGTAGAGCCGGCAACTATCACCGCACGCTTGCCACCCACCTCAACGTCCTCATCCGCGCTGGCTTCACGATCGAGGAGATCGCTGAGCCCCATGCCAGCCCGCTGCTGGCCGACCAGCAGCCCATCTACGCCCACGTGCCGATCTTCCTCGGACTGCGAGCCACCACCAGCAACCGAGCGTCGCTCGGATAGCCGACCGGGTACCGCTGGCAGATCCTTAACCGGACGATCCTGGCGGAGCAGACAGAGAAGACCGGCACCGAGGTGTCGTCCGGAGCGTCCCCTACCGCGATCGGATGGGATACCTCGGCGCCGCTCGGGGTGGCAACCTGCTGCCCGTCGTGAGCACAGCAGTCGATCGCTCATCGAGACGGGCTGGAGTCGCCGGCCGGGCGTAACCCGGTCGTGCACTCGATAGTCTGCTGACATCCTGATCTACATGATCGGGCTACCCCTGATGCCGGGCGTCGACGCGTCAGCTCTCCGTCT
>JAABUM010005363.1_pt1 | contig 13543 bp, 12 predicted proteins | sample 5559161 | NCBI WGS metagenome assembly JAABUM01 (sample SAMN10711868, study PRJNA513369) | rock metagenome | isolation source: Antarctica rocks | place: Antarctica: Victoria Land, Siegfried Peak nord | reverse complement strand
CGCCGATGATCTGCAGGTGCCGGAGATGGTGATGCTGCTGGCCACCGACCTGGCGGCGGTCGACCACCACGAGGGGACCATCACCCTCATCGCCAACGCGGTGAACTTCGACGGCAGCGACGAGCGAGTCGACGAGGCCTACACCCTGGCGCTCACCCGGCTGGACGTGATGGCGGCCTCCCTCGCCGCACCCGCCTCTTCCACCGTCACCACCTTCCAGCAGCCGGCACCGGACTTCCGGCGCCAGCGCACCAGCGAGCAGCACGAGGCCGGGGTACGTCGGCTCATCGGCGAGATCGAGGCCGGCGAGGCCTTCCAGGTGGTGCTGTCGCAGCGCTTCGAGATGCCGACCGAAGCCGAAGCCCTCAACATCTATCGCGTGCTGCGCGCGTCGAACCCGAGCCCGTACATGTACCTGTTCCGGGTGCCCGACGCCGACGGTGCCACCGCCTTCGACATCATCGGCTCCAGCCCGGAGGCCCTGGTGACGGTGGTGGACGGATTGGCGACCACCCACCCCATCGCCGGGACGCGGTGGCGCGGGGAGAACACCGAGGAAGATCTGCTGCTGGAGAAGGACCTGCGGGCGGACGAGAAGGAGAACGCCGAGCACCTGATGCTGGTGGACCTCGGCCGCAACGACCTGGGCCGGGTCTGCCAGCCCGGCACCGTGACCGTCACCGAGTACCGCCACGTGGAGCGCTACAGCCACGTGATGCACCTCGTGTCGACCGTGCAGGGTCACCTCGCCGAGCACAAGACCGCGCTGGACGCGGTGACCGCCTGCTTCCCGGCCGGCACCCTCTCCGGTGCCCCCAAGCCGCGCGCAATGGAGCTCATCGAACAGCTCGAACCCACCCGGCGCGGAATCTACGGCGGCATCATGGGCTATCTGGACTTCGCCGGCGACGCCGACACCGCCATCACCATCCGCACCGCCCTGCTCAAGGACGGCACCGCCTACGTCCAGGCCGGCGGCGGTGTGGTGGCAGATTCCGACCCCGCCGCGGAGGACACCGAGTCGGTGAACAAGGCGCTCGCCGTGCTCTCCGCCGTGGCGGCCGCCGAGACGATGCAGGGGGTGGCCGATGGCTGAGCAGACCACCCGCCACGGCATGCGCAAGCGTCTCAGCGTGCTGGCACTGGTGATCGCCGCGGCGCTGTTGTGGACCGCGTCCCGCGTCAGCTGGTTGCAGGTGCGCACGGTCGACGACCTGCGCGGGGCCCGAGAGTCCTCGCTGACCGGTGCGAGCTGGTCGGCGGAGCTGGCCCCCCTGGCGCTGGCCGCACTCGCCGCCGTCGCCGCGTGTCTCGCGCTGCGTGGGCTGGCGCTGCGGGTGCTCTCGGTGGTGCTGCTGGCCGTCGGTGTGGCGGCGGCGGTGCCCGCCGTGCGGTTGGTCGCCGGGGGAGCGTCCCGGCAACGCGCGGCCGAGCTGGCGACCCCACCGGTTCTTGCCGAACAGATCAGCACATCGACATCGCTCGCCGGCCCGGTGCTCGCCCTGCTCGGTGCCCTGTTCACGATCGTGGCAGCGGGACTGCTGGTGCGCAGTCCGCGCACCGCCGGCGGGCTGTCCTCCCGGTACCGGACCCCTGCTGCGCGAAGGGAAGCGGCCGCCGACAGCGCGGCCCAGAGCGTCGACGACGACGTATCCGAACGGTTGTTGTGGGACGCGCTGGACGCGGGACAGGACCCGACAGCAGAGCCGGGGCGATCCGAGCGGTCACCTGCGCCCGTGCACCCCGTGGGAGACGCAGATCACCAAGCCGATAGTGTCAGCGGAGTTCGGCCAGGCCAGGATACGAGGGGAGCGCAAAGCGACCATGAGCGTTCTTGACTCGATCGTCGAAGGGGTCCAGGCCGACGTTGCCGCCCGTGAGCAGGTCACCGATTTCGCCACGGTCAAGGCTGCGGCCCTGGCCGCGGCACCGGCCAGAGACGTCGTGGCCGCCCTGCAGGCGCCGGGCATCGCGGTGATCGCGGAGGTGAAGCGGGCGAGCCCGTCGCGCGGTGCCCTCGCCGATATCGCCGAGCCGGCTGAGCTCGCCCGCCAGTACGCCGACGGGGGCGCCCGGGTGATCAGCGTGCTCACCGAGCAGCGCCGCTTCGGGGGTTCGCTGGCTGACTTGGATGCGGTGCGCGCGGCCGTCGACGTCCCGGTGCTGCGCAAGGACTTCGTCGTCGGCCCCTACCAGGTGCACGAGGCACGGGCCCACGGTGCGGACCTGGTGCTGTTGATCGTGGCGATGCTCGAGCAGAAGGTGCTCGCGGCGTTGGTGGACCGGGTGGAGTCCCTGGGGATGACTGCCCTGGTGGAGGTGCACACCGAGGCCGAGGCCGACCGGGCACTGCAAGCCGGCGCGAAGGTGATCGGCGTCAACGCCCGCGACCTGAAGACGCTGCAGGTCGACCGGGACGTCTTTGCCCGCATCGCCCCGGGGCTGCCGAGCAGCGTGCTGAAGATCGCCGAGTCTGGGGTCCGCGGAACGGCGGATCTACTGGCCTACGCCGGTGCCGGAGCGGACGCCGTACTCGTCGGCGAGGGGTTGGTGACCAGCGGGGACCCGCGCAGCGCCGTCTCCGAGCTGGTCACCGCCGGATCGCACCCGTCCTGCCCCAAGCCCTCACGCTGAACCTCGCTGAGGGAGGATGGCGGGGTGACCTCGACACGCCCACCCTCCGCGAATCTGCCTGCTGGTGACCTTCCCCGGGCCAGCTCGGGGCTGACCGAGCGCAGCGACCACGATCCGGACAGCACGGGCCACTTCGGCGACTACGGCGGACGTTTCGTCCCCGAGGCGCTGATCGGCGCCCTGGACGAGTTGGCCGCGGCCTACGACAAAGCCCGCACCGATCCGGAGTTCCTCGACGAGCTCGACGCCCTGCAACGGGACTACACCGGCCGGCCTTCACCGGTGTTCGAGGCCCGACGCCTCTCCGAGCATGCGGGCGGGGCGCGCATCCTGCTCAAGCGCGAAGACCTGAACCACACCGGCTCGCACAAGATCAACAACGTGCTCGGCCAGGCGCTGCTGACCAAACGGATGGGCAAGCACCGGGTAATCGCCGAGACCGGAGCCGGCCAGCACGGGGTGGCCACCGCCACCGCATGTGCACTGCTGGGCCTGGACTGCGTGGTCTACATGGGCGAGGTGGACACCCAGCGCCAAGCCCTCAACGTCGCCCGGATGCGGTTGCTCGGCGCCGAGGTCATCCCCGTCACCACCGGCTCCCGCACCCTCAAGGACGCCATCAACGAGGCGCTGCGCGACTGGGTGAGCAACGTCGACGACACCCACTACTGCCTGGGCACCGTGGCCGGACCCCACCCGTTCCCGGTGATGGTCCGCGACTTCCACCGGGTGATCGGTCTGGAGGCCCGGGCGCAGGTGCTGGCCAGCACCGGGCGGCTGCCCGACGCAGTCACGGCCTGCGTCGGCGGCGGCTCCAACGCCATCGGCATCTTCCACGCCTTTCTCGATGACAAGGATGTGCGCCTGGTCGGATACGAGGCAGCCGGCGAGGGCGTGGACACCGACAAGCACGCGGCCACCCTCACCGGCGGGTCGCCGGGCGCGCTGCACGGGGCGCTGTCCTACCTGCTGCAGAACGAGGACGGCCAGACCATCGAGACGCATTCCATCTCCGCCGGGTTGGACTACCCCGGAGTCGGCCCCGAGCACTCCTTGCTCAAGGACCTCGGCCGTGCGGAGTACGACCCGATCACCGACACGGAGGCAATGGAGGCGTTCCGCCTGCTGTGCCGCACCGAGGGAATCATTCCGGCCATCGAATCGGCGCACGCCGTCGCCGGTGCGGTGAAGCTGGGCAAGGAGCTCGGAGCGGGGGCGATCGTGCTGGTGAACCTCTCCGGGCGCGGTGACAAGGACGTGGACACCGCCGCGCGCTGGTTCCAGGTCATCGACGAAGCCGCGCTGGACAATCCCGCGCCCAACCCGGAAGAAGGCCCAGGATCAGGAACAGGGGAGCAGCTGTGAGCGCACGACTGGATCCCATGTTCGAGCAGTGCCGGGCGGAGGGACGCGCGGCGCTGGTCGGGTACCTCCCCGGCGGCTTCCCCGATGTGGCGAGCTCGGCGCAGACCCTGCGCACCATGGTCGATGCGGGCTGTGACCTCGTGGAGGTCGGTGTGCCCTACTCCGACCCGGTGATGGACGGACCCACGATCCAGGCCGCCGCGGACACCGCGCTCAAGGTGGGCACCCGGCTGCGCGACATCATCGCCATCGTCGAACAGGTGTCCGCCGCGGGCGGACGAGCTGTGGTGATGAGCTACTGGAACCCGGTGCTGCGCTACGGGGTGGACGCCTTTGCCCGCGACCTGGCCGGAGCCGGGGGACTGGGCATGATCACCCCGGACCTGGTGCCCGACGAGGGCTCGCGGTGGATGGCCGCCGCCGAGGAGCAGGAGCTGGACCGGATCTTTTTGCTCGCGCCTTCATCCAGCGAGGAGCGCATCGTCAGCACCACCGCGGCGAGCACCGGCTTCGTCTACGCGGCGTCGACCATGGGCGTCACGGGTGCACGCAATGCGGTGTCCAGTGCTGCCCCACAGTTGGTGCGGCGCATCCGGGCGCATTCCACCATCCCCATCGGTGTCGGGCTGGGCGTGCGGTCCGGGGTCCAGGCGGCGGAGGTGGGCGCGTTCGCCGACGCGGTGATCGTGGGATCGGCGCTGGTCACCGCGGCCACGGAGGGTCAACGCGCCGTGGGTGAGCTGGTCGCCGAACTTGCGCAGGGCGTACGCGGGAGCCACCCCGCTACCGTGGCACCGTGAACGGCAGCGGCCTGCTCCTCGCCTCTTTTCCCAGCCCCCCGCAGGGAGTGTGGCACCTGGGTCCACTGCCGGTCCGGGCCTACGCCGTGTTCATCATCATCGGGATCATCGTGGCCATCGCCTGGGGCAACCGTCGGTGGGTCGCGCGCGGCGGCGAGCCGGAGACCGTCACCGAGGTCGCCGTGTTCGCCGTGCCCTTCGGTCTGATCGGCGGCCGGCTCTATCACGTCATCACCGACAACGAGTTGTACTTCGGCCCGGGCAAGCATCCGATCGACGCGCTGAAGATCTGGGACGGCGGCCTGGGCATCTGGGGTGCGGTGCTGCTAGGCGGGGTCGGTGCCTGGATCGGCTGCCGGCGCCGTGGCATTCCACTGCCCGCCTTCGGCGACGCCATCGCGCCAGGAATCATCGTGGCCCAGGCGATCGGCCGGATCGGCAACTACTTCAACCAGGAGCTCTACGGCCGGGCCACCACCATGCCGTGGGGTCTGGAGATCTACCAGCGCTACAACTCCGCCGGCCTGCCCGACGATCTCAGCGGAACGGTGCCGCCCGGAGCGGTGCCCACGGCGATCGTGCACCCGACCTTCCTCTACGAGCTGCTGTGGAACCTGGGGGTGGCGGCGCTGGTGGTGTGGGCCGACCGGCGGTTCCGGCTCGGCCACGGCCGGGTCTTCGCGCTCTACGTCGCGGGCTACTGCACGGGCCGGTTCTGGATCGAGCTCATGCGCGACGACCCGGCCAACCACATCCTCGGCGTCCGGATCAACGTGTTCACGGCGGTCATCGTGTTCCTGGGAGCTGTCGCCTACTTCCTGCTGGCCAAGCGTGGCAGAGAGGACCCGGTGCTGCTGCGCGGAAACCACGTCGCCAGCGAGGACCGTACCGACGGACCGCCGGCAGCTGACGACGACAGCGCGACGTCTTCGGGTAGTTCCAAACCCGCCGGTGCGGGCGCCGACGACAAGTCACCGAGGCGTAGCGCCGGCTCGGAATGAGCGTCGCAGAAAGCCCCGTGTCATAAGGTGCGGCCAGGTGGCCACCTGCGAACGTCAGGGCGGTTGCCCACCGTCGCTACTGGTCGACCCTGCGTGGAGGAGTTCGCCGGGGTGATGGAAGTGGTTGACTTGGGGTGGTTTGCCGAGGTGCTTGGGTGCGATCCAGGCGCAGCGTCCGGGGTGGCGGGGGTCGCCGCCGATGCGGGTGGTCCAACCGTCGGGTCCGGTGGTGATCTGAGCGTGGTGCCCGGTGCAGGCGAGGGTGAGTTCGTCGATGTTCGTGTGGCCGCCGTCGGCCCAGCTGCGGTGGGCGTGGTGGGTTTGGCATTGGCCGGCTGGCACCGTGCAGCCTGGTTTGCTGCAGCCGCCCTCGGTGGCGATCAGGGCGAGGCGTTGGTCGGTGCTGGCCAGGCGGCGGGGGCGGCCGAGGTGTAGAGGGCGCCCGTCGTGGTCGAAGAGCACCAGGATGGGGTGGGCGCGTTCGGCGATGGCCAGGCCGTCGCGGAGGATGTGCTTAAGTTCCCCAGGTTTGATGCCGCGTCTTTCTGAGTTGGAAGGATGAGCACCATGCCTAAGAACAGGACCGGTAAACCGAGGCTCTACCCTGCTCGGAGCCTCTCCCTGAAGGGTTTACCGGACGGGCGTAGGTCCGTGGACGACGTCAGCAGTAGATCTCCCCGCTGCACGTCCGGACGGGCTCGCTCTGCGTTCGCCGAGTTCGGGTGTCTCTCCGGTTAGCATGCGCAGTAGCTCACACAGAGTCCGAATTCCGCCCTGGCTTTGCCGTCACTCAGGGTCGGGGCGAACCGGGGTGTTGCGTATCCCTTCGATCAGGACCTGAAGGCCCCAACTTTCCCGGTCGCCACCCGACAGCAGCGCCGTGCGCATGGAGGTGATCATGGGGTAGCGGTCAGCCGGCAGCGATGCGTAGTGCCGGTCGACTTCGGCGATGTGCGTCGCCTCGGTCATCTCCTTGGTTTGGTACGCGCTCTGTTCGACTCCTGCCGCACTGATGTGGAGATAGACCAGGTCGACCGCCCAGGCGGCGGTGATGTCATCAAGGCCACCTTCTTTCAGCAGCGCGAGTATCCGGTCGAGGATGAGCAGCGCGTTGAGGCCGGTGGGGATCGAGCCGAGTGACACGGTCGCCAGGCCCTCGTGCGCGCTCATTGCCGCCACGGCGGCGGCGATGAGCGCCTTCAACTGCTCCTGCCAGTTGCCTTCGTAGGTGAGGACGACCCGGCCGAGGGCATCGTCGAGCATCGCGGCCACCAGGTCCTCGCGGTTGTTGACGTACACGTACAGCGAGGCGGCTCCGGTGTCGAGTTCCTGGGCGACGCGGCGCATCGTGAGTGCCTCCAGACCGTCGCGGTCGAGGATCTGCAGTCCGGTCCGGATGATCACCTCGCGGCTCAGCGGGGCCTTGGCGGGTCGGGTCCGACGGCTGACGGGGGCTGGACTCATCCCCCGAGCATACTACGAACGCTGTTTGACACGAACTACGTTCAGATGCACATCCTTGCGGCGGTCGCGAACGTCGTTCGTTACGAGCACTGTTCGCAAAATTGTCCTCGGAGGAGGAGTCCTATGAAGAAGGCGCTGATCATCGGTGGTGGTATCGCCGGGCCGGTTGCCGCGATGGCGCTGCAGAAGGCGGGTCTGGAACCGATCGTCTGCGAGGCCTACGACGAGGCGGCGGGGCGAGCAGATCGGGGCCTACCTGACGGTGGCGGTGAACGGGTTGTCCGCACTGGCGCTGGTGGACGCACACCAGGTGGTGACCGAGGCCGGCCATCCGACCGGCACGTTGTCTTTCGCCAACAGTGCCAACAAACCGATCGCCGCGATGCCCATCGGTGGCGCCCTGCCGGACGGCACCATCACGCACAGTGTCAAGCGTCGCGATCTGTATCGGGCGCTCAACGCCGAAGCCGCCCGGCGGGGGTGCGCTATGAGTACGACAAGCGGTTGGTGGATGCGATGTTGACCCAGAGCGGTGGTGTGCGCGCCACGTTCGCCGACGGCAGTCAGCTCGAGGCCGATGTGTTGATCGGTGCCGACGGCCTCCGTTCCCGCACCAGGGAGATCATCGACCCGGCTGCGCCGAAGGCGCATTACCTCGGCATTCTGGGCCTCGGCGGGTTCGTTACCGACCAGGCCTTGCTTGCCGAACTCGACCTGCTGCCAGGCACGTACAACATGATCTTCGGCAAGAGAGCTTTCTTTGGTTACCTCGTGACTCCCGGCGGCGAGATCTGGTGGTTCGCCAATCTGCCGCAGACCCATGAGCTGTCCAAGACCGAGCTCGACGCCGTCACGGCCGCACAGTGGCGGGAGCGGCTCGTCGCCCTGCTCGCCGCCGACCGCACACCCGCCGCGCGCATCGTCGCCGCCACCCGGGACGAGGAGCTGGTGCCCGGGTTCAACCAGTACGACATGCCGTCGGTGCCGACGTGGCACCGAGGCGCGATGGTGATCATCGGCGACGCGGCGCACGCCGTTGCGTCCTCGTCGGGCCAGGGCGTTTCCCTGGCTGTGGAGGACGCCCTCATCTTGGCCATCTGCTTGCGTGACCTTCCCGATACCGCCGAGGCGCTGGCGGCTTTCCAGGAACAGCGCCGCGAACGGGTCGAACGGGTTGTCGAACACGGCGCGAAAACCAGCGCCGACAAGGCGACCAACGGGCTGGCCCGACTGGTGGTCCGACTGCTCACCCCCTACTTCCTCAGGAAAGCCCAGGGCACGGTGGCCACGGTGGGAATACCCAGGCGCTCGTAGACGGCAGCGCCGCCAAAGACGGCATCAGCTCATTGCACTGGATGTTCGACCACCGCATCAACTGGAATCGAGAAGGAAACCGACCATGACCACGACTGCCAGCCCCACCCCAGTGGTGGTGTTCTCTACCGCGCACCGGTGGGCGATTCTCGCCGTCACGGCCCGTGAGCAGCTGGCGGCGGCACCGGTCGCGCACTCGACGAGACCGGTGGACGGGTCGCGGGCAGGCTGCGGTGGATCCACGTCGCGGCCACCGACACCGTGACCCTCTACACCGCGCTGGTGGTCGCGGTCAGGACTCCATCGACGCCGGCGGGGTGCTGCCCGGGTTCACCGGGGTCGCGGTCCACGACGGCTGACCTTTTGCCGCCGCTACGACGTTACCCACGCGCTATGGGGGCGCATCTGCGGGAGTTCGCCGGTATCGCCGAGGCCACCGGGCCGGGAATGGCCGACCAGACTGGCTGATCTCCTGGTCGAGATCCACACCGCCGTCCAAGCAGCCAAGACCGGTGGGCCGCACCGCGCCGTCGGCCCGGCGGCTGGCCGGCTACCGGCGCCACTACCAGAACCTGGTCACCGAGGCCAAGCGCTCAACCACCCCCGCCACGGACCGGGAAACGCGGGCGACCGAAACTTGGACCCGCCGGTTCCCGCTCCGCCGCCTCGATCAGTACCAACACGACGTACTGCGCTTCGCGACCGACTTCGCCGTCCCCTTCGACAACAACCAAGCCGAACGCGATGTCCGGATGGTCAAACTGCAACAGAAGATCTCCGGCGGCTGGCGCTCCGAGACGGCGCCGACGCGTTCCTGACCGTCCGGTGTTGTTCTGCTGCACGAAGCGCTGTGCGTAGGCCCAGTAGCTGGGGATGTCCGCCCCGGTGTGGTAGCCCAGCACGTCGGGGGTCGCCGAGCTGGCGCACTCGGGGTCGGCAATGTCTGCGAAACGGTCATCGGCCGCGACCATCGGGACAATTCGCGCGGCCGCCGAGGTTACGTTCAGCGGACGTGGTGTCCCCTAACCGCGGGACGCGGCGAGGCAGACGGATTTCGTGTCGAGCAGATCCCATGACCGCCAGCGGACAACGCTCATGTCCGCCACCGGGCAGCCAAATGGCCGTCTCCGGGCAGTCTCCCGTGGCCGCTGTCACCCGATGCGGCCGCTTCTCTTCAGGACACCTTGAATGCGGCTCTCCAGTCCGGCACGCTAGGAGCCGAAGGTCAAGCCCTACACCGACGGCGCCACGCACCAGCGAAAAGCCGACCGGTGGATCCGGGCTCAGGGGTGAGGCGGACATCATTCGAACGTCTCTGCGCCTTAGAGCACGAGGGTTCTGTGACTGCGCCGGGCCAATTCCTCCTGGTCGGCAGCCAGGCCAAAGCCAGCTGGGAACTGCAACTGGCCATCTCGGAGAAACGGACGGCCGGAAAAGACGCTTCGCACTGTCTTGAGGTTGCCGTTCATTTCGCCAGCCCAAGGGTTCCCACATGTGCAGAGTGCTTCGTACCAGTTGTCGACGACACCAGCGATCCCGTTTCCGATGATGGTCGACAAGCCGAGTTCTTGGGCTAACTGCATTCTTTCCTGGAGTGCTGAGCGACTACCAGTTTTCATCAGCTTCAGCTTCACGAAGGACACCCCGATGTCGGCAGCCTGCCGGATTGATTCGTCTCCTTGTATCGACTCATCGAGCATGAGAGGTACCGGGTGATGCTCATTGACCAGATCTCGAGTCCAGTCCCATCTGGCACGAGGAAAGGGCTGTTCTAGCAACTCAAGATGGGCGGGATCGAGGTGTCTTAGAAAAGTCGTGGCCTGCTCAGCGGTCCATCCCTCATTTGCGTCCAGTCGGAGCCTCACGTCATCATCAATGTTTTCTTGGATGACCGAGACCTGGTAAGCGTCCTCCTCGGGGTCAAACCCGACTTTTACCTTCAGCGTGCCATAGCCCAGCGCGGTCAACCTGCGAATCTCGGGCACGAGATCTGCACGCGTGTGCGCCTGTACGGCGCCTACGACGGGAACGACGAGCGCGCCATCCTGGGTCGCGGGGTACACCAAGCTCTCGACCGCGGTCGTCGGTGCGACATAGGCGAAGGACTCAGCTCCTTGCGAGCGTAAGCGCAGCGAGTGCAACACGGATCGAGGATCCGCATGGATCAACTCTGGAAGCACCTTGGATACCGTCGTCCACACTTCTTCCGCCGTCTCATGGGAATACGGTGGCACTGGGCAGCTTTCGCCATACGCAATTGAGCCATCATCATCGACCACCCGAACGATCAGCAAGTCGAATGCGTCAAGGCTTCCGAAAGCCAGTTCGTACGGCCGGTGGAGAGGCTCACGAATCCAGTACGCCGCTGCCTGTGTAATGTGGCTCACCAGGAGCCATCCCCTTTCATCCTGTGCTTGATTTTTGCTTCGACGGCCCTTCGCCTGCAAGGGGGCACGTGAGCGCCTAGATGAAGGCCGGCATCACGTCACGAGCGAACGCACGCATACCTGCCAAGGGTGGAATCGGTTGAATGATCACCTCTTCCACGCCTGCTTCCTCGTACTCCCTAATGCGTTTGATGCAGTCGTCGGCCGGACCCCACAGGTTCTCCCGCAAGACGTCCTCCGGAGTGGGTGGTACAGGAAATCGGTGTTCTCGCTCCTTGGCGTATTTCACGCTCCAGAGGTCAATGTCGCTCTGTTCCAAGCCGACCAAGGACACGGTAGAGAGAGCGATAGGCAAGGCGGAGCCGCCACGTCTCGCGGTCATCTCGTTAGCCCATTCCCGAATGACCTCTGGGGATTTCGAGTAGATGAGCCAGACGTCAGCCAGTTCCGCGGCCAGAGCCCGGCTTGCCTCCGAGTCCCCTGGCACCCAAAATGGGATCCGGGGCTTCTGCCGCGGCTTGGGCTCAAGGACGGCATCTTTCAGGGAGCAAAACCGTCCATTGAAGGTCGTCGACTCCTGCGTCCAGAGTGCATCCGCGATCAGAAACGATTCCCTTAGCCGTTCGACGCGGTCGTCATGGTCATCCCAAGGCAGCCCGTAACTCTCTGCTTCTCGCTTGAACCAGGCGGAGCCCAGAGAGTAGATCAGCCGACCACCGCTGATCACGTCCAGAGTCGCCGCCATTTTCGCCAGCACCGCGGGGTTCCGCAGTGCGTTGTTGAAGGTGTGACCGGCGAGCCGGACCCTCGAAGTTTGCACGGCCAGGGTAGAAAGAAGCGTCCAACTGTCAAACATCGGCACTGTCACATTCATGTGTGCGTTGATGACGTGATCCGGAATCCAGACGCTATCGAAGCCAAGCTGGTCGGCCTCTACCGCCATGTCACGTGCTTCCTCGTAGCTCGCTTTGGGCGAACCCATCTCCCCCTGGACGGCTAGGCGGACACCAAAACGCATTTTCACTCCTTCAGGATCGTGAGTTTGAGGAATAACTTGAGCAAGCTGGTTGTGAGGAAGTTTCTCGCAAGTCACTCGGGCAGGTCTTTCGGACCTGCGCGCATCTCTAACGAGGCGATACTGGCCGGACGCAACTAATATACACCTCCAATGCTAGGAAATCATAAGAGCAACGAGCGGGATTGTCCAGGTGATCAAGGGCAGCACGAACGCCGCCACCGCGGTCCACAGGAGCAATTTTCGGAAAAGTATCTGTTCTACTTTCGGGCTATCTATACCTCCATTTGTTACAAGAAGTGCTCCGTTCACATGGTAGGGACTCGTGCTGATAGCAGCCGAGCAAAACGCCACCACAAGAAGAATCAGAAACACGATGTTGTGCGCAACGCCCGCCTCAACCTTCAACACGATGGGAATGCTGATCGCAATCACCGTGACCGAGGAGGACTCGAAGGATGAGAAGAAGGCTGCAAACACGGCCAACAGGAGGGCACTAATGGCCACGTTATGGAACTGCTGCAACCCATTGGCGATCACCGTGAAGGTGCCAAGTTTTAGGACGACACCGATATAGGTGAGAAGCCCTCCGAGGATCAGGGCCACACCCCAGGGCAGTGCTGCGATGATCCGTTTGTCGTCGATCTTGAATGCGGCATGCAACAGCAAGCCGAGCGCAAACGCCGTCAATCCCACGTCGAGCCCCAGTCCTAGGACGGCGGCGACGAACACACCAACAGCGAGCAGGGAGCCAATCTCGTAGGCCCGTGGCCCAGCCGGCGGCTCCGCGGGCCTCTCCTCCCCCTTGGAGGCAGCGCCGCGGTCAGGGTCACGAGAAGGCACGTCGCGAAGGCCGTTGCTGAGAGCCGGTGCCGTGACGGACACGGGATGCACGATGGCTCTGTCCACTTTCGTCTGTGCACGACTTGACGAAGCAAAGCGGAGGCTTTTCGCCGCATCCCCCCGAACAAGCGTCAGGCCGCGATAGATGAAGAATGAGGCCAGAGCCACGATCACGTACATAACGAATTCCGTGATGAATAGAGTTCCTGAAGGAACCGCGAAATGTTCCTTTTCCGCCAGGTTTTTGATCAGGAGGCCAAATACGCTTATTGGCGAGAAGCCACCGGCCAGAGCACCGAAAATTGTGATCAGGCCCATCATCATAGAGTTAATTCCGCGCCGTCGAGCCGCCTCCATGGTAATCGGCATCACGATGGCCACGGTGGCCCCCGGCAGTGCTCCCATAGCGCTGATCGCAGCAGCAAGACCGAAGCCGATCCAAGGCAGGAGCCAGACATGCGTTCCGACTAGCCTTTCCCCGCCGCGCACCACGCGTGAAAGGGCTCCGCTGTGTTCGGCATGTCCGAACAGATACATGACCCCAAGCACCAGGATCACCAACGAAGTGGGAAAACCGGCGTATAGCTCCTTGGGCGTCAGGTGGGCCACCTCTGCCAGCAAGAATGCGGCGGGAAGGGTTACCAACCCCACATTGATGTCCCGCCAGATGGCCAGAACAAACGCGAAGACCAGCAGAACCAAAGAGAAGACTTGCAAAGC
>JAABUM010005362.1_pt1 | contig 13543 bp, 14 predicted proteins | sample 5559161 | NCBI WGS metagenome assembly JAABUM01 (sample SAMN10711868, study PRJNA513369) | rock metagenome | isolation source: Antarctica rocks | place: Antarctica: Victoria Land, Siegfried Peak nord | reverse complement strand
GTCGGATCCGTGGCTACATCTCCACCCTGCGCAAACAAGGCCAGCCCATCTTCGCCGCCCTCAGCCAGGCCCTCAGCGGTAACCCCCTCCTGCCACTTACCTGCTGACGCAGCAGTCCTGAGTAGTTGCCTAGATTGTCTAAATCATCGCCCCCATCCACCGAGCGCGGTTGAAAGTGGTCGATCTCCAGAGTGGCGCCGGCCTCCGTCTCATGAACGCTACAGTAGCCGCAACGTTCACCATAGAGACTCCGCACCACCGCGCGACGTTCGTGCTCATGCATTGGACTGCAGGGCAGGGCAAGAGACCATTCAGTGCAAAGCGCGCTCGTACTCGGTGCGTAGCACCGCACGCTCGGCGACCAGGGCTGAAAGTTGCACGCGGGCGCGCTCCAGGAGATCAGCATACCGTTCAGCCACGGTGACCAGCGCGGCATTCTGAGCTTGCGCCTGGCTCAACTCTCTCTGGACCTGCTCCTGGTCATGACTCAGACGGCGCACTTCTGGGCCAAGGAGGGCCCACTCAGCCTGCTCCAACTCACCGAGCAGCTCGTCTAGCATACCCTGTTGATCCGCGGCTAGTGTCGCGTGCTCCGCGCGCTTCTGAAGATCATTGAGGCGTTGCTGCTTTTGGGCATCCCACATACGTCATTGCTCCCGCTCAGGACCTTAGGAGAGTACTGCTTCGATTCTAGCATACTGATCAGGTCATAGGTTTGCTAGCGGTGGTAGACTTGGGAGAGGGAGTGAGGAATTCGTATCTATGCAGAGCTATGCCAACTCACAGCACTGGATGTCCTTACCACCGCCGGCCAAGCGATGGCGCGGACCAGTGAAACAGCCCTCATCCACGCTACCGAGCAGGGCCGCCTGGCGCGATTAGGAGAGCAACAAAAACCCAGGCGCCCTGGTGAATTAGCTACTCTCCGACCTTGCCCTCGGCCTCCTCGGCGTCCTCGCCGTGCTCCACGATATCGCCGTCCTTGAACAGGATGTTCCGTAGGGCCACGCGCCACTTGGTCTTGCGGCGTAGCAGGAACTCCAGGTCCATGCCAAAGTGCTTGAACTCCTCCTGCTGCGCGTTGGCCATGATCGCCCGCGCCTCGGCGTTCTTCTCCACGGCAATGCGCTGCTCGTACCAGTTGATCGCCTCCGCCTCCTCGGTCAACGAGGCGATCATCCGCGCAAAGGTGCGTGTCTCCTCGGGTAGCTCGTGTACCGGTTCGTGATATTGGTCAAACCCCATGTCCCGCCGTCCCTTCTGGTGATCCGCTATGAGTGGCTCCAACTAGCGTACCCGACCGTGTCCATTGAGGAACCACGGCCTGGTCTGCTATAGATTATGATACGGGCAATGCGCGACGAGCCTGCTCTGGCAGGTGGGACGAACCCGGGACATGTCTGCAACTACAACTACAACTACTAACTAGAGGAGGGGACTGATGCGGCTCGGCGTTCAAGGTCTGCTGCCTCAGCACCCCCGCGTCACACCCGCCGACGCGGCGGCGATTGCCGCCGCCGGCTTCAGCGGGGTCAGCTATATGATCCCCGACCCCCTCACTGCCATCCCCGCCGAGTTGGAGGGAGTGCGCGACACGCTGGCCGCCGCCGGTGTGGCTGTCGCCCAGGCCAACGCTCAGTACAACGCGCTGGTGGATCCCGACGAGGCGCGCCGCCGCCAGGGTGTCGCCGCGATGCGGCGCGCCTGCCTGTGCGCGCGCCACCTGCGGGCCGCTACCCTCTATGTGCGCCCAGGCAGCCTGAACCCGCGCGGTCACTGGTGGCCCCACCCGGACAATACGGCGCCGGCGACCCTGCGGCGGTTGACCAGTAGCCTGCGTGAGATCGCCACCGCCGCCGAGGCCGAGGGGGTCATCCTGGCTCTGGAAGGACATGTTGTCTCGCCCCTGGACTGTGCTGAGCGCGTGCGTGAGGTGTTGGAGGCGGTCAACTCGCCCGCGCTGCGCTTCAATATGGACCCCGTTAACTTCGTCGGCGGCCTCTCCGACGCCTACGATACCGCTGGCTTGCTGGCCCAGCTCTTTGCCGTGCTAGGCCCCTGGACCGTCACCGGGCATGCCAAGGATGTCTACGTGGAGGACCGCCATGTGTTGCACCTCAGCGAGTGCGTGCCCGGCCAGGGTCTCCTCGATCAGCGGACGTTCCTGCGCCTCTTCGAGGAGTACTGCCCCCACGGCTACATGATTATCGAGCACCTGCCAGATGAGCAGATCCCCGCGGCCAAGCTGGCCCTCGACGCGGCGTCCAGCAGCCTGGGCCTCTCCTGGCGCCGGGACGCCTAGCCGTGTAGCACTCATCAGATGCGGGGTTCGCGCTCTGGCCGGACCAGGCGCGGGGGGACGCCCCGACACCGATCCCTCAACGCAGTACTGGCAGGTGGCTAGCTGGCTACCAACCCCATTCGGGGAGAGCGCTTGCCCGTGTACCGGCGGGGCCACCTCTACTTGCGGCGGCGCATCGTTGCGCGGCACACGCCGGCGCACGCCCGGTGGTTGTGTATAGTGTTGTAGTGGCCGGGCGGGTGTGGGGGGTAGAGGAGGTGGCGATGAAGGGCCGGTTGGACGGCAAGGTAGCCGTCATTACGGGTGGGGCGCAGGGCATCGGCGGCGCCGCCGCTGAGACGTTCGCCCGTGAGGGCGCGGCGGTATTGGTCGCCGATATCCTGGCCGGGGAGGGCGCCCGCACGGTGGCCGCCATCACCGCCAGCGGTGGCACGGCCGCCTTCGCCCCCCTCGACGTGACCGATCAGGTGGCCTGTCGCCGCGTGATGGCCGACGCCGTGGCCCGCTTTGGCCGGCTGGATACGCTGGTCACCTGCGCCGGTGTCTTCCGCGGCGGCTATCTGTCCGTGGACGAGCTGGACGCCGCGACCTTTCGCGACGTGTTGGAGATCAACCTGACCGGTACCTTCCTGTGTGTGCAGGCCGCAGCGCCCCACCTGCGCGCCGCTGGCGGCGGGGTGGTACTCTGCCTGGGCTCCGCCGCCGGTGTAGTCGGGGCCAGTGGCTCGTTTGCCTATGGGGCCAGCAAGGGCGGCGTGCATGGCCTGGCGATGACCCTGATGCCCCACCTGGCGGCCGACGGCATCCGTGTCCATGATGTCTGCCCCGGCGGCATCGCCACCCCACTCAAGCTCGCCGCCGTGGCCGAGCAGGCTCGCCTGGCCGGCCGTTCGCCTGAACAAGCCCTGATCGCCGCCCGTCAGGAATTGGGCGACCCCGTCGGCGTGGCCCGCGTGCTGGCTTTTCTGGCCTCCGATGACGCCGACTATATGCGCGGCGCCGTGTTTACCCGTTAATGCGCCAGCCTCTCTTAACTGACCTACCCCGGCGCCTGATCGGGGCACACGCGCCGACCCCTCTTGGACGGTGAGGCCAGCGGAAGTGAGAGCGCTGTGACGATCTGGAGAGGATGGGAGGTCCGATGTCCGTAGACGGACCCGATCCGTTGCGGTGGGACAGCTATGGCCCCCGCCACACCTACCGCATCGGCGAGGCGCTGGGCCGCGCCTGCAAGGCGGGTGAGGTGATCGTGCTGGAGGGGCCCCTGGGAGCCGGTAAGACAGCCCTGGCCCAGGGCATCGCCGCCGGCCTCGGCGTCACGTCGGTCGTCACCAGCCCCACCTTCACGATCCTCAAGGAGTACCAGGGGCGGCTGGCCCTGGCCCACTTCGACTTCTACCGCGTTGACCCGGCACGCGCCGTGGACCTGGAGTTCGCCGACTACCTGACCTCCCAGGGCGTCTGCGTGGTCGAGTGGGCTAGCCGTGTGCCCCATGTGGTCCCGCCCGAGCACCTGCTGATTACCCTCGCCTATGACCCCGCCGCGCCAGACCGGCGCCATCTCTGCGCTGTTGCCCACGGCTCTGCCGCCCTGGCCCTCCTGGACGCGTTACGCGACGCGGCGCCCGCCCGCGAGGGCGATGATGGGCTAACCATAGATGACGGCCATGTTGGCTAAAGGCCGTTGCGCGGTGGGTCGCCTACCTGTTTGCCCGCCAGGGGCGGTCCGGCCTGGCGCGGCGCCGCCGCTGTCTCTCTCCTCCTGAGGGGCGCCCCTGACCATGCCCTGGCCTGATAGTACATATAATGAAGGGTAGAGGCCTGTCTGCCCATGGGGGGCGGACTGAGAGAAGGAGTAGTCGGTACCATCGTCATCGTGGCCCTCGACTCATCAACCGATGTCGCCGGTGTTGCCTTGCTGCGTGATGGCTTGCCCATCGCTGACTATAGCTGGCGCGCGGCAGGCCGGCATACCGCGCAGCTGCTGCCCGCGCTGGACATGCTGTGCCACGATACGGGTAGCCCCCCCGACTCCTGGTCCGCCGTGGCCGTGGCTATCGGCCCTGGCTCGTTCAATGGCATTCGCTCAGGCATGGCTCTGGCCATGGGCCTGGCCATGAGTCGGAGCGTGCCCCTGGTGGGTATCGGCGGCCTTGACGCACTGGCCTATGCAGCCTACCTGGAGCGTGGCGGCGGCGCGCCCATCGTGACCCTGCTGCCCGCCGGGCGCAGTGAGCTATATTGCGCAACCTACCGGCCACCCTCCTCGGCGCAATCCGGCCCCTGGTCGGCCGCCGCGCGGCTGGCCGAGCCAGCTCTCACCTCGCTGCCCGATCTGCTGACGGCCCTGCACGCCCTGGCCCAGGGGAGCGGCGGGCCAATCACCATCGGCGGCGTGCTCCCGCCCGATGCGGCGGCCTCCCTGAGCGCCGCGTTGGGTGACCGCGTGGTGTTGCCCCTGGACGGCGGCCTGCCCAGACGCGCGGCTGCCCTGGGGCTGCTGGCCTGGCAGTACCTCCAGGCCGGTGGCGAGGACCAGTTGTTGACCGTGGCGCCCCTCTATCTACGCCGGGTCACGGTCACCCAGAGCCGCCGCCCGCTGGCGTCCACCGTCGCCGAGGGAGTGTAGCGCGTGGGCTACTTCACGATGGATCGGATGCGTGGCGACGATGTGCCCGAGGTGATGGCTATCGAGCGCGCCTCGTTTAGCCATCCCTGGCCGTCCAGCGCCTATCGCCGCGAGCTGCACGAGAACCGGCTGGCCCGCTACCAGGTTTTGCGCTGCCCACCTGAGGTTACCCGCCAGGCCGCTGGCGAGCAGCCGGTCACCCGCCGTGGCTTCCCCGCGACGTTGCTGCGGCTGACTGAGCGCCTGCTGGGCAACGATGTGCCGACGCCGCCCTCCCACGTGACCATGGCTGGCTACGCTGGCCTGTGGCTGAGTATTGATGAGGCGCATGTTACCACCATCGCCGTCCGCCCCCAGTTCCGTGGCCGTGGCTTCGGCGAGCTGCTGTTGGTCAGCCTGGCCGATGTCGCTCTGGAGATCAATGCCCGCTGGCTGACCCTGGAGGTGCGGGTGACCAACGAGGTGGCCCAGACCCTCTACCGCAAGTATGGCTTCAAGCCAACCGGTGTACGGCCCAAATACTATAGCGATAATGGCGAGGACGCCCTGATCATGTGGACCGATGAGCTGAGGTCGTCGGAGTACCGGGAGCTGTTCAACAGGAACAAAGAGCAACTGTTGACCAGCCTGCGCCAGCGCGGCGATCTGCCGCCCTGACCCGCGGCGTCGGTGGTCGCGCCCGTGCCGATCGCACGATCACCTCACGGCAATAGCGTACAATGAATGCCACTGAGGGCGGCAGGAGCGTGGCCGCCCCGACTATATAGTGGAGACCGCCGATGGCCCTGATTCTTGGTTTCGACACCTCCTGCGATGAGACATCCGTTGCCCTGGTTGAGGATGGCGTGGCCGTGCGCGCCAGTGTGGTGCGCTCCCAGCAGGGCTTTCACGAGGCCCACGGCGGCATCGTGCCTGAGGCGGCTAGCCGTGTCCACCTGGGCGCTATCGTGCCCGCCGTCCGCGAGGCGATGGCCGCTGGCGGGGCCGCGCCCACCGACCTGACGGCCATCGCGGTGACCTACGGTCCCGGCCTGGGTGGGTCACTGCTGGTCGGCCTCAACGCGGCTAAGGGCTTGGCCTATGGCTGGAGCCGGCCGCTCATCCCGATCAACCATCTGGAAGGCCATATCTACTCGGCCTGGCCGGCCGCCCACGCCGAGGGCCGGCCACTGCCCGCCTTGCCCTGCCTGATCCTGATCGTCTCCGGCGGCCACACCGAGCTGATCCTGATGCGCCAGCACACCGTGTATCAGCGCCTCGGCGGCACCCGCGACGACGCCGCTGGCGAGGCCTTCGATAAGGTGGGCCGCTTGCTCGGCTTGCCCTACCCTGGCGGCCCCGCTATCGAGGCGGCCGCCCACGCGCACCGTGCCGCCGGTGGCTCGGCCTACCCGCTGCCCCAGGCCTGGTTGCGCGGCACGTCCGATTTCAGCTTTAGTGGGGTCAAGACCGCTGTGCTGCATCTGCTCGACCCCAGTACGGTGGGCCGGCGGCCCCAGGCTGACGCGCCCGATGTCCCACGTGCTATTCCCCCGGTCGGCGCGGTCGCCGCTGGCTTCCAGGATAGCGTGGTCGGCGTGCTGGTGGCCAAAACCGTGGAGGCGGCGCGACAGTGTGGGGCCGCCTCGGTCGTCGTGGCCGGTGGTGTGGCCAGCAACGGCGCGTTGCGCCAGGCCATGGTCACCGCGCTGGCCCCGCTGTGTACGCCGCTGTATGTGCCCCCCCCCGCGCTGTGTACCGACAACGCCGTGATGATCGCCGCCGCCGGCTACTTCCGTGGCATGGCACAAGCCCTGCCGCATGAGAGCACACTGGTCACTGACGTTGTGCCTGGCCTTGCTCTCACTGGGGCCTAACAGCGGTTTCGCTCCATTGCTTACTCCGCTTCTAGCTCACGCCGTGGGGTGGCTGACTGGCAGCGGATCCCGAGCAGGCTGGTCAGGCGGGGACGAGTATAGTGGCGGGCAATGCCTCATAATGCTATTGTGGCGGGCAATGCCTCATAATGCATACTATCTAGTTATGAGGGAGGTGATGACGCTAGGGGACAATAGTATCAGCGGCACCCCGCTTCACGTGGTCGTGAGGTTCCGCTTTCCGGCATATAGGTGACGCCCACCGTGGGGGCAAACTGTCTTGCGATGGGGCTGCATAGGCCCCAATAGGTCAATGAGGACAGTCATGAAAAGAACGTGTCTATCCCTGCTATTGTTGGCGACCATTATCGTTGGCTCCGGGGCCAGCACCGCCATGCGCGCGCGTAACCAGCCCGTCCTGAGCTTCATGTTCTGGGGTGACGCCGCCGAGTACCGTGAGAACGTCGCGGCCACCAAGGAGGCGGCCCGCAGCCTGGGCGTGCAGGTCAAGAACATCCAATCGGGCAACTACGACACCGATCTGCCCACCCGCATCGCCGCGCGCAACGCGCCGGACATCTTCTATGTGGCCGACTGGCGCGTGGCCGGTTTCGCCTCCAAGGGCGTCCTAGTCAACCTTGATCCCTACCTGGCCAAGGACCCCACGTTCAAGCGCAGCGACTACACGCCGCAGTCACTGGAGGGCCTGACCTATAAGGGCCACCTCTATGGGCTGCCGCGCGGTTTCTCCGCCTCGGTGCTCTACTACAACAAGGATATCTTCGACCAGATGCATGTGGCCTATCCCAGCGCCAAGTGGACGATGACCGACCTGCTTGACGCGGCCAAGAAGCTGACTACAAAGGACCACTGGGGCTTGATGCTGCACAGTGGCCCAGGGGCCAGCGATAAGCCGACGTTCAACTGGTTCCTGTGGCAGTACGGCACGGATTGGCTCAACCCGGCGGGCACACAGTGTACCCTCACCGATCCCAAGGCGCAGTCCGCTTTCCAGTACGTCCTGGACCTGACCTATAAGTATCACGTCAGCCCTACGGCCACTGAGATCTCAGCCAGCGGCGGCTGGTCCGGCTCCGTGTTCACCAAAGGTAAGGCGGCCATGGTGATGGGCCCGCAGCGCTGGTTCTATCTCTATGCTCCACTGCTGGGCCCCGATGCGCCCAAGTTCCACTGGAGCGTTCAGCTGCCGCCCCTGGCCGTGGACGGCAAGCATCGCTACAGCTACCCGGGCTACGCCGGCATGGGTATCTGGTCGGGCTCCAAGTATCCTGAGCTGGCTTTCAAGGTGGGCAGCGCCATTAGCAAGAGCGTGGGGCAGCGCATCATCGCCGGGGTAGGCAGCGATATGCCGGCCTTCCTGCCCGCGCTGCACTCCAGCGCGATCAACATCGCGCCTGATCGCCAGGCCGATCGCATCTCCGTGGATGCCCTGCAGTACACGCGTATCCCGCACTACCCTGAGAATATGGCCCAGATCCAGTCGGCTATTGACCATGATCTGGCCAACCTGTGGGACAACAAAGACACGGTGGCTAACGCCACCAAGACCCTCTGCGGTGACATCAATCCCCTGCTGAAGTAGCCATCTCAGTCCTTGCTGGAGGAGGGGCACGCCGACTCGCGCCTCTCCTCCATAGGACAGTACAGCTCAGCGAAAGCACCCAGCGTAGTCATGGGGCGTCCCTACATCTGGAGACCTGAACGCTTGAGCGGATACCGGGTGTCCCTCCGGGTGGGGGGCGTGGGTCCCAGCCACTGAGGTTATGGCGTAGAACATAGAGTGAAAGAAGGGGCGCCTCCCATGAAGGCCATGAGCGCAGTGCGGCGTAAGGAGATGCTGGAAGGGTATCTCTTGATCTCACCATGGTTTATCGGCCTGATTTTGTTCACCGTGGCCCCTGTGCTGTTTGCCCTCTATATCAGCTTCACCTCCTACGATGTGATCGGCAAATGGCCACCCGATGGGGTCGGCCTGGGCAACTACTCAAAGCTGTTCACTCGTGATCACTTCTTTGTCCATTCATTGTGGAACACCCTCTATTACGCCGTTGGCTCGACGCTGGTTGGCCTGAGCGTCGGCCTGGCGCTGGCGCTGCTGCTCAATCAGAAGCTCAAGGGCACCACGATTCTGCGCACACTCTATTACATCCCGGGCATCTTGCCCGCCGTGGGCATGACCCTGGTATTCGTCTTTATCTTTGACCCCGGTTTCGGCATCATCAACCAGTTACTGGAAACGACCGGCATCGTCAGCCAGGCCAACCCACCTGGGTGGCTGAAGAATGATCGGATGTCCATGCCCACCGTGATTAGCTGGAGCATCTGGGGCATGGGCGGTTCGATGTTGGTCTTTCTGGCTGGCCTACAGGGTGTGCCCTCTTCGCTGTATGAAGCGGCGCGCATTGATGGGGCAGGCAAGCTTAAGGAGTTCCTGACCATCACGCTGCCCATGATCACGCCGACCATCTTCTTTAATCTGATCGTCGGGCTGATCGGGGCCTTCCAGGAAGTGACCAAGTTCTACGTGGCTAACGGGGGCACGGGCACCGGCCCCAACGACTCGTTGATCACGACGATCTTCTTTATTTATCAGCAGGGCTGGACCTACCTGCAGATGGGCTACGCCGCCGCCGCGTCGTGGATCCTGTTTGTGGTCATCCTCATCTTCACGATGATTCAGATCAAAGGCTCCACACTGTGGGTGTTTTACCGCGAGGAGAGGAGATAGGGCTATGCAAACATCGGTATCCCGTGGGCAGGCGCGCACGGCCCCCGTCGTGCGCCGCCGCAAAAAGGTCAGCGTTGGCCGGCTGATCAGCTATATCGTGGTCATCGCCGTAGCCATCGTGATGATGGTGCCCTTCATCTGGGCTTTCTCCAGCGCGCTCAAGACGAACAACGATATCTTCAGCTATCCACCCCAATTCTTTCCTACCGCGCCCCATTGGGAGCACTTCGCCCAGGGCTGGTGCTCGGCCATCGGCGGCAACACCAGCGACAACTGTTTCACCATATTCTTCCCCGACGCGCCCACGTTCACCAACTTCACCATCAACACCCTGGTGATCGCCACCCTGATCGTGGTAGGCACCGTGCTGTCCTGCGTGGTGGTGGCCTACGGCTTTGCCCGCTTCCGCTTCCCGGGGCGCAATGTGCTGTTTCTGATCATGCTGAGCACGATGATGATCCCCTACGCGGTTACCCTGATCCCCCAATATATCTTCTTCAGCCGCATCGGTTGGGTCAACACGATCTTGCCTCTGGTCGTGCCGGCCTTTTTTGCCAGCCCCTACTTTGTGTTTCTGCTGCGCCAGTTCTTCATGAGCATCCCCTACGACCTTGACGAGGCAGCGCGCATTGATGGGGCCGGGTCGCTGCGCATCCTGATGCAGGTGCTACTGCCCGAGGTGCGGCCCGCCGTGATCGCCATGTCCGTGTTGACCTTCATCGGGGCCTGGAAGGACTTCCTGGCCCCCGTGGTCTACCTGCAGGACGCCGCTAAATACACCATTGAGGTCGGTCTAGCCCAGTTCCACAACGCCGTGGCTGGTCAGCCGCGCTGGGATCTACTGACCGCCGTCTCCCTGGTCACCATGATCCCCATGATCATCATTTTCTTCTTCTCCTCCCGCTACATTGTGGAGGGCGTTACCCTCAGCGGCATGGGCGGCAACTGAGCCGCCCTATCATAACCGTCTATAGGTTGCGCTATCCAGCGCCGGGCAGGGCCCTCCCCGCGCCTGAGCGGGTATACTGCAGGGTATGGAGCGACGCAGAATCGAGTTGCTGGGTTGGCCGCTGGGCTACAGCGTATCCCCGGCTTTTCAGAACGCTGGCTTTGCCGCGCTGGGCCTGGATATCGTCTACACGGCGCGGCCAGTGGCCCCACCAGACCTTGCGGTGGCGGTTCAGGACCTGCGCCAGCCTGACTGCCTGGGCGCTAACGTGACTGTGCCCCACAAGGAGGCGGTGTTGGCCCTGGTTGATCAGCTGACCTCCCAGGCCCGCCGCGCTGGCGCGGTCAACACGGTGGTCAATCAGGCGGGCCGGCTGCTGGGCCACAACACCGATCTGGGCGGTTTCGGGCGCGCCCTGGAAGATCTGGGTGTCTTGCTGCCGCTCAGCAGGGTGTTGCTGCTGGGGGCCGGGGGGGCCGCGCGGGCTGCTGCCCTCGTCTTGCTTGATGGTGGGGCAGAGGTGGCCGTGTATAATCGCACCCCCCAGCGGGCCATGGCCCTGCTGGCCAGCCTGGGCCGCGGGCGCGTCGTGGATGCTACACAGGCCACTCACCTGGCCCAGGCTGGCCAGGTAGACCTGGTGGTCAACACCACCAGCGCCGGGCTGGATAATCTGTCGCACCCCCTGCCGGGCCTGCGGGTCACCCCAGATACTCTATGCTACGACATGATCTATAATCCGCCGCTGACTCCCTTTCTGCGCGATGCCCAGGCGCAGGGGGCGCGAACCGCCGCCGGACTGAGCATGTTGGTTTATCAGGGCGCCGAGTCGTTCTCGCTGTGGACGCGGCTGCCGGCGCCGCTAGAGGTGATGATGGACGCCGCTCGCGCCGGCCTGACCGCATTGGGTAGCTGTCCATGAGCGGCGTGGTGGTGCTGGTGGGCCTCAGTGGCTCGGGCAAGAGCACGGTTGGGCGGCTGGTGGCCCAGCGCCTGGCCGTTCCCTTTGTGGATACAGACGACCTTGTGGCCACGCGGGCGGGGAAACCGGTTCACCGCATCTTCGCCGAGGACGGCGAGGAGGCCTTTCGCGACCTGGAAACGGAGGTGATCAGCGCGGTGATTCACTCCGCCGGGCCATGCGTGGTGGCCACCGGTGGTGGGGCCGTGCTGCGTCCGGCCAACCGGGCCGCGCTGACCGCCGGCAATACCGTGGTCTGGCTCGACGCGCCCCCCGAGACGCTAGCCGCCCGCCTGCGCGACCACGCTACCTCGCCCGAGGAACGCCCCCTGTTGCGATCGGGCGACCTGGTTGCCCGTCTGGCCGAGATGGTGGCTGCCCGCGGGCCCTACTACTCCGCCTGCGCTACCCTGCGCCTGGATACAGCCGGCAAGCACCCCCATCGGATCGCCGACGAGATCGTAGTCGCCCAGCGCACTGGCCTGCCTGAACAGGCCGATGTGGGGGACTCACTACCGTTGCGCGTGACCGTCCCCGCCGAGCAAACGTCTTACCCAATCGTGATCGGCTGGGGAGTGCTAGGGGGCCTACGCCGCGCCCTGCGCGAGGCTGGCCTGGCCGATGGCCGGCCCCTGCTCTTTATAGACGCCGGTGTGGTCCCCCTCTACGGCGAGCAGGTGCGCGCGGCGCTCTCACCCGAGAACCCCGCCGATGTACACCTGTACGTTGTACCGGCCGGTGAGCAACATAAGACGCTGGCCGAGGTGGAGCGCGCCTATACCTGGCTGGCCGGGCAGCGCGCCGAGCGCGGCGACATTATCATCGTCGTTGGTGGCGGCAAGGCTGGCGACCTGGCAGGATTTGTCGCCGCCACCTACCTGCGTGGTCTACGCTTTGTGCAGGTTCCCACCACCTTGTTGGCCCAGGTGGACAGCTCACTGGGTGGCAAGGTGGGCGTGGACCTGCCGGCGGGCAAGAACCTGGTGGGAGCATTTCACCACCCGTCGCTCGTGGTGGCCGACCTGGAGTTCCTGCGTTCGCTGCCCCGCGCTGAGCTGGCCGCCGGCTACGCCGAGGTGGTCAAGAGCGCGCTGATCGCCGACCCCGCGCTGTTCGGCGTGCTCGAAGAGGCGGGCGGCGCGCTGCTCGATCTGTCGCCCGCCCTGACGGAGCAGGTGGTGCGGGGCGCCATGGCCGTCAAGGTGGCCGTGGTGCAGGACGACGTGCGCGAGGCCGGCCGGCGGGCCATCCTGAACTACGGGCACAGCGTTGGCCACGCCCTGGAGGTGGTCACCGGCTACCGCGTCCTGCTGCACGGTCAGGCGGTGGCCTTTGGCATGGTCACCGCCGCCGAGCTATCCCGGCGGTTGGTGGGCCTTGATCCCGCGCTGGCCCGCCGCCAGAATGCCCTGCTACACAGCCTGGGGCTGCTGGGCCCGCTGCCGGCGGTGGCCGTGGATGAAGTCGTCGCCGCTCTCGGCTATGATAAGAAGGTGCAGGCGGGCCGGTTGCGCTGGGTGTTGCTCCGCGCGCTGGGTGATCCGCTGGTCACCGCCGACGTGCCGCCCGACCTGGCCCGCCAGGTCATCCAAAAACTTCTAGAAGGCGCTTTAACCTGAAAGGACGATCAGCCGTGCTGCGTTTCAAGCACTTCCGATCCGGCGCGGAGTCGCTGGAGACCTCGATCAACGAGTGGCTAGACCAATCCCAGCCCGATGTGAAGTTTATGGGCCAGTCCACTAACGCCAACGGCGACGTGGTGATCAGCTTCCTCTACGAAGAGGGCTTCATGGCCACCGAGCAGCGCCTGACCGAGGAGGCCAGCGCCATCGTCGAGCAGGCCCTGGCCGACCGTAGCGGCGAACCGCTGTTCGCGCCGGTCATTGTGGAGGAGAACACCATCCCCTGACCGGGTCAGGGGTGCGACAACCCTCCCCACCTTCTTGGACAACATGCATCAAGAGATGCGGCCTTAGGATCCGTTAAGCAATAAGTTCCCGATTGACTTCGTCAGCCTGTGGGCCGACGGGGGCAGAGCATCGCGGGCGTAGCGTGTAATTCCAGGTCGGAGAGGAGACATGGCGGTCCAGGTTGAGC
>JAABUM010005361.1_pt1 | contig 13545 bp, 16 predicted proteins | sample 5559161 | NCBI WGS metagenome assembly JAABUM01 (sample SAMN10711868, study PRJNA513369) | rock metagenome | isolation source: Antarctica rocks | place: Antarctica: Victoria Land, Siegfried Peak nord | reverse complement strand
TCGTAGCGGCCACGGTTCTCAACAGTCCACATCAGCATCATCCAGCAGGTCGGATCAATGCCGGTCAGATTGTAAACCACTCTGATCCTTCAAGATGTTGAAGGACAGACACTAAGGCCCAGGCAGACGGCGGAGGCGAGTAGGATGCGCTTCATGGGGGTGGTTCTCACTTGCTAGGCCGCGGTTTCGTGGATGCGGTGGTTGAACTCGGCGAGCGCCTTGGGAATGTCGCCCCCGTGGCGGTCAAGGCAGCCGCGCAGGAGCACCACCCGCTTGGGCTCGCCAGCCAGGACGTTCAGGTGCTGCGGCAGCGTGCTCAAGTCGAAGCGGCACAAGCCGCTCTGCCCGTCCTGGCGCTTGATGAGGACGGAGTGATACGGCAGGGCCAACATGCCTTCGCGGACGGTGTGGAACTCCGCCAGCGTGCAGCCAAGGCCCCGCCGGTAGTCGGCTTCCTCCGCCTTTTCGTTCTTGAAAAAGATCATCTGCCGAGCCTGCTTGATGAGCGCCTTCCCGGCCTCGTTCTCCAGCATGTCGCTCGGCTGCTGCGCGATGGCGTTGAAGCTCGCATTGCGCTTGCGCGCCCGCAGCGCGATGCCCTTGAACGGCTTGGCAAAGGCCGGCGTCGGCATGTAGGCCGGCGCCTCCTCGCACCAGATCACGACGCGGCGGCCGTCCATCACGTCGGACGCCATCCACAGCAGCGTGAGGGCAATCGGCGGCATGATGCGCGCGTCGTTCATCACCGCCGTCAGGTCCACGCCGACCAGGCGGGTGTTGAAGTCAACCAGGTGCTCGGCGCCGTCGAATACCCAGCCCAGCTCGCCACCCTCGCACCACGGCTCCAGCCGTTCGCCCGCGCCGTGCTCCTCAAAGCCCATGAAGGACCGGACGGTGGTGAAGCTGCGTTCGTGCGGCTCCATCTCGCCCATCACGAAGTCCACGCCCTGCCGGATGCCGTCGCGCTCCCCCTTGTTGGGCGCGGGCGCCCCGTCCGTTTGCACCAGGCCGGCAACCAGGTCGCGCAGGAACGCCCGCACGCGCGGGGTGTCGGGCAGGCCGCGCAACGGGGCGATGCCGGACCGCCCCACCTGCAAGGTGGAGTAGCGCCCGCCCAGGGCGACGATGGTGTTGTGGTTGCTTTCGTCCACGTCGAGGACGATCTGCGTGCCGCCCTTGCGGCTGACCGGGCCATCGAGGGCGGCGATGTTCATGCCCATCCACACCGTCTTGCCGCCGCCGTTCGGCCCGCCCAGGAAGTTGTGCCCTACGTCCCCCACGAACAGGTCGTGGTCGTAAGCGGTGCCGGCAGGCGACACGAGGCGGAACAGGTGGTGGTCCCAGCGCGCCTTGGCCGCGCCGCGCGGGTAGCCGGCAAGCGTCGCCAGCACCGCAACCTGCTTCGTGCTGCACTGCGCCGGCCTGATCCAAGTCGATAACGGGGCGCCGGGGAGCTGCGCCAGGAAGGAGTTCAGCATCCCCTTGCCTTCCGGCCCGACCTTGGCCCCGGCGTTCGCCACGACGTTGCGCGCGGCCGACACGAGCTGATCCACTTCCGTAGGCGTGGCGCCGTGCAGCACCAATGACCAGCGGCTGATGCCGCTTTCCGCCCGCCCGCCCGCCACGGCGTCTATGGCGTCGTTCAGCGCCTCGGTGTCGGACACGGCGCGGCTGTTGCCGGCGATGAGCTGGCGCCGCAGCAGGTCAAGGCTGTCCTGCACTTCGGCGCGCGACTGAAAGCGGATTGCCACCGTCATCACGAACCGGCCCGGCAGTGCCAGCAACCCGTCCAGCCGCGACGGGTCGAGGCGGCGCGGGTAGGTCAGCATCCCCACCACGGCGGCCCAGGTCTGCGATGCGGCGCTGCCGCCGGCCGCGTGGTCAATCCGCAGCATCCGCTTGCGGGCCACCGCGGTCACGTCCACGGCCGCGATCCCGGCGCCCAGGAAGCCGCACACGTCGGCCAGCGGCTGCGGGGAGAACTGCGTCGTGCGGAGCAGGTACAGGAACTCGGCTATCTCGCTGAACGCGGCGGCTTCTTCGCCCGTGACGGGATCGCGCTCGATGCGCGTCCCGAGCCGCACCGGGCCGAACGGCTTGAGGACGCCAAGCGCCAGGCGCATCGCATCCTCTAGCTGCACTTCCAGCAGCGGATCGGCGGCGCGGGACGTGCGGCCCAGCCCGACCTTGGCCAGCGTGTCGCGCGCCTTGTCGGTGATGCTGGCGAAGGGCGCCTTGCGGGGCTTCACGCGGACGGTCAGGAACCAGTCAACGACGGCCAGGTCTTCCTGGATGGATGCGTGGTAGTCGTCCAGCAGGTATTGGGCATAGGGGGCCGCCGCGTCGCCGTGGCTGACCGGCGGCAGCGTGGCGTCGTGCTTGACCAGGTGGATGTGGACTTCCACGTTCTCGCCGGCGACGGCGTTGAGGAACGCCACCAGGCGGCGCTTGTGGCCGTTGCGCTCCCCGTTCATCACCAGGGAGAAAGGTGCGCCCGGCATACGCGCCGTAGCCATGACCGAATCATCGGAGCAGAGCATCGTCGCCGGGCCGATGTGGTCCACGTAGGGGAAGAAGCGGTCGCTGGCGCGCTCCATCGCGCCCGCGTAGCCGAGCTGGTCCGCGATGCGTTCAAGGAGCATCGTCGGGCGCCTTGCTGCCGTGAGAGGAGCGAAGCACTTCGACGTTCTCGACGGCGACGGCGTTGAGAGACGCCGCTAAACGACGCTTATGGCCGTCGCGTTCTTCATTCGTGCCCAGGAAAGCGGTTTTGCCGCCTCCGTTGGGGCCGTACAAGGAGTTAAGCCCCACGTCGCCGACGAACAGGTCATGGTCCCAGCGCAGCTTGACCGGCCCATGCGGGTGGCCGGCGAGGCGTTCAAAAGGCATGATCGGAAGCCTCGCTGCGGTAGGAGGAGCGGAGCGGGAACGACGCCAGCCGGGCGCCGCCCCACTCCGCCGTATCCAGGCACCGGCCGTCCAGCCGGACCCAGGCGATGACGTTGTCCCAGCCGTGGTAATCGGTGCGGAGCAGGACCTTGGCGGCCGACCACACCATGCCGATGAGGCCGACCGCCAGAACGTCGGCAACCGCGTCGTTGACTTGGTTGCCGGTGCTGTAGAGCAGGAAGAACATCAGGGCAGTGGTAATAAGGGAGATCGACAGGGTGTGCGGCAGCCCCAACGTCATGGGCGGCCGGGTGGCCGCCATGTCGAACTCCTCCTCCTCCAGCGGTTCGTCCTGCTCGAACATGGTTCAGCCGACGCCGAGCAGGGACGCGATGGTGTCCGCCTTGGCGATGCCGAGGGCGCCCACAGCCATCGTGACCAGGCCCTCGACGGTGTGGCGCCCGGACATCATCCGCAAGAATCCCCACACGATGCCGATGCCGGCGAGAACCTTAAATGTTGCGATCACCGCGTCCTTGATCGAGGACACGCCGAGGGGATCAGCGTCTTGGGCGTGCGCCAGCCCGGCGGCGGCGAGGGTGAGCGCCAGCGCGGTGAACACGAGCCGCGCCGTGCTGGCGGGCTTAGGGGGGAATTGCAGCATTGGCTTCTCCGAGGGTGGCGTTGATGACGGGGACGACCGGGGAGCCGTCCGCCGGTGACGGTGCGGGAGGCGCTGTCTGCCGCGCACTGCACTGCGCGAGCGCCCAGGCGTCCCAAACCGGCGCACAGGGCGGCGGAGCGGGAAGCTGCTGGGGCACGGTGGTAAGGGGGGTGGGGGACGCGGGCAGCCCCGATTGCTGCGTCCGCACGCGGTTCAGCACCTGTTCGATGCCGGCCGCATAGGCGCCGCCGCGTTCAGTGCCGCCTGTGTTGTAGCGCCGGTGCGCCAGGGACCAGACCGCTTGCACGTCGGCCGCGTAGTGGTCGGCGCCGGCCGCCATGCTGCGGCAAGCATCAAAGGCGGCCTCGATTGTGAGGCCGTGCCGGGCGAGCTGGCCGGAGTTGACCTGCATCAGCCCGAGGTCAATGGACCGGCCTTGTGCGAGCAGGGCAGCGGCCCGTGCCGCAGCCTCTTGCGGCGTCGCGGAGCGGATCGCGGTTGCCGGCAGGCCGCGGGCGCGGTCGGCGTTGACGCCGATCACCAGAGGGTCGCCGCCGCTTTCATGGATGGCGATGGCAGCGAGGCGTGACGCGAACTCGCTGCCTGCCGGCGCGGCGCCGCGGGTCGGCGGCAAGCGCCAGGACGGCGGCGAGGCCCAGGGCGGTCGCGCTCACGCTACTGCCCTCCCGGCAGGGGCGGGCCTACTCTGCTTCCGGGTCCGGTTCCTCTGCTGGCGGGGGAGGATCGCGCACCGGCCATTCCCACGGCGGTTTGGCAGGTGCGGCGCGGGGCGGACCGCTTTCCTCTGCGGGAGAGCGCCCACTATCAATGGGCTGCAAGCCAGCAAAGCGCTGCAAGTGTTCGCAGCCGGCGTTATAGACAATGAGCGGCCCTCCGTAGCTGAACTCCTTGCGGAGCAGCCAGATGAGCCGGCCGACGCCGGAACCCATGTAAATCTTGTCGCCCTTATGTCTGAATACTTGCAGAATTCTATACCCGCGCCGCCAGTCCGTGCGGATGTAACACACGTATTCAGCATCCACTGCGCCGTCACTCGGCTTTGTGGGTCGCATGACAATGAACGCTTGTAGGATGCTGCCGCCATCGCGCAGCCCTGCCCGTATGTCGGCTTCTTCGTAGCCCTCCGGCACCGTCCCTCCCGAGCAAGCCCAGCAACTCGCACAAAGCGATGCACGGATTCTGCCCGAGGATAAACCCTCCCACTGACGAAAGCGTGAGGATGGCAGCGTTCTACAGGACGGGCGTGGCGCAGCGGTTTCATCCTCTTGATAGCGTATGCGGGCAGGACGCACGCAACCTGTGCTTGTGTCCCATTGTTTAGAAGGGCCAGGCCAGAGTAGAAGAACTCTGCCGCGCCGAGAGCGATTTTGCACATCGCGCCGTCATACTGACTGCTTCCCCTTCTTGTTTGAGCAAAACTCATACTCTCTCCGCAAGACACCTTATGTTCAGAAATCAGCATAATCGGGCCTTCCCGCCCGTGGCAAGGCGTATTTGCTGCGATTGTGGGGCTGTCTTGCCGTTCGCGCCGAGGCATGGGTTGTCCCGGCCACACCTGTCACCATCCAACCTATCGTGCCGGTGAGCATTGTTAGGATAGGTTGTGTTGCGACAGTCGTTGACAGGGCAGCGCGGAAGGGGTGACGTGCAACCGTGTCGGCGCCACGCCGGCGATGACGCATGGACGCGCGCTGCCAAAGCGGCAACAATCGCATCCAGAATGTAAGGAGTGTCGGCTACAGCACAGTACAACCCACGAGAGCGAGCCGGAAACGGAAAAAGCCGCCCCTGGCAGGGCGGCTTTCCGAGAGGCTTCAAACCCCCAGCCCGGACAGGCTGGACAAAGGTGATTGTGTAGAACCGAGAGTAGTGACGGCTTTTCAAGCCGTCAAGACTCTCGCCGCCGGGTTTGTGCCCTCTCCGAAGGCTCGTCCCAACAAAGGACGAGAGCATGGACACGCACACCGCGCCGCAGCCCACGGGCCGGCGCAAGATCACCCCGCCCCAACTCCGTGCCGAGGCGGCCGGGGCCGTTCCCCTTCCCCCGACCAGCCCCGGCCGGGCGCTGGCCGCGTTCAAGCGCGCCGCCGTGGCGCTGGGCGTGCCCCGGAGGGTGGTGGACTTGGTTGACTGCCTGATGAGCTACAGCCCGGCGCAGGACTGGGAGGGCGGCCCCGGCCTTGGCCCTATCGTCTGGCCATCCGACGCGGAGCTGGAGGACCGTCTGTGCGTGGGGCCGAGCCAGCGCAAGGTGATCGTGCGCGTGGCGCTGGATGCAGGCTTCATCCGCCTGCGCCGTAGCCCGACCGGCAAGCGGTGGGGGCACCGCGAGAAGGGCGGACGCGGGGGCCACATCCTGGACGCCTACGGGTTCGATTTGGCGCCCCTGGCAGAGCGCATGGCGGAGTTCGGGCGCCTGGCGGCCGAGTGGGAGGCTCGGCGCGACGAGGGGCGGCGGCTGCGGCGCGAGATCACCAGCTCACGTAACCACGTCCTATCCTTGGTGGACCTAGCGACCGCGCAGAACCTGGACGGCGCCGGGTGGTCCGCGGCTGCCGTGCAGGCGGACGCTCTATGGCGCGAGCGAGGCACTCAGCGCGACCCCCTTCCCCTGGTACCGATTGCAGCACGGTTGCGGGCGTTGAGCATCCACGTCCAGGAGCAGGTGGCGGCGGCCCTGTCGGCAGCCCTGGTGGCTGTGGAAGTCGTGAAAAACGGCCCCGCGGGGCCGGAATACCGGCCCCACCTTACAACTACAAACCAACTTCTTATCGCTACCGCGAATACAAACCTGGCCGACGAAGCAGGGCCTTCCAAGCCCATGGCCGACGGAAAAGCAGGTAATGACGACCTGCCAAGTCCGCAGATAGCGCAGCAGCAGGAGCGAGTCGGTCCGACTCGGGCAAGTGAAGTCCAGCCCAGCGCATTGCGGGGGTTCGTGGTGACGCCAGAGTTCATTCTGGCGATCGCACCCATTTTCCGGGATTGGACCAGCAGCGCCCGAGCCGGATGGGACGAGCTTGACCGGGCCGCGTTCCACGTCCGGTCAGCCCTTGGCATCTCCCCCCAGGCGTGGGGACAGGCGCGCATCATGCTTGGGCAGGAGGAGGCGATCACGGCGCTTGCCGCCATCTGCGCCCGCCATGCGGCGGGGAAGGTGCGTTCAGCGGGCGGGCTGCTGCGGCGCATGGTGGAGCTGCACCAGGCGGGCGAGCTGCGGCTGGACCGAACCCTGTTCGGGCTGGCAGACAAAATTCGCAAGGAGGCGGGTGCTGCCGGCGTCAGCCGGCCAAGTTGACTGTGACAGCACCTTGTAAAAGGCTCGTGCCAAAGGTAACGGTTCGGCAAATGCCTCTGGCGACTGGCGGACGCGACTTCAAACAGCGGGCGCCACTACCGGCAGAAAAGCGGCGGTCCCCCAAGGGGAACCGCCAAGTTTAGGGAGGAAACGTCCTGCAAACATGACGCAAGGTCATGCTGCAGGCCAATCCTATCGCGTCCGAGCGGGATAGCAAGTTAGATTTTGTGCAGCGCAGCATCGCCCAAATGGCGTGGAGCTGGGCAGCCCGGCGCCAATCAGGCCGACAGCGGAGAACAACGAACCTATGCCTGACACCAACGCGCCACTTCGGCGTGATGACGACGAACCCGATGACGTTTCCGTCGAGGAGCGGATGCGCCTGGCGCTCGGCAGGCTGGGCACCAAGGCAGCGGTCGGCCAGGGCGGGCCAGCCGGTGCGGCCATGTCCGCCCAAACCGGGTCCCAACGCCGGGCACGCTTCGCCCGGAACGGAGAGGTGCCCGTCGAGCGCGTGCCGGCAAGCCGCATCGCAGGCGACGGACAAAGGGAACTGGCCGGGGAACGGGAGACCCGGCAACGCGCCGAGCAGGCCCAGGCCGACGCCCAGGCCGCCATCGCCACCCTGCAAGCGGCCCTGGCCCGGTCCGAGCAGGCAACCCGTGCGGCGCGGGACACCGTCGAGGAGCGCGAAGCGGCGATGTCAGGGCTGCGCGCCGATCTGCGGCGTATAACGGCCGAGCGGGACGTCCTGCAAGCTGCACAGGTTGCGATGCCCATGCAGGCCAAGCAGAGGCGGGTCCCGGCGGCGCCGAAGGCCGATGCGCCAGCGCCGGAGCCGGTCAAGTGGTGGCTGGAGTACCTGAGAGCGCCGCGCCCATAGCTGGCCCAGTGACCACGGCATTATGCAAATAGGCCATCCAGCACCGTAGCGCCTCGACCGGTTGCTGGTGTTCATGGTGTCCCTCAAACGAAACCCAGGCGTTGCACTTCGTGTGCAGGATGTTTGACAGAGTGATACACCTGCCGATGTTGGTCCTACCCAAGCATGCCCTGTCGCGTCCACGGAGCTATGAACGCCAAGCCTGAACCTGTTTTGCCAGGGCAGCCACATGCTCTGGCGGCGTCGTTTTCAGGATGCCGTGCCCCAGATTGAAAACGAACGGCCCTTGGCTCGCTGCTTGGAGAATGCGTTCAACCTCTGCCGACATCCGCTCGCCCCCGGCAACAAGCATCAACGGGTCGAGGTTGCCCTGGACGCAGCGCCCCAAGGAACGCTGGATTGCCTGCGAGGCCCAACCTAGCGGCACGGTGCTGTCGAGGCCGATGCAGTCAGCCGCGGTCGCCTGTGCATAGCCGTCATAGAGAAGACCTGCCGCACGGGGAAAGGCGATGATGGGGACCGTGGGGTGCTTGCCCCGTAGCGCCTGGACAATGGCGGCAACGGGCTGGACACACCACCGCTGGAAGAACGGCTCCGGCAAGATGCCGGCCCAACTCTCGAAAAGCTGGACTGCTTCTGCGCCAGCCTCGATCTGCCGGTCCAGGAACTGGATCGCGGCCGTCGTCAGCAGGTCTATGAGGGGTTGGAACCCGTCCGGGTCGCTCAGTGCCCATTGCTTGATGGTGGCGTGATCGGATGCAGCCCCGCCCCTGCCCTCGACCATGTAGGTGACGACGGTCCAGGGCGCACCCGCGTAACCAACCAGGGTGACATGGGAGGGCAGGGAGGCCGAAAGCACCCGGACAGTCTCGTAGATCGGCGCCAGCTCATCGTGGAGGCGGGACAGGCTCAGGTGCTGCTGAATGTCGTGGGCGGAGCGGATCGGCGGGGTGAGCACGGGACCATCCCCCTCCCGGTATTCGAGGGTGGCTCTTATTGGGTTCCGGGGTGATGCCGGGTCCGTCACGCAACCAGGCCGGCGATGAGGGCGCCGAGCAAGGCTTTGCCGCGTCGGCGCGCGTTGTGCATGAACTGGAAGAAGCCGAGGTAGAGCGGCAGCTTGTCCTGCGAGAGGCCTCGGTGCGGGCGTAGCCAGGAGCGCAGCAACGACCAGAAGCCTTCGACCGTGTTGACATGAACCTCGCAGAAGCCGTCGCCGTCCTCGTCACGGGCATACTCGCCGCGCCCATGGCAGACCGTCTTGTGCTGGTAGCCCCAGGCCGGCAGGCGCGTGTAGATGGCATACTCGTCGGTGTGGATGAGGGTGCCCGGGATGACGGCGGCGGTGATGAACGGCTTGATCGTTGTCTGCTGCACGTTGGCCAGCATGTGCAGGATGACCTGTCCGCCGCGCTGGATCAGGCTGAGGATCGGTGGCTTGTCCTTCTCCAGCGTGCCGCGGCCCGGCGCGCCTGCCAGCTTGCGACGCCGTCCGAGCCGCCCCTTTTGGCCACAGCTGCCGGCTGGCCCTTGTGCCCGGCCACGACGTAGACCTCGTCGATCCCGCTGGATGCCCTCGCATCCGGCTCGACCTCGCCTTTGAGCGTCACCTCTGGCGCTTTGGCGACCAAGCCGCGGCGCAGCTGCTCCGTCATGGTTTGCACGTCCGAACCGTCCAGACCCAGCTCACCCGCGATCTGCCGGTTGGAAAGGTTCAGGCCCATGAAGTAAAGGCACAGCACCCACACGCGCAGCGGCTGGTGGTGCCCGGCCAGCACCGTTCCGGTCAGGTCATCGAAGCGCCCAGCGCATGCCTTGCACCGGTAGCGCTGGCGATAGAGCTGCGTGTCGTCGTGGCCGTCCCGGATGACGGCGCCGCTGCCGCACACGGGGCAGCGCGCACCTTCCGGCCAGCGGTGCTGGCGCACCAGCGCGAAGCACTTGGCGTCATCCAGCAGGCCGGAAAGGTTGATCAGATCGGATACAGCCATAACACAGGCTCCTCGCACGAGCCGGTCAGCTACTCCCGCTTTTGCTCGCGCACCAGATGCTTCCAGCCCAACTGCCCGGCCCTGACCTCACCACCCCGGAACCCAATAAGAGCCTCGAGGGTTTGCCCCAATGCGGCTGCGAGTTGAGGAAGGTCAGCGAACAAGATGGCGCCATCGAGCTGGAAGCGCCGGATGGGCTGGAGCGTGACCTCTGCGGCGTGCTGCGGCGAGTTGCACAGGCCGAGCATCCCGCCGGCAGCCTCACGGGTGCGGATGTACTCCGGCAGGTAGCGCCCGGCCTGGCGCATCAGCCAGACCGGCGGGCGTTCGGTTCGTTCACCTGCCAGTGCGCGCAGGAGCAACTTCTTCGGGGAAGGTTCCACTCGGTTATCCGCCTCCGGCCTGAACACCTCACCTAGATAACTCAATCAGGGCCGGCCATCCACGTCCGGACGCCGCTAGGCCCGGCCACGCTTGAGGGTTGAAACCCAGGTGGCCCCTGTGGTGTCCGGGGCCGCGCCTGGCTGTCCGTCAAACCAACCCTGGCGGACAGCGGAACGCTCGTTGCCTATGTTGGATGCGGTGGCCAAAACGCACATTCTGCGGTGCTGCAAGGTGTATGAACTCTATCTCTGGAAATGCGTCTTGGCAGCCCGACGTAGCGGGACCGGCGCAGGTGCATGGCCGAACGGATCGGCACGCCCGTGAGCGGCGCCAGCCGTCGCGCCCAATCGCTGGCACCGCACACTACGTCACGATCCCCACCAGGGCAGTGCTCAAGTCCCATAGCCGGGCAGCGTGCGCTTCGTTGTTCGCCTTGGCGGACAAGCTCTGTGCAAAGGCTTCAGCGTCCTTCCGTTGCCGGTTGCCCCAGCTCCAATGCACGCCGGACTGCTCGAACCCGGCGTCCGCCACCACCTGTGCCACACGGTCTCCTGCCAGGGGCTGCGAGACATAGCCCTTGGTGATGTTCCTTTGGAACCAGGGAAACACTTTCCGGAACAGCTTCGGCGCGTCGCGGAACAGCGCCGTTTCGGCGACGCAGCCCGGGTAGAGCGTGCTGAACACCACACCGGTGGTGCCGTGGTGCCGGCGGTGGAACTCCCGGCTCATGATCATGTTGCACAGCTTGCTATCCTTGTAGGCTTTACCGGCCTTGAACGCCTTGCCGTCGATCATGGACACCGGCGCCTGGAACCCAGCCTTCAGCCCCTGCAGCTCCCCCAGGTCGGCTGGCGCCGGGATCGGCACCTTGCCGCCGAACTCCTCGGAATTGGCCGTCACGGTGCCCAGCGTCACCAGCCGCGGCGCGCGACCTTCCACCGACTGCAGGGCAGGCAGCAGCAGTTGGCTCAACAGGAAGTGGCCGAGGTGGTTGGTGGCCACGCTGATCTCGTAGCCCTCTGGCGAGCGTGCGGGCGCCTTCAGCAAGGGTAGGTAGACCGCCGCGTTGCACACCAGCGCATGCAGCGGCCGGCCGATGGCGCGAAAGGCGTCCACGAAGCCACGGACGCTTGCTTGCGAGCCCAGGTCGATGTGCAGCCGGGTCACGCCGGCGGGCGGGATGCCCAAGCTGGCGGCAGCTGACCCAGCCTTCACCAGGTCGCGGCAGGCCATCACCACATGCCAGCCGCGGTCCACCAGCGCCTTCGTGGCGTGCAGGCCCACGCCCGACGATGCGCCGGTCACAATGACGGTCGGCGCCTGATATGGCGTCATGCGTCTGCCTTCTCCGGTCCGGCGCAGCGTGCTACCGCAGCATCCGTCGGACATCGGCCGGGCGCCGCGCCAGGAAGTGATGCTTCAGCACGGCGCCGAGGTGCATGGCAATGACCCCGTAGAACAGAACGGGCAGGACCTGGTTGTGCAATACCGCCCACACCGACCAGGCCCCACGGCCCACACCGGCCGGTAGCGGCACCATCCAGCCATAGATCTCCAGCGGCCCGCCCTGCAACAGGCTCAACAGCAGGCCGGTGACCGGCAGCCCCAGGACCAGCCCATACAGCACCGGATGCAGGGCGCCGGCCAGGCGCCGTTCCCACAGCTTCAGGTCCGCCGGCAGCGGCGGGGGAGCGCTTCGGCGCAACCAAGTGAGGCGCAGCAGCACAAGGACCAGGACGGTAACGCCCAGTGTTTGATGCACCGCCATGAATACCTCGCGGTCAGGAGAACCCTCCGGCAGGATGCTCATGAACAGCCCCATCGGCACCAGGCAGAGGATGAGCACCGCCGACGCCCAGTGGGCATAGCGCGATACCAGCCCAAAGGCATCGCCGGTGTTCCGCCACGATACGGGCACGGCTACGGGACGCCGCACCTGTTGCCATGCCGCCCACAGCAGGAACAGCACGGCTACGGACGCGATGACGGCCTGAGCGTTGAGCAGCAGCGGCCCGGCTTCTCCCAACCCGGCCGGCAGGGCGGCGAACGTGCCGTCCAGGTCAGCCAAGACGATCGAGAGGACGATGAACGCCAGCCCGATGGCGGCCAGCAGCGTCCCGGCAGCCCGGACAAACCGGTTGGCATGGTTCAACGTGAAAGCGAGGACAACGGCGAGGATGAGGTATTGCGCGGTCACGCCGGGTCCTCTCCGGGCGGTTCGGTCATCTCGCTCGTGGCCTTGCGCCCGATCGGACGACTGATCCAGCCCGGTGCCTTCCCAATGCGGCGTCGGGCCGCAGACCCCGCCCAATACAACAACCCCGGTATGACAAACAGCACGACAACGATAACGGTCACGAGTTGCAGCATCAGCCCCCCGATATTTGAAACAGCAGAACCGCTTTCCAGTCCGCGCCTACTGTTCACGGTGGTGGGAACTTGCCTCGCCCCACACAGCCACTGGCCCACTCGCCCCGGTCGAAGGCGTGGTCTGCAACAGCCAGAGCTGGAGCTGGAATCCCGTATGCCTCAAGTGACGCGCAGTAGCGGCTATTTCCGAAGCCGGAACGTAAGAAAATTGACCGCGGCGACAACGGCAACGATGAAGGCGAACATGGACTTGACGAGCATGACAGTCGACGGGTGCTGGAACCCAGGGTCGAGCAGGACGAACAAGAGTGCCCACAGAGCGAGGAACAGGCACACGAGCCACGCGATGCGCCGCCAGCGTTGAATGAGGAGCATACGTGGCCAGTAAGAGGCATCTCCGGACCCTGAGGTATCTTCCTTCAACTGCGATACCGGGCGGCTATCTGGCTGCATCCCTTGCATTCCTTGCATTCCTCCACTCAGGCGATGGCCCACGCGCACGGCATGTAGGAAAAGCGCCGCGAACGGTGTTGGACGTCCAGTGCAGACCAGTCGAGCACACGTATCGCCACCGGCGGCATGCCTGCCATCATCTCTGCCCATATTGCCCGAACGCAAGGGGGATTAGGACAAATGGGCATCCCGGCATGTGCGCCTTGTACTGCCCGTAGTCCTCTCCTAAGCCGACGCGGCGCCCCATCACCATCGCCTGGCCGCAATGTCTCAAGGAGCCGCCCTGCCATCATGTCGGGCTCTTGCACGGTGCGTTGAGGAGAAGGGCATCTCACGGCCGACTATGCCGGGCTTGCCGCTGTGAGGTCGCCGATGCCGTAGCGGCGCAGCTTCACATACAGGCTTTGCCGGCTCAGCCCCAGCCTCTCCGCCGCTGAGGCCCGGTTGTCGTTGGTCAGCTCCAGAGCCGCCTCGATCGCCAGCCGCTCGATCACCTCGGTCGACTCCCGCACCAGGTCCTTCAAGGACACCCGGCCGATCAGCTCCGTCAGCTGCTCGACCGAGCGCGAAAGGTGCTTGCCGGGCGGGAGGG
>JAABUM010005359.1_pt1 | contig 13548 bp, 12 predicted proteins | sample 5559161 | NCBI WGS metagenome assembly JAABUM01 (sample SAMN10711868, study PRJNA513369) | rock metagenome | isolation source: Antarctica rocks | place: Antarctica: Victoria Land, Siegfried Peak nord | reverse complement strand
CCCAGGCCTCGTCGTGATGGCTGTCGAGGTAGCGATCACCGCGGTCGCACACCAGGGTGACGACGCTGCCGGTCTGGCCGGTGGCCAGCAGCTCGGCGACCAGGTGCAGGGCGCCGTAGAGGTTGGTGCCGGTCGAGCCGCCGGCGAGGTGCCCGGTCCGGCTGCGCAGGACGCGCGTCGCCGCCAGGCTCGCCGCATCCGGCACGCCGAGCATGCGGTCCACCACGTCCGGCAGGAATGACGCCTCGACGCGCGGCCGTCCGATCCCCTCGATCCGCGAGCCAGGGGTACGAAGGGACCGGTCGCCGGTTTCGAAGGACGGCAGGAACGCCGAACCCTCCGGATCCACGACGCACAGCCGGGTCGCCAGCCGTCGGTAGCGCACGAAGCGGCCGATCGTCGCCGCCGTGCCACCGGTGCCCGCACCGACCACCGCCCAGGCGGGCACCGGGTGCCGCTCGCCGTGCAGTTGCGCAAAGATCGACTCGGCGATGTTGTTGTTGCCCCGCCAGTCGGTGGCCCGCTCGGCGAAGGTGAACTGGTCCAGGTAGTGACCGCCGCACTCTCGCGCCAGCCGCTCCGCCTCGTCGTACACCGCTGAGGGGTCGTCGACGAAGTGGCAGCGGCCGCCCGCCAACTCGATCAGGGAGACCTTCTGCGCGCTGGTCGTGCGCGGCAGCACGGCAAGGAAGGGTAGGCCGAGCAGCCGCGCGAAGTACGCCTCGGAAACGGCCGTCGAACCGCTGGAGGCCTCCACCAGCGTCGTGCCCTCACCGATCCACCCGTTGCACAGGCCGTACAGCACGAGGCTGCGGGCCAGCCGGTGCTTGAGGCTGCCGGTGGGGTGCGACGCCTCGTCCCTTCAGGTAGAGGTCGACGCCCCACTGCGGCGGCAACGGAAAGGAGTAGAGGTGCGTGTCGGCCGAGCGGTCCGCCTCGGCGTCCAGCCGCCGGACGGCCTCATCGACCCACGCCCGGTCGGTCCGGCTGTGCGACACGTCCCGGAGCTCCACGGCGGCAGCCTCGCAGGCCGGTGGTGGATCCGGACGACAGGGCTGGCTAGGGCCGGCCGACCCACAGGTTCCGCGTCCACAGGGTCTGCCGCGTGATCCTAGTACCGGTGTGCCGAGCGACGTACCAGGAGTTCTGACCCGCGTAGATGCCCACGTGGTCGATCGGCCGCACATCCCTGCTGCTGCCGCTGTCGGCCATGAAGACCAGGTCGCCGGGCCGCACCTGCGACAGCGGGATGTGCCGGACGGCGTGGTACTGCTGGTACACGGTACGCGGAAGGATCCTGCCCGCCTTCTTGAACGAGTACATCGTCAGGCCCGAGCAGTCAAAGGCGTCCGGGCCGGCCGCCCCGTAGCGGTAGGGCTTGCCGACCTGGTGAGCGGCGACCTGGAGCGCGACGGCCTCGACAGTCGGCCTGACGGTGGCGGTGGCCGGCGCGGCCAACCCAACCGTCAGGACGGCGCTCGAGGCAGCGAGAACCAGCGAGGTACGGCGGTGCAGCAGCGCGCGTAGGCGCATAGGGAGCCCTTTTCCGGATGCGCCTACGGAAGATGACCTGTCGGGTTCGGGATCCGTTCTCCCGGCCAGCACTGTGGCTTCACCCCAAGGACCGGCATGCGGTCCATCGTTCGTGGGTCTTCCGCTCCTGCCATGCGAGTCGTTGTCACCGGGGTGCTGGCAGGATTTGGCGCGCCCCCGGTGGCCCCACCGCCATTGGCAAGGGCTGAGCGAACCGTAGGGGCTCCGGGCCTCCAGCGCACGCAAATGCGCATCTGATGAGCCGAGGTCTGACCGTGGGCGGCCGGCTGCTGTCCGTCGTACATCCTGAAGGCCCGGACTGGCTGGCCCGGCCGGGAGACGTCCATTCGCGCTGGTCGAGCCAGTGGTCGAGCTCGATGACAGGAACCGGCCGGCAGAGCTAGTTGCCCTGGGCCTGGTCGCAGCGGCGGCGGGTCAGCTCAGCCAGCGAGGTGGCGTTCTCGACGCCTTCGGCGACCATGCGCAGGCCGAGGCTGTGGGCGAGGTTGATGACGGCCACGACGAGAGCCTCCGCCCGGGCGTCATCTGCCATGGGGAACACGAACAACCGGTCGAGCTTCAGCTCGTCGATGGGCAGCTCACGCAGTAGGCCAGCGAGCTATAGCCGGTCCCGAAGGCGGCGAGCAGCAGCCACATGACGATGACGAGCACCGACGGCATCGCAGCGATGGGGGGCTCAGGCGGCGGGCCTTTGCTGTTCCGGCCAGCGGAGTCAGGTGGGCACGGCTCGTCCCGTCCGTTGCGGCCATGCCGACGTCATCGACGGGTCCGCCAGGTGACTGGAGCCGGCAGGGTGTGCGTCGGTCGGGAGCCCGGCCATGATGGCCGCAGCATCGCTGGTCGAGCCTGTCCGAGTGCCCGGCTCAGGTTCCGCAGAAGGTTCGGTAAGCGCCTGAGTCCTCGGGGTCAGGCCCCGCGTAGGGCTCCAGGCCCGGGCGCTCGTCGAACGGCGCGGCGACCACCTCGAGCAGTGATTCGAGCGGACCCAAGTCACCGTCGGTGGCAGCAGTGAGGGACGCCTCGACGAGGTGGTTGCGCGGGATGTACACCGGGTTCACCCGATCCATACCTCGGGCCTCGGGTGCCAAGGCGCGCCAGCGCGCCAGCCAGCGGTCGAACCCGGCAAGGTCGAGGAACAGCCCTCGTACGCGCTCGGCGTCGCTGCGGGCGGCCGCGCCCAGGTTCCGGAAGAACGAGGTGTGGTCGACGCGGTTGCGCGTCAACAGCGTGAGCAGCTCATCGATAAGGGGGCCGGCGACCGCATCCCCAACGCTGTCTGAGAGCCCGAGCTTACGCCGCATACCGGCCGACCAGGCGGCGGCGTACTGCCCGTCGAACTCGCTGAGTGACGCCACCGCGAGCGCGACTGCCTGCTCCTGGTCGTCGTGGAAGAGCGGCAGCAGCGCCTCCGCCAGCCGGGCGAGGTTCCACTGCGCCACGGCTGGCTGGTTGCCGTACGCATAACGGCCGCCCCCATCGATGGAGCTGAACACGGTGCTGGGGTCGAAGGCATCCATGAACGCGCAGGGTCCGTAGTCGATGGTCTCGCCGGAGATCGTCATGTTGTCGGTGTTCATCACGCCGTGGACGAAGCCGACGAGCATCCATTGCGCGACCAATGACGCCTGGGCGGCTACCACCGCCTCGAACAGTGCGAGATAAGGACGTGGCCTCTCGGCAAGAAAGGGGTAGTGACGGGCGATCGCGTGGTCACCAAGACGGCGCAGGAGGGCGACGTCTCCGGTCGCGCCCGCGTAGTGAAAGCTCCCTACGCGCAGATGACTGCTGGCGACCCTGGCGAGCACCGCCCCTGGCAACATCGTCTCGCGACGCACCTGGCGCCCGGTCGCCACCACGGCCAGTGAGCGGGTCGTCGGGATGGCGAGGGCATGCATGGCCTGGCTGACGACGTATTCGCGCAGCATCGGACCGACCGCCGCCAGACCGTCACCGCCCCGCGCGAACGGCGTCCGCCCCGAGCCCTTGAGGTGCAGGTCACGAACGCGCCCGTCGTGGACGAGCTCACCGAGCAGCAGTGCCCGCCCGTCACCCAGACGCGGAACGAATCCCCCGAACTGGTGACCGGCGTAAGCCTGTGCGACCGGCGTCGCGCCGCTGGGGACGAGGTTGCCGACCAGAAACTGCAGGCCCTCGGAGCTCTGCAACCATGCCGCCTCGAGGCCCAGGTCGTCGGCGAGGGGCTCGTTGAGCACAAGCAGTCGGGGATCCGGAGCAGCTTCCGCCTGCCAGGGAAGGGCCAGCTGTGCGAGCTCGCGGGCGAAGCGGCCGTCGAGCCTGACCGCTTCGACAAGACTCATTGCAGCAGGCTACGCGGCACCGAGGGCGCGATGACCTGGCGACGATCCCCGTCTGCCGGTCAGCGACCGCACCGAGTGCGGCCCGGCTGTAGGGTGATCACGGCGTCCTGACCTTGCCCGTGCCAGCATGTCGCCGCCCGGGTCGAGGAGGTAACCGTGGGCTTGACAGGCCTTTCGAGCGGCTTGCTGCCGGCCCTGAACGACGCGATGCCGTCGCGGCTGGTACCGGTCCTTCGTGACTTCCTGCAGCGCAACGCCGGGGCCCGTGACGCCGGGGTGCTGCTCGCTGACTATGAGCTGCGCGAGCTCCGGCGTCTGTCACCCCGCCCGGACGACGACCTCACCATGTCCGTGGAGAACACCAACGCCGGGCAGTGCTTCCTCGGCCAGGTGGTGATCACCGAGCCGAACGAGGCCGGCACGTCCCTGCTGGTCCCGCTTTCCCTGCGGGCTGAGCGCCTCGGGGTGCTGGAGGTGCTGTTCGACGATCAGCCCATGCATGCCGATGCGCTTCGTGAACTGCAGGAGATGGCTTTGACCATCGCCTACGTCCTGGTCGCCTGCGGAGCCTGCTCCGACGTGGTGGAGACCGCTCGGCGTGCCAAACCACTGAGCGTCGCCGCAGAGATGCAGTGGAACCTGCAGCCGCTGCGGGCCTTCAGCGATCAGCAGTTCTCCGTCGCCGGGCAGCTCATCCCCGCCTACGACGTGGGGGGGGACTGCTACGACTACAACGTCGGCGTCGACCATCTCGACCTGTCCAGCCTGGACGCGATGGGCCACGGGGTCCAGGCCAGCGTGCTCGCCGGGCTGTCCACCGCGGTCATGCGCAACGCTCGCCGCGCCGGTGAAGGTCCAGCCGGGCAGATCACCCTGGCCGACCGGCACCTGCTCGAGTACTTCGACGGTGATCAGTTCGTCACCGCCCTGGCGATGCGCCTGACGTTTGCCAACGGACATCTGGAGGTCGTCAACGCCGGTCACCCTTGTCCGTGGCTGGTTCGGCAAGGACAGGCAACGCCGCTGGAGCTGGACCCCCAGTTGCCGGTCGGGATGTTCGAGAAAACCGACTATCGCATCCAGACCCTTCAGCTGCAGCCCAGGGACCGCCTGGTACTCGTGACAGACGGGCTGCTCGAAGCCGGTGCCCCCGGTCCGGAGTTCGGTGACCAGCGCCTGGCTGGCCTGCTCCTGGCCACCGCCCACCTCACCCCACACCGGTGCGTCGCGGAGGTGCTGCGCACTGTTCGTTCCTTCGCCGCGCGCATGCACGACGACGCGACCGTCATCTGCCTGGACTGGCACGGCCCCACGGCAACCGCCCCGTAGCCGCCGGGCCTGGTCGACACGCGATTCGGCGCCCTGATCGCGAACGAGCCGCAGGACGCCTCAGGCCTTGACGCTGAACGTGCCGAGGGCGTCGGCAAGGACGTCATCCGCCTGCACGACCTCAGCCTCCACGACGAGCAGTCGCTTGCCCCGCTTGCGGACCTTCGCCCTTGCGATCAGCCGCCCCGGCTGACCTGGTTCGAGGTAGGTCACGGTCAGCGCCACTGTCACGGGGGACTCCGCGCCGGCTGTCGCTGCCGCTGCCGCCATCGCCACGTCGAGCATGGTGGCAAGTACGCCGCCATGCACGGTCCCGTTCGGGTTGAGGTGGTTCGCACCCGCGTCGACGACAACCTCCGCCTCACCGTCTACACCGGGCTGCACCTGCAGGGCGACGTGCTCACGAAATCCCATGCGGTCGCCACTACCCGCCGCGCGCCCTGCCATACGACAGGATCCCGACCGCCTGCCTTTGGCTTAGGGAGCCGTACGGCGTGCCGGCGCCGAATGAAGGGAGCACCAGCACCTCAGGACATGACGTCCTTCGCCGTGTGGCACTGCCGATCAGAGTCGATCCCTCGGCTCGGGGATGGTCCAGCGCCGTCCGCAGCTCCGTACGCCCCTCGCCGCCGACTCCGCCCGACGTGCCGATAGTCGGGTGAGATGCCGATAGCGTCAGCGTCGTGAGCACCGCGGTAGGTCTGACGGGGACGGTCGTGACGCGGATCCGTGGCGGCGAGCAACCGGGTGAAGTCCGCGTCGTACACGCCGGGATGCCACACACCTACATCGCGTACGCCGACACGCCCTTGCCCGTCGGGGTAGGCGTCCTTGTCATCAACGACCGGGGTGCACGTCGTGTGGACGTCGAGCCCTGGGACATCCCAGTCAGTGACGCCGTCGGCGTCGCCGTCGACACAGAGAGGCCATGATGCTCGGCTACCGCGTTCCAGCACCCAATGAAGCGATCCTGATCAGCGGTCGCAAGCAACGGACGGCCGACGCCCAGTTCAAGATCGTGACTGGGCACGGGGTCTTCGTGATCCCGGTGATCTCGCGGGCGTCGGTTCTGACCCTGGCGATGCAAGAAGCCGAGGTGGAGGAGGACTGCTACACCCAGCAGGGGCTGACGCTCGGTGTCAAGGCGGTCATCGCCTTCAAGGTGGGAGATGACCACGAGAGCATCGCGGCAGCAGCCCGACGCTTCCAGGCCGATCAGAGCCAGATGTCGACGTTGGTGGGAAGGATCTTCTCCGGCCACCTGCGCAGCATCATCGGGTCGATGACCGTCGAGAGCATCATTCGCGACCAGCAGAAGCTCAGCGACAACATCCTCGACGCATCCAAGATCGAGATGGGACGCATCGGGCTTGCGGTGGACTCCCTGCAGATCAGCCAGATCGACGACAAGGGTAGCGGCTACATCGCCGCTCTCGCGGCGCCACACCAGGCCGTGGTCAACCAGGCCGCGAAGATCGCTCAAGCCCAGGCCGACCAGGCCTCGGCCGGCGCTCAGCAGGAATCTGCCCGCGCCCAGCTGGACTTCGCCCGCGAGACTGCGGTCAAGCGCAGCCAGTACCAGGCGCTGATGGATCAGGCGGAGGAGAAGTCCGCGCAAGCCGGTCCGCTCGCGGCCGCTCAAGCACAGCAGGCCGTGCTGGCTGAGCAGAAACTGGTGGCGGAGCGAAACGCCGAGCTCCGCAAAGCCGAGCTGATCGCGGAGATCATCGCCCCGGCTGAGGCCGAGGCGGCCCGCATCCTGACGCTGGCGAAGGCCGACGCACAGGCCACCAAGCTGTCCGCGGAGGCCGCCGCCGCCGAGGGCCGGATCGCCCTCGACCAGCGCATCATCTCCCGAACCTGGTCACGGCCGCGGCCTCTGGCCTGCAAGGCTCCCAGCTGACCGTCTTCAACGGAGCTGCCGGTGTCAGCGAAGTGATGAGTCAGCTGATCGGTCAAGGTGCCTCGATCCTGGACACAGTGCGCCACTCCCTGGCAGAGATCGAAGGCGCGCCAGTACCCGTCACGGCGGAACCGGTCGAGGAGTCCTAGCAGGCGTGTTGGAGTGCCTTGCTTCTGCGTCCGTGCAGGTGTGCCGCTTCCGGGCCGGCAAGGGTCTCCCGCTCCGGGTCCGTCCTCGCGACTTGAACGATTCAAGAAGACGCGCAACACTGTGCAGCGTGCCGAGCCGGTCAGAAATCCAGGGCATGCTCCAGGGCTCTGCCCTGCGGGTCACGAAGCCCCGGGCAGCGGTGCTGTCTGCGGTCCATGACAGCCCGCACGCCGACGCCCTGTCGCTCACTGCCGCGGCGCGGGCGGAGCTCGGAGCGGTGTCGCACCAGGCCGTCTACAACGTGCTGGCGGCGCTGACCGAGGCCGGGTTGGTGCGCCGCGTCCAGCCGCCAGGTTCGGTGGCGAGGTACGAGGCCCGAACAGGTGACAACCATCATCACGCCGTCTGCCGGTCGTGCGGTGCCATCGCCGATGTCGACTGCGCGGTCGGTGAGGCGCCCTGCCTGGCCGCATCCGACGACGCCGGCTACGCGATCGACGAGGCCGAGGTCGTCTACTGGGGTGCGCGCCGTGCGCGACGACGGGAGCGGCGTAGCGGGAACAGGCGGCGGACGAGAGCACCCACACCAGGAAGTTCACAGCTGGCGCGGCCCAGACGGCGGCCATGCCCCATCAGCGGCAACGAACAAAAAGGGGAACGACGTGACTGAGGGCCCGACCGACAGTGTCAGCGAAAGCGAAAACCCAGCGATCCCCAGCCCCACGGTCAAGGGGAACCGGCCGAGGACGAACCGTGACTGGTGGCCGAACCAGCCCGACCTGCAGGTGCTGAACAAGCCCTCCCGCGAGTCCAATCCGCTGGGCGAGGACTTCAGCTACGCCGAGGCGTTCAAGACCCTCGACGTCGACGCGCTGAAGCGCGACCTCACCGAGGTCATGACGACGTCGCAGGAATGGTGGCCGGCCGACTACGGGCACTACGGGCCGCTGTTCGTCCGGATGTCGTGGCACTCGGCCGGGACGTACCGGGATCGCCGACGGCCGCGGCGGCGCCGGCACCGGCGCGCAGCGCTTCGCCCCGCTCAACAGCTGGCCGGACAACGCGAACCTGGACAAGGCGCGCCGGCTGCTCTGGCCAATCAAGCAGAAATACGGGCGCGCCCTGTCCTGGGCCGACCTGCTCGTGCTCGCCGGGAACGTCGCGATGGAGTCGATGGGCTTCCAGACCTTTGGCTTCGCCTTCGGGCGAGAGGACACCTGGCAGCCTGAGGAGATGTTCTGGGGTCCTGAGGACACCTGGCTCGGCGATGAGCGCTACAGCGGTGACCGGGAGCTCGGCGACGACCTCGGCGCCGTGCAGATGGGCCTGATCTATGTGAACCCGGAAGGCCCCAACGGCAACCCGGACCCGCTAGCGTCGGCGCGCGACATCCGCGAGACGTTCCGCCGCATGGCGATGAACGACGAGGAGACGGTGGCGCTCATCGCGGGCGGTCACACGTTCGGGAAGACCCATGGCGCGGGTGATCCGAGCCTGGTCGGTCTTGAGCCTGAGGGCTGCCCGGTCCAGCACCAGGGCCTCGGTTGGAAGAGCGAGTTCGGGACCGGCAAGGGCAAGGACACGATCACCGCCGGCCTCGAGGGGGCCTGGACCCCGACCCCGATCCAGTGGGACAACAGCTACTTCGAGACGCTGTTCGGCTGGGAGTGGGAGCTCACCGAGAGCCCGGCCGGTGCCAAGCAGTGGAAACCACAGGACCCGGCCGCGGCCGAACTGGTCCCCGACGCGCACCAGGAGTCGGTGCGACATGCGCCGATGATGGCCACGACCGACCTGGCGCTGATCGCGGACCCGGTCTACAAGAAGATCTCGCAGCGTTTCTACGAGAACCCGGACCAGTTCGCGGACGCCTACGCACGCGCATGGTACAAGCTGCTGCACCGCGACATGGGGCCGATCTCCCGGTATCTCGGACCGTGGATCCCGGAGCCGCAGCTGTGGCAGGACCCGACGCCGCCGGTGGACCACGAGCTGGTCGACGACAAGGACGTCGCCTCTTTGAAGGCGACACTGCTGAACTCAGGACTGTCGGTCTCGCAGCTGGTGTCGACAGGGTGGGCGGCCGCCGCCTCGTTCCGTGGGACCGACAAGCGGGGGGGCGCCAATGGTGGTCGCCTGCGCCTGGCCCCGCAAAAGGACTGGGCGGTGAATGAGGGAGCCGAGGACGTGTTGCCAGTGCTGGAGCAGGTCCAGCAGGCGTTCAACAGCTCCGCGGCTGGCGGCAAGAAGGTGTCGCTCGCCGACCTGATCGTGCTCGGCGGGTGTGCGGCGGTCGAGAAGGCGGCAAACGACGCCGGGTACGACGTGACGGTGCCCTTCACGCCAGGCCGTACGGACGCCAGTCAGGAGCAGACCGACGTCGAGTCGTTCACAGTCCTCGAGCCGCGGACGGACGGTTTCCGCAACTGGACGCCGTCCGGCGCGAAGCTGTCGCCGGAGATGCTGCTGGTGGACCGGGCGTACATGCTGTCGCTCACCGCAAAGGAGATGGCGGTTCTCGTCGGCGGTCTGCGGGTCCTCGGGAGCAACGCGGGCGGATCGAAGCACGGCGTCTTCACCGACCGGCTCGGGACGCTGTCGAACGACTTCTTCGTGAACGTGTTGGAGCCGAGCACCGAGTGGCGCACCTCCGCCTCGGACGCCGATGTCTACGAGGGAGTGAACCGCAGCACGGGTCAGGTTGCCCGCACTGCCACCACCGTGGACCTCGTCTTCGGGTCGAACGCGATCCTGCGGGGCATCTCCGAGATCTATGCCGCGGACGACGCGAAGGAGTTGTTCGTCCATGACTTCGTCGCGGCGTGGGACAAGGTCATGAACCTGGACCGGTTCGACCTGAGGTAGCCGCCTGGCCCAGGCCGGCGGCAGTCGGCCTGGGCGGCTGCTCTCGTGTTGTTGTGGCGTTCTGTCACCTTCCGCGCGGCCAGGCGCAAGCTCTGATGGCCCAAGAACGCCGAAGTTCGATTGATGGCTGCGCGACGAGCCGAAGCGGCGCATAGTTGGGGCTGGCCCGCTCGTCAACATCGGGTCGGGTTCAGCAAGCGCTGGCGGCACCTAAACGCGGTAGCGACCGAGGGATGCAGACATGACAACCCGATCGAATCAGAGGGCTCGGCGACTCCTGGCGCTCGGCTTCGCCGGCTTGCTCGGCACCTCAGGCGCCAGCGTGTTGGGGCCTACCGAGGCCTACGCCGGCGTCGCGAGCCCGGCCGTTGTCGTGTCCCGCATGTCGACGCCGCAGCGCGTCGGCCAGTTGTTCATGGTCGGGTTGGCTGCCGGCTCAAGTGACACCGCCGTACTGAACGACATTCGCACGCGTCACATCGGCAACGTCATCCTCACGGGGCGATCCAGCAGCGGGGTCGTAGCCACTCGACACCTGACAGACAGGCTCCAGGCGCAGGTCACGAGGGCCTCCACCGGCGGCTTGCGGCTGATCGTCGCCACCGACCAGGAGGGTGGCCGCGTTCAGGTCCTCAGCGGCCCTGGCTTCAGCCTCATACCCAGTGCGCTCACTCAGGGGACCTGGGTGCCCGCGACGCTGCGCCAGCGGGCACGGACGTGGGGCAGTGAGCTCAGCATGGCTGGCGTCAACCTCGACCTGGCTCCCGTCATGGACACCGTCCCAAGCGCTGACGCAGCACGCTCGAACCCGCCCATCGGCGCGTTCCAGCGTGAGTTCGGCTACCGCCCCGCCACGGTCGCCAGCCATGGGATGGCGTTCGCGCAAGGCCTTGGCGACGCGCGTGTGCTCGCCGCCGAGAAACACTTCCCGGGCCTGGGGCGGGTGACCGGAAACACGGACACGACACGTGGTGTCACCGACCGCACAACCACTCGGGGCGACGCCTACCTGCTGCCGTTCACCGCAGCCGTGAATGCCGGCTCACGCTTCGTCATGATGTCGAGCGCGTACTACAGCCGAATCGACTCGCAACGACCAGCTGCCTTCTCGCCCACCGTAATCGGCACGATCCTTCGCGGCGACCTGCGCTTTCGAGGCGTCGTTGTCAGTGACGACCTCGGCAACGCCCGCCAGCTCGCCGCCTGGTCACCCGCACAGCGGGCACTCAACTTCTTGACAGCAGGGGGCGACATGGTCCTGACCGTCAACCCGGCGGTGCTGCCCCAGATGTACGACGCGGTCCTGAGCCGCGCCACAACCGACAAGGCGTTCGGCCAAAAGGTCACCGCCGCTGCCCTGCGGGTAGTCACGGCGAAGCAAGGGCTTGTCGCGGGGCTGCCCTACCCGGGGTACATCAACCACACGCTTCGCCGGGGCACCACCGACCATCAGCAGACCGCGGTCCTGCAGACCCGACTGCAGCAGCTCGGGGACGGCCCGTATTCAGCTGACGGGGTCTTCGGACCAGCCACGGAGGCCGCAGTCCGCAGGTTCCAGGCCCGTCGCTACCTGGTCACCGACGGGATCGTGGGCGCCGTCACCGGACGCGCAATGGGCATCTGGCGCTGACCGGTCGCCGAGCCCGGACCATGCGCCTTTCGGCCACCTGCTACAACGGACAACAGCGCCCTGGCCAGCGGACGGAATCACACGTGGCCTTACCGGCCCGACGACGAGCCGGTCATTCCCGGTACGGGGACCGAATACCAGCCCTCCTCAGCGGCGGGCGAATCGCAAGTACTCAGCGGGCTTATTCGTCGTGATGAGGTCGACGTGGTCGGCGGTGAGGCGGCCCCAGTCGGCCGGGTCGTCGGCGGTCCACACGATCACCTTGACGCCAATGGCGTGCATGGCTGCGGTGAACCGAGCCGTGACGGCGGTGTGCAGAACATCGACCTCACCGTATCGGTGAGCAGTAGCCAGATCGGGCAGCTTGGCCGTCAGCAGCGCGGCGTGTATGCGACCGTCCGCCGCATGAACGGCGTCGAGGTCAGCCGGAACGAAGCTGATCACGGTGGCCCAGTCGTAGGCACGGTGTTTGGCCCATAGATCGACGAAGCGGGCGGTCTGGCCACGGGTGGTGGTCGGCTTGAGCTCTATCAAGGCGGCCGCGTGATGGGCGGCAACGTCAGCCGGCGCGACTCACTGGCGATCAGCGCTACACCGACTCGGTTGGGACCGGCCGAGCGAGCAACGAGACGTCAGCCGTCGGACCCCGCCCTGCTGCGCAGCGGTCTCAGCCGGGGTCGCAGGTGCTCAGATAGTCCAGCACGGAAGACAAGGTGCCGGTCGCAACCCCGATGCAGGTGTCGGCGGCCCCGTAGTACAGCCGCAGCTCGTCGGTCACCGGGTCGTGCACCAGCCCACACGGGAACACCACACCCGGCACATCACCGGTGAGCTCGTAATTCTCGGAGGGACCGAGCACCCACTCGCTGGACCGTCGAAGCACCTTCGTCGGCTGCTCCAGATCGAGCAACGCGAGGCCGGCGCGGTACAGCGCACCGGCGACCGTCGTCCGTACGCCGTGGTAGACGACCAGCCAGCCTTGCGGCGTCTCGAGCGGTGGCGGTCCCATGCCGATCCGCGCCGAGTCCCACCAGCCGCCACGCCGGGCACCCATGACAGGCTCCGGGGCGCTCCACAGCGTCAGATCCGGGGATCGGGACAGCCAGACATCGGCATTGGATCCCAGCTTGGTCACTGGCCGGTGAAACATCACCCAGTGACCGGCGATGCGCCGAGGGAGCAGCGCCGCGTTCTTGTCCTCGGGGGCCCGTGCCCGGCCCAGTCGCGTCACTGTCCGGAAGTCCGTGGTGGTGGCCAACGAGACTCCAGGTCCTCCGTCCGCAAAGGACGTGTAAGCGATGACCCAGGCGTCGAGCTCATCGACCCGGGTCAGGCGCGGGTCCTCGAGCCCCCAGGCCTCCTCGGGCCAGGCGGGATCGGGCACCAGCAGGGGGGTTTGGTCGACGACCCAGTTGGAGTACCCGTCATGGGAGCGGGCAACGGTCAGGTGGCTGATACCGCGCCGGTCCTCAACACGGCACAGCAGCACCGTCTCGTCGCCCACCGTCGTGGCGCCGGCATTCATCACCGCATTGATGGGGTAGGGCCAGCGGCTCGGAGCGAGCAGCGGGTTCGCCGAGCTGCGGGTGAAGAGCTCGCTACTGCCTGGTCCCCAGGATCTCGGCATAGACCGAACGGTAGTCCGCGACCATCCGCTCCTTGGCGAATCGGTGCTCCGCCACGCCGCGAATGGCAGCGCGGTCCAGCGCAGCGGCGCGAGGCACTGCGGCCGCGGCCGCTTCGACATCGTCGACCAGGAAGCCGGTCAGGCCGTCGTCGACTACCTCGCGCATCGAGCC
>JAABUM010005357.1_pt1 | contig 13551 bp, 15 predicted proteins | sample 5559161 | NCBI WGS metagenome assembly JAABUM01 (sample SAMN10711868, study PRJNA513369) | rock metagenome | isolation source: Antarctica rocks | place: Antarctica: Victoria Land, Siegfried Peak nord | reverse complement strand
AGCGGGAACCCCAGGCTGACGTCGCAAGATCTGGACTCGATACCCGCTCACAGCACGCCGACGACGGCTCAGCGCGCCCCAATCGACCCCACGCCCCGCACACGAGCCTTGTTCAGCAGCGTCCTAGCACGCCACCAGGCGCTGGTCGACGTGCTCGTTGTGCCGCCCCGGCCCGTACAAGTACCGCACCAACGGGCCGGTGCGGCATGGCAATCCCGACGACGGCCGCGAACGTGCCGATAAGCAGGAACGCATACCCGGTCGGGGTGGCTTCGATCGCGATGTCCCCACCCGAGGTCGGGGTACCCAGCTGTAGGACCAGCCCCAGCCACAGCAGGGCCGGCGGGGGCCCGCCCCAGCGGGACCGCGCCACCCGGCGGCCGGCGTACACCAACGGGGCGTTCGCTACGGCGAACGGCACACTGACCGGCGCAACCACCCCGTATAGGCGCAGCGGGACCAGGAACGCACCCCACAGCGCGCACTGCACCGTCAACACCACCAGCACTAACGACCCGACCAGCCCGGCCCTGCTGAGCCGAGGTCTCCTGGCGCCGCTGGCTGGGGCCGGGCCAGCCGCCGGCGGCGCCGGCTGCGCAACGCCGTCAGCCCGGCAACGAGCTCCGGTTCGGCCTCGGCCACCTCCAGCCGGTCTAGCAAACGCAGCAGCACCTGGAAGTACCGGGTCTCACTGATCCCCAGCTGCCCCTGCACCTGCGCCCCGACCCGGCCCTGCAGATGATGGTCCCGGGCGAACGCCAGCACCGCCCGGTCCCGGTCGTCCAAACACCCTGGCAACAACGACAGCTGCCCGGCCACCGGCCGGCGACGCCCACTCACCACCGCACCGGCCCTGGCCGCGCGTCGCTCACCCTGCCAGTGCGGCGGGTTGCGCCAGCGGGTCGGGCAGCACACTGCGCCGCGCCACCTCCACCACATCGCCCACCAAGTCCCGCAGCCGCACCGTGTCGACCCCGACCGACACGACCTGCCACGGCTGCCGCCGCCCGGGGCGCACCACCGTCGCTCCCGGCGTCGGTAGATGCCCCTCCACCCCAGCGGCGTGCAACACCGGTAACGCGGCGGCCTCAGCGGCGTCCGCGACCAAGGCCGCCGCGTCCTCCGGGTCAGCTGCCTCCGGCACCGCCAACGTCAGCAACACCGTCACCAAACGCTCCCCCACCCCCGCGTGTACCTGCATACCGGCTCCTGTCCCTTCCCTCACGCCGCACCCACCACAACACGTTCGGTAACCGCGGCCGCCGCCGCCTGGGCCAGCTCAACCTGCATTCACCTGCTCTGCCTGCTCAACGGTGGTGAGCGGCACCGGCGGGGCGGGGCGGCAGATACCGGCACAGGCTCGACCGGGTCATCCCCTGCAGAGCGGCAGGACCTGCCGCTCCAGGTCCTGCCGCGTGGTCGACACCCGCGCATACCCCAACTCCACGCTCAGACCGTAGGAGAAGTCGGCGCAGAACCAGGGCCGCGACACGCAGTTCTGGACTGACTTGTGAACCAGCTCGTGAGCGTGGGCCGGCGGCGAGGTGACCCTCAGCGGTGAGTGGCGGGGCTCTCGCAGCGCTATGTAGCACGGCCCGCGGTGTCCGGCTGTCAGGTGATCTTGTCCGGTAGCCCGATGTCTGTCGGAGCAGCCGCGGTCGTTTCTCGACCGGTCTTGTAGCTCTCTCGGACAGCCCGCCGATCTTGCACCGGATCCCGTGTGTCCTGGTGTGGGCGGTGCGTCATTCGCACAGGCGGGTAGGGCGTCATCACCACAACATCGAGGAGCAACGATGACGAGCAGCAACACAGGTCAGGTCACCGGCACCGCCGACAAGGACTACAACATCATCTGGTTTACCGAGGTGTGCCTGAGCAACGCGCTGCGGCTGGAGACCTACCTCGCCGACGCGGAGCGGGAGAACGACTCCGAGCTCGCCGATTTCTTCCGACGGGCTCAGGCCGAGAGCCGCAAGGGCGCCGAGCAGGGCAAGCAGCTCCTACGGACCCGACTCTCCAGCTGAGCACGAACTGACGGGGCAACCTGTCCGGTCAGCTGTGGCGCCCCCCTGATCCCGCAGTTACTGGCTGGTGACCTCGGCGAGCCGATGGTGCGCTCCGCTTGGATCAGGGCGAGCAGACGCTGACCCGGCGCGTCTGTCTCGGCCAAGCCGTCGACTACGTCGCCTCCGCCGTCGTCCTCCGAGGCTCCCAGGTGCCCACTCCAGCTGCTGGCTCAATCGAGACGGCACCGCGGCGGTAGTTCTGCGGGCCTGCGGGAAAGGTCGGTACGGGTGCTCGGACAACGCCGGGCCGAGGAGGAGTCGACATGACCGAGCCAGAGATCGAGACCGCGGGCACCGGTGATGCCGCCAAGCGCATCGGCCAACCGCCGACAACCACCGACGTCACCGACCCGGAGCGGTCCTCGCGCATCACCGCCGCGGGCACTGGGTCCGACCCCGGGCAGCGACGCGTCCACCCCGACGCGGGCCGCGGTGTCGACCCGTCCGCGAGCATCGAGCCCCATAACGAGGGGCTGGTCTGACCGCTGGCGCTGGCGCTGGCTCGAGCCGGGGAGGCAGGCTTCGCGCTCTTGCCGCCGAGCGCTGACCTGACACCGGGCCAAGGCCGCTGCTGACTCGCGGCGCAGGCGTTGCCTGTGCTTATGTTGCTCTCGGCGGTGGCCGCTGGCGTTCCTGGAATTCGGCACTGCGCCGCGCCCGCGTCGAAGACCGCATCGGACCGGGAAGGACACCGGCATGGGGCCCTGCCCTCCCGGGACGCCCACATCAACAAGTGTGGGTCGAGCTCGCGCTGATCGCCGCGGACCAGCTCGCCCTCGCGCAGACGATGCTCCTGACCGACGACCCTGACCTCGCGAAGGCCGAGCCCAAGACGCTGCGCTACCGGCTGCTGCACATCGCCGGCCGCATCACCCGAGGCCAGCGCAAGGTGTTCCTGCGCCTGGCCGAGCACTGGCCCGGGCCAAAGCATTCACTCGCCTGCGGCACATCCCGCTCCCGTCCTGACCGCCAGCATCACCAAGACCCAGCAGCCACGACGATCACGGAGACACCGGACCCCGCGCCGGCGCTCACCCATGCCTCGGCTCCCAGACCCCAACCTCAAGATCATCCGTCGGCAGTCCAGACGCCTACTGAAACACGGGCTTGGGCTGGTAGGCCTCCACCGAGGACGTGTTGATGATGCTCGAGCCGGGCGCCAGGTGCGGCAGCGCGGCCTGGCACAGCCAGAATATGGCGTAGACGTTGGTGGCGAACACCCGCTCCAACTGGGCGGTGGTGATGTCGGCGATGCCGCCCTGCATCACCTGGTAGGCCGCGTTGTTGACGAGCACGTCGAGGCCGCCGAACTCGGCCACGGTCCGCTGGACCACGCCGCGGCAGAACTGCTCGTCGCGCAGGTCCCCGGCGACCGCGACGCCCTTGCGGCCCGCCTGCTCGACGAGCCGGACGGTCTCCTGCCCGTCGGCTTGCTCCTCGGGCAGGTGGACGATTAGCACGTCGGCGCCCTCCCGGGCGAAGGCGATCGCGACCGCCCGGCCGATCCCGGAGTCACCGCCGGTGATCAGCACCCGCTTGCCAGTGAGCCGGCCGCTGCCCCGGTAGGTTTGCTCGCCGTGGTCGGGCCGGGCCGTCATGTCCCCGGTGCGCCCGGGGTGCTCGATCTGCTCGGCCGGCAGCTCCGTCGGGTGCTGCGAGGTCGGGTCGGCGGGGGTGTGCTGGTCGGCCACGGGAGGCTCCTGCTGGCTGGGCGACGTACATGTCGGGGTCGTAGCCTGCCCCGGAGGGCACGGGGCAGACGGCCACCCGGCGGCCCGGGTCCCGGCCCGCCGGGGCTGCCGCAGGGCGCACGCGGGGTGTAGCGCTAGGCGCCGTCCCCACCGGCGTTGCCCTCCGGGTCCACCAGCTGCCCCAGGTCGTCATGAACCGGCCCGACGAACGTCCAACCCGCAGCGCCTAGCGCCTCGATGCGGTCGGCCTCCTCGCGCAGCAACGCCGCGGCCTCGCCCGGCGTCTCCGCCCCGTCCATCAGCCCCTTCGCCCGCAGCACCTGCCCGGGCTCGGCAGGCGCGGCCGACGGGTCGGGCGCTGCTGCTGTGCTGTCGTGCATCGTGCGGTCATCCATCAGCGAAGTGTGCCAGCACCGCCAAGCCGCCCGTGGGCCGACCGACACGCCAGGTTGTACGCCGACACCCGGCCGGTCGGCGCTCGGCGCGGCGGCGTAAGTGACTGGTTTCTCCGGCCCGGCTCTGCAGGTCAGCGAGACGAGCCGGTCGGTGCTCTCGGCGGATTCAAGCGGTCGCCCGGCTGGCACGTTTAGACAGCCAGCCCGGGTAGTGCCCGGCGTCATCGGCGTGCCGGTGCGGGAAGGACTGCGCGGGACCCGGCGGCGGACAGCGACGCGCCACGTTCTGCCCCGAGCAGGGTCAGCTCGCCAGGCTGCTCACCCGTAGCTGCTCCTCACGCTCAGTCTCAGAAAGCCCACCCCACACGCCGTAGCGCTGGCGGGAGACCTGCGCATACTCGCCACAGGTGGCAACAACCGGACACTGCGAGCAGATGGCCTTCGCCGCGGCTTCACGAGCTCCTCGTGCCGCGCCGCGCTCATTCTCCGGATGAAAGAACATCTCCGGGTCGTAGGAGCGGCAGGCTGCACGCAGTTGCCACTCCCAGTCGTCGCTGTTCGCACCCGGAAGGTGCTCGAAGACCGGCATCCGACATGCTCCGTTCTGGCTGCAGACGCCGCACCGGCGCAGGAGTGCACCCTCACGCACCGGGATGCGGCTCTGCCAACCCCCGGCCGAACGGTGCAACACGGGAAGGCCGTCGGGCATGCCTCGTCCCCGCCCCCGATGGACTTCGGCGGGCGGATCGAGCTGTCCGGCTGCCGGGTTCCGGCTCGCGGTGGGGTCCGGGCAGGACCCCGCGCAGCGCCGCAGCGCCGCACAAGTGCGTGGCCGCGCCGCCGCGGAGCCCCGCACCGGCGTGGTCATCGATCTGGTCAAGGCCGCCGCGCCGCCTACCTGGCTCGTCTCGGGGCGCCGTCGGCGCTGCTGCAGTCATAAGCCGATCCATGCCCACCTGCGCGCCCGGTCATCCGACTGACTGGGCGTGCGCTCTGCTAGCGCCCGGCCGTCGCCCTTGCGCGGCCCTGGTCGGGTGCGCCGCGTGGATCCGGGGTACCGCCAGCACCGCCGGCCCGGCCCGGACAGCGCACCCGGGGTCCAACCCGGCCAGGGCCGGCAAGAAGCGCTGCAGCACCAGCCAGCGCCGCTGCGTCTGGTCGGGCTGGCTGAGGACGCGGTGCACTACCTGGTCACGCTGCTGCTGTTCGGGCTCGCGGCCGTGGTGCTCTACCGCACCGGCCGGGCCCTGTTCGACAGCCAGCTGCCGTTCCCGGAAAACGTCACGACCGTGGTCAACGGCGCCCTGTTCGTGGTCATCGTGATGGAAGTCCTACGCACCGTCGTGGCGCACTTCGAACACACCGGCTTCCAACTCCAACCCTTTCTGATCATCGGGATCGTCAGTGCCACCCGGGAGATCCTCACCGTCGGCGCCCGACTGTCCCTGGCCGGGGACAAAGCCCCTAGCGCACTGCGTAACGCCCTGCTCGAACTCGGCGTCAACGCCGGCGTCGTCCTGGGCCTGGCCTACGCGCAGCGCCTGGCGGCCGCGGGCATGCGACTTCATAGCTGATCTTGGCCTCATCGTCCCGGTGACGCACCTCGCTTTCGACGTTGCGCAGCAGCGTTGCCGCATCAACTGCGCTACGTGATGTCGGCCAAGGCCGCTGTTTCGCCTCCGTCAGCTGATCGCCAGTAGGACAACCCGACCTCCGCTGGACTCGCAACTACATTGCTCGAGGTGGTCTTCGTCGAGCAATGTAGTTGCTGACCGGGGACCTCGTCCTCCTAAAACCCTTGCTCGCGGCGACAACCACGACGCCCTGCAGGAGGCCGCCGCTAACGGCCAGCTCTGGAACTTGTCCTACACCCATGTGCCGCGGCCCGAACAGATGCGCTCTGCGATCCAGGACTGCCTTGCCGGGCAAGCCGCGGCACCTTGGTGCCCTTAACGATTCGACTCCGCAGCACCGGTCGCATCATTGGCATGACCACCTTCTCCGACATCGACCCGGACAACCGCCGCCTCGAGATCGGCGGCACCTGGAACGCCCGGTCAGCGCAACGAACCGGCACCAACACCGAGAGCAAACTCTTGCTGCTCGCCCACGCCTTCGACCAGCTGGACTGCATCGCGGTGGGGCTCCGTACGCACTGGCTCAACCACCAGTCTCGTCGCGCCACCGAGCGGCTGGGAGCCAAGCCAAACAGGACGGCGTCCTACGCAGCCATAAGATCATGCCCGACGGCACGGTACGAGACACCGTCGTGTACTCGATCCTCCAGCACGAGTGGCCAGCAGTGCGGAACGAGCTCCGCCGCCGACTGGCTGACCAAGCGGCTCAGAACCACCTGCCGCGGACCGTTCCGATAGTCGATCGCCGAACGGACGTTGCAACGCCGCTTGACATACGGTCCCCCGGTGACCACCAGTTCGTCGCCCGCACGCCAGCCCGGGGACGTCACGCTCGGCTCCTAAGACGCGGCCGCGCGGGCAGGACGGGTTGCTGTACGACTAGCGGTTCGCGGGACCGGAGGGGCCGTTGACCTCAGCCAGCCGGGTTGCGATCTCCCAAGGTCATCTTCCCGACGATGTGATGGATGTTCTCCTGCTCGGCGCGGATGCTGGTTTCCTGGGCGTCTGCCAGCCCCACCAGGTGGGGAAGCAAGCCGATGTGGTTGGTGGCGCCGAGCGGTTGGGCGATGCCGACGAGAACCTCGCTGTGGGCCTCGAGCTTGGCCTGCAGCGCCGGTGCCGTCCGAGCGGCCAACCGCGAACCGCCAGCCGGACCGCGTTCGCCGGGCAGGTCTCGCGCCGACTCGCCCACGTGACCCACCACGGCGGGCGGGAAGATGCTTGCAGGCGGCTTACCCTCATGTGATGAGAGGGGGTGCGCGGCGCCGCTGGCGGTCCGCGGTGTTGGCAGACCCGCGCGACTGGTCCCAGCCCGGAACCGTCGCCATCGCCCAGCCTGTCTTGTGCCTGCGCGCCGGAGCGGTCGGTCTCCAGCACACCGGTGAGGGCAATGTGACCTCACCAACGAGCTGCACCGGCCGACGTGCACGCGCCGGGGCGGTGGCATGAGCAAGTCAGACTCGGCCGGGGAACGCCCGGTGGCCGCCGCGCCGCTGGTCGGGGGTCGCTCGGGTCGGCGCCGGCTGCGCTTGATGGTGACGGTTCTGGCCGCGGTGCTGGTGCTGGCGTTGAGCGTGGTGTTCGGTGGGTACTTCTACTACGACGCGAAACTGACCCGGGTGTCGATCCCGCGGCTGGGCCAGGTGTCCGGTGCGGTGGTGTCAGCGCCGCCGAGCGCCGGTGAGAACTTCCTGCTCGTTGGTTCCGACACCCGTGCTTTCGCCGGCGGTCAGGCGTTCCAGGCGCCGGCGGGCAGCGCGGACTTCGTGGCTGGTGCCCGGTCGGACACCGTAATCCTGCTGCACCTGCCGATCGGTGCGGCCAGGCCGACGGTCGTGTCGTTCCCGCGGGACACCTACGTCCAGATCCCGGCGTTCACCGACCGGGCCGGCAAGACCACCGCGGCGCACCCGGCCAAGCTCAACGAGGCGTTCTCCATCGGCGGCCCTGCGCTGCTCACCCAGCTCATCGAACAGCTCACCGGGCTGCGTCTGGATCACTATGTCCAGGTCGACTTCGGGGGGTTCCGCAGCATTGTGGACGCTGTCGGGGGGCTGAGCCTGTGCGTCGGCACCAGCCGGCACGACCACGACTCCCAGGACTCCCTGACCGCCGGGACCCACCCGGACGTCACCGGCGCGCAGGCACTGGCGTTCGTCCGGGACCGCAAGGGCCTGCCCGGCGGGGACCTGGGCCGCATCAAGGACCAGCAGTACTTCCTGGCCCAGCTGCTGCACAAGGTGCTGTCCGCCGGGACACTGGCCGACCCGGCCCGGCTCACCGGCTTCCTGTCCGCAGTGGTCGCCGACGTCACCGTCGATCAGGGCTTCGGGCTGTCGCAGATGACCACCCTGGCCAGTCGGCTGCGGCACCTGGACCCCGCGCACGTCACCTTCGCCACCCTGCCGGTGCTGAGCACAAGCACCTCAGCGGTCCGGGTGGTGCACGGGCTGCGCGTCGATGTCGTCCTGCTCGACCCGGCCCGGACCGCCCAGCTGTTCGCCGGCCTGCACGACGGCACCGCCCACCCGGCGCCCGGGGCCGCTGCCGGCCCGCCGCTGACCGTGCCGCCGGCAGCGATCTCGCTGGAGGTCCGTGACGGGACCTCGACCGCCGGGTTGGCCGGGCGCGTTGCCCGTTCGCTGCGCGGCCACGGCTACACCGTCACAGCCATCGGCACCGCGTCTGCCGTCGACCAGACCACCGTGCGCTACCGACCCGGCATGCTCGCCGCCGCCCGGACCGTGGCCGCCGCCCTACCGGGCGCCCAGCTGCAGCCCGACCCCACCCTGACCGTCGGGGTCCAGCTCGTCCTGGGCCCGGGCTCACCGGCCGTGGTCGCGGTGCACCTGGCCAGCTCAGCCACACCGAGCGGGCGCGCTGGCCGACCGGCCGCCGCCACCAGCCCACGGCTGCCGTCGGCCTCTCCCGCCGTTGCCTGCGCACCCTGATCAAGACGACGAGCGGCGAGCAGGGCGCTACTGGCCTGCTTGCCGGTCAGCGGGGCTACCGCCCCGGACAGGCCGCGGCGCGAGATGCGCCAGACAGACCGTGGCCTTACCGGGGGCCCCCGGCCGCTCACCCGTACCGGCTCGCCGCCGGTGCCGAACGACACCAGGAGCGCGACGAACCGGACAGCGGTTCGTCACCGGAGAAGGACGGCTCACACCAGACCAGACATGCGCGGGGCGGCTACTGGTAGGTGATCAGCTCCGGGCGTGGTACCAGCGCCATCGCTTGTTTCGGCGTCATGAGCACCGGGTCCTTGGCGTAGAAGACCTTGAAGCCCATGTGGAAGCGCCGTGAGCCGCTCAGTGCGGCGTACGTCTTGAGCTTGTCCGAAACCGGCCCCTGCCCGTCGACGTGGTCGGCCATCGCCAGCCCCGGGCGGGTCACGATCGCCTTGCGGTCGGGCAGCATCCTGATCTGGAACTGGTGCAGGACGAACAGCTTTTCCGGTAGTCGGTACCGCTGCACGAGCCCGGCCACGTACGCCGACACCGCGTTGATCGGCGCGGCGCTGCTCGAGCCGATCTGGCCAAGCGGTCGCTGGCCGGCTGTGAGCTTCCACTCCGGGTCCAGGGCGACGCCGACGTCCGGTTGGGTCAGGTAGCGCTCCAGCCCCCGCACCTGGGTGAGGAAGTCCGCGCGGCCGGGCTGAACGTCGAGCAGCAGCAGCATCTTGTGCCGACGTGCCGCCGCCAGGTAGCTGTCGATGGTGGCGTCCGGGAGCCGGTAGGAGTAGCTGCCGTCGACGCCCGGGTGCGCCTGGGCGACCGTGGCGATCAGCTCCATCGCCGGTTGGATCGGACGTCCGTACGCTGCGTACGGCGCCGCCGCGCGGGTGATGGCGGCGGCGGCCTGCTCGGGCGTGCCCTTGCCCAGGACGCCCAGGGCCGACCCGCCCGTCGAGCCGTAGTAGGCCACCACCCGGAACTTGGGGAAGATCGACCGGCCACCGAGCGGCAGTTGCGCCAACGGTTTGATCGACGGCGACGGGGTTGGCGGAATCGACCGGGCGGTACCAGAGGCCGACGAGGTCAAGCTGGTTCCGCCGGGTGAGGACACCGGTGGCGCGCTTGCCCTGGGCCCCTGCGCGGCCGGGCTCGCCCCCGCACAGCCGGTCACCAGGACGACGGCGCAGCTCACAGCCATCTGCGACCGCAGCCCGCGATGAGCCGCGAGGGGCCGCTCGCCGGCCTGGCGGGGGGCCGGGGCGCAGCTCGCACGGGTTCGCATGCTCGTGACGGTATCCAGACGCAGGAACAGGAACCGGTCCTACGGCGGTGCGTCCACCACAGCCCGGACTTCCACCTACCTTCCGGTAGCGGCTGGACTGTTGACGAGACCACCCTGCCCATCACCCTTCGGCAGTGGCACGGGGATCGAGATGGCCTGGCCTCAGACGTCCTGGAGTGGCGGGTGAGGCGACTGTGACCTGCGGGTTCTTGGGCGTGTCTGTCGGCGGAGTACAGGTTCATGTACACCTCAGCGATCCAGGTTTGGCTCCTCGCGGGCGGCCTCACGGGCCCGCGCCTGCTCCGCCCCCGCCCCCGCCCCCGCTGGTAGGCGGCGCGTTCGACCTGCCGGCCGCGGATCCGCTCCAGCACCGCAGAAGGCGGACCGGGCGGCCCGGCGGCGTCGTGTGCTCGCTGTCCGGCGTGGCCGGCTGGCCCGGCTCCGGCACGGCCCGGCGGTGGCGCGGTCGGCGTGCCGGGCCAGCGCCGCGACCGTCTGCCGGGCCTGCTCGAGCTCACCTAGCGGCGCGGTCCTCGTCCCCCGGTCCGGGTCGGGCTGGGTCGCGAACTCCGGCCAGCGCTGCACGAGCAGCCCCCGGGACCGCTCGTCCACGCCGGCGGCGTGCAACGCGTCGGCGTAGCGCTGCCGGACCTGGGCGTCGCGCCGCCCGGCCGGAAGCCCCAGCAGCTCGGCCAGCTCCGCCGGGGTGCCGGCGACGGCTTCGGCGGCCAGCACCACCGTGGTGCTGTCGCGGTCCCGGGACAACGCGACGTAGCTGGCGGCGTGCTGACCCGGGTCCAGCACCGCCACGGCGTGCTCCACGTTCCGGCCCTGGCAGGTGCGGGACCGTGTGCTCAAGGCGCAGGCACAGTCCGCCGCACAGACGGCCCTTCGGTACCGGCAGCGGCTGCTGCAGGAGGCGGCCCGGGCCGCGACGGCGGCTAGGGGGCTAACAAGTTGACTTAGCCGGGTGCTGCGCCCGTCAGCTAGGGCGGAGTATGTGCTGTGTCCCGCCACTTCGAGAGGACTACCCGATGACTCAGACCGTGGACCACCAGGCCAACACCGTCGACCCTCAGCAGCAGGTTGATGCCTGGCTCGCCTCGTTCGAGCAGGCGCTGCACGACCACGACGTCCTGCGCGCGGCCGACATGTTCGCTGCCACGAGCTTCTGGCGGGACCTGATTGCGTTCTCCTGGAACTTCAAGACGGTCGAGAACCCAGCAGGAGTCGCGGACCTACTCCACGCAACCCTGCAGCACACAGACCCGGCGGCCTTCGCCACTGAGGAGACACCGACCCATGACGGCGGCGTCACCACAGCGTGGATCACCTTCGAGACGGCCGTCGGCCGCGGCCGCGGCCTGCTGCGCCTCGTGGCCGAGGATGGTGTGTCCAAGGCCTGGACCCTACTGACGACGATGTTTGAGCTCAAGGGCCACGAGGAGCCACAGCGCACCCGGCGACCAAAGGGCGCGGAGCATGGGGCGACGAAACAGCGTGTGACCTGGGCCGAGCAGCGCCAGCGCGAAGCCGAGGATCTGGGCTCAACGACCCAGCCGTATGTCCTTGTCGTCGGCGGTGGCCAAGGCGGTCTCGCCCTCGGTGCCCGGCTGCGCCAACTCGGCGTTCCCAGCATCGTAATCGACAAGCACCCGCGGCCGGGCGACCAGTGGCGCAACCGCTACAAGTCGCTCTGCCTGCACGACCCGGTCTGGTACGACCACCTGCCGTACCTGAAGTTCCCGGACAGTTGGCCGGTCTTCGCGCCCAAGGACAAGATCGGCGACTGGCTCGAGTCCTACGCCAACGTCATGGAAGTTCCGTACTGGTCCAGCACGGTCGCTACCTCCGCGTCGTACTCGCCGGAGACCCAGGAGTGGACCGTCACGGTCGAACGCGAGGGCCGCACGCTCACCCTTCGCCCGAACCAGCTCGTGCTCGCCACTGGGGTGTCCGGCAAGCCCAACCTCCCGGACCTGCCGGGGATGGACGTGTTCGCCGGTGACCAGCACCACAGCTCGGCGCACCCCGGACCTGACGCGTACGCCGGCAAGCGCTGCGTCGTCATCGGCAGCAACAACTCGTCGTTCGACATCTGCGGCGCGCTGTGGGAGACCGGCGCCGAGGTGACGATGGTGCAGCGCTCATCCACCCACATTGTCAAGTCCGAGACGCTCATGGACATCGGCCTGGGAGCGCTCTACTCCGAGGCCGCCCTGGACGCCGGTATGACCACCGAGAAGGCCGACCTTATCTTCGCCTCCTTGCCGTACCGGATCATGCACGAGTTCCAGATCCCGCTGTACCAGCAGATGGCCGAGCGGGACAAGGACTTCTACGAACGCCTCCAGGCGGCCGGCTTCGACCATGACTGGGGCGACGACGGCTCCGGGCTGTTCATGAAGTACCTCCGGCGCGGCTCGGGCTACTACATCGACGTCGGAGCAGCCGAGCTCGTGGCCGACGGCCGGGTCGCGCTCGCGCACGGACAGGTAGACCACCTAACCGAGCGCGCCGTGGTACTGGCCGACGGCACCGAGCTGCCTGCCGACCTCGTCGTCTACGCAACCGGCTACGGATCGATGAACGGATGGGCCGCCGACCTGATCTCCCAGGACGTCGCCGACAAGGTCGGCAAGGTCTGGGGCCTGGGCTCGGACACCACCAAGGACCCGGGACCCTTCGAAGGCGAGCAGCGCAACATGTGGAAGCCGACCCAGCAGGAGGCGCTGTGGTTCCAGGGCGGTAACTTGCACCAGTCGCGGCACTACTCCATTTACCTCGCGCTACAGCTCAAGGCGCGCTTCGAACGGATCCCGACGCCGGTCTACGCGCTTCAAGAGGTCCACCACACCTCCTAAACCGGGACGCCCACCACGCGTCGGCGCTCAGGACGCTCAACACCGTCCTCGCGAGGCCGACGCCTGGGCTCGACGACGCAGCCGTAAGCGTCCTTGCCATCGGCGGCCAAGGCGGTCTCGGCCCGCGTTGACACGTCAAGTTGATTACCGGCGGGTGGGTGTCCGGCGAGAGCCAGCGGGCGGCACCAGCTTCGTGGAGTTGGTCGACAACGCGGGCGGGTGCCAGTCGGTAGGCGTCAAGCGAGATCTCGCGTGTGCGTACGCTTGGTCCAGGTGCCTGCGCTCGTCGCCGACCTGGAACGCCTGGGGCAGGTGGCCGACTGGAGCAGCCCCGGCGGAAGTCCTGGAACACCTGGGCAGGTCCTGGGAAGGGCGTGGATGATGGAGTACCAGCCCCAGGGGCGATCGCAGCCCCGGTCACGGCTGGAAGGCATCGTGGCCGAGCCGCCCGGCCCGCTGGTCAGCAAGTACGTCAACTCATGGCGAGCCGTCACACCCGGTCGAGCAGCGTCCTTGACCTGACCTACAGCCGTCTAGGACGCTGCTGAACAAGGCTCGTGTGCGGGGCGTGGGGTCGATTGGGGCGCGCTGAGCCGTCGTCGGCGTGCTGTGAGCGGGTATCGAGTCCAGATCTTGCGACGTCAGCCTGGGGTTCCCGC
>JAABUM010005356.1_pt1 | contig 13554 bp, 15 predicted proteins | sample 5559161 | NCBI WGS metagenome assembly JAABUM01 (sample SAMN10711868, study PRJNA513369) | rock metagenome | isolation source: Antarctica rocks | place: Antarctica: Victoria Land, Siegfried Peak nord | reverse complement strand
GGCGACATGCTGGAGGTCTCCTCACCGCGGGCTTCAGTGCGCGCCCGACTGCGGGTCAGCGGCATCCGCGACGGCGTGGTGTTCCTGCCGTTTCACTACGGCTACTGGGACGACCCAGACACCGCCCGGCGCGCCGCGAACGAGCTCACGATCACCGACTGGGACCCGCTGAGCAAGCAACCGATCTTCAAGACCGCGGCCGCCGCCGTCCGTCTGCTCGACCGAGACGGCCAGCCGTCGCAAGCCCCTACGAACACCGCGTCCGCACCCGCGGGCAGCGGCGCAGCGGCGGTCCCGGCGACAGCCGGTGGACCGGACGCGCTCGTCGAGGAGGTTCTCGCTTGAGCTCGACCCCGCACCCGGGCATCTCGCTCTACCTGCGGGAGGTCCACGGCGGCGAGACCGACCTGGAACGCGAGCTCCAAGCCGCTGGGGAAAGGCACTGCGCCGACCATGAGGTCCGGCACGTCACCGTCGACCTCGCCCGCTGGTCCCTGCAGAACCGACTCGCCCTTGCCGGGCTCGCCGAGCGGTACGGCAAGATTCTGAGCGACGACCAGGACCCGCAGGCCCCCGCCCGGCCGATGGCCCCACCTGCGGGAGAGACCGCCCAGCTCCTCGGCAGGCGCCCAGAGCCCGGACTGCTGCTGCTGCACGACCTGCGGAACCTGTACCTGCTCGCGTCCGGCAACAGCGTCAAGTGGACCGCCCTCGGTCAAGCCGCGCAGGCCATCCGGGACCAGGAGCTCCTCGCAGTCGTCACGGCATGCCACAGCAGGACGATGCGGCAGGCCGTCTGGTGCAACGCCACAATCAAGACCGTCAGCGCGCAGGCGCTGACGTCGCTGTAACGGTCCCGGCGGGGTCGCCGTCCTGGACCAAGCAGCCCTCCGCGCCGAATTGGCCGGTACCGACAGGTGCGTCACGTGCGGTCCGATTACCAGTAAGGTCGGCAATCGGGGTGACGCTGAGGGCGGAGGTCTTCCTCGCCGCGCTGGGCCCCTTGCGGATGTCGGCGTCGGTGGCGGAGGTCCGATCATATCTGCTGGTGACGGCACGGACGGTGCTGGTGCAAGCTGTGGCACTTGGTGCACTGGAACCCGAGTGGGAAGCGCGGTTCGAGCCGAAGTCGTACGGCTTCCGGCCCGGCCGCGGCTGTCACGACGCGATCGGGGCCATCTACTCCACGCTCAACGGGAAGAACCCGCAGCGTGTGTGGGTGCTCGACGCGGACCTGACGGCGGCGTTCGACCACATCGACCATGACCGGCTGATGGCCGCGCTCGGACGGTTCAGGCCAGAGCTGCAGGTGCGAGCATCAAGGGGATCTAGCCCCGCTACTGCAACAGCGGGGTTGTTAGCGTGGGTGTATGCCGTCGACCGTATTCGCTGGAGGCGAGGCGGGAGCTTGGGAAGTCGAGGGCATTGACCCGGTGACCGGTCCGTCTCTTCCGGTGGTTCCCCGGCTCGCTGTCTTCGAGGGCTCGGCGGGCGTGGGCGACCTCGATGCCGTGTGGATGCTGCGGGGGCGGAGCAGTAACAGCCGCTACACCCGGCGCGACGAGCAGGAGACGCTCTCGGCTCGGCAGGCCGGGCTCGGTCGCCCGGAAGCCACCCGCGCCGCGCTGATTCCGATCACCAAGTCCCTGGCGTGGTGGGCTTTGGCCCAGGACGGGCGGCGGGAGCTGTTTGAGGAGACCTCCCACCACATCGCCATCGGGATGCAGTACCTGCCTGGGGTGGCCCGCCGGCTCTACCACGGCCGGGATCTGGACGAGCCCTTCGACTTCCTCACCTGGTTCGAGTTCGCCCCCCGAGACGCGCCTGCGTTCGAGGAGCTGGTGTCCCGGCTCCGCGCCACCCCGGAGTGGGACTACGTGGAACGCGAAGTCGACATCCGCCTCGCACACTGAGGCTAGATTACCGAGGCAGCTGCTGCGGCGGCCGGGCGTTGTGGACCTGAGTTTCCGATCGACGGCGAGGACGAGATGACGGACGAGTTCGACGTGATCGTGCTGGGCGCGGGTTCGACCGGCACCAACGTCGCCTGGTACGCCCGGGACAACGCCCTGTCCGTGGCCCTGGTCGAGTCCGAGAGGGTCGGCGGCGAGTGCTCGTACTGGGCCTGCATGCCCAGCAAGGCGCTGCTGGCGCCGCTGCATGCGCTTGCCGCGGCACGGCGGCTGCCCGGTGCGGCCCAGGCCGTGACGGGCGATGTCGACGTGCAGGCGGTGCTCGCTCGCCGTGACGACTTCATCAGCTACCTGGACGACGGCCCGCAGGCCGGCTGGGTGGACAGCATCGGAGCCGAGCTGGTCCGCGGGCAGGGACGGGTGACGGGAGAGCGGCAGGTGGAGGTGACTCTGCCTGACGGCTCCACCCGCAACCTTCGTGCGTCCAAGGCGGTCGTGGTTGCGACCGGGACGCGAGCGGCGCTGCCGCCGGTCGAGGGCCTTGCGGACGTTGCGGCGTGGGACAACCGCGACGTCACCACCGCCAAGCAGATCCCCCAGCGGCTGCTCGTCCTTGGGGGAGGTGTCGTCGGTGCCGAGATGGCGCAGGCGTACCGCCGGCTCGGCACGGCGGAGGTGACCGTCGTGGAGGCCGTTGAGCGCCTGCTTTCGCGGTACGAGCCGTGGGTCGGTGAGCTGCTTGCCGAGGTCTTCCGCGACGAAGGCATCAGCGTCCTGACCGGACGCAAGGCCAGCCGGGTCGAGCGCTCTGGCGTGGACGGGCCGGTGACGCTGGCCCTGGACGACGGGACGACGCTGCTCGGTGACGAGCTCCTGGTGGCTGCCGGCCGTACCTTCAACACCGACGACATCGGGCTGGAGACGATCGGCCTGACGCCGAAGGGGCCGCTGGAGGTCGACGACCAGCTGCGGGTGACGGCCGTCCCGGGCGGCTGGTTGTACGCGGCGGGTGACGTCAACGGCCGCGCTCTGCTGACCCACCAGGGCAAGTACCAGGCCCGCATCGTGGGCGACATCGTCGCCGGCAGGGACCGCGCCGCCTGGGCCGACCACACAGCGGTGCCGCAGGTCGTGTTCACCGACCCGGAGATCGCCGCCGTCGGCCTTACCGAGCAGCAGGCCCGCGAGCAGGGGCTCGAGGTGAAGGTGGTCAGCTTCGGGACCGGCTCGGTCGCCGGCGGCGCGCTGGTCGCGGCCGATCCCCGAGGGAAGGCGCAGCTGGTGATCGACCAGGGCCGGCGGGTGGTGGTCGGAGCCACGTTCGTCGGTCCGCAGGTCGGCGAGATGCTCCACGCCGCGACCATCGCGATCGTCGGTGCCGTCCCTGTGGACACGCTGTGGCACGCGGTCCCGGCGTTCCCCACCGTGAGCGAGGTCTGGTTGCGCCTGCTGGAGGCGGACCGCGGCCTCTGAGACGCCGCTCAGCGCAGCTCGTCCGGGACGCGAGCTTGCACGAGGCTGGTGAAGCTGACGTTGCCGACCGACGTGGACAGCCGTTAGAGAGCTCCCTTGTCTGGGGTGCCCGTCGCTCCGGAGCAGCTCCCGCAGCCGACGAGGTTGCAGCGATGGGTCCCGCGAGGGGGGCTGGTTCGTCGGCCTGCTCCTGAGCACGCCGCACAGCTGCCGAGCGCGTCCAACAGCTGACAGCGCCCACCATTACAGCTGGCGCCTCGACGCCCCGTTCAGGCGCCGATGCTGGCGCGCTGGCACACCGGTCGGCAGCAGTGCCGGTTCGGCACTAACCGCTCGACTTTGCCCGCGTTGTAGGCATACGTCTGCGAGCACCGCGCTTGCCAAGGAGAGCAGGGCACTTGAGCGCGCTGCAGCTCTGGGTCCGTACTCGACGAAACCAATCAGGACGGGCGGTCCGGGTCGAGGAAGCGCTCGAAGGCCGCACCCGTGGAGGCCGCTTGGACAAGCTTGTCGATCATGTCGACAGCCCAGTCCTCGCCCGACCAGTCCTGTGGCCGGTACAGCCCGAGAGCGGTGTTCAGCAGCACGTCTGCCGTGTATACCGTGACGAACACCGCCGCCACGGCTCGCGGACCCCGGAGCCCTGCTCGCGCCGCTAGCGCGTACGCCGCGCCCCACATCGTGCCGAGCGCCAGGTGGGTCGCGTTGTTCAGGCGCCGTCGTGCCGCCGGCGTCCCGGGAGCGAGCCGGAAGACCTTCTCGGCGAAATCGGCCGGCGCGTAGCTGTCCGAGCGTCCGGTGATCGGCATCTCGATGAACTTCTGGAAGGCGGTCATGACGACCGTGCCCGCGACGCCCGCGAGGGCGCCCCGTCCCAGCACGTTCGATGCCGTCGAGCTCTCACTCATCTACGTGGCCAATCTCGAGGAGGGTTAGGACTGCGCGACCGGCCGCCGGCCGACGAAGAAGCCCACCGTGATGCCGAGCACGCCCAGCGACAGGTGGATCAGGTCGTCCAGCACGATCTTGTACTCATGCGGCAGGAGCCCGAACAGGTCGGGAACGACAAAGCCCAGGACGCCAACGAGCAGGTACACCACTCCCAGTCCGCCGACCACCGAACGCACGGCGCTGTCCGAGCCGCGAAAGCCCACGCCCGCCATCAGTCCGCCAGTGGCCAGGTGCACCGCGTCTTCCGCGATGTCGATGTTCAGGACACCGAAGAGCGACTTCTCTCCCAGCAGGACGCCGCCGATGCCGATGAGCACGATGGTCACCCCGACGACCTTGGCATACAGACGCGCATACATGCGACCTCCACGGTGTCGATCGAGTGTGTAGGGAGTGAGCGATCAGTGTCAAACAGCTCGCGGGCGTTTGATGACGGAGTTCACATCTTGCGCAGCAGGGCGCCTCTGGCCTGAACGCGAAGCTGCTTGGTCCAGGAGGTCCGTACCTGGTCCATCTGCTCGAGCATCCGGTTCCCGAGCTCGTCTAGTGCTTCCGCGGTGATCTCCACAGGCGGCGGGAAGAGGTCGCGTTCCTCTTCCGCGGCGTGCGCGTCCAGGGTGGTGACAAACGCCTGCCACTCGCCCTCATACGCAGGGGCCGTTGGGCTTGTACGCAAGAACGCCGCGAGTCGGTCGGAGACCTGGCGATGCTCGGCATGGGCGACCGCCACGAGCGTGCCGGCTGCCGCGACGGCGGGGTAGAAGAGGTCGTCCTCGATGCGCATGTGGATGTCGAGTTCCACCATCAGGTCGTCGACCCGCTCCTGGCGTTCGGCGGACCCTGCCGGCGTGCCGGTGATCTTTTTGCACAGCGCCCGCAGGACGTTGTGGTGTTCGATCAGTACCTGGTCGGCTCTCATTCGCCTACTCCTGTCGCTGCCCGCGAAGAGCTGTCGGCTCCCCGGAGCGTACCTCGATAGTTCCCGCGCGGATCCGGGTCTGGTAGCAGGGCAACGGGGCAGTGGCCGGTCCGCGCACGACCTGTCCGGTCGCCGGGTTGAAGCGGGAGCCGTGCCAGGGGCAGACGAGCTGGCCCCGGTCGATCCAGCCGTCCGCCATCGGTGCCCCCAGATGCGGGCAGAACTGCCCGATGGCCAGGACGTCGTCGCCGTCGCGGAGCAGGACCAGCCCGATGCCCGCCGCCTCGACCCGCTGGGGCTTGCCCGCTTCGAGCGCGGACTCGGCCAGCAGCGGCGTCCACTCCCGGGTGTCCAATCGTGCTCCGGACTGGTCGACCCCGGTGCCCAGCCGGTACACCAGATTGGCGCCGAGATAGCCGCTGGCCGCTGTGATGCCGTAGCCCACCGCGGTGGCAGCAACTCCTCGGACATGCCGGCCGCGGCGACGATCAAACCACGACAGGACGTACAACCCGGTCGCCACGGTGTTCAGCGCCCCGTGGACGAGCCCGACGCGCCGAGACTGCTCCTGCGTGTGCTGCCAGTCGTTCACACCCGTCAACGCCGCGCCCAGGCTGGTGATGATCCCGACACCGAGGCTGACCCGCGATGCGTCGCGCAGCCCCGAATGGTGCCCCGGGAGCACAGCGGCCACGTCCAGGGCCACCGTCGTGGCCACCGCTCCCGACGGCAGCCCCACCACCAGCGGGTGCAGCGGATGACCGAGCCAGGTGCCGTGCAACAGGTTGCCGATGCGTTCTCCTGCACTTCCGCACGCGGCCAGCGCGAACCCGAGGGCGTGTTCGAGGCGGTAACTCGGACGATCCAGCAGCTTTGCCGGCCCAGCACCGACAAGACGCGCTCACCCACGGCGCGAACATTCTCCTCCGACGCGCCCGCTCGGACGTGCGAGCGCGCCAGCGAACTCATCTCCTCACCACGACGTCTCCTCGGGGGTATGCAGCGCGAGGTTCCCCATCCAAGCGGGGTGGCCGGTCACTGCACGGGCAAGGTCGACCCACTTGTTCTGGTCTAGGTAGATGCGCAGCACGCACACATCATCCCAAGGCGGGTAAGGCCCCACGAACGGGTTGGTTTGCGCCGGTAGATGTCCTGACCCTTGGGCGCCGGTCTCTTGACCGGGGGGCGACCGAGGCGCTGGCGGTCTCAGTTCCTTGGAAGCGAGACGGCCTTGCGAGCCGTGCCGGCCGGTGCCTGGCCACGCTCGCCGGCACGTCCCAGAAGCCGTGCTCACGAAGGCGTGTCGTCGGGGTCGTGAAAGTGCGACTTCTTGTACGGTCGGGCGGTGGAGCTGGGTTACGCGCGGGTCTCGACGTCCAAGCAGGACCTGGAGCGGCAGATCGACGCCCTCACCACGCACGGGATCCCCCTGGAGCGGGTTTACACGGACCGGAAGTCCGGTGCCACGACCGACCGGCCAGGGCTGCGCGCAGCGCTGGGGTACGCCCGTTCGGGGGATGTGGTCGTGGTGCACACCTTGGACCGACTGGGCCGCACGGTCCGGGACACGTTGAACCTGATCCACGAGCTGGCCGAGCGGGGTGTGGGGGTGCGGAACCTGGCCGACCCGATCAAGGTCGACTCGGCGAACCCGGCCGACCCGATGGCGCAGCTGGCGGTGGTGTTGTTGGCGTTGTTCGGACAGATGGAACGCACCTACCTGATCGAGCGGGCGGCGCACGCCCGGTCGGTCGCCGTCGCCAAGGGCCGCCAGGTCGGCCGGCCGGTGACGGTCACCCCGGCCCAGCTGGTGTACGCGGAGAAGCTGCGTAAGGCGGGAGACACGGTCGCGGACATCGTGGCCAAGACCGGGATCACCCGCTCCAGCCTGTACCGGCATCTGCCGCCGCGGCCACCGGAGCCGCTGACCGCGGCCAGCCCGGCCCGAACAGACCGGCACCAGGACGAAGATCAGCCCGAGACCGCGGGCGGGGCGGGTCGCTGATGGCTGAGGTGGGGGAGCGGTTGGTTACGGTGCTGCTCACGTTGGCAGTCCCTGGGATGGCGGACCCCGAGGACGCCGCGCAGCTCGCCGCGGACGCCGCCACCAGCACCGCGCTGCGAGTGGTGCACGCCACCGCCGTCGAGGGCCACCTGCCGGTGCCGGGGACAACGGTGGTCCGCACCGGCCGGGACCAGCCGTGGCTGGTCGTCGGAGCAGCCCAGGACAGTGTCCGGCTGCGGGACCTCGACGGCCAAGACGTGCAGGTCCCCCGGCGCAGCGTCCGCCCCGACCCACTGGACCCAGCACTTCTCACCGCGGGGGTCCTGGACCAGGCGTAGCCACCAGGTCAGGGACGCTGCAGCCGCAGGTCGGGCGGGGCAGCCTTGCGCTGTTGTGACGTAGCGGATCACTGTGACGTACGGGTGGGGTCAGTGCTGAACCCGTCCTCGTACGCTGCCGGTGTGGAGGTAGGTCCTGTCAACTTGCTCAACGACGGTGGGCATGACGAAACCCCGGCGATGTGGCTGGCGCCAGTGATCGTTCCGGGGTCTTCGCCGACCACTATAGCTGTGAGCTGAGTGTGGGCCAAATGATCGACTACGAGAAGTTGCAAGAGCTTCTCTCGACCGAGCGGCTCGGTTCGTACCTCGCGGCCAGCGACGGCGATCTGGAACGGGCCTTTGCCCTCTACGAGTGGAACATCGAAGCGTCAGCCGCTGCCGTTTCTCTTGCCGCCATGGTCGAGGTTCTTGTTCCGAACGCGCTCGATCGACAGATGACTGCCTGGGCCGATGCGCGCGGCGAGGTGGACTGGCTCCGCGCAGCACCTATCGACGCCCGAGCTCGACAGGATGTCGTCAAAGCCCGGCAACGGGCCGCGCGCGGTGGGCGTCAGGTGACCCACGGCCACGTCGTCGCCGAGTTGAACCTCGGCTTCTGGCGCTATCTGGTCAGCCGCCGTTATCTGACCACCCTGTGGATGTCCAACCTCAGGCACGCGTTCCCTCATGCCGGTGGGAAGCCCCACGAGCAGCAGCGCAGGGTCGAGAGTGATCTCGAAGCAACTGTTGTTTCTTCGGAACCGTGCGGCTCACCATGAGCCGATACATCGGCGGAACTTGCTGGCAGACCTTCGTCGCTCCGTCGAGCTAGTGGGCTGCATCGATGCCCAGGCTTCGAGAGTGGGTCACTTCGCGCGAGTCTGTGAGCGGCGTGACGGAGAAGAAGCCGAATCAGCGCGGCAACCCCTAGCGGGCGGCACCAAGCCCGTTGGTCGGTCGCCACGCTGCGCGACGACGAGTGCATCAGGTCGTAGGGATCCGTATGCCCCGCCCCTGACGGTCACCAAGGCACCACCTCGTCGGGCTGGGGCGAGCCCCCGTTAGAGGGCTACATCACTACGGTGAGGCGGTTAGCCGCCGCTGTTGCTGGTTATTGCTGGGCGGACGTACCGTCGCAGCGCCTCATTTACCAGCGCCGACCGTGAGGGCGCGGCCCACTCGGTGACGAGTTGGTCGAGCGTGGCGGCGTCCGAGGGGTCGAGGCGCAACTGGGTTTGCACCCCAACCTCGGCTCGGCGGCGGGTCGTGCTGGGGTTACGGAACAGCCTGGCTGACCCTTTTGCCGCCGGTTGGGCGTCGGTCCACACGGTTGCAAGCTGGCCGGCGTTCGTCTCGATGGCGCGCAGCGTCACTGCGCCGTGGGTCTGGTCTGTTCGGCGGCCAAATTCCCGCAGTTCAGCCAGGATCGACGCATCCAGCACCACTGGCACCACGGCTCGTCCCTGAGTCGCTGGGTCGGCGTTCTCCCCGGCTATACGCAAGTCGGGTGAGGTTCCCGCGCCGCTACGGGTTGCGAGCTTTGCCCGCTTCGGCGTGGTCGCCTTTTGTCCGGGACGCTCCTCGGGGACTGCGACCGGCGGCGCCGGCTCCCGCGAGGCCGGGTCCGCCGTCCGCGGGCTGTCCGGGAGCAAGCCACCAAGCCCACTGGCCCGATCAGGGCCGCGGAAGACGTCTCCCAGCTTGGGCCGGTCCGCGCTCATCGGGCTGCCCCGATGACCTCAGCGTGGTGTGCCTCGGCGGCGGCGATCGCTTGCAGCACCTCGCGACCGAGGTCGGCGTAGTCGCCGGCGAGGCCGGACGCGTCCCGGCTGAGCAGCTCGTCGGCGGCTCCAAAGCCGGCGCGGGAGCGGAGCCGCGCCAGCCGTCGAGTGCGCTCGTGCGCCTGTCCTTGCTCCAGCTCGTGCGGCAGCATGCCTTGGCGGCGCATGTCTACCGCGGCGCTTTCCAGGTACCGGATCGTTGCCTCGAACACGGGCGCCGCCCCGTCGAGGGTGTCCTCGAGCGCGGTGCGCACGGTGCTGCGCAGCCGGTGGCTTCCGGAGCGGACTCCAAACAGCAGGACCCCCAGCAGCTGCAGGCTGGGATTGTGCGCCCGAGCCGCGGCGAATCGGTTGGCGACGGCGACCAGCCCGTCGAGCGACGCGTCGTCTGACCGGGTGGGGATGATGAGATAGTCGGCGGCTTTGAAGACGACGTCCTGCAGCACCGGCTCCCCCGGCGGTGTGTCGATAAGAATTAGGTCGTAGTCGACGCCATCGGAGTCGGCGGGCCGTAACGCGGCCAGGGCGTCCCGTAGCCCAGGAAGTGACTCTCCCCGGGTCAGCCGGGACACGTAGGTCGCGGGCACGTCGTACAACGCTGATCCGCCAGGAACGCAGTCCAGGTTGTTGCGCACTTGCCGCAGCGGCGTCATGGGAACGCTGTCTTGGATGGCCATGGCAAGGCCGTGGCCGTCGGTGGGCTCGTACCCGAGGTCGCGGCGCAGGTTTCCTTGCGGGTCAGCGTCGACGGTTAGGACCCGGTAACCGGCAGCCGCCAGCAGGCCGGCTAGGCCTGCGGTGACGCTGGTCTTACCGACGCCGCCCTTGCCGTTGGCGATCGCCACCAAACGCCGCATGACACCCCCCTTTCAGTTGTCCTCGGTGCATCGTGTCGTATCACCTGCGTCACCTGGGGGCGCCACGCCGCTCCTAGCCGGTGACCCGCGAGGTGCCCGGTGACCTTCGCCGGGTGTCAATCGGGCCGACTTGTCGGACATCGCAAGTGGGACATCGGTAATCCACAAGTTCGACACAGTGTGAACACCTGTCACGACACCTGTTGCACCAACTGTTTCTATTCGTTGTCATCAGGGCAGCACCAGAAGGTACCTAGGTGATCGCCCCTGCGCTGCCGCGTCGGGGTAAGACCCGCACCACGGGTCGAGCTCTGGCACCCCGCCACCCGCACCGCACGTAAACGACCCCCGGGTCCGGGTCACCACGGCTGCTCCGGTGCCAGCGGGTGACAACGCGGGCAGCGAGCCACCGTGGCCTCGAGCTGCACCAGGCGGGTCTGCCGATCACACTGCCGGCACCAGGGTCGGCGCTGCTCGGTCGCGGTGCCGGCGGTGAACGCGACCGCGCGTGGGTGGTCGGCGACCGGGTCGACGTCGCGCAGGTACCAGGCCAGCACCGCGGCCGGCCGGGTCTTGACGTGGGTTCGGGTCAGGCTGGTGTACCCGAGCCGGGCGTTGGCGGCGTCGATCACCTCGACCACATCCCGGGCGGTCCAGGACGGCTCGGCGGTCGCGAATCGGGTCAGCGCCGGGGCTAGCCGGCCCGGCTGCTCGGTCCGCAGCCACGGCACCAGTTGCGCCAGCCTCAGCGCCAGGATCAGCGGCCGCCGATCCCGGTGCCGCCGTTGTCGGGGTAGTGGCGGCGAAGCCGCCTCCGTCTTCTCGGCGCAGCCGGCGACGGTAGAGGCGCTGGTAGGAGAGTTAGAGGATCGAGGTGAGGTACCTCTGGTAGGGGTGGCAGCAACCGCAGCCCCGCGGAACGGGGAGGGGATGGTGAACGCCGCCTCCGCCGACAGGCCCCGCTGCCGGCACCCCCGCCGCCGGGCCTGGACGCACTCCGTGACGTTGAGCATCCGCCCGGCGAAGACCGCCACCCGCAACCCCAACACCCGCGCCACGGCCCGGCAGCGTTGCACCGTCCGCTCATGCAGTCCGGAGACCGCGGCGACGGTGTCCGGGCGGACCACGCACCGCCGGCCGGTGCGCTGGTCCTGGCAGTACAACGACTCCACCCGCGCCCACAACACGAACGTCCCCGCCGACACCCCCGCCGCGCGCAGCTCCTCCCGGCCGCAGGCGACGGCCACCGGGACCACGAACGCCAGGAAGTGCTCCCGCCCCGACCACGCCAACAACCCGGCATACGCACCCGCAGCGGCCCGGTAATGGATCCCATCCCGCTGCTCCCCGGCATGCCAGCGAGGCAACACCCCACGGTCATGCCCAGCCAGGCGGCGCACCAGACACGCCCGCTCCGGCGTACACGACCGACGCCCATACAAGGCACGGACCTCGGCCACGCTGACCGGCGCCTCACCGCCGACACGCCCGACACGGACGGCCCTGGCTTCCGTTCTTGGGCATGGTGCAGCTACTCTGGACACAACAAAGTTCTCCCTCTGACGGGGCGACTCGAAAGGGATCGGTGGGCACCGGTCCGAATGACTTAGACGTGAAGCTCCCGTTCCCGCGGGGGCTTTCGTCGTTTCAGGGGCACTGCCCCTGCTGCTAGGCGCTCATGGCCTCCTGGTGATAGCGCGTCGCCCGCTGAAGAAAGTGATGCTCGGCGTCAGCCAGAACTAGGGCCTCGAGGTAGGCCGCGATGCTGATGCCTGCCTGATCAGCTGCAACCCGCGCAGCATCCCGCGCCAGCTCGGAGACGCGGCCCTGCAGCAGCACGGCGGGGGAACCCTGCGGAGCGGGCCTCTTGGAACGGCCCTTGACAGCTGCCATGCGGCGATCCTGGCCGAAGATGCATACGAGCGGTGGGATGCTCCAGCGCGTGTCGCAGAGCGATTCCGCCGGAACACCTGCAGCAGATCGAGCCCGGGGTGTACGCCGACGTCGCGGACGACGCCTACGCGGCGCTGTCGCTGCGGATCCGGGACGGCGCCGCCGGCGACCCCGGCACGGTGTTCGACCAGCTCGCCGGCCGCGGCCAGGTCCACCTCCACCCCAGCGTCGACGAGCTGCGCGCCTACGTCGCCGGACAGGCCGCCGGCGCGCACCGGGCCGGAAAGGCCGTGGCGGTCTCGGTGGCCACCAACGAGCAGGCCCGCGCGCTGAACAGCGCCATCCGCGACCAGCTGGTGGCCAGCGGCGACGTCGACGACGCGACCGTGGCGACCACCGGCACGGGGCAGCGCCTCGGCGCCGGGGACCTGGTCGCCACCCGGGTCAACGACGTCGACCTCGGCGTCGCCAACCGGGACACCTGGACCGTGCTCGCCGCGCACCGCGACGGCTCGCTGAGCGTCACCCCGACCGTCGGCAGCGCAGCCGCCGGGGAACGGACCCTGCCCGCGGGTTACGTGAACCGGCACGTGCAGCTGGGCTACGCCGGCACCATCCACAGCGTGCAGGGCGAGACCGCGCACGCCGCCCACCTGGTCCTGGACGAGCACACCAGCGCCGCGGCCGCCTACGTCGGGATGACCCGCGGCCGGACCGGCAACACCGTGCACCTGATCGGCCAGGACCTGGCCGGCGCCCGGGCCCAGTGGATCGGCGCCGCCGGCCGGGGTTGGCCCGATCTGGGCGTCGAGGCCGCCCGGGCCCACGCCGAGCGCGCCGCCGACCAGTACGCCGCACCCACGCCCCGGCCAGCCGCCGCCGACGACGCCCGGCGGGCGCGGGTCCTGGACCAGCTGCACGGGGCCTGGACCGAACAGGCCCACGCCAGGGAACAGCTGGCCCGGCTGGAACCGCGGCTGGCCCGCGCCCGAACCGAGCACGACCGGCGCCAGGATCGGCACCAGGAGAACGAACGGGTCCTGGGCCCGCTGCGCGAACAGGTGCGCACCACCCGCGCCGCGGCCGATGCCGCCGACCAGCAGGCCGCCGTGGCACGCAGCCTGCTCCAGCAGCACAGCAAGGAGATCCACGCCTTGCTGCGGGCCGACTGGGACACCGACCGGCCCCTCGCCGCCGAAGCCGCCGCCACCGTCCAGGCCGGGCCCGGCCGGCTCGGGCGGCTCACCGGCGCCCGCGCAGCCGTCCGCGACGCCGAACGGCTGCTGAACCAGTGGGCCCAGAAATGGCGCCCGGTCAAACCCGAACCCGCCGACGCCGCGGCCGCCGCCCGTCTCGCCAGCCAGCATCCCGGCAACGACCAGATCGGCGAGGCAATCGAGCGCTACGCCCACCGCCGCGCCGGGCAGGAACACCCCGACCAG
>JAABUM010005351.1_pt1 | contig 13567 bp, 20 predicted proteins | sample 5559161 | NCBI WGS metagenome assembly JAABUM01 (sample SAMN10711868, study PRJNA513369) | rock metagenome | isolation source: Antarctica rocks | place: Antarctica: Victoria Land, Siegfried Peak nord | reverse complement strand
CACCCGCACCCGTCAGATGAGCCCACGCAAACCGGATCCTCCCGTCTGTGCCGCAGTTTGCAGCGCTGCAGCCGCAGCTGCGCCTCACAGCGCCTGGCGCCAGCGGCTCGTCGCTGGCGCTGCCGGCCAACTGGACAGCCGACCGGGCCGGACTCACGGCCACGACGCCGGGCGCGGGGCAGCCGCCGCTGGCGGCAGGGCAGTACACCGTGCAGGCGTCGCTGAACGGCGGTCAGGACTTCAGCGGCGGTTCCAGTGACCAGCCCATGGTGCGCATCGATGTTCATTCACGGTGTGCCCTCAGTGCAGTCGGCCTTTTTGCACTGTGCATCGGGCTTGCGGCAGGGGTGCGCGCTGGACCGTCGTTGCCAGACTGTGGATGCACCTTTTCAGCGAGCAACCTGCACAGCAGTGAAGGCAGCACCTCGATTACCTCCTCCTCCTCCCCAGCCATCTCCCCAGCTCCTCCTTGCAATGACATGCCGATCTAGAGTTTGGCTGCTGTGTCACTGCAGGTGCTGACTGTCGAGGGACCGCTGGTCGGCATGGCGGCGGCCTACTATGCGCTGCCGGCGGGGCAGACGGCGGTGCAGCTGACGGCGCAGCTGAGCGCGCCGCCGCTGCTGCCGGTCTCCGCCGCCGTGTCGCTGGAGCAACGCACCGCCGCAGGCGTGCCCCAGGTGAGCGCCGAAAATTCAGAGGGCGATACAAATAGCATGCTCCTTCGTGAGCAGCTTGAGGCTGGGCAGGGCACAGGTACTGTCGAGGGCACAACTTGAGCTTGTGTGAGCTGGCAAGGCTGGCTGTTGCAGCCGGCGTTGGCGTGCATCGCTGGCGCTGCACCAGACCATTGGGCAACAATCACGACTGCGCTCTGTAGCCCCGGTCTGGTCTTGGCAATATGCAACACCAGCGCTTCCTGCCACCAGGATGCTGCATAGCAGCAAAGCGCAATTAGTTGTAGTCCGCTTCACAAACACCTCGGCAGGAATTGCAGTGCTGGACAGGGGCCGTTCCATCTGCGACACAAGTCTGGCGGTGCTATTTGTCGACACTGATAATTTTTGGGCCATCCTGCACCAGGTTGAGCGCAAATAGCTGCAATCCTGCACTCTACAAGCATCAAACAACGACCCTGCTGTCGGCCGTGCAGGTCGGGCTGCCATCGGAAGTGCTGGCGACAGGGCAGCTCAATTGGCCAGCGGGCAGTGATGCGCCGCAGACCATCAGCCTCAACCTGCCGCAGGTGTTTGCCCCCACCGAGTTTTATCCGCGCTAAGAAAGCCACGTGAATTGCTGTATTCGGACCTGCGTGCTGTGCCGCAAAGCTCGACACTGCTCAAGGGTCATACTATACAGCCAGCCGCAGACGCCGCTGGCAGCGCTCTCCTACGCAGCAGGCCCTGAAGATTATTATTATTATTATTATTATTATTATTATTATTATTATTATTATTATTATTATTATTATTATTCCCCTCTGCGGCAGGGCGAGAGCTGGGCGGACCGCGCCCTGCTAGTCAGCATCGGCAGCCCCAGCAACGCGGACGTGGACCCCGCGCGCGTGGCCACCATCGTGTCATCGGCTCCGCGCTCCGACTTCGTCGTGACCTTTGAGACCGGCTACAACCAGGTAAGAGTGCGTGTGTTCTGTGCAGACTCGTTCAGCTCGCCAGTCGGTGTGCAAGGTATCCACCTGCTGTGCTGCGAGAATGGCGTTGGACTGGAAAGTCTGCTGGTCGACTGTTCGCAGGCGGTGTATCCGGCGGCGAATGCGTCGGTGCCGGTCACCGTCACAGGCGGCCGCATCCTGGCGCCTGCAGCAGTGGACTACGTCGTCGCGCCGCAGACGCCGGCGGCGCAGCCCTTCCTGCCCAGCGTCAACGGCAGCGTTGCGGGCACGCTGCGGCTGGATCCTGCGCAGGGCGGCAGCACCGGCCTGGCTGTGCCCATCGAATGGTCGCAGGTTGGGACGTCTTTCATCTTTACCATTTGTGGTTCATGTTGTTGTGCAATACCCTAAACATGCCGCGCGTGGTCGCGCCACGAGCCCGGCAGGGCCCATCAAGTGGCTGCGGATTTTGACCGTGACCAAACCCTGATGAAGCACGTGCTGTATCAGACAGCACAAGAGCATGGGTGGATGTGTTCTTGCGACAAGCGCGCTCAGGGCACTTGTGGCAAGGGTGACCATCCAGCCATGCTCCAGATAGACGGCACCAGATGGACAGCACCAGGACGTACCGCTTGTACTTGATGCGTGTTGTGCACCGAGCGGTAATTCCTGAACATGGCGGCCTGATGGTATCATCACTGGCGGTGCAGGTGCTCATGGGTTACCCGGTACCAGCTGGCGCAGTACCAACAATCGAAACGAACTGTCACGAACTGGCGGGAGCCGCTCTCTAGTCTGAACCCCTACAAGGCTGTGGGACAGGCGCCGACAAATGTCAGTTACCGGATTGACGGAAAATTCTGGAGAAGAAGACACATAACGGTCTTTCATGACCTGACCTGGACCCTCAAAACCCTGGATCTCAGGTGCCGATGGATGCCATCTACCGGCTGGGCGTGCAGCTGACGCCCGCGTGGAATGCCGCTGTGGTGGACCACCAGTACCAGCCCGCGCTGCACATCTTTGGAGTGGACCAGGTGAGTTTGCGCTGTAAAGAGAACACACGAGAGGAGAGGAGAAACCAAGTCTGGAGAAATGCCGATCCCCAGCCGCCGTGGTGGACGACCAGTACCAACCGGCGTTCCACTTCTGGCAACCAGGGGTGCGATAATGAGGTGACAGCGTGTGAGATCAAACCAGTATGTGGTGCACAACAAAGAGTGTCAGCTGCCTCGGTGGACCATCAGTTCAGGCCCCCACTCCACATCTTCGGCGCGGATCGGGTGCGTGACTACTGCACGCATGTCCATCCTCCAGTCGCCACCTTGCTGTAGATTTCATCACATGTAACGCGTCGCTATTCGAGGCATCTCAACCTCATCGTCGACATGGCTGGTGCCCAGTCTTGAAACAATGCAAGAATAAGGAAAACTCAATGTCGAGTGCCTAACCAAGGCTTCGGCGGTGCGCAGGGCACCTGCCCGCCGGGCACCTATTTGAAGACCGCGCCGGGGGTTAACGCCACGCTCACAGACGGCGCCGCGGCAGCGAACGGTAACACAACAGCAGGGCCGGAGGCGCGGCTCAGCGACCTGCACCTGATAGCGCCCGGCGGCGCCGCCATCGAGCTGTCGACGCAGTTCCAGCCCGACACCACCGTCTATGGCGCTATGGTCGCAGAGGTGCGCACCCTGGATTGCCAATCGTCTGTTTTCCCTTCTTCTGTGTTTCCCTTCCTTTCGCTGTCTTCTGGTGATTCGCATGTGCACCACTCCCGTCTGGGCGCCCCCCTCACTGCCAGGCAATCCAACCGCCTTGCTTCAAGATCTCCGGCATTTGGCTGGCACATTGGGAAGGCAAAATGGCTATGTGTATACATCCTGCCCATGAGCAGATTGCTGTGGGACATACATACGCCTTGAGGTCCTCCCGCTGTGCAGTGTACAGTTCACCTGCCAGCATTGCTCGAGCGGTGCGCATTGAGCCTGCAGTGATTGCACATGGCGCTGTCGACCGTGACAACCTACGCCATTCGTTGCCCCCTTGTGCGCACTGCAGAATGTGTCGAGCGTGACACTGTGCATCGACCCCGCCAAGACTGGCTCTCGGGCGGCGGTGTTCAATGGCACCAACGACCGCGTGGCGCCTGTCGACGCGGCCGCCACGGCATCGGCGTCCACATTTGCCGCCCAAAGCGCCGGCAGGTGGGTGCTAGTCGCCTTGGATCCAGCGCCGGCAGTCCCTGACGTCTTGTGGTGTGCGCTTCTGTGGTGGCGCTGTTGTCAGTGCGGCCGCGACGGCGTCGCCGTCCGCCTCCGCCGCCCAGATCGCCGGCAGGTGGGCACCATCACTTGCGCGTAGCGCCTGCAGCCCTGGAATACTGTTTGTATTGGATTTCCTGACGGCGGCCCCTGACGCGGCCACCAGCGCTTCCGCTTCCACTTTCGCCGCTCAGATCGCTGGCAGGTGGGGACGGTCACCGCCCCTGCGCGTAGCGCCTGCAGCCCCTCGTGATTTGTGTATGCACGTCTGCGCTAACGCTCGTCGACGCGGCTGTCGCGACTTCGCCCCCCGGGTTACTGGCAAGGTGCAGACACCTTGGAAGCCAGCTCCTGCTTAGGGATTCATCAACCCTTTCCGTTGTGCACTGTCAGTGTGGCGCCTGTCGTTGCGGCCGTGACCAGTTTCGCTGCCCAGATCGCCGGGTGATGCTGTCTTTTCTTGGATGCAGCGCGCTTGCTGCGATTTGCGATGCGTTTTTGTGCAGAGACGGGCGGAGCCGTCTGATTGAAAACAGGCCGGAGGCACTGCAGACACCTTTGCCATTTGGGGTCCCAATTGGTGGCTGCCAACCCCATAGCTCGGGAACATCTTCACGCATACGGAAGCTTCACGCCTACGGAAGCTGCTCGAATGATGCCGCCGCCATGCATCGGCACACCATACAAGGCTCGCATTTCGCCCATGCTTGATCACTGTCACGTGAAGCATATTAGAAATCTGAACCCATTGTGTGGGCGGCTGGCGGGGCTGCTGGGCGCGCGGGTGGACGCCTGCGACGCCGACCGGCCGTACCTGCGTACGCGACTGCAAACAAACACAAGCACCTCATCAATGCAAGGACGCCTGGCTAATTCTGCAGGCGGATGGCGGGGGTGCTGGGCGTGCGGGCAGACGCCTGCGACGCCGACCAGCTGACGTACCTGCTGCCGCTGACGCTGGGCCAGAACGATTTCGACGTGTTCATCACCTCCAACGCCAGCAGCCAGGCCGCGTGGGTGGGCTTCCTGCTCGTTGCATGGACACATTCATCCCTGGACCGAATTCCGCCCTGAAGCGTTTTCTCCATGGGGGCTCTGGGCGCCTGTGCCGCTCAGCCACTTCGCCAGATCCAGTCTCTGCGTCAAAGCCTGCACCAAGCCTGTAGCTTCCATTGGCATTGCCAGCCATGGGCCGCCAAGGGTCTTGTTTGCCTGCTCTGCTAGTTGGAAAGCAGCTTGCGCGTCACCGCTCGTGTGCAATTGCTGTTGCCGGGGCGGCAAGCGCGTGCTTTTCTGCAGCCGCGGGCAGCAATACCTTGAACACCTCGCCTCTCACTTCTGGCACGTCAAAGATGCACCAGCGACATGCATGTTCCCTTCTGATCGTGGCTGAGGGCGCCGCAGTTCCCAAGGTCTGCTGAGCCTGACGCTGGTGGGTCGCCTGGTTGGTTCAGGCTGATGCAGATGCGACACCGCAACGATCGCACAGATTCCTGTGCCGCACAGATTCCTGTGCGGTCGAAAAGATGTTCCCCATCGTCCTGTTGCGCAGTTGCGGAACCTCAATGGCTCAATTCTATGCAGGCGCTGGCACCGGAGAGCTACCGCTCCGAGCAGCAGGCCTTGCGCGACCCTGGCAACACCACGGTGCGTTAGAACCCTTTGGCAGGGTTCTAACGCTGTTAGGACTGTATGGACATCTTCCCACTGTGCACATTCATCCGACAGGCCTACGTTTCCCCGCTCTGATGCTGGCTACATGCAACATGTTTATGCCGCGTAGTTGTTTCAGGATGTCGTTGCCCCCCTTGGCAGGTGCGGTACAGCCTGGCGGTGGTGCGGCTGGCGGACGCGAGCCACGCGCAGCTGGCGTCGCTCAAGGCCACCGCCGGCGGGATGTCTGCCCGTGTGTGCGGCCCCGCGACGGCGGTAACAGCAGGAAGCCCCGCAGCGGCGCCCGGCCCGGCAGCAGGAAGTAACACTTTGGAAGCAGGAAGCGGCGGCAGCGCCCCGGCGCCTGGAGGGGAGGCCCTGGAGGAGTCGGTTCTTGGAGTCGCCGAGGACTATGGGCCGTGCGAGCCGAACGCGGTCGCACAGCTGAACGTGACGAGCGGCACGGCCTACCTCAGTCTGCACCCCGGGCTGCGCTTCCCCAACATTCAGGTGTGCACTTGGGTGCTTCAAGGAGTTTCCATACAGTGATTTTATGCGCATATCTGCTCCTGTGCACATGAGGTTGCTTTCACGCATCATACAGAGGTGGTCGCCAATACGTGTGCATCCTTCAACGGGTGCATCGCTTGCCCCTGTGCTTGGAGGGTGCCAGGAAGTCACAGTGCTTCCAAGGATAGCAGATGCGCAGCTGAAACATCCGATATATTCTCTGAGATAGAAAAGCTCGTGTGCGGCAGGGTTTGCGGGTGGAGGTGAACGGGTAAGTGCCGCGTCAGGCCGGCAGCCTGACTGCGGACTCATTACTGGACATCGTTGCATTGTGTCAAACAGGACATGGCTTTGTGCATTGCTACAGGGTGTGCGAGGGGAGGTGAACTGGCAGGTACAAGGTCCGACCGCATCACGGACATCACCGACATTGGAGCCTGGGTGTCCAGCCGTTCCATGTGACTTTGCTCATCCCTACAGGGCGCGCGGGTGGGGATTTATTGGCAGGTGGCGAGCCAGGGCGGCACCCTGCTGATCAGCTTGCGAATCTGTCCGACATGGCGCTGTTCATTGCTACAGGGTGTGCGGGTGGAGGTGAACGGGCAGGTGCTGAGCCAGGGCGGCAACCTGGGGGCAGACCGCATCACCGACACCACCAATCAGCTGCAGGTCCGGCCCAACCCCGCCTTCCTGCCGGCCGCCGTCATCGTCGGCCTCCAGCCGGGCATACCGCTCCAGGTACAATTTTGCACAGTTTGCTATTTTGGACGGACAAATGCCTTTTTGGACCCGAGAAAGTGGCTTCCTCATTGCGGGTTTGCCATGCAGCTGCGGAGCCGGCGCGGCAGGTAACGCCCTCCGCTCTCTTTGCGCGATCTCAAGCTTCCCAGCTAACGTCTCAGTTTGCCAACGGATGCACTGCTACATGGCCCCAGGGCACCGCAGCAATCCTCGTATCAGTGCGTCCCTGTGCAGGTGCAGTATTGTCATCATCGCAGAGAATGGCGTGAAGTCGCTGTGCTACTATGCGTATGTGACGTGCTCAGGGTCCAAGAAGTACCACACATATTCTTTCTTAATTTTCACGCAGGTGCCTCGCGGAGGACGGCGTGACGTCGTTGCGCTAGTTTGGCTCGCTGTGCATGCAGGTCCACTGTAGGCATTTCACGTCACATGCAGGTGCCCATCGTCATCATTGCGGAGGACGGCGTGACGTCGCTGCGCTACTATGTGTCGGTGACGCGCGCAGAGCCTGACGCCGAGGCGCCGGCCCCAGAGGGCGCAAAGCCGGCGGAGGCGCCGCTGGACGCCATTCTGGCCAACCTGACAAAGGTGAAGCTGCTTCCTAAAAAGTACATTTGGAAATGTGTCGACCGGTTTGAGCCAGAAGGCGGCAGAGGCGCCGCTGGATGCCATCCTGACCAACCTGACAATCCTAACCTAGAACTCAAGAGAATCTAATCAGAGGGCGGCAGAGGCGCCAGTGGATGCAGAACTGACGAAGGTGAGGTGCTCAGCATACATATGAGTGCCTGAAGATGAACAGTGACAGGTACTGACCGACATACAACGGAGCCTTGTTGAGTCATTCTGGTGGTGGCTGCAGTCGATAGTTAGAGCATCATCTCGATGGGCGCCATCCTAAACAGAAATTAGCATCAACTGACTCGCCGACTGCGTCAGCTAATCGTCAGATCCTTGGCTAGATGGCCTCCAGATATTCGCCGTGTGCTGCTGCGCTAGCAACTGCTCGTTCGCTGACGGCTGGCGACCCGAAACGCCGTGTCACATGTTGCCATGCGCCCAGAATGCCTGCCTGTGCCTCATAATCTTGCGCTGCAATCATACCACAATTGCGCTGCAACCATACCAAAACTGCGATACCCTCTGTGCAGCAGGCCAGCATACAGCACATCGGTGTGTCGGCGCAAGGCAGCGGCCCGGCGCCGGACGGCAGCGCCAGCGGCGTGTCCCCCGCGGCGGCGGCCGTCGCGGGCGACTCGCAGGAGGCGTCGGCAGCCGCGGCGTCGTTGCTGGAGCCGCCCCCAGCAGGTGGAAACTCTTACGTCGAGAGATCACAGCACCAGCGCAGACGCCATTCATTCCAATTTCCCTTCAGGTTGACTGCCTGTTGAGCCTGCGCTGCATTGGCCACTGCCCGATGGCTCTCGGTGCTAGACAATTGGGTGGAAGTGCGGCTCCCGCATTTGCTGCAGGGTGGCCGACGCCGCCGGCGCAGCAGCCGCAGTGCGGCGCCTGCATCGGCGGCTGGGGCTCCTTTGGCGCCAACGCCAGCTACTGCACCATGTGCAGCCCCGGCAGCTACTCGCCGGCTGCCTTCTCCCCTGCCTGCCCAGCCTGCCCCCTGGTGCGCGGAACGTCAGCATTGCAATTGGCGTAGCCCACCGGCACCTTTGCCGGATTGCTGAATGTTTTGAGATGCTTACAAGGTCGGCCAGGCGACTCGAGAGTAGTGGTGTGTGTGTGTGTGCTGCGGCGGCATTGGCCACGCAGTGCACTCGCAGCAGTAGCACGCGAGCTTTGGTGCATCTGACTGCATTCACAAAAAGTGCTGGCCCTGGCTTGACGCGACTGAACTCCAGCTTGACCACCCTCGTGCCGTGTTGCCGCTCAAATTTACCTCCTTCCTCTGCATCCGGCGACCTGAGCTGTCATGACGAAGCAGAAAGCCTCTGCAGGCTGCACATCTCTTTGGCAGGCACTTGGCTGTGCATGAGGTTACAAGTGCCTGACATCGGGCGCAACTGGTGCAGGGGACGTACGCATCCAGCTGGGGGTCTACACACTGCCGCCACTGCGTCGAAGGTGTGCTGCCGCATCTGTGTGCTGCATGCGCGCCCAGGCCAGTCGCTCTCGGTACTGTGTGCTGCTGTCGATTCAATGGTGCTTGGCGTGAACCATGCTGCGGCGGCCCTGTGCACACAGCTTCCGGCAGCCCAGTCTCTGCAGTCCGGCCCTGCAACGATATGTCCAGTCATCTTCCGTCCTTCTGGACTCAAAAAGCAGGCTCACGCATCACGTCCCTCGAGTGCAGGTACGTACGGCCCAGGGGAGGGCGGTCAGCTGTGCCTGATGTGCCCCGCCAACTTCACCACCCTGGCAGACGGCTCCACCGACTGCGACACGCCGGTGCGTCCCTAGCCTGCGCAGTTGCACCTGTCGCTGCCGCAGACTCCTGCACGCCTGCACACCTGCAGCAAAACTTGGTGTGATCTGCCGACCTGCTCCTTCACCAAGAACTGCAGTGGCCAGGCTGAAAGACGCACAGAAACCGACCACACACTGTTTGCTCTGCTTTACCCGCATCATGACAAGAACCTTTTGGTTGCACAGGTGGGGCAGGGCACAGACCTGTCGTCGCGCTACGCGGTCATTGTGTCCTTTGGCGTGCTGCTGAATGGCACCGCGCTGGACGAGATAGCCGCCCGCGTCGGCGTCAACGGCAGCTCGGAAGCTGTCCTCGACACGCTCGTCAGGTGAGAAAGCCTCCCACGCACGGCATGCGTTTACAGGTGTGCAACCGTGCAGGCCCTCAAGTATCTGCTTGCAACATGTTGCAGGCGCACATGCAGACAGCCAGGCTGTGACTGCTAGATATACACAAATATGGTGAGCCAGCAACATGTATATCTCTGCCACAGGTCAGATACGGCGGCGGCCTTCAATGTCAGCCTGGGCGACGTGCACGTCACTGGCGTGGAACAAGTACGTCCTCTCTGCCTCTCAAAAATCAAGCGGATCTTGGCGTTTTGCCAAAAGTAAGCCCGTATGCATGCTCTGTTGGCTCACCGTGTCCCTGCTCTGCGATGCCGACAGTCTAGCGATTTGGGTAATTCGAAGTCTTGCGCGTGAACAATTCCGCAGATTGCCGCGAACACCTGCGTGCACATCAGTGCCCTGCTGCGCCCGCCAACACCATGTCGTCCTCGTCTTACAATCAGCTATCTGACGGTCTCGCGTTCATCCTCGTGCAGCTGTCGCGGCGGGTGCTGTACGTCAACGTGAGCGCGTCGCTGCCAGTGGATGTGCCGCCGGGTGCCTCGGACGATGACGTGCGCACCGCCTTCAACGTCAAGTCCATCTCCGCGGACGAGCCCATCAAGATGCTGGTGGAGGACCCCGACAAGTTCTTCGGCCGCACCACCAAGGTGCGGTGCTCACAGTCGTCCTTCTGGAATGAAAGCGTGGAGACGTGAGAAGGTGTGACTAAGCCCACCAGGATGCTGGTGGAGGACTCCGACAAATTCTTTGGCCGCACCACCAAGGTGCGCTTTATGAAAGCTTTGAATTGCCTTTACGTCCGAGGGGACTACAACACCGTCCTTCAAGCAAGTTACGCGCTGCTGGTGCAGATCACTGAGGACAGCGGACGGCCCCGGTGCCTCTCTGAAGTGTCCCATGCCTCTCAAATTTCACAAGTTCACAATGATGCGGTTGCGGGCACGGTCGTGCCTGTCGAGTTCTCACGGATCCGCTACTGCACTTCCCAGGCGCGGAGCGTGAACGCGAAGGGGAACGGGCACGGCGCCAATCGTGCAAGGCCTCACTGGGTGCAAACATGGATTGCTCCAACCTCTGGATACTGCTCTGCAGGCGCTGAACGTGAACGCGGAGGGGGACGGGCACGGCGCGCAGCGCACGCTCAGCAGCCCGCTGCGGCGACACGGCCTTGCGCTCGCGTGGCCCGCCATTCTGGGCATCATCCTCGGCGGCCTGGTCGTCATTGGGCTGGCGTCGGCCGTGTTTGCGCGGCGACGCACGCGCCTCGCCTACCAGGTGCGCATCGGGCTGTGTTGCAGTCAGCAAGCCTGTGATAGCGGCCCGAAGCTGGACGATCGGAGTGTGGTGAGTCCTGCGGAAGATCCTCTGGCGGCACAGTTGCTGCTTGCGCTTGGGCACGGTTGTGTCACGTTGAAGTGTGATTGCTCGAGTTGCCTTGGGTTGCCTGGTTCTCCTTCTCGCTCTGCACATGGTGGGACCGCTCGAAGTGCCCAAGAAACGCATTGGCGTGACACTGCATGACACTGCGTGATGCTCGGTGCTGCTTTCCCAGGCGACGGCGACGCGGCTAGCGCGGCTGGGCCCGGCGAACTGGCGGCTGCCGCGGCTGCGCGGCCCTGCAGGGTGGGGCCTGCCGGGCGTGGTGCAGCGGGAGGGCTCCGGTTCTTCTACAGGCAGCGTCGCCACCGAGGCGGGCGCACCAGGCAGCGCGCCAGGTGCTTCCTGCGTGTGGTCTGTGTGCGCTACATGTGCTGTACTCCTACTTCTCGTTTGCCCCTGCTAGTACACGAAGCGCGTCCGTGGCAATTGCTGCCAGCGCCCCGTCAACTCTGTCGACTGTATAAGCGTCTGACTGTCCAATGACGGCCACCGCCTGAGGCAGCAGACGATGAAGCCAACAAAGGTGCTGACCTGTGCCACCAATGCCGCAGGGGGCGCGCGACCGCGGGCGCGACCAGAAGCCCACATCCTGCCGCGGGGACCATACTCAGACTCTGCCATTGATGCCGCTTGACCCGCGGAACCTGTTTCTCGAGCCCTGCTGCCGCCTCGACCCCTGCTGCGCTTGGCTCTGCGTCGCCTGGGTGCGCTGCCACCAACAGGGGCGTCCAGATGCCCGCGCGAATGCAGCGGGGCTGCGGAGGCGGCGGTGACAGACCACTTCGCAGTGGGAGATGTGTCGGGACTGGAACGGCTGGTCGTGCGTGCGCGGCACACGAGGGCTTTGTCAGTCCGCCTGCAGTCGACCGCCGTCTTTCTGGTTGTGGCCGACGGCAGATCACTTGCCGGCGGCGGACGCCTGAACGAAGGCGGCGATGTTGAACACCCGGAACAAGCGAATGCACTGTGTATCATAACGTAGGCAGGTTTGACAGCAGCCGGGAGCCATGCGGTCCACGGCGTGCTGCACCGGCTTTTGCCGACGTGTTTCGTTCTTGTAAAACAGGATTCCGTCTGCGCTGATTCAGTACATGCATGCCACAATTCGTGGTGGTGGCCACAATATCCACCCAGTATCTCGACGCAGCATGAAGTGGGGACCTCAGGTCGACTCGCAGGCACGCAGCGTGTCTGTCAAATGTTGAGTCTCAGTACTGAAACATGTCTGCGGCGGCTTGCCTGCATCTAAGTTCCACTGGCACTCCACAAGTGTACGAGTGTCACAACGAAGCAACTGGTGGAAAAGTCAAACGATTCCCCTTGCGCATTTGCAGCTGAGAGGTGAGTGTTCTGCAGCTGTCGGCGTGCGCATGAGGCAAAGGCGGGGACCAGAGTTTGCTGGCGGCAGTAGTGGTGATGGCGTCATCGTCGGAGGTGCAACCACAGGCCGGGCCGGCTGAAGTTTTCTGGCAGTTGCTATTATATCACGTAGTAGTCCCAGCTGCAGCATGCAAATTGGAGCAGGCCACGGCTGTGGCCTCGAAAGCCCAGCCATCTCGCCTGGCGCCTTCCTGCTGCCACTCTTCGCCTTCCTTACTTGCAGCTGCAGACTCGACGGCAAAGCATATTTCGCTCGTGTGAATCCAAAGCCTTCATATACATTCACATCCGGACACGATACTGTAGCCTGCCTTGCGCAACCTGCAGCGCTCCCTGCCTTTCAATGCACAGAACGTGCCTTTCGGCTGCTGGACGCATTGCTTTCCGTCACGCGCGCGCCACGCGAGCAGTGCACAGCTGCAGCCGAGTGACGACGTCAATCCTGCAGCCGGCGGCTCTGCACCAGCGGAGCCTCAGCATGGCGGTCGTGAACCCAGCCGACAAGCTGTCGCTGTCACTCGATGCCATAATTAAGCAGTCCAGCCGGCCGAGCGGCAACCGCAGCTTCCATAGCGGCCCGGCCCGTGCACAGGCTGACGATTTCGGTGGCCCGGAGGGCGACGCGCCCCCTCGTGAAAGTGAGCACCACCATTTGCGCTATTGTGGCGGCAGCGGCGGCCGCCGGCCGCGCTGACCTGCAACAGTCCGCTGTGAGAAGCACGCCCTGCTTGTAGCAAAACCCTGGTTTGCACCGAAGTCATGGAGAACCGCATGTGCTGTTAACGCTCACTGCCATATCGATGTGAACGCGCCAGTACTGCACTGCCGCCGCACTCCCGCACCAAGCTCAGCATGTTGCCTGCAGGCAACGGTGGCAGCAGCCGGAAGGTATTTGTAAACAACCTGAGCTACGATACCAACTGGCAGGGCCTGAAGGACCACTTCAAGGCCGTCGGCAACGGTGCGCCGTCATGTCTTATGCCCTACTCTACTCTGTGTTGTGCAGGAAAGCGCGTTGTATCATGCGCTCCAGCTGAGCGCCGACGCTGTACTGCTGCATCTCTACATGCTGATGCAGCGCGTACACATTCCTGCTCCCCTGACTAGCCCTTGACTGGCACCTGAAACCGGACACCCCGTCCCTCTGCAGTGACGCACGCCGACGTCATAACGGAGGGCCGCGGGCCGGGCGCCCGCTCAAAGGTGAGGGTCCAGCACATCTGGATTCATCAGTCATCAGCCGTGT
>JAABUM010005349.1_pt1 | contig 13574 bp, 11 predicted proteins | sample 5559161 | NCBI WGS metagenome assembly JAABUM01 (sample SAMN10711868, study PRJNA513369) | rock metagenome | isolation source: Antarctica rocks | place: Antarctica: Victoria Land, Siegfried Peak nord | reverse complement strand
ATACCAGCGGCCCTATGCGTTGACCGTTTTGGTCCAGGCTCTGGTCGCGATGGAGCGGATGCGGTCTGGCATGGCCACGAGCGCATTCCAGGCGGTGCAGCACGCGTCCACGATGGCGTCGTAGGTATTGAACACGCGGTTGGAAAGCTGGTTCTGTCGCAGGTATGCCCAGACGTTCTCGACCGGGTTCAGCTCGGGCGAGTAGGGCGGCAAGTGCAGCAGGCTGATGTTGTGCGGCACGTGCAAGCGTCCGCCGGTCTGGTGCCAGCCAGCGCCATCCAGCACGACAAGGCCGTGGGCACCTGATGCCACGCTGCGGCTGATCTCGGCCAGATGCAGGTTCATGGCGTGGGTGTTGGCGTCGGGGAGCACCAGGGCCGCGCCGACGCCGCGCTCGGCGCACACGGCGCCAAACAGATACGCCCACTGGTAGCCAAGGTCCCTGGGCGCCGCGGGTCGGCTGCCCTTCTCGGCCCAGACGTAGGTCAGGCTGCCTTGCTGGCCGACACGGGCCTCGTCCTGGTGCCAGACCTCGATGGGCGTGTTCGCCGCCTGCACAGCCTCGGGCAGCGCTGCGCTCACGAGACCGGCAAACCCGGCCTGAAAGACGCCTGCGCCGCCACGTCCGCCCTGGGATGGCGCGGGCGCGCCGAGACGTGGGCAAAGCACAGGCGGTGCAGCAGCTTGCCGACGCTGCGCTCGTGCAGGGTGATGCCGAACAGGCGCGCAAGCCGAGCCTGGATGTCCACGCAGCGCCAGCGCACGACGCCGTCTGTCGCCACATCAGGCCCGGCACGCATCCACTGCGCCACCTCGGCCTCCTGCTCGACCGAGAGCCGCCGCTCGATGCCGCCGGCGTGCCGGTCGGCAAGGCCCGCCAAACCGTCCGCGTTATAGCGATGAACCCAGTCGCGCAGCGTCTGGCGCTCCATGCCCGCCAACCGTGCCGCATCCTCGCGCCTGTGGCCGTCCAGGACCAGGGCCAACGCCAGCAGCCGCCGCGCAAGCGCCGCGTCGTCCGACAGCCCCGCGTGCCGACGCAACTCCGCCGCCGTGTGCTCCGTCCGCGTGATCAACACCGTCATGGCCGCCCCATCCCTCATGCAGGCAAACCACACCACCCAGCCCCGAGCCGGACCTACTCACCTTTGAGTCAACGCAGCAGGCCGTTGGTATCAGTCCGGATGTGCTAGTTGTTGCACGACGAAGAGCTGAGGCAGCCGGATACACCAATATTTCGTTCTACGAAGGTTCGGACGCTGACCTAAGCCAACACCCCGATTTTGATGTGGCTATTGGTAGGTTGGTCCTGATCCATCAGAAAGACCCGGTGCAGTTCATCAAGAACGTAGCCGCCAAAGTACGTCCTGGAGGGATTTTAGCGTTTCACGAACATGCTGGAATCGCACCTCCTCCGTGCCGTCCGCCGTGTGTCATGTACAATGACGTAGTTACCACCATAACGAACTGTTTTCAGTCATCATTCAATAGTCCTTACGCCGCTTTTCAGATGTCCGCAATTTTCCATGCGGCGGGACTTTCATCGCCTAGTTTGAGCAGCGCTTATCCAGTCATCTCCGATCCAGAATCTGAAGTATTCGAGTGGTGTGAGCTGTCCCTCAAAGCATTCTCTGCTATGGGTACACTAAGAAACTCCAGCCATAATGTTACCACGGTTAGGTCTCAATTGCGGGATGAGTTCAAGAACTTGCATAGCCAGGTACTTGGCATGTTGGAGTTCACCGGATGGACCAACAAGTGAATTGCTAAGCCACTTTAGTAGACATAACCCGGCCATGTTTTCTCAGTATAGCGGGTGATATGGGTCGGCAGGAATGACGATGATGATCTTACCGTCATGTTCCGCTGCAATCACGTCTCTGCTTTGCCTTGAATTGATGGAAGACCCTGGCCAGGGCACTGTGGCATCAATCTAGAACCCGCCCAATTTTCATAACCCTTTGCCAACATTGAGATGGACAAAGCTGTCTTCTACCTACAGTGCCGAGAGTGAACCAATTATTGGAACTCGGCGATAACGTCAGGTGGCCAAAACGCACACCTTCGCGGTCACTGAGCCTAGCAGTGGATTCCAAAGGCGAGCCTTTGGCGGAGTTTGAGGCCCATGCCTGAAGGCGGGGCCTCAACCTTGCTTCCTTCCTCCGCCCCCCGCCCGCTACAACCCCGCGGTGCCCGCTCCTTCCGCCCTGCGCTTGCTGCGCCCCATCCTGCGCCCCTACGCCCGCCAAGCCGCCGCCGCCGCCGCCTGCCTGCTGGCGTCCTCTGGCCTGGTGCTGCTGCTGGGCCAGGCGGTGCGGCGCCTGGTCGACGGCGGCCTCGCCACCGGCAGCCAAGCGGGGCTCGACGCCACCGCGCTCGGCGTGGCCGCGGTGGTGGCGGCCCTGGCGCTGACGACCGCGTGCCGCTTCGCCCTCGTCACCTGGCTCGGCGAGCGCGTCGGCGCCGACCTGCGCCGCCGCGTGTTCGACCACGTCACCACCCTCTCGCCCGCCTGGTTCGAGACCGCGCGCACCGGCGACGTGCTCTCCCGCCTGCTCGCCGACACCGCGGTGCTGCAGGCGCTCGCCGGCTCCGCGCTCAGCCAGTGGCTGCGCAGCGCCGTGCTGCTGCTCGGCGCCTTCGCCATGCTGGTCGCCACCAGCCCCGCGCTGTCCCTGGTCGTGCTCGCCGTGGTGCCGTTCGTCGTCGTCCCCCTGGTGCTGATCTCCAGGCGCGAGCGCGCCCTCTCCCGCGTGGCGCAGGAGCGCGTCGCCGACCTCGCCGCGCTCGCCGAGGAGACGATCTCCAGCCTGCGCACCGTGCAGGCCTTCACCGGCGAGCCCCAGGCCCGCGCCCGCTTCGCCGACGCCACCGAGCGCGCGGTCGCCGCCGCCCGCGCCCGCATCCGCTCGCGCGCGCTGGTGATCGGCGGCGTGATCCTGCTCGGCTTCGGCGCGATCACGCTCTCGCTCTGGGTCGGCGGGCGCGCGGTGCTGCATCAGGCCATGACCGGCGGCGCGCTCTCCGCGTTCGTGTTCTACGCCGTGATCGTCGCGACCTCCGGCGCCGGCCTGAGCGAGCTGTGGGGCGAGCTGCAACGCGCCGCCGGCGCCGCCGACCGCATCGCCGAGCTGCTGGCCGTGCGCCCCACCCTCGCCGTGCCCGCCTCGCCCCGCGCGCTGCCCGTGCCCGGCCGGGGCCGCGTCGCGTTCGAGGCGGTGGAGTTCAGCTACCCCGCGCGCCCCGGCCAGCCGGCGCTGCGCGACTTCTCGCTCGCGGTGGCGCCGGGGGAGACGGTCGCCCTCGTCGGCCCGTCCGGCGCCGGCAAGACCACCGTGTTCCAGCTCCTGCTGCGCTTCCACGACCCGGGCGCCGGCGCGGTGCGGCTCGACGGCGTGGACCTGCGCGACGCCGACCCCGCCGCGGTGCGCGCCCGCCTCGGCCTGGTGGCGCAGGACCCGGTCGTGTTCGGCGCCGACGTGTGGACCAACCTGCGCCTGGGCCGCCCCGACGCCACGGACGCGGACGTGCGCGCGGCGGCGCAGGCGGCCTCGTGCGGCTTCCTCGACGCGCTGCCGCAGGGCTACGCCACCTTCCTCGGCGAGCGCGGCGTGCGCCTGTCCGGCGGCCAGCGGCAGCGCCTGGCGATCGCGCGCGCCATCCTGCGCGACGCGCCCGTGCTGCTGCTCGACGAGGCCACCAGCGCGCTCGACGCGGAAAGCGAGGCGGCGGTGCAGCACGCCCTGGCCCGCCTCGCGTCGCGCACCACGCTGGTGATCGCCCACCGCCTCGCCACCGTGCGCAGGGCGGACCGCATCGTCGTGATGGAGGCGGGGCGGATCGTGGCCACCGGCACCCACGACGCGCTGGTCCGCGAGGGCGGGCTGTACGCCAGGCTCGCGGCGCTGCAGTTCGACGCGGCAAAGGCAAGGTAAGAAAGCCTGGGCTCTGCCCAGACCCGCCAGGGGCGAGCCGCCCCTGGACCGGCTTTACTTAAGTATTGGATTCCAAAGGCGAGCCTTTGGCGGAGTTTGAGGCCCATGCTTGAAGACGGGGCCTCAACCTTGCTGTGTGCGCCGCCTTTGCGGCCCCGGTCCAGGGGCGCTAGATCGTGGGTGCAGGCGCGGTCGCCGGAACCGCTGCGGCCATGCGGGGGACACCGTCGTGAGCGTGCTGATCGCCCTCCTCGGGCTGCTGCTGCTGGTCGTGCTCGCGTATCGCGGGTTCAGCGTGATCCTGTTCGCGCCCGTGGCCGCGATGCTGCCGGTGCTGCTGACTTCGCCGGCCAGCGTGCCGACCGCGTTCACCGCGCTGTTCATGGCCAAGGCCGTGATCTTCGTGAAGCTGTACTTCCCGGTGTTCCTGCTCGGCGCCGTGTTCGGCAAGCTGATGGAGATGACCGGGTTCGCCCGCTCGCTCACCATCGCGATCATCCGCCTGGTGGGGCCGGAGCGCGCGATCCTGGCCACGGTGCTGGTCGCGGCCGTGCTGTGCTACGGCGGCGTGTCGCTGTTCGTCGTGGTGTTCGCGGTCTACCCGTTCGCCACCGAGCTGTTCCGCCGCGCGGCGATCCCCAAGCGGCTGATGCCCGCCGCCCTGGCGCTGGGCGGCTTCAGCTTCACCATGGACGCGCTGCCCGGCACGCCGCAGATCCAGAACATCATCCCCACCGCGTTCTTCCACACCAACGCCTGGGCCGCGCCGATCCTCGGCAGCGTCGGCTCGGCTGCGATCCTGGCGGCGGGCATGGCCTACCTGCAGTGGCGCGTGCGCCGCGCCGGCGCGGAGGGCTACGGCAGCGGCCACCTCAACGAACCGGACGACGTGGCAGGCGGGGCGGCGGGCGAGGGCGCGGTGCCGCCGTGGCCGCTGGCCGTGCTGCCGCTGGTCGCGGTGTGGGTGCTGAACAAGCTGTTCACGACGCTGATCCCCGGGGCGTTCGGCAGGACGGACACCGTGGTGCTGCCCGGCCTGGCGGAGCCGCTCTCGACCGACGTTGCGGCGTTCACGGCGATCTGGGCGCTGGAGGCGGCGCTGATCGCGGGCGTGCTGCTCACGGTGGCGCTGGGCTGGCGCGGGGTGCGCGGGCGGTTCAGCGAGGGCACCCGGCCGGCGGTCGCGGGCGCGCTGCTGGCCACGCTCAACACCGCGTCCGAGTTCGGCTTCGGCGGCGTGATCGCGGCGCTGCCGGGCTTCCTCGTGGCGCGCGACGCGCTGGCGGCGGTCCCGGACCCGCTGATCAAGGCGGCGGTGGCCACCACCACGCTGGCCGGCATCACCGGCTCGGCCTCGGGCGGGCTGAGCATCGCGCTCGCGGCGCTGGGCGGACAGCTCGCTGCGTCGGCGGAGGCCGCGCACATCCCGCTCGAGGTCATGCACCGCGTCACCGCCATGGCCAGCGGCGGCATGGACTGCCTGCCGCACAACGGCGCGGTGATCACCGTGCTGGCGGTGTGCGGCCTGACCCACCGGCAGTCGTACGGCGACATCTTCGCCATCACCCTGATCAAGACGGCGGCGGTGTTCCTGGCCATCGCGCTGTACCGCACGACCGGGCTGGTCTGAGGCAAGGCTGGGCTCTGCCCCATTGCTTGGAAGCAGGGACCCGCCAGGGGGAGCCCCCCTGGACCGGCCTTATACCAACGATCGTTGATCGTGACCGTTCAAGAAAAGCAAGGCTGGGCTCTGCCCAGACCCGCAAAGGGTCCAAGGACCCTTTGATCCCTTGACTTAAGTATTGGATTCCAAAGGCGAGCCTTTGGCGGAGTTTGAGGCAGAGCCTCAACCTTGCCTGCCTCGCCCCTCCGCGACAGACCCGCCACGGGCCACAAGGCTCAGCCCGCCCTCCTCCGAGGCGATCTGCGCGACCAGCACCGCGCCGCCGTTGAGCCGCGCGCCGAGCAGGTGCCCCGCCGCCACCGCCAGGACGCACACCGCGACCGAGAGCGCCACGTTGAGCGCCGCGCGCCCCATGGCCCCGGCGCGCAGCAGGTCGAGCGTCTGCAGGCTGAACGAGGAGAAGGTGGTGAACCCGCCGCACACGCCCACCATGACGAACAGCCGCAGCGGCTCGGGCGCCGGGCAACGGCCGTGCGCCAGCGTCAGCGTGCCGAAGAAGCCGATCGCGAAGCTGCCGAGGACGTTGATCGCGACCGTGCCCCAGGGCACGCCCTGGCTGAGCGGCGCCATCGCCGCGGAGAGCAGGTAGCGCGCCACCGTGCCGAGCGCCCCGCCGGCCGCCACCAGCAGGCACGTCCCCAGCGACACCGCCGCCCGCTCAGCGCAGCGCGAAGCCGAGGAAGCCGACCGACGGCCTGGGCACGCCGCCGTCGTTGGCGAACAGCACCGGCCGCGCCCCGCCATCGGGCCCGGCCTCGCCCGGCCCACGCCCCGGCCGCGCCGCCGCCTCGCGCGCCGCCCGGCCGCGCCTGCCCCTCGCCGCGGGCGCCTCCGCGGACGCGGGCGCCGCCGACGCCTCCCGCGGCCCCCGGTCCGCGCCGCCCGGCCCGCGCATCGACAGCAGCAGGAAGGTGATGTCGTTGCGGTTCAGGTCGATCGACAGGTCGAGCGGCGACTGCCCCAGCACGTTGCGCCCGTCCAGCTCCGCGCCGCGGCTGAGGGCGTCGCGCGCGCTGGCCACGTCGCCGCGATGGATCGAGTCGAACAGCGCCTCGGTCGGCGGCAGGTCGGCGGCGGCCTTGTCGGTGGGGATCACCCCCTCGGTCGCGGGCTCGGCGCCGGGCAGGGCAGGCGGCGGCGCCTCCTTGACCGTCTCCTTGGCGCCGGCCGGCGTGTTCACCGCGGGGCTGCCGCGGCCGGCACTCGGCCCGGCGTTGGCGCCGGGCGGCCCGATCTGCGCCAGCGCGGGCAGCGGCGCGAGCAGGTACAGGGCGGCCACGAGGCGGGCGGTCAGGGTCACGGCACTCTCCGGGCGGTCCGGCGCCGGCATAGCGCGCCACGGGGGAGGCGTCCACGCCGCAGGCGCGAGGCAGGAAGCAAGGTTGAGGCTCTGCCTCAAACTCCGCCAAAGGCAGGCCTTTGGAATCCATTACTTAAGTAAAGCAGGTCCAGGGGCGGCTCGCCCCTGGCGGGTCTGGGCGTAGCTGCCCAAAGGTTCCGACGACCCGCTTGGGTCGTTGGAATGGGCAGCGGAGGGAGAGCCCAGCCTTGCCTTCTTCCAGGCCGCTCAGGCCCGGTTCAGCCACCACAGCCCGGCGTTGAGCCACGCGGCGTAGGCCCCCCACGCCAGGTACGGCGCCATCAGCCCCGCCGCCACCCTGTCCACCCTGCGGAACGCCAGCAGCGTCGCCGCCACCAGCGCGTCCATCGCCAGGATCACCGCCAGCGCCAGCCCCGGCCGGTGCAGCCCGAAGAACGCCGGCGTCCACAGCGCGTTCGCCAGGAGTTGCCACCCCCACAGCCGCAGCGCCTGGTAGTGCCTGCGCCGCGCGATCCCCGCGCGCCGCCACACCAGCCAGGCGGCGACCGCCATCAGCGTGTACGACGCGCTCCATGCCACCGGGAACACCCAGTTCGGCGGCGTGCCCGCGGGGTGGCGCAGCGCCAGGAACCAGCCGTGCACGCTCGTCTGCGTGATCGCGCTGTCCGACAGCCCGACCAGCAGGCACAGGCCGAGGAACCCGGCCAGCGCCAGCATCGAGCCGGGCGAGATGCGACGGGGCGGCGGTTCGACGTTCTGGAAGACACTGTGCTCCGGGCCAGGGACAGCGGCGGAGATGGGAACTCCCGCGCGCCGGACCAGGGTTGCGGGCCAACGGAAGGAAGCAAGGCTGGGCTCTGCCCAGACCCGCCAAGGGCGAGCCGCCCCTGGACCGGCGTGACTTACAGGCTGTCTCTGATCGGTCTCAGAATGACCGGGTTTGGTGGGAAGCAGCCCGTCCGCTTCAGAGCGGGATGTTTGTGATAGCTGACGTTCATCGATCGGCTTAAATGGTCCGCAAACCAAAGCTGACGCTGCACCAGCAGCGCGAGGCGATCGAACGGCATAAGGCCGAGGGGAGTTGCTGACGCTGATCGCGCGCAGCTACAACGTAGCCTATAGCACGATTTTGAGGCTGAGTTTGTGACGCTGCCGAAGGGTAAGCCGGTTGCGATCCCATCCGAACTTGATGATGTTCGGGAGCGTGCGGCTGCGGCCATCTTGCCGATTAAACTGGTCCAGCCAACCACGGACGCAGACAAGCGGTTTCTGTTTGACGCGAAGCGAACGGCCGCTGGCCGGAAACTGCCGCCATACTACCTCGTCTATTTTCTCCTGGTTGATCTGCTTGGGTTTCCCAATCTCGGGCGGTTTGAAAAGCTGGCCTGGTCCGTTCCGATCGACTTCAACGGGGTTGCTTTTATAATCGAGCATCGAAAATCTGGCGTTGGTGTTTTTGCGCGCGAGGGCGAACAGTGGGAGCAGCAAGCTGCGCAGATTGTCATGCTCATTCACCGCGGCGTTAAGGCGGCCAAACCATTCTTCAGGTGGATGGCGCACGAGGCCGTGCAACGGTCGAAACTGAACGTCCACAACGTCGGCGAGCGGCTATTCAAACGCTATGCTTTCCTGAGAGACAGCTTCAACAACACGGTGGCGGAAGTGGAGGCGATGAAGCAAGCCGACGCCATTAGGCAGACGCAACGGGAACTCAGGCTTGAGTGTCGTATGAAGACCGAGCATGGTCTAGACTATTGGGTAAGTAATCCCTGGTTCGGTTCTTCGTGGCTCGAAAAATCTAGACAAGCCAGCTGGTTAGCCCTTGCCGCGATCGACGCGTTCTACTCGTGGACAGAACACATATTTATTCACCTTGCGATACTTCAGTGCAAGATAATGACGGGGGCCGAGATCGCAGATTTGGCGGGTGCAGAGTGGGGAACAAAATTCAAGCTCGCCTTTGACCTGAACGACGCAACAGCCAAGCGTCATTACGATCGGCTAATCGCTGTTAGGCGGCAACTTCGAAATTTTGTAGCGCACGGTGCTTTCGGCAAGGAGGGTGAAGCTTTCGATTTTCATTCAAACGCTGGAGCAGTGCCGGTCATCCTCGATCACGCGGCAGGAAAGTCTGAATTTTCTTTGACCCCTGAGCTCGCGTTCGATGATGGTGAAGCTCTTGCCGCAATCGAAGAGTTCATTGTGTTTTTGTGGTCTGGCGAGAGAGAGCCGGCGCGCCTTTATCTTCAAGAGGGCGATCTTCCGCTGATTTTGCCCTATGCAAGCGACGGCACCTACAAGCAGGCCATGTCATCGGTTCAAGAGATGACGGATTTTATCAATTATAAAACAGCCGAGTGGGACCGCGCCGCGAATATGGACTGGTAAGCGGCCAAGCCGGAACTATTTGGATTTCATTCTGAGTCGGGCGATTTCGCGAATTTTCTCGATATGTGAGCCAGCCGCCGCTTTGGCAGCTTTGCGCGACAGACCGCCTTCGGCAACCATCCGAGTGAAAACCGCATCGCGATAGAGCTTATCCCAGTACGGGCGGAAGCCCGTCTCTGGAACCTCGATCAGCATCTTCGGCAAGTTCAGATCGTAAATCAGCCTGTCGCCGGCTTTGCCGGCCTGGATATAGAGCGCCTGCGACATAAGGGTATGCTCGACGAGAATGCCTTGCTTGGCGATATCGAATTCAATAATGGCCACGCGCGCCGCCGGGCGGGTGAACCGCAAAAACAGAGCGATGTGACTAAGGCGCTTCGGCAACTGGCCCCATTGCACGACAACATCCCCCTCCAGCAGATGCGTCTGCACCCGGATGACCTCCGCTAAATCGGGTCGTTCGGTCGTGTTCAGGATGACCAAGGGAATGAGCCGGCCATGCCCCGTTCCGACAGTGGCGATAGCGGCATCGCCGGCGATGGGCACGGCCTTGGCTTCCTCGGGACTGCCTACGAGCAACGCCGTATATCGTGGTGGTCTAAGTCTCATCCCGGTATTCTTGAATTAGGATGGGCGCGACGCTGGCCTCCTCCCGGTGCGGATCAGTGAAAATTAGCTTGTAAGACTCAATGGTGACGTCGGCCAGTAGCGACGCGGGCACTTGGAATCGCAACCATCCGGAGACGGCACTATGAGCAGAGATCGAGACAGGCACCGCAAGCGTCGTGTCTTGGTCCTTTACAAAATTCAGTGCCGGCAATCCACCATTGGCCCGAAGTTTGACCGTCATTTGCGTGCGTTCGGGTGTGAGATAGGTAATTGCTAGATCAGCTTCAGCAATGGCGTTGTTACTATCCGTCGGGTTTGTCACAGTGACGTGGAAAGCGTAGGCCCGTCCGCCGACATTCTTGTTGTCTTGGAAATACCCGTTGATGAGGCTGGGCACCAACCGCGGAAGCCGCCGGCGTTCCTGTTCGCGAGCAAGCCTACGACTCTGCCATGCGAAACACAGATTGAAGACAGAGATGCAGAACCCGGCGAGGGCGACCGTTCTCGTGAAATCAAACCATCCCAGGGGCGAAGCCATTGAACTGTCTCACGGCTTGGAGGACATCCGTAGAAGCCCACCTTATCCAAGTCTGGGCTGCCAGCAGACCACCTTCGAGGATGTCCGCTTCTGGGCGTGCCGGGTCGGGTCGTAACCGTCCGGGTTGAGTCGAGAGCAGCCATTCGACTATCGATTAGAGACAGGCTCTGAAATAAGGCCGGGTCCAGGGCGGTTCGCTCCTGGCGGGTCTGGGCAGAGCCTTAGCTTTGCTTGTTGGCTTCCCTCCCGAAGTCGCAGGCCTTCCCCTCACGCCCCGCTTGCCCAAACGCCCCCGCCCCGGCCAGAAATCTCACTCCAACCGGGACGCCACCCCCATGCACTCGAACAGCCTGAAGTTCCGCGCCAACCGCGAGCACATCCTCGCCACCGCCACCCGCAACATCGCCGAGGTCGGCTTCGCCCACATCACCCTGAGGGGCATCATGGACGACACCGGCCTGTCCCAGCGCTCGATGCACCCTTACTTTCCCACCACCACCAGCCTGCTCGCCGTCGTCTGCGAGCGCCACGCCAACGCCCTGATCGAGGCCACCGGCTACGTCGAGCCCGACGACCCCAGGCCGCCCCGCGCCGTGCTGGTCGCCTCCGCCGCGCGCGTCCTCGCCTGCATCCACGCCTACCCCCACGCCCACACCGTCCTGATGCGCGACCGCGCCTGCCTGCCGCCCGCCCTGCGCGCCAACCTCGACTACCTCGACGAGGTCGCCGCCTTCCAGGTCGACTGCGCCTGGAGCGCGCTGCGCCCCGACCTCGCCGCCCCCGAGCGCGTCGCCGGCCTGACCAAACCGCTCCGCACCCTGCTGCTCCACTGGCCAGAGTGGCGCGAGCCCGGCCCGAGGGGCCACCCCGACGCCGCCGCCGAGCGCGCCGTCGCCATGGTCGAGGCCACCATCGACCTCGCCCTGCCCGCCTCCACCCACACCCCCCTGCCGCTGTTCCCCCGCCCCAGCCTCCCCGCCCCGGACGCCCCGGAGCGTCACGCCGCGTATGACGCCGACCTCCCAGACCCCCCAATCCGTCACGCCCCGCATGACGCCCCCTGTCACGCCCCGAGTGACGCCCAGCCCACCCCCGAGCCGGCCCCCGCCCCGGCCCACCCCGGCCTCACCCTGCGGGACGCCCTCGACCGCCACCGCCTGCCCCCGACGCTTGCCGCCGCCCGCCTCGGCATCCCCCGCCAGCGCCTGCACCAGCTCACCCGCGGCACCCGCGCCATCACCCCCGACACCGCCCTGCGCCTCGAAGCCCTCCTGGGCGAGCACGCCGAAACCTGGATGGCCCGCCAGGCCCGCCACGACATCGAGGCCGCCCGCCGCGCCGCCATGGGCGACAGCAGGTAAGGCTGGGCTCCGCCCAGACCCGCAAAGGGTCCGAGGACCCTTTGATCCCATTGATTTAAGTCAAGGATCCCAGAGGCCTGCCTTTGGCGGAGTTTGAGGCAGAGCCTCAACCTTCCTTGCTTCGCCGAGCCCGCCCCCGCCTAACGCCCCTCGCGCCGCCACGCGAGCAGCACCAACCCCAACAACAGCGGCAGCCCCGCCCACGCCGGCAGCAGCGGCACCGAGCTTACCCCCGTCACCAGGTGCGCATCGCGCCGCCGCAGCCCGATCCACCCCGCCCCGCTCGCCGCCCCGTCCGCCGACACCATGCGCAGCTCCGGCGCCCCACCCGGCCGCAGCAGGTGCACGCTGCCCCCCGACTGTCGCAGCAGCGGCGCCATCCGCTCCGGGCTGGCGCGCAGATCCGACTCCTCCAGCGGGTTGGCCGCCTCCGCCGCCGCGAACGCCCGCCGCGTGCCGTCCGACGCCGCCCACACCCCCGGCGCCGCCGCGTCCAGGCTCGCCACCGCCCGACCGGGACCGGCCGCCGCCAGCGCCACCGCCTGCGTCGTCCCGTCCGGCGCCGTGACCGTGACCTGCCCCGTCGGCGCCTCCGCCAGCGAGCGCCGCTCCACCGTCAGCCGCCCCGCCTCGATGCGCGCCTCCAGCGCCTCCTCCTCCAGCCCCGGCTCCTTCATCAGCCAGTGCGCGAGCCTGCGCAGCAGCTCCGCCTGCGGCCCGCCGCCCTCGTGCCCGCGCGCCCACAGCCAGATCTGGTCCGACATCAGCATCGCCGCCCGCCCCTGCTTCACCCGATCAAGCAGTAGCAGCGGCATCCCGTCCGGCCCGCTCATCAGCACTTGGCCGTGCGGGTCCTGCGGCGTGACCGCGCGATACCACGGCCCCCACGCCGGCTCGGTCCCCGCCGCGGCACGCGCGGCGCCGGCGCTCCCCGCCTCGCCGCCCGCGCCTGCCGCCCCGCGACCCTGCGACGCCGCCCCGCCTGACGCAGCGCCGCCCGCCGCGCCGCCCGCCCCGGTCACGTTCGCCGCGACCCCGCCCGCCACGGCCGCGTTCGCGCCGGGCAGCCCCTCCGTCACCGGGTGGCGCTCGCCGAGCGCGGTGACGCGCGGCCGGAAGCTGCCCTCGACCACGCCGTCCGGCCCACTGTCCGGGGCGCGCGCCGGCAGCACCTCGGCCAGCGGCGTGTCCGACAGGCTGTCCGCGCCCACGAACTCCGGCCCCACCGACAGCAGCAGCCCGCCGCCCCCACGCACGTAGTCCGCGATGTTGCGCAGATACGGCATCGGCAGGATGCCCCGGTTCTGGAATCGGTCGAGGATGATCAGATCGAACTGGGCAATTTTCTGCACGAACAGCTCGCGCGTCGGGAACGCGATCAGCGCCAGCTCGCCGAGCGGGGTCATGTCATCCTTCTCCGGCGGCCGCAGGATGGTGAAGTGCACCAGGTCCACCGACGGGTCCGCCTTGAGCAGCCTGCGCCACACCCGCTCCCCCTGGTTCGGCTCGCCGGAGACCAGCAGCACCCGCAGCCGGTCGCGCACCCCGTTGATCGGCACGACGACGCGGTTGTTCAGGTCCGAGATCTCGCCCGCCCGGTGCGCCACCGACAGCTCCACCACCGTCGGCCCCGGCTGCGCGATCGGCACCGCGACGTCCTGCTCGACGCCCACCGGCACCTCGCGCTCTACCGCCGCCTCGCCGTCGCGCCGCACCGTCAGCCGTGCCGTCCCCCCCG
>JAABUM010005348.1_pt1 | contig 13575 bp, 8 predicted proteins | sample 5559161 | NCBI WGS metagenome assembly JAABUM01 (sample SAMN10711868, study PRJNA513369) | rock metagenome | isolation source: Antarctica rocks | place: Antarctica: Victoria Land, Siegfried Peak nord | reverse complement strand
CAGATTGTTGCGGTCGCGCGTCACCGTTTCCAGATAGCGCCGCGCCAGGATGCCGAACTGCCGGACGCCCGAGTCGCGCCGCGCCGCCGGGGGGCGCGATCCGGCGGCGGTCAGCGTGGCGAGCGGCGCGCTGGATGCGCCGACCTGCTGCTGCGGATCGATCCCCGCATCGACGAGGCGGGCGGTGATGTTGCGCTGATATTGCGGCGAGGCGGCGAAGCGGCGCGGCCAGATGTCCATCGAATGTTCGGCCTCGATCGTGGTGTAGATGTCCGCGAATTTCTCCGCGCCGAAGTAGGGCAGCGCCTCTTTCGGTGGGCCGTAGTAGGCCAGGTACCCGCCCGGTGCCAGGAAGGCGATCTTGTCGCAGAGGTCCACGTTCTGGGTCGCGTGGGTGATCAGGATGACCGTGCGCCCCTGATCGGCCAGCTTCCGCAGCAGGTGCATCATCCGCCCTTCCAATCCCGGGTCGAGGCCGCTTGTCGGCTCGTCGAGGAAAAAGAGGGTCGGCTTGGAGATCAACTCCGCGCCGATCGAGACGCGCTTGCGCTGCCCGCCGGAGAGGTTCTTGATCGGCACGTCGCGGCGTTCGGTCAGCCCCAGATCTTCCATCACCTCCTCGACCCGCGCCTTGACCTCGCTCTCGGCGGTATCGGGCGGCAGGCGGAGCTTGGCCGCGTAGTAGAGAGCGCTCTCGACCGGCAACTCGGTCGGCACGATGTCGTCCTGCGGGACGTAGCCGATGGCGCTACGGTAGGCATCCATCTGGCGGTAATAGTTGGCCCCGTTGTAGCGCACCTCGCCGCCATTCGCCGGGCGGACGCCGCTGAGAGCATCGAGCAGGGTCGATTTACCCGCCCCCGAGCCGCCGACGAGACAGACGAACTCGCGCGGCAGGATCGAGAAGGTCAGGTCATCGAGGAGGATCTTTCCCTTCGCCACCGTCTTGGTGAGGTGCAGACAGTCGATGCGGACGGTGCCATCCTCGCTCTCCCGGATGAGTTGCCCCCCCTGGAAGACGAGGTGATAGGTGCCGAAGCCGAGGGTCGAGCCGGATGGGATCGTCGCGCTGCCGCGCAATTGCTGCCCGTTGAGGAAGGTGCCATTCGTGCTGTTGAGATCGGTGATGCGCAGGGTGCCGTCGGGTAGCAGTTCGAGCCGGGCGTGGAAGCGCGAGATCTGCGGGTGATCCAGTGTCAGGTCGTTGCCCGGATCGCGCCCGACCGTGGCGGTGGGGTGGGCGCGCAGATCGAAGAGATCGGGGGCGGTGCCGGAGGTGGTGGTGCTCATCGCCACACCGATCATCGTCCCGGCCATCTGCTCGTTGCTGCGGTGCGCCTGTGCGCTCAGTTCGACGATCAGCGCGAAGTCGCCGATCTGGATCAGGTCGCCATCGCGCAATTCGACCTGGCCGACGCGCTGCCCGTTGACGAATGTGCCGTTGGTACTCCCCGGATCGGTGAGCCCCCAGCGCCCCGCCCCGCCGAGCTGCTCGATCGTGGCGTGGACCCGCGAGGCGCGCGGGTCGGCGGTGACGATCTCATTGGTGGCCCCGCGCCCGATCGCCAGCCGGGTCGTGAGCGGATAGATCCGCCCTCTCTGGTCGTTGGAGACGACGCAGAGCCGGGGGCCGGTCGTGGCGAATGCCCCGCTGCCCTGCCCCTGCCCGATCTGCTGCATCGCCCTTACTCCGTCTTTCACAAACCGTCGCGCGGCGCGCCGGGCGCGACCGCGTAAAAAACGTTCTCGTTGGGTCTAGTATAGCCGGGGGGTGGGGCGACGCTGCGCCCCGACCCCCGCTGGCGTCCCTATCGGCGCGGGATGATCTGTGTCGGCAGCTCGCCCTCTTCCTCGCTCGGCGGCGTCCCGATCATGCGGTCCCCCTGCGGGGCTTTCACGCCGACGTTCGTCGGCGAGTCGTCCTCGTCGAGCTGTACCGTCGGCGGCGGGGCGAAGTGCGGCGGTGGCGGCGGGGCCAGCGGCTCCGGCCCGCCCCCGATCATCGTCTTGTCGTGATCGCCCTGGGGCGCGCGCACGCGCGGTGGCGGGGTGAACATGGTGCGATCGGCGTCCGCGACGACGGGGGCGGGGCTCGGTGCGGGGGTAGGCTTGGTCTCGTGTTCCACCATCGCGGGCACCACCGTGGACATCGCGGGCGGCGGGGTGGCGGGGCGCTGCATGGGGGCGTTGCCCTGGCCGCCGCTCGTCGCGCCCGACCGCTGCTGGAAGGAGAAGACGTTGCGTCCGATCAGGAGCACATCGCGGTGCGCGAGCTGGCGTGCGATCCCCGGCTCGAGCCCCTGATCGTTGACCACTACCGGATTCGAGCTGCCGAGATCGATCATGCCGTACTGGTCGCCCTGCCGCTTCAGGACGGCGTGATAGCGTGACACCATCGGGTCGTTGAGGATGACATCATTGTCGGAGCCGCGTCCGATCGTGATCTGATCCGCGCTCAGGTCCACGCGCCGCCCGATCTCGTCGCCGCGCTGGACGATCAAAAAGCTATCCATCGTGTCGTCTCTCCCTCCTATTGCATCCGTCCCGGCCCTACCCATCGGTGTAGGGTGCGTTATAGCACGCTCTGTACGTCTGTTCGCCAGCCGCCGTTTCTGTCACCGTCCGATCTCCGCCCCGCCGCCGAAGCCGGTGACGCGGAATGAAAACTCTTTTACCCGCTCCGCTGCCCCGATGGGGAGTGACAATGGCCCGTCTGCGATCGTCGCCGCACTGGTGCCATCGACGTGGCGGAGTTGCACGATGTACGTCCCGCCCGCTGCCGGAGGTGTGAGGGCGATGCGGAAGGTATATCGTCCCGCCGAGGTATTCTGCCCGAGGGGCCGTTCCAGTCGCGCGTTGGCGCGCGGGGTGGCGGTGCGCTGATCGCGTTGCCACTCCTCCTGATCGTAGAAGAGTACCTCCCAGCGATCGGGGAAGTCGTCCGGGAGCGCGACCCCGTTCTCGATCGTCACCGTGCCGCCGACGGCAGTCTGCCCGTTCGCCGTCGCGCTGGCAGCGCTGGTCGGCGACGTGCTGGCGCGCGGGGGGATCGCCGGGGCGACGAAACTGCCCTCCCTGGTCGCGGTCGGCGTGCTGGCGGCGGTCGGGAGTCGCCCCTCGATCGCGATGGGGGTCGTGGTCGGTGCGGGAGCCGTAACGGTGGCGGGCGTCTTGGGTGCGACCGCCGGGGCGACCATGGTTGGCGCAACGGTCGCGGTGCTGGTGGCCGCGCTCGCCCCGGCTCCGACGGGCTGCGCCGCCTCCTGGCGGTCGCCGCGCCGCGCCCCGACGAGGAAGAAGCTCCCCGCCACGAGCAGCGCGACGATCACGATCGGCACGATCACGAAGAGCCACATCGGCGCGCGTGAGGCCGCTTTCGGTGCGGCACGCGCGAGGGGGGCGGTCGGTTTGGCCGGGGCGGGCGCGACGACCGCAGCGCTGTTCGGGCGGGCGGCGGACGGTGGGGGGGCCGGAGGGGCGGTCGATGGGTGCACGGCCAGCGGCGGGATCGACACGGTCGGCTGCTCGTCCGGCGTGCGTGGTGCCGCGTCCATCAGCTCGACATCGTCGAGGCGCGGCAGCACACGGGGCGTATCGTCCCCCGCGCCGATCACGATCGGTGCGATACCGCGATCGCTCGCGGCTTCCACCGCCGTGCCGAGCTGATCGATGCTGAGGGCCAGTGCGGTGATATTGTCCGGCCCGCCGCGCTCCCGCGCCAACGCGATCAGGGCGCGCACCGCCTCCTCCAACGGCCCTGTGCCGAGGGTCTGCGCCAGTTCGGCGTTCTCCACCAGGCCATGCAGCCCATCGGAGCAGAGGAGCAGGCGATCCCCGGCCTCGACGGTGAAGACGAAGACATCGGGCTCGACCTGGGTGTCATGGCCCACCGCGCGCGTGATCACGTTGCGGATCGTGCTGGCGCGGGCCTGCTCCTCGGTCAGCAACCCCAGGCGCAGTTGCTCGCCGACCAGCGAGTGATCCTGGCTCAGTTGCTTGATCCGCCCGTCACGGATGAGGTAGGTGCGGCTATCGCCGATATTGCCGACGTAGAGCACCTTGCCGTGCAGCACCACGCTGGTCAGGGTCGTCCCCATCGTGCCGCCACCGGCCGCGCGGCCCGCCTCGTAGACGGCGCTGTTGGCGGCGCGCATGGCGCTATCGAGCGTGCGCGGGATCCCCTCCGCCCGCTCGGCGGCGTAATAGTGCGCGAAGATCGTATCGATCGCGATCGCGCTGGCGACCTCGCCGTGCGCGTGCCCGCCCATCCCGTCGGCGACCACGTAGAGGAGTCCGCGCTGCTCGCGCTCGGCGGAGAACTGGCCGATCCGATTACCGAGGGTGTCCTGATTAACGCTGCGCTTGCAGCCGATGTCGGTCAGTCCGTAGGCGGTGATGACAAGCCCATCGGCGGTACGGATCGTTTCGCTCGACGCTGCTTGTGGCACGACGTCCATCTTTCCCCTCGATCCCCGCCGTGGCGGGGTGCTCCGTTACCGACGTAAAACGCCCTTTATTGCGGCGGGTTGATCGCGATGCTGTTGATGATCGTCACGAACGCCGCTTCGTTGGTCGAGAAGCGCCCCTGGATCGCTAGGAAGCCGAAGAAGTAGCGCCCGCTCCCCGGCAGGACCGCGGCCACATCGAGTTCGGTACGCGCGCCGTTGGCCGAGATGTAGTTGTATTGGTCGGTCTTGGAGCCGGGTTGCCCGCCGATCTGGGCCGGTGTGATCTGGACCCGTGTGGCGTTGAAGCTCGGGTCCAGTTGTGCGGTCGCCGCAAGCTCCTGTTGCAAGACCCGGTCGGCGGTGACGCCGCTCGTGGTGGTACTCCAGCGCGCGGTAAATTGTGCTTCGCGGGTCGGCGCGAGGAAGGTGACACTGTCGGCCTGCTCGTCGATCTTGGTCCAGCCCGCCGGGACGGTGAAACTCAGCCCCACACCGGCCGCCGTGTAGACCGTCGCCCCATTGGCTCCGGTTGGCGTGGGGCGCGGCACGGTCGTCGCGGCGGGGGTGGGGCTGAGCGCGCGCGTCGGCGTCGCGGGCGGGCGCGTCGCAGTCGGCGCGAGGGTCGGGAGCGCGGCGACGATGGTCGCGGTCGGCGGGGCAAACGTGCTCGTCGGCGTCACCGTCGGGGTGGCCGTGCTCGCGGCGGTCGGTGTTCGTTGCACGCCCGCGACGCTCGTCCCCACCGGGGTCGGCCCGCCGGTGAGGGTGATGCCACCGCTGCGCCTGTAGGCCAATATGCCACCAACGCTGAGACAGGCGATCAGCGCGAGGATGGCGAGCCCCCCGAGGAGGAATGGGAGCACCGAGCGTCGCCGCGCCGGTGGGGGTGGCGCGGCCGGCCGGTAGAACGCCCCCGGCGGTGGCGGCGGTGGCGACCCCCCTTGCCAGCCTGCGGCAGCGCCCGCTGCGGGCGGGAAGGCCAGTGCCGGGAGGGGCGCGGTGCCACGGAAGGGTGGCGGGGCAGCAGCGAGCGGGATCGCCGCCGCCCCGGCCCCGAGCGTCGTAGCGTTGTCGGGGGCCGACCCCATGCCGCCGGCCTGGAATTCGGTCAGCCCGATCTGGATCGTATCGCCATCGTGCAGCGGCGTCGGCCCGGCGATCGGGGTGCCATTGACGCGCGTGCCGTTGGCCGAATCGAGATCGGCGATCGTGACGCCCCCCTCGCCGACGTCGACGCGCGCGTGCTGCCGCGAGACCTGCGTATCGGTGAGGACGATGCCGTTATCCGCCTGCCGCCCGATCGTGATCGTCGGCCGATCGAGCGCGTAGACCTGCAAGGTATCCTGGCGGAGTAGGCGCGGCAGATTCGCGCGGATCGCCGGGATCGGCGCGGTGAGCGCCTGTGGCAACGGCACTTGCACCGTCGCCCCCGGATCGGCCCCCGCCGTCGTCGCCGGATCTCCTTCCACCAGCAGCACCGAGGTGCCCAGGCGCAAGCGGTCGCCCGGCTGGAGGAGTCGCGGCGCGTCGATCCGCTGGTCGTTGACGAAGGTGCCGTTGGCCGAGCCGAGATCGGTGACGGTCAGGCCGTCCGGGCCGTTCGCGAGCCGCGCGTGGCCGCGCGAGAGCTGCCGATCGTCGATGACGATCGTGTTCCCGTCCTGCCTACCGATGGTGATCGCCCCTTCGGCCAGGGTGAAGACGCGCCCGGCCTCCGGCCCCTGCTCGATCCGCAGGCGAATTGGTCGCTCCATAGCGGTTCGTTTTCCTTCCCTGTCGCACCGGCCCATGGCGCGGTGTGTATCTCTCGAACTAACGTCCGGTCGCTATGGCTCGTTTCGCCATCGTGGCAGCCGATGTGCGACAGTATGCTACGCGCGGTTCGTTGGTGGCGCGAGTGTAGCGGCGCTGGGAGGGTACGGGCAAGCCAGCGCGCCGACTCCGACCCACACCGGGCGGGCAGACGGGCCGCGCACGGCGCGGCCCGTACCGAGCGAGATAGACCGGCTCTGTGGGTGAGAGATGACGCTGGAGGGGCGCGTGAGGGACGAGGCACCAACGATTGTCGTCGGCGCGGGCCTGGCGGGGCTCGCCTGTGCGCGGGCACTGGTCGATGCTGGCGTGCCGGTGCGCGTGCTGGAAGCCGCCGACGAGGTCGGCGGTCGCGTGCGGACCGATCTGCGCGAGGGGTATCGGCTCGATCGCGGCTTCCAGGTGCTCTTCACCGCCTACCCAGCGGTGCGCCGCTGGCTCGATCTCGAACAACTCGACCTGCGGCCCTTCGAGCCTGGCGCGGCGATTCGCTATGGCGGTGCCTGGGCGATCCTCGGCGACCCACGCCGCGACCCTGGCGCGTTGATCCCCTCGATCACCACGACTGTCGTCGGTTTAGGGGACAAGCTGCGGACCCTCGCCCTCGCGGCGCGGCTGGCGACGCGGGATTGGGATGGTGTGTGCGCGATCACCGGCGAGGATCGCCCCACGCTCGACTATTTGCGCGCGTGCGGCTTCTCCGAAGCCTATATCGATCGCTTCATCCGCCCCTTCTACGGCGGCATCTATCTCGACCGCACCCTCGCCACAAGCGCACGGGTCTTCGCTTTCACCTTTCGGATGCTGGCGACCGGCGACATCGTCGTTCCCGCTGCGGGGATGGGCGCGATCACGCGCCAGCTCGCGGCGGGGCTCCCGGCTGGCACACTCCAGACAGGCGTCCGCGTCGGTGCGCTCCTGCGCGAGGGTGGGCGCGTCGTCGGCGTGCAGACGACCGCCGGGGAGGTGCGCGGCGCGCGCGTGGTGGTGGCGACTGCGAGCCCCGAGGCGGCGACGCTGACCGGCCTGCCTCTGCCGACCGCCGGTATCGGGACGACGGCGGTCTACTTCGGCTCGGCCACGCCGCTCGTGGGGCATAAGAAGATCCTGCTCGATCCGGCACCGGGCGCGTTCATCAACAACGCCGTCCAGTTGAGCAACATCGCCCCCGAATATGCGCCGCCCGGTCGGCACCTGTTCGCCTGCTCGGTCCTCGGCGCGCCGGATCTGTCCGACGAGGCGATTATCGCACGCTGCCGCACGACGCTCGCCGAGTGGTTCGGGGTGGCGGCGACCGCGCCGGAACGGTTGACCGCCCTGGGCGTGGCGCGCGTGCCGTTTGCGCAGTTCGCGCAACCCGCCGGGGTCCACGACACGTTGCCGCGCAATCGCACGACGATCCCCGGCCTCTTCCTGGCCGGGGAATACACCGAGGACAGCAGCATCAACGGGTCGTTACGGAGTGGGGAAGGGGCGGCGGGGGCGGCGCTGGGCGAGCGCCGCCGCGCGGTTGGCTGAGCCGCGCCGCGCGACATTCGCTAGCTTTGTGCGGCGGGGGTCGGCACGTCCTGCAAGAAGCGGTCGATCAGCGGCTGCGGGCCGAAGACGACCTCGATCTTGACGTCGTGCTCCGACCACTTGTCGAAGAAATCTTCGAGGCGTGCGGCGTACCACTCCTCGCCGCCGCCGGCGTGCCACTCCCACTCCGGGCGGACCTGCACGATCAGTTGCCGGGCCGGATCGTAGTAGCTGTAGGGGTGCTCGACGTACTCGATCTGGTGGCATACCGGGCAACGCTTCATGTTGAAATGTCCGGCTCTGATCCGCTCCACCAGTTGCGGCGACTCTTCCGCGTTCAAGAAGATGCAGAAGGGGACGTAGTGCGTGATCTGGCAGTCGCGACAGCGCAGATCGAACTCCGTCCACTGCGTCGCGAAGATATCGATGGGGGGCTGCTGGAGCGGGGCCGCCTCCGCGTCCTCCGTCGACGCGGCGCTGAGGCCGATCAACAGCTCATCGACCTGCGACATCCCCCGCTCGGTCGGCGCGGCTCCCGTCTCGCCCTGCGAAGCGACGCCCTGATCGTGCGCCTGTTTCGATTCCTGGGACACGAATGTTCTCCTCGGTGGCGGCTCCCGCTCGCGGGAAGCGGCCCACATTGCTCACTATAACCGTGGAAAAAGCATAGGCGATCGGCTCGCTCCTTGCCAGGAGTCAGGAGACGGCGCGTTTCCCGGGGGTGGTGTTCGCGTTATCCTGTGGCGACGTTTCCTGTGCCTTCGGGGGGCGTGTGCCCGCGCGCATGGCACGGCGCGCGCGCTTCTGCTGATACAACCGCTCGTCGGCGAGCGCGACGAGTGCGCGCGCCCGTTCGTGGTCCTGGCTGCGGGCGGCGACGCCGATCGAGATTGCCGGGAGGGGCAAGAAGAGCCCTTCGACCTCGAAGTTCGGCGTCTGTTTCAGCGCCGCCAGCAGCGCCGTCACGCGCACGCGTGCGCTCGCCTCGTCCTGGCCGAGGAAGAGGATCGCGAACTCATCGCCGCCATAACGCGCGACGAGTTCGTGCGGCAGGCTATGCGCGCCGATAAGCTGCGCGAGGGCGCGGAGCGCGGCGTCGCCGGCGATGTGGCCGTGGGTATCGTTCAGCACCTTGAGGCCGTCCACATCGAGCAGTGCCAGGGCGAGTGGCTCCGTCGTCTCGGCCAGCATTTTTTCCAGGCGCTCGTAGAAGTGCCGGTGGTTGGCGACGCCGGTCAACCCATCGAGGCGCGCGATCTGCTGGACCTCGTCGTGGAGTTGGGCGACTTCGATCACCTGCGCCAGTTGCCCCGCGATGATCGTCAGCAGGGTTGTGTCTTCCACGTCGAAGGCGGCGACGCGCGTGCTCTCCGCATTGAGCACCCCGATGATGCGCCCCTCGCTGAGGAGCGGCACCGCCAACTCGGAGCGCGCGGGCCAGCCGTTGATGATCAGGGGGCGGGCATCCTCGCGCACGTCATCGAGCCGCACGGCCACCTGATGCTCCGCCACCCAGCCGACAAGCCCCTGCCCCACCGGGAGGGTGATCGGCCCGATGTCCGGGGTGATGCCGATCTGCCCGACCAGCGCGCCGCTCCCGCGCTCCACGATGTAGATGTCCACCGAGCGCGTGCCGAGTTCGCGGCGCAGCAACTCGACGACACGACGCAGGAAGGCGGGCAACTCGATCGAGGAGCCGCGCAGTTGCGCGATCTGATAGACGATCCGCATCGCGCGGGTGTTAACATCGACCGCCTGGCTCGCGACGGCCAGCCCGTGCGATTGCTCGGTCGCCCGCTGGTGCGGGGCCAACAGCCAGCCGGGCGAGGCGCTGGCCCGCAGGAACGCCGTGACGACGCGCGGGTCGAACTGCTGCCCGCCGCACCGCACGATTTCGCGCCGGGCCTCTTCCATTCCTGGCGCGCGACGATAGGGACGGTCGGTCGTCATCGTATCGAACGTGTCGGCGACGCAGATAATCGCCGCGCCGAGCGGGATCTCCTCGCCGCGCAGGCCGCTCGGGTAGCCGCCGCCGTCGTAGCGCTCGTGGTGGTGGCGGACCAGCGGGATCAGCGGCATCAGCGCCGGATTGTCGGAGAGGATCCGCGCGCCGAGATCCGCGTGCTGCTCGATCAGGGTGCGCTCATCCGGGTCGAGCCGCCCCGGTTTCTGCAGGACCGCGTCGGGGACGCCGATCTTGCCGATGTCGTGCAACAGTCCGGCCAACTCGATCGTCTCCACGTCCAGCTGTGGCAGTTCGAGGGTCAGGGCGATGGCGCGCGCGTAGGCGGCCACGCGCTCCGAGTGCCCGTGGGTGTACGAGTCCTTCGCATCAACCGTGGCGGCGAGGGTGCGGATGCCGGAGAGATAGAGATCGCGCATCCGGCCATAGAGCTGGGCGTTCTCGGTGGCGATGGCGAGTTGCCCTGCCACGGTGCGGAGGAGGGTGAGATCCTCGCTCGAATAGGGGAGATCGCCATGCTTCAGGCCAAGCGTCAGCAGCGCGACCGGGTGGCCCTTGTGCATCAGCGGGACGAGCAACGCCTCCTCATCCGAGCGGATCTCGAAGTGCTGCACGATCGTCCAGTTCGCCGCGCGCGCTTCGAGCACCGTCGGGTGCTGGGGCGGGAGGAAGTAGGCATCCTCCCTGGCCGGAGCCCCGGCACCGACCCAGTGGTGGAACGCGCCCTCGTTGCGATGGTGCAGGTAGAGGCGCGCGTGGTGCGCGCCCATCGTCTGGCGGATCAGGTCCACCGTCGATTGCGCCAGTTCGTCCGGGTCGAGGATGCTGTTCATCCGCTGCCCGAATTCCAACAGTTGGCGTCGATAATCGTAGCCCTCCCGATCGAAGAGCCGATCGACCTGCTGTTGCAAGAGCGCGCGCAGACGGTCCCCGGTCAGGACGATCAGAGCGATCAGGAGCGCCACCACCGTGACACTACCGATCGCCGTGCGATCACGAACGGCGATTGTCACGATCGCCAACACGATGGCGTAGGCCGCCGTGATGATCGCCCCCAGGGCGGAGTAGACCACGCCGCGCCGCACGTAGAGGTGCATGTTCATCAGTTGATAACGCAAGATCGCGTAGCCGAAGGAGAGCGGGATCAGTGCCAGGAGGAGCACCGTGAAATAGGGCGATACGATCGAGCGACTCTGGAGCGCCTCCGGGACGATCGTCAGGAGCATGACCGGGATGATGGCGAGGAGGGTGCCGGTGGCGATGAGACGGAGCTGGGCACGCTCGCGCGCGGTTTCCGTTTGGTGCCAATTTCTGACCAGTAGCCAGCCGCCCCCCATCAGACAGATCAGAAAATAGGGGAAGCCGAGCAACCTGGTCAGCCCGGTGATCAGGGGAGTGGCATCGATGATGCCGAGGACGTAGAACAGGCTGATGATCGGTGCTGGTAGGAGTACCGTGTGCGGCGGAAGCGTTCTCCCACGGAAGGTGAGTGTACGTTTGGTGGGGAAGACCATGAAGAGGTAGGCAAAGCTGCCCATGAAGAGGGGGACGCAGACGCCATTGACGAGGAGCGCCCACCGCACCTGATGCCCGCTGAATGGGATGGTGAGCGCCTCCAGGGCACCGACGGAGCAGAGCAGCGCCAGCGCCTGTGGCGCGGCACCGCGCCCGAACAACGCACTGCCAACCGCGACGATCAGGAAAACGATGCTTAGGATGAGGTAGGGCCGCGTGTTCACCGGCTCGGACGCCTCGTTCGTCGCCTCGATAGTGATGACCTGGCCCGTGGCCGCCCTTTCGAGAACGACTTGTTGCGCCCGATCGAGTTGCCCCTGTGTGATCGGCGTCGTCGGGTCGACCGGACGTCCGTCGATCGTACGGATCAGATCGCCCCGTTGCGCGCGCGCGTCGGTGGCTCGGCTCATCGGGCTGACCGTGGCGATCGACCACGCTACACCGGAACCGGTCCGCTCGGCGGTGATCCCGAGGGTCGAGGCGCTGCTCGGCTCGTTACAGGCGAGGTAGAACAGATAGGCGAACAGGACGGCGAACAGGGCGCTGGCGATATACCGCCAGCGCGAGACGCCGGGCGACATCCGGAGCAATACCGATCCCGATGCGGACGTGGCAGTCATCATCGGCTACGCGAGTCGTTCTTGGAGGGACCGCAGACGGACAACGGTGTGCCCGCGCGCGGCGAGCGCGGCGAGCGCCTCCTCACATGCCTGACGTTCGATCTCCCGGACGACCCAGGCGAAGTGGAGCGCCCCGCTGGTCGCCAGCGTCGTCGCTTCGTCGGCGGCGTTGCCGCGCGCGTAGATCAGCGGCAACGTCCCCTTCCCGCGCGCGAGATCGCTCTTGAGGTCGGGCGCTTCGGCGTCGCGAATATCGTTCTGTATCTGGGCCAGCGTGCCGAGGTGCAACCCCCACTCGTGGTAGAGGGCCAGCACCGCAGGATCGTCGGTGCCGAGGAGCGCGCCGAGCGTCGCCGCCCCGGCGGCGAGCGCGCCCGCTTTCTGTCGCGCGATCGCGTGCGCGTCCGCCGCCGAGATCAGGCGATCCGCCTCGGCGGCGAGATCGCCGTGCTGCCCGCCGGTCGCCGCCACGCCCGCAGCGGTCAGCGCACGTATAAGGGTCAGCACGCGCTCCGCCGTGAGCCCGAGTTCGGTCAGCGTCAGCAGCGTTTGCTGGGCGAGGAGGAGGAGCGCGGTCGCGACGTTGGTCGCCTGAGCCGCCCCCGCCGCCGCAATCGTGGCCGACTGATCGCCATCCTCGACCTCATCGAAGAGGTCGAGCGCGGCCATGAAGATCTCGACCGCCGCCCCGACCCGCACGGCGGCGTACGGATCACCACCGGCTGCGGCGCTGGTCGCCAGCACCAGCGAGGGCCAGAAAGGATGTTCGTTGGCCGGGTGGAGGACTTTCCCCGATTGTTGCAGCGGGATGAGCAGGAGCGTACGCAGCGAAGGCGGTAGCGTCGGGGACGCTACCGCCTCGGTGATTGTGTGACTGAGCTCGGCCTGTGGGAAAGCACCACTCACGCGAATCTATTACTCCGCGACGCTGTGGCGCCGCTTCTTACCACCAAATGCCGGCACGCACCTTGTCTTCCGTGCTCGTGCCGCCAGCGTTCAACTGCAGGCACAGCGTGGTCAGTGCCTGCTGCTCGGACGCGGCGAGACGATACTCGGCCAGCGCCGCCGGATCGGCGATCGTGCTTGCCCGGAAAGCGGCATCGCTGAAGAGACGGCGAACAACGGTTTCGATCGCTTGCATGTTCATGAGTGCGTTCTCCCTCAATCTTGCGATCGGGATGGCAGCGCCCTCATAACAGTAAGCGTGTTAATCACGCAAAGATACTGTACATGAAGGAGGCGATTTCTGCCTATTCCCTGATCGGCCCATTCCGTCATAGGACGTTCGTCTCGTGCTTCGCTCTGCTGCTCGGGCTCGCTGGCGATACTTTTCGCTTGCAGGCTTTTCTCCTCGTCACCACACCGTATCTCGCGGCATGGCGAGCATCCGCAGCCAAATCACCGAAACCGTATCGTCCACGCCGACTGCCATCGACTAGCGGGCGTTGGGACCACTCTTGCCCGCCCAGAGCGTTCGCTTCTCGCGGGGCATCGTCCGATAGTATCGAGCACATTTGTACGGTTGTACCGTTACGCGGTAGGTTCGTTTACGTGTTCCTAGACGATAGAGTACCTGTGATTAGCCTATTTGTCTGTAGTACTTGTGTCTTTTCGAGGTACTTTTTTTGGGATATGGGACCGACTACGCGGGGCCTGGTTTTACGAGAGATGGCGAGTGTCGGAAACGCCGAGAGGGGCG
>JAABUM010005347.1_pt1 | contig 13577 bp, 21 predicted proteins | sample 5559161 | NCBI WGS metagenome assembly JAABUM01 (sample SAMN10711868, study PRJNA513369) | rock metagenome | isolation source: Antarctica rocks | place: Antarctica: Victoria Land, Siegfried Peak nord | reverse complement strand
TGGTTGCTATCCTTCAGGAATGCGTTCAGGCAGGTGCATGAAAATGTTGCCGGGTTAACGGAAAGCTGACTGCTTGATTTTGTCCTGACGTCAGCAGCATGACGCAAAGCTCGCACGGCCAACACAGCTTCCATCAGAAACCACTTTGCTCTCAGCAATCTCCGCTGTAGTCTGCATTTGTGCCTCTTCCGAGCGAACAAACTCAAAATCGCCTGGACCAGTCATTGGTATCTTCGGGATGGGGAACTCCCCCTCACAGCCAGCGGGTGTGGAATCGCTGCATGACTTCAAGGACGTGAAAGATGTCGATGGCAACCCGGTGGACTTTGCTGCTCTCAAGGGCAAGGTAGACCTATAGTCCAAATCTGCTGTGCACGTTGCAAGCCCCTAACAAATTGAGCCATCAACCGATCGTTAGTCTGGTTGTTCCCAGGTGGTCCTAGTGGTGAACGTCGCTTCAAAGGTACGTATTTCCCTGTCACAGCCATCTCTAGGTGTTTCAGGCGCATTCCAGGCATCTGAGCCAAGAAGCACCACATCAGCACTGTGAACCGCTGAATGGCTCCCGTCACCATCTGCGCTTTCCTGCTGCCTGCAGTGCGGCTTCACTGAAGGGGACTATGCGGGTAAGCTCGTTCCGCAACGAACAGCATGTTTGCGCGGTCACATGCCCAATAGCCTTGCGATAATGTCCTGTGCTCCAAGCGGCAGGCCGCACCAATCAGCATCCTGCATCAGCAACCTCCCATGCCACGCAGGCTTCAAGGAGCTGCACGAAAAGTTCCGTGGCCAGCCCTTCGAGATTGTGGGCTTCCCCTGGTAAGTGGAGTGGCCACTGCCCTCTGACCTTGATACGCCACCGGCACGCCGGTCTGCATGTTGCGCGGCGCGCACCCACTTTGCCTGGGGTCGCGCCGCAGTTCAGCATCTGCAAGGACTCGTGGCGTAGCTGAGGTCTCTTGGCTGGTGCTGCAGCAACCAGTTCCTCAAGCAGGAGCCAGCCTCCTGCGTCGACATCAAGAAGTTTGCCGCCTCCAAGGTGCGCACACCTTGTCCCGGCGCGGGTCTGGAGGCTGGGGTGGTGTTGCTGAACCGAGAACAAACACACATGCTGCACGCTTCCATTCAAGTTCTTAGTCAGGGATCGGATTGACACGTATCACACATGCGTGTGGGTGGACTCGTGCGTGGCTGGACGCTCGGCTGCACCAGCACCTAGAGCAGCCGGCAGCCACTTGCAACGACACACTGCGACGTTCAGAGCCTCGTGTGCCGCAGGGCTTCGACGCCGGGAAAGATCAGCGTCACCACCCGTGTTTTCACAACAGAATTTGAGGAAAACAGTGATGGAGTGCAGGGCTTCGAGGGCATGCTGATGGACAAGATCGACGTCAATGGCAAGGCGGCGTCCGACGTGTACAACTTCCTGAAGGTCAAGAGCGGCCAGACCGGCTCCATCAAGTGGAACTTCACCAAGGTGGGCCCCATGCATGTGCCTGTGTGTCTCCGGGCAGCGCCTGGTGCATCAGGCATGCGGTTGCGCGGCGTTGGGAGCAGCATATGCAGCTCGCCCCAGCGTGTCTCGGCAGAGCATCTGCATGTTGGGCAGCGCCATTTGTGTTGCCGCACAACGACTTGATGAACGCCGATTGTCCTGGCATTGAAAGTGTTGTGCTTGCACTTTCTAGTTCATCGTCGGCAAGGACGGGGCGACGGTGAAGAGGTGCGCGGCATGGTTTTGAAACCTCATGCACATGGTGATTTGCCTGTGCAGCGCACCTCCTGATGAACTGCTTTTGAAACCCATCTGTGAATATCTATCCTGTGTGCTGCGGCAGGTTCGGCACGCGCACGCCTCCAAGGGATCTCATCCCCGAGATCGAGAAGCTCTTGCAGCAAGCCTGAGCTTGGCGGCAGCTGCTGGAGGGCGGGCAGACTGAAACACATCGACGCATTCTTCTGTGCCTAAAGAGGGACAACACACCCACTTTACGCACTTTCAGCGATTCAGGGTGTTGCTGAGCTGCTGGGCACATCATCGGGGCCGCAATGGGAGGACTTGGTTTGCTCAGTATCAGTCATCAGCATCCCACATGCCAGTCATCAGTGTTGATCTAGGAAACGTCAATCGTTGAAGTGGCAACTGCTGTGCAGCTCCGCTGTAGAGGTTGTCCAGCTCTGTGTCAACAGCTTTGTGTCAACATCGTTTCATCCCCACTCAATATATTTGGGTTGCAAACCCGTGTAGCGTACCAAGTGAAGTACAGCTGCCCCTTGATGGCACACCGTCCGCAGGCACCAGCCACCGTGCGCAGCCAGCCACAGATCTTTCCGGTGGCACGTCACAGAAACCGTTCGTATGCCTCCAGCAGCTGCCAGCACAGCGATGCGCCCACCAGCGCCGCCATCAGGCCGAAGGCCGCCTGCCGACGCCGGTGGCCCCCGACCGCGTGCCTCTCGGCGGTGTCGGCGCCGGCACCACAGAGTGTCACATATTCTCTACGAGATTGCCGCTCCTGCTGCAGCACCTGGAGAACATCCAGGCAATTGCTGATGCAAACAATGCATGCACATCACTGCTTATTTGTGACGTGTCATGCACGCGCTCAGGAGAATACGCAGCACTGGGAAATTGATGTTCTGGTACTGGCAGCACCCGGCATGTCGGGTGTCCATGTCTGCACTGACAATGAGCAGGGAAAGGAGTTGGTCGAAGTTGGTTGAATGGCAAGCGCAAAGCACAGGCCTCACCCACAAGGAGGGCGCCACAAACCCAATGAGCAGCTGCAGTCCGCCCAGCGTCAGCGGGCAGCCGTTCGAAAGGTGGAACTGTGTGCCTGCGCGCGAATGGCGGAAAGTCAGGCAGAGACTCTCTCGCCACCAGTGACGAACCTCTTTCAGCATCACAGTGACCGCCTTTGCCCCTGCTGGCCCCGGTGGGTGCTGTGGCGCGTGCTCAGCAGCGGTGCAGGTATAATACGATGCCCACAGGCAGCCGATCCCTTTCCTGCACATCCCACAGACCAAAAGAGCCGATGCTCATGCGCCAAGGAGTAGCTGGCCCAGGCAAGAATGGCACTATGTATTGTGCGCACCCATGTACTTATTGCAGCCACGGACAAAGCCGCTGAACAGGGAATCGCGGAGCTGCGGGCCGTCCAGTCCGTCAGGCCTGATGTCCTGCGAGCAGGCTGCGAGCTGCCGCTGAATATGCCGCCGGAAACACAAATAAATCGGCACCAACAGCAAGTCTGAAGGCCAAGCGCCGGCTGCCATGTGATGCGTCAGCAATAGGGCCATGACTGAGCTGCTATTTGCATACTGTATATATGGTTAATGCAATACAATAGACACAACGCAGTGTGTGTCAATGTGCAGATGCGACCGGCCAGTTGAACGTGGTTTCACATACCTGCCAGCCCTTGCAGGTGCGTTGATTGAGCTGCCAGCCGATCGCGAGGCTCACCGCTTGCAGGCACAGGTGGTTAAGGAAGCGCAGCTGCACTAGTATGGTGGCACGTGGGTAGCGCTCCAGCAGGATGTTGCCACTCCGACTCAGGTATCATGCAGACAATACAAAGTCCAGCTGGGGATCCTCAGCTGGCTGGCCTTGGCAGCAATGGCGCTCAGTGGCGTGAGGGCGGCCATCCAGACATGCAGTGGATACACAGATGCACATGTCAGCGGAACCACATTGCGTTCTTTGGCGTGTTTTTGGCAGTGTTGGACGAAGGCAAGGAGGCTGCTCACTCGGAAGAAGACCGAAAATATGAGCAGCTGCACGCACTTTGACACCAGGATTGCGTTTAGCAGCCCTGCTGGCGGTCCCACTGCGGTGCCCGACTGCAGCGTGCAAGTGGGCCACAGCGTCAGCACTCACGCCAATTTTGGATATGCTTGAGTGTCAGTGACCACGGGCTTCCCATCGAAGCTGACGTACACATATGCGCTTGTGTGCTGCATATTGCAAGTGCACGCATGTTCACGCACATAAGGTCCAGCAGCAGCCTGGCGGTGCAGTTGCCGCGGACCTGGGGGTTGAACTGCGCCTGCAACGCCGCCGTGCGCAGGAAGCGCAGCGTGAAGACCAGCGGCTCCCGGTGCCGCGTCCACCGCTGCGAGCCCAGGATCCAGGGCATGAGCGTGGACACCTGCGCGGTATCATCGATATGCATTTCCCTGCGGCGCGTTCAATTTCGCAGTAAGAATGATGACGTGGTTGGTTGACTTCATCCGGAGCACCGTCATGATCTTGAAAACTGGGCAGGTGAAGCTCAAATCCCCTCGATGGCGCGCACTCGCAGATGCGTCGGATTTGTGGTCACACCGCAATGAAGGCATGACGTAGCTGGCAGGTGCAGGGGCTAGCTGACAGGTGCAGCGGTGCTCACCACGGCAGCGACGACGAGGGCCCGGTGGTGCCAGCTGGCGGCGGCGGGGATGCGGAAGAAGGTGAGCGTCCAGATGCAGGTGCCCATGCCGCAGAATTTATAGTCGCCCCCTGTGTTCTGCTCCGCATGATACCTGCCGCGAGCGTTGGCGCTGGGACTCTCCGTTGCAGGGCAAATCTGACATACAAGCTGGGGTGGGCAGACACACTTGACATACAAGCCGAGCGGGCAGACTGCGTGGCGGGCGCGGCATGGCAGATCTTCCTGGAACAGCACCGTGGTAAGATTTGGTGCGTCCCCACCTCTTGTAGCCCTCCTCCAGTTCCGGATCGAAGAAGGCGAGAGACATAGCCGGTGTGTAAGGATGTTCGCCGGTCCGAGGCTTGTTCTGGTTCTCAGCTGTTAGATTTGCGTATGTCGCAAAGCGCGCGGCGGCGGCACGCTAGCGGTGTTGAGGCTCATTTCGTCACGCACACCCAGAAACTGACCTACAACTCAGGCAATATCAATTGGATTCAGTTGTACAGGTGAGCTGCTTCCGTCTCCTCCGGTGTCGCTCAGTGATGAAGGTGTTCGCCGGTACAATTGGCTGTGGTGGCGAAGGTGGAGCGGGTTCCGCAAAGAGGCTCGGTCAGCGCTTTGCAGCGATCGATGATCACAGTTTCGAGAGTGTCAGCCATTTCAGGTCCGTGCACCGCGCCCGCATAACGGCAACAATGTTGCATGTTGCACTCCTCGTTTTTCCTTACTAGCATGTTCGCATGCCCCCTGGAAACTTGCCAGTTTATTTCAAAATTCAAATTTTCATAAAGCAAACCCCTGTTTAGCTACTGCAAAAGTCCTGCTGTGGCTGCCCAACAAGGCGGCACCGTACATGATGTTGCAGTTCGTGTTGTTGTTGTTTGCGGAAGTGCCGCCCTTCGTCATGGCACATGATGGCAACACCAGGCCGCACTCAGGCCGCATGCTCGGCGACCCCGCAGTGGTGCACGTGCACCAAGCAGCAACGAATCACAGCAGCGCAAGGTATGGACCCGCGGCGCCGCTGCGCCACCGTCATGCGTTGGCAATGGAGCTGCCTTCCTGGTGTGGCAGCAGCCGGTCCCTGTCGTCTGCTTCCCCACCGCCCGCATCGGCAGCTGCAGCCGGTTCCGAGGAGCCCGGCTGCCCCGCCAGCAGCTGCGCGTCCTCCGCATTGCCGGACCGCTGGAACGCGGTGAAGATCGCCGCCGCTGCACACAGAGTGCAGGGCAGGGTTCGAGGCGTGGTCATCCACAAGTGAGCCAGCTGCATACTCGATATGGATGGTGCAGTAGATGCATGGCCTTAGCAGGAGAGAAGGGTCACACAGCGCTGCACCTGTGACGACGACGCTGCAGGAGGCTACCATGAGCCATGGGAAGGCGGCCAGGTCGCTGAAGGCCAGCGCTGCCACATAGCTGCTCATGCCGAAGAGGCTCTGCAGGCTGCCCTGGACGCCGCTGACCACGTCTGCACCCGCAACGGACCGCAATGTCAGCAGGTTCAGGTGTGGCGACCAAGTGCAAGTGGTACAGTCGCCAAGCCCATGTCTGAAATGCAGCATGACAGGCCGAGCAGCAGCTGCCGGGGCGGGACACTGCTGGATGAGATGCCCCCGGATCGAATGTCTCCGAATCCAGTGACAAAGAGGCGAGTTCCAAAAAGCAAGACGGTCCAGCTACAGACGCTGAAACAGGTGGTGAGAGGGCGCACTGAGGTGCTTGTCCGCCACCCGCTCCTGCAGCAGCTGGCTGACGGCCAGGTCGAAGGTCCACAGCCCGAAGCGCGACACCGCGATGCCGGACACCAGCACGTGCGTGACGAGTACGCGCGGCGGCGCTGCACCGAGCTTGGCGGCGAGCGACAGGCCGACGCCGGCCCACAGGCAGCCGGCCTGCAGCCAGATGCCCAGCATGCCCGCCCGCACCGCGCCTGCATGTCGGAGGAGTCAGCATCGAGTAGTTTTCAGAGACTTCTCTGGAGACTCTGGTCAAAACCATGCTTCCAGGAGCCCAGCATGCCCGCCCGCACGGCACCTGCAGGCAATTGATTCGAACGAACATTTCCCACTGTGCTTGGAGGAAAAGTTATCGGCACTTGTTAGTCGGCTGGGAGATGTCTTCCAGGTGCCTCGGATGCCCGCGTGCACAGCGCCTGCAGGCAGTTGAACGAACATTCTCCACTGTACTTGAAACAAGAGTTATCAGCACTTTCTGATCGGCTGGGAGATGCGCCGGTCTGCCAGAGGATGGCATGCGGATGTGTGTCGCACTGATGAGCAGAGCTCAGACATACACATACCTAGCCTGCGATGCAGCAGAGGGTAGGCAAACGTTGCTGCGACGCCGCTGATGGCGCCAAAGCCGCGGAACACGCTGAGCACCGCCTCAGTCATGCCCAGCGACTTCAGGTATGCTGTCATCAGCAGGCCTGCATGTTGGATGAAGAAGATCGACCTTCAGCGCATAAAGATACATGCAGCTAAGATCCTCCGATGAAGTCCGGATTCCAGTCGTGACATGGCCGGTGGCCAGCTTACATGCTGCAGATTGCAGCAGATTGCAATGCTGTCGTCATTAAGGCAGATGATTCTCTTGCTGCGCTGACAGCGCCGGCCACCGACTGTTTGCTGCGAACTGGCGGGCTCAGTCATTGGGGGGACAGCATGAAATAGGGCCTCATGGTCTCAAATGCACACCCAGGGACATGACGGTCAGGTACAGCAACGCCAGCGCGAGCGCCGCCGGCAGCACCGGCTGCTGCAGGTACACCCGCCACCCGTCTGCCGTTCGCCGCAGGACGCCGGCCCGCGGCTCTGCTGCTGCAGCACCGTCCGGCTTTGGCGACTCCAGGCTGGTGGCTGCCACCACATCGCTGTCCCTGGCGTCAGCAGCAGCGTCTTCTTTGCAAGACAGTTCCGAATGCGGATTGCGATGCTGTGGTAGGTAGGCGGATTGAAGAGGTGTCACAGCCTGTTCCACAGCCGCAACTTCATTGGACATTGCACGCTGCAGCCCAAACTGCCTCCCAGCGCTCGTATGTCAGCACGTGATCGTGAAGGATGGAATTTTTGAGCTATTAGCAGCAAGGGGCGAAAGCGCACCTCAGGTGCGGCACCTGGTCCATGCCGTATCTGAGAAGCGCGCACTCAGGCGCCCACACCAGCAAATTCCATAGGCAGATGGCGGCCACCGCCGCGCGGCTGCCGGCAAAGGTCATCAGGCAGCCAACAGCAATCGGCGCGACAATGAGGCATGTCAGGTCGATCCGCCGCATGCCTGCAGGTCAACGTTCAGCGCATGAAAGAACTGCATGGTCGTCATTGCTGTTGATTGCCAGCAGCCTGCACGGCAGTAGCTGTAAGCGCATAACTTGCAGGCACTAATGTCTGCGGGCTGGCAGCAGTACAGACGCAAGTATCCTGCTTATCTAAAAGACTACGGTGCTCACCGGAATTCATGGCGGCCAAGGCCTCAGAGTCGCCGCCGCACAGCGCCTTTGTCCACTCGCGCTCCACCGCCAGCGTTGAGCCCTGATTCAAGGGATGCACAGAGTGGTCTCGTTCTTGCAAGAACATGCCAATGCTTCCTTGGACGCCTGTGGACTGCTGAGCCGGTCCGCATGCGCCAGTAGCGTGTGGACACATGACGCATGCGCCGTGGCGGAGGTGATGCCAGTCTCTATGTGAACAGCAGAACACCATTGAGCCGACGCTGCTGAGGGCGCCGCAGGCGATGGTGACGCAGGTCAGCGCCCAGAACCACAGGCCGCCGTGCGGCGCGCTGCCGGCGAGCAGCGGAAACACCGCCGCCGCCGAGGCGGCCACGCCGGCGTTCTGGATCATGTACATCTGCGTCGCGCCGCGCAGCCGACTGACCCTGCATAGCAGACGTATGAGTGTCGCCCTTGATCTGCAGGGACGCCTTGCTTGGCCTGGCTCTTGGCAGCCTCCTTGGGCATGTCTGCCGTCATAACATCGTGCGACATCATGCAACGCGCTCTGAGGCCTGACCTGCCGAGGTATGAGCCCACAGCAGCTCCCGCCAGCACCTGCGCCCCGCTGTCGGCAAGCCCGAACACGGAGACGAGCGCCAGTGACTGCGGCCGCAGCTGCAGCATCAGGAGGCCTGCATTGAGCAGCACATGAATGATCGGCACCGCTGCGATGCGTCTTTTGGTTCGATGCATGGACTGAGATCGAGCAGGGAGGAGCATTATTTACCCACAGCAAACTCCCAGCTGCGTTGGCCCCACGTGGCGAGCGTGTGCGAGCCATAGAGGGCTAGCCGTGCCCGCCGCAGCGCTGCCTGGTCCTCGGTGCCACCAGTGCTACCTGTTAGCAGCAAAGGATGCGGATGCTTGGATCCATGACATTCAATGTACTGGAAGTGAGCACCGATCAACAGGCCTTGAGGCTTGTTCAGTAACTGCACCTGCAGATATTGAGAAGGTCTCTGGCAAGCCGTCTTCCGGATCAGGCTCCGCTAAACCCGGCTGACCATCGAGGGACGCTTTTGGGATGTGCATAGTCGAGGTCTTCATGTTCGTTAATTGCCGATCTGGTCGAAAAGTCGCTGTGCGTCTGCAATTCGAGCTGCGGTGCCAGGCAGTGTGGCGTGAAAATAGACGAGCTCGAGTGGTGCGATGTCTGCCACACGCACAGAGAGGTGCAGACAGCAGCAGGCTCATCTCGGCAGCTGTGACCGACCGCAAGCTGTAAAAGTCTTGTTTCCGGCGCGTTAAATGTCCGACACCAATCCCCACCTGGGCGCGTCCTGAAATGCAAAAGTGCATCCTCGAAAAGGCCGTGACAGGCTACAAAAGCCAGTCAAACCTGGCTTTTGTGCAGTGCGAGGTGGCCACTCACCACCGGTGCAAGCCTGTAGAACAAGCTTTGCCTCTGGGCGTGACGCAGCGTGTAAGAGGTTTCAAGATTTGAACCACCTTTGCAACACGTCGACACCTCCAGCCAGCAGCTTTTGAGCACGACAGCGGTTGAGCGTTGAGGCAGACTGCTGTCAGACTTCTCGCGCATCTGCAGCCCCGTCGGGGAACATTCCGGGAGCCCTGAGAATTAACAGCAGTGCCATCACTACTCTCCAGACTGGCTGCCTGCATTTCGCAGCTGCCTCATACGCTCGTTAGGTCTGTCAAGCCTCTCAAGCTGCACATTGTGTCACTTTTACTAAGTGGTGATTGCGACTGGCTGCCGAGCACTCCAGCGAGGCGGCAAAAGCCTGCCGCGTCCCATGAGCGGCTTCCCGGAGGAGTGGCCCAAGGGAGGCGGCGGGGCCCTGTGCCGGGACCTGGACAGCGCCGTGCGGTGCCCCATCTGCGGGGAGCTGTTCGAGACGCCGCTAAGCCTGCGCTGCGGCCACGCATGTGAGTCTCGCGCAGCATGCACAGCATGGCGACTGATGACGCTATGATGACACACGCACCCAGCTTGGCGCAGACGCTGCATGCCTGAACAAGTGCTGCGTCCTCTCAAGTGCAATGTCCGTTCTCATGCGCACGTGCAGTCTGCTCGGGGTGTGTGCGGAGCAGCATCGAGTACCAGGAGCGGTCGGGACCGGCCAGCTGCCCCCAGTGTCGCGACCGCTGTGACGCAGCCGACCTGCGCCTTGCGCCGCAGCTGCGCGCCATCGCCGCCGCCTTTGCCGCGGCCCGGCCTTTGCTGCTGGTGCGTGTGCGGCCCCAGATCCCCCTTTTCAACCTTTTTGCAGCGCCGTTGCGTGCACACACAGTTGAACACGCTGCGCAGCCTTCGGCCACGTGTCTGTACACCTTGCTTTTGTCCTTGAGGTTTCGCCACTCTTACAAGACTCGTCCTTCAACTTTAGTGTTCTGATATCTGTGCAGGATTCGGTGACTGCAAGGCAGCCCCCAGCCGCAGAGGGCGGCCCAGACAGTGGTGCAGCGGAGCCGCCGCGGCAGAGCAGCCGCAGGGGATCAGTTCCACAGCAGCGGCGGCAGCAGCAGCAGCAGCAGAGTGATAGCAAGCAGAACGGTCGGCTGCGGGCGTGCCCAAAGGAGCAGCAACTGTCAGCAGCAGCAGCGGCGCCAGCAGAGTACGGTGATGGCATCACCGTTGAGCTCAGCAGCGGCAGCGATGACGATCAGGCGGCAGCGCCGGCGGCCGGGCAGGCAAAGGCGGCGGCGAGGCGGCGGCAGCCGAAGCGTGGCCGCGGCGCGTCTGCCGGGGCCGAGGCATCTGGCGATCCAGATGCAGATGAGAGGCAAAGAAGCAGCGGGTCGGCAAAGCGGCGGCAGCTGAGCTCGCCGTCGACAGCAGGCGATGACGAGCAGACGCAGGAGGCAGCGGCCTCCCGCGGCGGGCGTGCCCTGCGGTCTGCCAGCAAGGCCACCCCCGCGCCTGCTGCCAGGCGGTCACCCCGGGGCAGGAGCAGCAGCCGTGCCAGCGCGCAGCGGCAGCCGAAAGGTGCTGCAGCAGCAGCGGCGGATGGCCAGTTGACGCCTTCGGGTGACTAACCCACCTTAGCGCCTGCCATTTCTCACATGCATGCTGCCACACATAACAGGTCGACCTTGTCGACAGGCCACTTGTGTGTTGGAGCATGCTGGGTTGTCAGGACTGTTCAGCCGGTGTATTGTTTCGTCATCATTCGAGCTCACCCTCCATTACTGGCGTCCTGCAGACCAGGCGGAGCCGTCGCACAGCGCATCAGACAGCGACCCAGAGTACCTGGGCTCGCAGGAGCCGGAGCAGCGGCTCGGCAGCGGCAGCGCCAGCCCCGCAGCTGCGGCGCCGCCTCCCGCTGCGCCTGCAAGTGCGCTCGCACTGCAAACGCTCTTGCTTTTCTCCAGCTTGACCGCCGCTTGCAGAGTGTCAACCAGACCAGTTTTTGATGGCGCACGTGTAGTATCGGCTTTGCCGGGGTGGAGACTCGAGGCAGCCGGCTGGCCATGTGTGCGACATTGCTGCTGCTTGAGGCGTCTCTGCTGTTCATCTTGCAGGGGAGAAGCTGCCAAAGGGGCATGTGCGCTGCCCAAACTGTGCCGCAATGCTGCCGGCCGCCTTCATCAACTCGCACCTGGACAGCTGCCTTACTGGTGGCGGCAGTACCGGCGGCAACAGGGCAAACGGCGCGCGGATCAGCGGCGGCGCCGCTGCCGCCAAACCCGGCAGCGGCGGCGGCGCCAAGCCCGGCAGCGGCGGCAGCAGCAAGCCCGTGGCGGGCGGCGGCGGCGGCGCCTCCGGCGGCAGCGGCGGCGGCGGTAGCAGGGAGCCGCTGAAGGTGCCGCCAAAGCTGTGCGTAGCGCTCATGACGGACAAGGCCATGCGCGACACCTGCCGCAAGTTCGGCCTACTCACCGTCGGCAAGAAGGACGCGAGTGCCTTTGCCACATCGCTCCTGCCTTGACATTGCTGGACACTCATCTGGACACATGACATCTGCGTCACGCAATTCTCAAAGTTGAGGCTGCCCTCGCCGAGCTTGTGTGGGATGCAGTGCCTGCAGCGAACCTGATGCTCATGTGCCGCTTGTTGTGTCTTTCATGCTGCCCTGCCGCACCCTTGTGCATGCTGCCAGACAGTATTCCATCCTCACAGACGTAGTTTGAAATTGTTCAAAACGCAAGATACGGTTGTCACTGCAGGCGCTGGCGGAGCGGTACAGCCGCTTCCGGCTGGAGGTGCAGACCGCCAACGACACAGGCGAGCGGCTGGGCTACCCAGACATCGCGCGCCGTGTGCTGCAGCGGGAGACGCGCACTGCCAAGGCCGCCTTTGGCACGCCGCTCGGGCCGCGCGCCTCCGCCACCAATGCCGCAGGTAAGCCGATGGAATCTGCCTGACCGCTGGGCAGCCTGATTGCCCCGGATCCTGTGAGTGGGATGGAAACACCGCCTATGCCTGCTGCCAAGCTGAGCAGGGCTGACCTGCGCAGCCTCAGCAATGCGGCCATACTGGTAAACTTGCCAGGTTTGATATCAGAATGCTGCGTGAGGTTCCAGCCCATGCGCTTGCCACAGGCTGTGCTGATTTGCAGGCGGCGGCGATAATAGCTTCGACGAGCTCATCAAGGCGACGCGGGAGCGGCAGGCTGCCCGAGCCGCTGCTGCCGCTGCCGCAGACGTAGCAGATGCAGCTCCCGCTGCCGCGCCGGCTGCAGATGCTTCCCCCGCCATCGCGCCCGCTGTTGCTGCGGTCGAGGGCGCGGCACAGCAGCCGCCTGAGGCGAGTGCAGGCGCAGCGAATGGCGTTCCGTTTGCTGTGGGTTCTGCCTTGCAGCAGCAAGCGGACGCGCGGGCTCCTCTGGATGCAGCAGCGCAGGGCTACCAGTTCGGCAGCGTCCAGCCAATGCTGGACGAGCAGTCTTGCAGCCCGACAGAGGGCAGCGGCAGGGCGGCGCAGCGGCACCAGCGCGGCAGCGGCGCCAGCGGCGCCAGCGATGCAGCAGATTTGGGCGGCGGCGGCGGGTTGTGGCAGCCAGGCGAAGGCCGCGACCTGCCCAATGGCAGCGGAAGGCAGTCTGGCAGCACGCCTCAGGCACAACATGCCGGCGTGCTCGGAGTGTTGACGCCTGGCGATGAGGCGCTCAGAGAGCCATTTCAGAACGACGAGCTGTATCATGAGCAGCAGGATGTGGTGTGCACCCAGCAGCCGCCGCCGCTGGTGCCCGCGCTGAGCTGCGGAGCGCAGCAGCAGTCAATATTCGACGGCGCATTCTCAGACGACTCGCGCTCTTGCCAGCTGTCGCCGTCAGTCTGACATCGATTCGAGTAGTAGTCACTGTACACGCCGTGCCAACGCCTCGCCATTGATGCCCGGACTAGAGTGTTCGACAGCGCCACTTGATGAGGCGTGCCAGATGCGCGGCAACAATGGGCGGCTCCAAGTGTAAGTGACTGGCGGCGACGCTGATCGTTACAAGAAATTGTCACTGATGAAAACTTCTCCTTTACATCAAACAACTGCTGACGGCACAGCGCAACTCCTTTAGGCATCTTGATGAAATCACAGAAAGCGGAGGATTTACACCCGCCCTGCTCCAGGGCGGGTGTAAACAAGCAGCACTGCCTCCTGCTTTGCACGGTGCCATCGTGCAAAAGGCTTTTGCCAAAAGCCACACTTACAGATTGTTTTCAGAGGCGTCAGCTGCACGCCGAAAGTGTGACTCGGCAGCTGACGCCACATTT
>JAABUM010005346.1_pt1 | contig 13580 bp, 16 predicted proteins | sample 5559161 | NCBI WGS metagenome assembly JAABUM01 (sample SAMN10711868, study PRJNA513369) | rock metagenome | isolation source: Antarctica rocks | place: Antarctica: Victoria Land, Siegfried Peak nord | reverse complement strand
GTGCCGACCGTGCCGACCACCACCGTGCTGACCACCACCGTGCCGACCACCACCGTGCCGACCACCACCGTGCCGACCGTGCCGACAACCACCGTGCCGACCACCACCGTGCCGACCACCACCACCGAGCCGACCACCACCACCGTGCCGACCACGACCACCCAGCCGACCACCACCGTGCCGACCACCACCGTGCCGACCACGACCGTGCCGACCGTGCCGACCGTGCCGACCGTGCCGACCACCACCGTGCTGACCACCACCGTGCCGACCACCACCGTGCCGACCACCACCGTGCCGACCGTGCCGACAACCACCGTGCCGACCACCACCGTGCCGACCACCACCACCGTGCCGACCACCACCACCGTGCCGACCACGACCACCCTGCCGACCACCACCACACTGCCGACCACGACCACGTCGACCTCGACGACCACCACCGTGCCGACCACGACGACCACCACCACGACCACGACCACGACCACGACCACGACCACGCCCACGCTGACCACGCCGCTGTAGATCTCGCCGCATACAACAACGGCGATAGGACTCGTTGGGCGCCCCAGCAGCCCGTATGTGTGCGAGGAGTTGCTCGGAGTCAACCGGTAGTCGCAACACGAACGACCCCCAATGGGCCTCCTTCAACCACAACCGAGCTGACTGAGCGGGGCGTGCTCAGACTCAAGCAGAATCGCCCCCCGATTGATCACGGCGGCGAGCATCGTCACCCCCGTTAGGCTCGTGAGTGGCTGAGTAGCCACGACTGGGAGGTGGCGGTGCCGCTGCGGCGTCCTCGAAGCGACAGCGCCAGCGCCGTCGCCGGTGCCGCCGCGGCTGCTGCTGCGGCGGTCGCACCGCCAGAAGCGATCGAGCCCGACCTCGAGGCCGCAGCCTTCTTCGACGTCGACAACACGATGATGGTGGGAGCGTCGATCTTCCACTTCGCCCGTGGCATGGCGTCGCGCGGGTACTTCACCTCACGGGACCTCGTTCATTTCGCGTGGCAGCAGGTCACCTTTCGCGTCGCCGGTCAGGAGAACCTGGAGGGGATCGCTGCCGCGCGCGAGTCCGCGCTCGCGTTCGTCGCGGGCCGCAACGTCGAGGAGATCATCAGCTTTGGGGAGGAGATCTATGACGAGCTGATGGCCGACCGCATCTGGGCCGGCACCCGTGCACTGGCCCAGCGCCACCTCGACGCGGGCCAGCGGGTCTGGCTCGTCACCGCGACGCCGGTGGAGCTGGCGTCGGTGATCGCCCGACGCCTCGGCCTGACGGGAGCGTTGGGCACCGTCGCAGCGGTCGAGGACGGGCAGTACACCGGCCAGCTGGTCGGCGAGCCGTTGCATGGGCCGGCGAAGGCAGAGGCAGTCCTCGCGCTCGCCCAGCGCGAAGGCCTGGCCTTGACCCGATGCGCCGCCTACAGCGACTCCAGCAACGACCTGCCGATGCTCGAGCTCGTCGGCTCGCCGCATGCCGTCAACCCCGACCCCGACCTGCGCAAGGTCGCTCGCGAGCGGCGGTGGGAGATTCACGACTTCCGCACCGCTCGCCGGGTCGCGCGGGTCGGGGTCCCTGCAGCTGCAGGTGCCGGCGCGGTCGCGGGCGGGGTCGTCGCAGCCGCCGCCGTGCGGCGCTCGCACCGCACCCGCGCGTTGCCACCCGCCTGGCTCCGCGACGCGCTTGTCACTGCCCGCAGCAGCGCGCACGGCATCGAGTCGTACGAGCAGGCTCTCATCCGCGAGCTGCGCCGGCTGCACCTGCCCGACCACGTGCCGGCGCGGCCCACGCGCACCCCCCACTGGCCGGTCGTGCATCCCCCGCTTCCCCTGACGAGCATGCGACGGCTGCTCCCCCGCTGAGATTGTCACTGGGCGAGTCCTTACACCGCTCGAACACATCGCACATCAACGCCGTACCTGTGTCACCCATCGTTATCCGTGAGGCCGGCAGCCCGCCGGACGAGACGAGGAGGACGTAGATGAAGACCAAGGCGCTGACCATTGCAACCGGAGTTGTCGTCGCCACGTCGGCGATTGGTGGGGTGGCGTACGCGGAGGGCGCGACGCCTGCACCCAGCGCGCCAGCCACGTCGGCGGCTGCAGGTACCACTCCGGCGAAGGCGAAGCACCCGGCGAGGGCGCGCCTGCACCGGCTGGCTGAGCGGGCCCTGCACGGCCAGTTCACGGTGGAGCGCAAGGGCTCGCCGGTCGTCATCGACGCTCAGCGCGGCGACGTCACGGCCGCCAGCCCGACCTCGATCACCGTGCGCAGCAAGGACGGCTTCACCACCAGCTACACGCTGACTGCGCAGACGAAGGTCCGCTCAGGCGGCAAGCCCGCCTCCGTGGCTGCGCTGGCCAGTGGCAAGCACGTCGCCGTCGTCGGGACTGACGACGGCGGCCACCCAAGCGCCACCATCGTCCGAGTGCTGGCCAAGTAACGGTCCACGCGGGACCCCCCCCGGTTAGGGCTGCAGCGGCGGTCTCACCGCACGCGCCAAGGGCAGCCGGACGGTGAACGCCGCTCCGCCCTCGGGGGCAGCACCGGCCGCCACGTCGCCGCCGAGCCGGTCGACCAACCCGGCTACGAGGGCGAGCCCGAGCCCCGTGCCCACCCGCCGTACCCCGCGGTACCGCTCGTACAGGACCGACCGTTCGAACGCGACGGCGAGGTCGTCCGGCGTGAGCCCTGGCCCGCCGTCGCGGATCTGCAGCACCCCGTGCTCCCCGTCCACCCCGACGGCAAAGACGATGGGTGCTCCGGCCGGGACGACGCGCAGGGCGTTCTCGGCCAGCCCGTCGAGCACCTGCCGCACGCGGCCGCCGTCGGTGCCCACCACGACAGGGGCATCCGGAAGCTCAGCGTGCAGCAGCACGTCCTCCTCGGCGCAGCGCCCCTGCCACGCGGGCAACGCAGCGCGTACCAGAGCCGCCAGGTCGACCGGCGTGAGGTCAACCCGGAAGTCGGAGGCGCCGAGCCGGGCGAGGTCGAGCAGGTCGCGTACCAGCCGGTCCAACCGCTGGGCCTCGGACAGCGCGACGACGCCGGCCTGCCGAGACGCTGCGCCCTCGACAACGCCGTCGGCGATGGCCTCGGCCGAGCCGATCACCGCCGTGAGTGGGGTCCGCAGCTCATGTGACACCGACAGCAGGAACTCGCGCTGCCGCCCCTCGCTGCGCACCAGTGCCTGAGCGAGGTCGTCAAGCGCCTCGGAAACCGCGGCGACCTCGGCCGGCCCCTCGGGTCGCAACCGCACGTCGCGCCGCCCGGCTGACAGCTGCGTGGCCACGTGGGCTGCTGCCTGCAGCGGGCGGGCGAGGCGTCGAGCCAGCAGCACGCCCGCCGCCGCCGCACCTGCCAGCCCGACGGCGAGCGCGAGCAGCAGCCGGAGCCGGAGCGACGATGCCAATGCCCCGCTGGGATCGGCCGGCTGCGCGAGGACGATTCCCCCGCCGGCCTGCAGCGGCCGCCCCTCGACGTAGCGGTCCGATCCGCCCTCCCGCATGACACTGCTGACCGAGTGGCCCGCCGACACGTCGGAGATGATGTTTGCCGGAACGAGGGCGGTGTCCGGTCCGACCGCCCGTCCGGCCGCCGTGACCTGCACCAGGATCAGCCCCTGGCGGCGCAGGAGCGCCGCCAAGCGCGGCTGTGCGGTCGCCTGGCGCCCAGGGCGGTCCAGCACGGTCGCGTAACCGTCGGCCTGCCGCGCGAGCGTGCGCCGGGCCTCGGCCCTTGCAGCTCCGCGGATCAGCCCGACCGACACGAGCGCGGCCAGCAGCACGGCCATGAGCGCCACGACTGTCGTCAGCAGCGCGATCTGCCCGGCGAGCCCACGTCGGGCGCGGCCGCCCGCACCTTGGCCGGTCCCGGCTCGGCTGCTCATTCCTCGGCCGCGTAGCCGACGCCGCGGACGGTGCGCAGCGGGCTGCCCTCGCCCAGCTTCGCCCGCACCTGGGCCACGTGCACGTCGACGGTCCGGGTGCCTGCCTTGGCCGAGTAGCCCCACACCTCGCTCAGCAGCTCCTCGCGGCTGAACACCCGCCCGGGCCGGCGCAGCAGCATTGCGAGCAGGTCGAACTCGGTGCTGGTCAGCGTCACCTCCCTGCCTGCCACCGTCACGCGGCGGCGCACCCTGTCGACCTCCACCGCGCCGACGACCAGCGGCTGTTGCTGCTGCTCGGGCGAACCAGCTGCCCGGCGCAGCACGGCCTTCACGCGGGCCACCACCTCGCGCGGGCTGAACGGCTTGGTCACGTAGTCGTCGGCGCCGAGCTCGAGTCCGAGCAGGCGGTCGACCTCGTCATCGCGTGCGGTGAGGAACAGCACGGGAGTCCAGTCACCTGCCGCGCGCATCCGCCGGCAGACCTCGGTGCCGTCCATGGTCGGCAGGCCGATGTCGAGCACCACGGCCACGGGCCGCACCGACCTCACCGCCGCAAGCGCGGCCGGTCCGTCGGTCTCGACCTGCACGGTGAAACCCTCGCGCGACAGGTAGAGCCGCAGCAGGTCGGCGATGTGCCGCTCGTCCTCCACGACAAGCACGAGCCCCCGGGCTTCCGGCACGTCTCGACGGTAGCCGCGGCTTTGCCCGCGACCGCGCCACGGCAGGCGGCAGTCCCGGTCGACCCCACCGCGAAGGTGACCCCGAGGCAGCGGGCAACGCCGGGATCGCCGGCCCTTTCCTGGCTGGACACCCAGCAGTCCGCGGCAACGGCGTGCACCTGCCCGGTCGCCCGCGGGATGCAGCCGGTCGAGCGGGCCGCCTCGTCCCGGGTCCGCGGCCTGCTCACCTGCTCGGGCAGCAAGGAAGCCATCTGATGTCAGGCATCCGAAGGGGCAACCGGCGCCAGACAGTCCTGCGGCCGGTGCCTGCCGCCTTCCCGCGGGACACCTTCAGCATCTACCGGGCCACCCGCTAGCGGCGGTAACCGGCCGGCTCAACCACCCAGCTCAGCCGCGGGGCCGGCGGGCGCTCGTCGAGCGGCACGGCGCGGACCTGGCGCTGCAGACCTCCGACAGCAGCAGCGGTCCCGGGCCCGCGGACAGCCGGGCGTGACCAGCCGTCAGAGCAGCGTGTGGGTGAGCGCTCCGAGCGCGTAGGTGACGGCCATCGTCAGGGCGCCGACCGCCAGATTGCGCAGCGCGGCGCGGCCGGTCGGGGCGGCACCGAACCGGGCGGCGAGGTAGCCGGTGCCGCCAAGGCTGGCCAGCACCACAGCGACACACACCTCGATGCGGACACCGGCGGGGGGCAGCAGGATCGCCAGCAGCGAGAGCAGGCCGCCGAGCAGGAAGGACAACGCCGACGCGCCGGCGGCCTCCCACGGGTTGACCTGGTCGTCCAGGTCGATCCCGAGCTCGGCCTCGGCGTGCGCGGCGAGCGCGTCGCGGGCGGTCAGCTCGGCGGCGACCTGGCGGGCCAGCCCGAGCGACAAGCCGCGCTGCATGTAGAGGTGGGCGAGCTCGTCGAGCTCCTCGTGCGGGATCGTCTCCAGCTCGCCGCGCTGGATGTGCAGCAGCGCGTCCTGGCTGTCCCGGGCGGCCTGCACCGAGGTGAACTCCCCGCCGCCCATCGACAGTGAGCCGGCCAGCAGCCCGGACAGGCCGGTGACCGCCAGCACGACGGTGCTGGGGTGGGTCGCGGCGACCCCGACGACCAGGCCGGCGGTGCTGGTGATCCCGTCGTTGCATCCCAGCACCCCCGCCCGCAGCCGGTTCAGCCGGCTCACCGACGTCGACAGCAGATGCGCCGACGCGTGTGCCGGCAGCGCCTCCTCGTGCCGGGCCGGCTCGGCGGTCGGGGGCCGGTTCTGGTCGTTCACCATCGCGCCAGTGTTACCGCTTAAACCGGCAGAGTGCAGCGCGGCCGGAACTGGCCACGCGGGGTGTTGCTCGGCCTGCTGCGCGCCACACCCGCACGACCCGCAGCTACCCCGCGTCCGACGAACCGTCCCGGCGGCGCCGGCTGCGGAAGCGGCCGCAGGCGGCGCAGAAAGCTGCCCCTCAAGGGCCGTAGCCTGAGCCGTGTCGGGAGGGTTCATGCGGCCAGGGACAGCGCTCAGTGCTCGGTCGGTCGCCCCTGCGATTGCCGTTGCCGGCGCCGTCGCGATGCTAAGAAGGCAGCTGCTGCGCGGGGGTGCCACCGACCAGGAGGTGGGCCTGGCACTACCAGGTGACGAACTGGTGACGAGCGCGGCCTTGGCAGCGACCAGGGCGATCACGATTCACGCGGACTCCAGCGACGTCTGGCCGTGGATCGCCCAGCTCGGCCAAGGACGCGGCGGCTTCTACAGTTACGACTTCCTGGAAAACCTTGTGGGTTGCGACATTCACAGCGCCGACGAGGTCGTCCCCCGGTGGCAGCAAGTCGACGTCGGCGACGAGATCCGGCTCGCCCCCCAGGTTGCGCTGGCGGTGGCAGTTGTCGAACCCGGGCGGGCACTGGTGTTGCGCGGCGCGGTACCGATGGGACAGTCACCGGCGCCGTATGACTTCACGTGGGCTTTCGTCCTGTGCGACGCGCCGGCTGGCAGCACCCGGCTCGTGGTACGCGAACGGTACGGCTACCTGCGGTGGTGGGCCCCCCTGTTGGTGGAGCCCGTTGGGGTCATCAGCTTCGTCATGAGCCAGCGGATGCTTCGCGGCATCAGGCAGCGAGCCGAACGTGCAATGCCTGCCAGGCTGCCAGCCGGACCCGAACACCCGCGGCCGGCGGCCTGATGTGGCTGTCACCGCCTCGGGCGGCGTGTGTAGGCCGCGGGGAAGCAGCTTGGCGGCGGTGGCCGAAGCGGCATCAACGGCCGGGGGACTCCCCCGGTTCGGCTCCGGGGCACTTCCAGGACGCCGGCGGTGGGCAGCCGCCCGAGGTCGCGCGCCCACCCTCTGCGGTCACCCGCTGTAGCCGCACGTCCAGGACGACGACTTGCGTCGGATCCAGCACCCGAGTGACTGCCGCCTGGCAGACCGTCGAAGCTTCCGGGGGGCTCCGCTCGCCCAGCCGTGGCCTTCCGCCGCTTTACATACCGACCAGGCGATTGCAGGGATTGCCCGCCAAGGGCCCCCATCGACTGCGCCGGTCGAGGGGCGTAGCGTCAGGGCCGCTGAGCATCAGCCGACCCGGACCGGGAGCGCCGCGCACCGCGTCGTGCCCCGAGAGCAGCACTGCTCGCCGCTGGGCGCAACCGGTGAACTCCTGCGCGGAGCCACCCATGGTCACACGGAACACCTTCCAACTGATATGCCGGGCGCCGGCGGTCGGTGCCCCCGGCCCGCTCCGCAGGTGATCCGGCGGCCGGCCAACCGGACAACGTTGAGAGTACGAAAAGGACGCTGGCATCTGAGCTACGGCCAACAGGCCTGCTTCGCCCGAAGCGTGGACGGTTCTCATAGCGACAAGTCGACGCCGGCTCGCGGGACGCGGAACCATGACTGAGGGCCCGCTGCATGTCGTGTTCGGCACCGGTCAGGTGGGCTTGGCCCTCGCAGCCCGGCTGGCCAGGCTGGATGTCGACGTCCGGGCAGTGTCGCGCCGCCGGGCGGCGACCCTGGCCGCCGGCGTCGACTGGCGCGCTGCCGACGTGACCGACCCCGAAGCCGCCGTCGACGCCGCCAAAGGCGCGGCAGTCGTCTACCAGTGCCTCAACGCCCCCTACACCCAGTGGCCCCAGCTGTTCCCGACGTTGCAGCGACACGTGCTCGCCGCGGCTGAACACGCCCAAGCCCTGCTGGTGAGCCTGGAGAACGTGTACGGCTACGGCCCGACCGGCGGCACACCCATGACCGAGGACCTTCCGCTGGCAGCCACCACCTCCAAGGGCCGGACCCGAGCCGCAATGACCGCAGAGCTGCTGGCCGCCGCAACCGCCGGCCGGGTCCGCATCGCCATAGGACGCGCATCAGACTTTTTCGGTCCGGGTGTCACCGACTCCAGTCTTGGACAGCGGGTGTTCGGCAACGCGGTAGCCGGCAAGCGCGCCGACTTCATCGGCAACCCGGCGCTGCCGCACACCTACAGCTACGTGCCCGACATCGCTTCCGGCCTGACCACCCTCGGCACTGACCAGCGGGCCGCCGGCCAGGTATGGTACCTTCCCGGCCCGGAGACCGTCACCACCCGGGCGGTGCTGGACCTCATCGCTTTGGGCGTCAACCATCCCGTCGAGGTCCGGAGCGTCCCCAAGCTGGCTCTGCGCGCCCTTTGTTTGGTCAACCCGATGATGCGGGAGCTGGCCGAAATGACCTACGAGTTCGAAGAACCCTTCGTGCTTGACACCGCCAAGTTCCAGTCCACCTTCGGGGCCGCGGCGGACCCCGTCACCCCGCTGGCCACAGCCGTCACCGACACGATCGCCTGGTACCAGACCACGAGGAGCACAGCATGACCGCCCTCAACGAGGTGTCGACAGGTGTCGAGCTCAGCCCAGTCGTTGCCTGGTCGCAGCGGGTTCGCCGGGTCGGGGGCCTCATCCAACTGGCCTTTGCGGCCTTCTGGCTGGTTCACGGTGCCCTGAGCATCGGCGGTGGGCCGGGAACCGCGCTGGCCTCAGCTGCTGTGGTGGTCGTCGTTGCTGTCCTGGCTTACGCCATCCGGGTCACCGCCGGCACCGGCCGACGACCCACCAGCCGTGAAGGAAGACGCATCGAACGATCCGTGACCGTGGCCACTGTCGTCGAGCTTGTCGCGTCCTTCGCCCTGCCAGTCATCGTCGTCGTCGCCGGTCACAGCGATTGGGTGCTGCCCTCCATCGCCATCACGATCGGACCGCTGCTGCTGCAGCTCGACCGTCTCGTGCACATCCCGCGGTACCGCCCCGTCGGCTGGGCGCTGACCATCGGACCGTTCATCCTCGTCGCCGCCCTGTCAGGCTCTGCGCTGGCCGCCAGCACCGGTCTGGCGGCCGGCGCGCTCCTGCTCGGCACGGCTACTGCCGGGTTCCACGACCTCGCAGGGCTTCGAGCCCGGTGACCGCCAGAACCCACCTGGTCACGTCCCCCAGCCCCCCATAGAGACCCTGGACGGCAGCATGCGAAATGACACCAGGTACTTGACCTTCCCGTCGAGCGCACCGAACGTCGGAATTCGCCAGTCGGGCGGCTACGGAACGCTTGGGCACCAGACCCGCGGCGGCGCCCCGCGGTTGTGCCAGCAACTCCCTGACCGTCGGACAGCAGCTGATGCTCACCGGAGCAGCGGGGGCAACGCCGGTCACGGTCCGCGGTGTTTATGAGGACAACCAACTCACCAGCGGCGGCTTTCTGGTCGACAGCTCCCTGCGGCCCAAACTCTCCACCCAGGAGCTGTTCAACGTTGTCTTCCTCACCGCCACGCCCGGGGTCAGCGACGCCCAGCTCGCGGGCAGCGTCCGCACCGCGGTCGGCGGCCTCGGCAACATTGTCGTCAGGACCCGTGCTGACGTGGTCCGCGCCTCCAAGGCACAGGTCGACCAGCTGCTCGGGCTGGTCTACGCGCTGCTGGGTCTAGCGCTACTCATCGCCGTCCTGGGCATCGTCAACACCCTCGCCCTTTCGGTGCTCGAGCGCACCCGCGAGATCGGCCTGCTGCGGGCGGTCGGAATGTCCCGGCGTCAGCTGCGTCTCATGATCCGGCTGGAATCGGTCGTGGTGTCGGCCTACGGCGCGGTGCTCGGCGTCGTCGTCGGCGTCGGACTCGGGCTGGCACTCGTCGCCGCCCTGCGCGGCCAAGGGGTCAGTCGCACCGTCATACCGATCTCGACTATCGCCGCTGCCCTGGTTGCCGCGCTGATCATCGGCGTGGTCGCCGCCGTCCTTCCCGCCCGGCGCGCCGCCCGGCTCAACGTGCTCGGTGCCATCAGCACCGCCTGAGTGCGAGCGCCCGAACCTGACGTGTCTGACCCCGCGCCTCGCCCACCCAATGCCGCGGAGACCGAGGGCAACAATCAGCATCGACCACAGCAGCCTCACCGCCGACGTTCACGGCCTGGACAAGGTCGGGGACGCGTATCGGGTCAGTGGGGCTCGAGCTCTTGGCCGCTCGCTCCGCCCATCGCGGGGGACGCGGGCGCCAGTACGGCAGCAGTCTGCATGAGCCGCCGGAGGTCGGCAGCGAACCGGGTAGCGGGCGCACCGTCGACGACGTTGTGGTCGATCGTGACGGTGAGGTCCAAGACGTCTCGCACTTCGATGCGGTCTTCGACCGCGCGGGGCCGTTTGGCGAGTCCGCCGACAACGACGACGAGGGACGCCAGGGTGGGCGGGGCGATCGCGAAGCCGGCGCCGTCGGCGAACATGCCGACCGCGGTCACTTGCACTGTTCCGACGGCGAGGTGGACGCGGCGCGAACGGCCCATCGCGGCGTACATGGCCCGGTACAGGCCGGGAACCCGCCCCAGGGTGGGAGCGACGGTGCTCAGCAGCCGTCCAGTCGTCGTGGTGGCGGGATCGGTCTTCACGGCCCGTAACTCAGCGCTGATCTCGGCGACGCTGCGGAGGTCGGCGTCACGGACGACGTGCACCAATCCGAACGGGCCTTGGTCGGTGGGCACCTCGATCAGTGTCTGAACGTCGACGTGCCGGTGTTCGACCAGCCGGCCGCGCCAGTTGCGGTAGGCGTGTACCTGTGGGTGGTCCGCCGGGCCCGGCCCAGCGACGCGATGACGAACGCGGTGAGCGACAGTGGCGGGTCGTGTTCGGCGAGCAGGCGCCGTGCTGCCGTGATGTCGACCTCGAACAGCCCGTGCATGGGCATGATGCGGCGCCCGGCGCGGACCGCAGCGGTCACCAGCCGGCGGCTTGCTGGGAACGGCCGCACGGTGACACCACGCCCGCGGACGGGAGCCGGACCCCCGCCGCCGCCCGCATGATTGCACTCACGGCCTGCTCGGTCGGTGGCGTCAGGTGCGCGCATGGCTGTCCGGTTCCAAGGTTCCGGCCCCCGGCCCGGACAGTTCGCGGGCTATGGCTCGGGCCCAGGCGTCGATGTCCTCCCAGTTGCGAAAGTCCCCTTCGGGCAGCAGGGCACGGCCGGCGGGAACCCGCCGGACGGTCCGCTCAGCCAACGTCAGGCCGTCCGGGTCGAGGGCGCCGAAGAAGATTCGGTCACCACGGGAATGGATTGCGTCGCGCAGTTCGCCGAGTTCTTTGGGCAGGGCGGCCTCAAGCAGGTCGTGACCCTGCGCCTCGGTGGTCTCGGTGCCCAGCGGCCCGCTGCCGAACAGCCACACCGGCTGGTCGGCCAGCAGCGCCTCGTGGGCCCGGATGAACGCTGTGGCGGGCTTGAGCCAGTGCCCGTAGTAGAGGGAGGCACCGATCACGAAGGCGTCGTAGCCAGCGAGGTCATCGGCGTTCTCGCTCGAACGCGCGTCGGCGGGCTGACCGTGGGCGGTCAGGGTCGCGGCGATACGTTCAGCTATTTCACGGGTGGCGCCGTGCTTACTGGCGTAGACGACAAGGACGGTCATAGCCTCCGCCCCTTTCCATTGGCAGTCACGACGAGCCGGGCTAGCGCAAGGTCGGTCTCAAGCCGCTGCCCGCGCGGGCGCAGGCTCGCCGGTCGCGGCACTGTGGAGACCCGTTCGGTGCCCGTCTGCTGCGCGCGTAGGCAGCCAGAAGCTCCTCCTTCGCCGGCGGGGTCTTGACGTCGGCCCGGGTTGGTGAGCCGACATGTCCTGTTCCGGCCGCCCTCACCCGGGCGCATGAACACTGACATGGCCAGCCTCCCTTGGAAGTGCAAAGAGGCCGATTCGGGCGCTCACGCGGCTGCAGGTTCCCGCGCTGGGCTCGGCAGGCCTTCGGCGCGATGCTTGATGCCCCGCAGCATTTTGCGTTCCATCACGAGCGAGGCCGGCTCCATCGGGAGCGCACCGATGCGTGCGGCGAGCGTCGCGAGGCGATAGCGGTTCCGGCTAATCAGGCGCGTCCTGCCGGCTTCCTCCTCGATCACGAACGTCCACACCCAGCTGCCGTCCTCGGAGCGCCACGAAAGCACGTGGTGCGGCTCGACTCGTTGTATGCGCATCACGGTCGAGCCAAAACTAATCGTGTCGCCCACCTGCGGGTGTTGAAACTCCGGCAGGACACGGTCGACGCTGTGCATATCCAAGCCCAGCAGATTCTCCACCCAGTCGTAGGTGTAGGCGCCGCCTCGCGGCGAAGGGCCCATCTGGGCCAGCCAGGGCCAAACGGAAGCGGCGGGCGCGTTGATCCCGATCGCCCGGGTCGCGACGTGGTCGGTCGCCAGCAGCTCATCACCCGGAAGGCGCGCCTTGGCCTCCGTATCAGTCGCGCCCCAGGTGAGGATCGGCCGCCGCACAACCGCCGGGTAGAGCACCGCGAGCGAGGCGGCGACGATGACGGTGGTCGCCCGGGTAGCCATTAGCGCAGTCTGCCTCCTCGTTGGGAGTTCGCACATCCGTTCACAGCAGAGCCGTCCCTTGTTTCTCGGTGTGCACGGGGCGCAGGCGATCAGATCTCTGAGGCGTCGGGGCGGTGAGGTGGGCTGGGCACCACCTGCGGGAGGTGGTGCTGCTGCGGCGCCTGGCGCCCGGCGGGAGCAGATGGCCGTGCAGCCGCCATCCGTGATCGTCACGGGCCCAGTGACAGCAGGTCCTCCTCCCAGGGCCTGTTGAGCAGCATCCGCCGTTCGCTCAGCTCGAGCTGCAGGTCGGTGAACTCCCGCAGCCGGGCCGACACGCGACTGAGCAGCCGGTCCGCGGTCGGCACCTGATAGCCCAGGCGCAGCGGCCGGCTGTCACCAGGCCGTAGCACCCTCGGCTGTTGACGCTGCGACATAGCAGCCTTCGCGCTGGTCGCGCTTGGCCATGGCGGCTGGCGGCATCGGTGATCGCCAGGGACGGTTTGGTCCAGCTACTTCGACCTGAAGAAGGCGGAGCAGTTTCCCTTGTAGGACAGGGGCCACGCTCGGCGCGCCGCCGGCCGTGGTCCGCTCGAATGCCGAGATCCTGGGTCAGGGATACGGGGCGAGCGCTGGGAGTGGCTGATGCTGGGGACACGGGCCGAGCCGGTGAGCTTGTGGGAGTCGGTGTTGCCGCCGGAGGTGCTGCGGCTGCCGAAGGCAGCTTGCCCGGGTCGACGTCCTGCTGGATGCCCCGGCGTTCTTCGCGCCGTTCGTGCCGTTCTTCGACCCGCGGGTGGGCTGGCCGTCCACACCGCTGAACCACGGGGTCAGGCCCGCGGTGGCTGGGCCGGGTTCGGCGCAAAGTCGAGGACTTCCTCCAGTGGCCGTCGCGGTGTGGCCTTGCCTAGGGGGCCATGGCCAACCCTGAGGGCGACCTGGGCGGGCCCACGCAAGGCCAGGCGTCGCCGAAGCGCGCTGCGGGTGGCGGGCAGGTCAACGACTTGGCCGAGGATCGACGCCGAGAAACCGGCGGCCGTGGCCGCAAGCAACACCCGGGCAAGCGCCTGACCCGCGACGACCCAGTCCGCCACCCCATCAGAACCGGTACTAAGCCCGGATTCACCGCTCTGCCTTTGATCGTCGACGGCCTGCCGGACGAGCAAGTGCCCTCCTACCTGGGACGATGACCTTGCTGAGGGGTCAGAAGTCGCCGGATGGAAGGGCACCTGCTGAGTGC